>Ga0194061_1000167_pt1 | contig 39320 bp, 29 predicted proteins | sample SepL2221m_MetaG_FD_163423 | JGI IMG/M metagenome (GOLD analysis project Ga0194061, IMG submission 163423) | Anoxic zone freshwater microbial communities from boreal shield lake in IISD Experimental Lakes Area, Ontario, Canada - Sep2016-L224-21m | ecosystem: Environmental > Aquatic > Freshwater >... | reverse complement strand
CATGCTGTTGTCGTCAGGATGGTGCCGAGACCGTCAGTTTCAATACTCCCCCCCTCAAACACCATACCGATGGTATTGACCTTTGGCTTCACGACGCCCTGCTGCTTCAGATTTCTGGTGATCAGGTTGTCATGCTGTGCGGGAAATTTGAGCCCCCAGCCATTAAAACCGAAATCCAGCAGGGTCGGTCTGTCGTTATAGATAACCGTCAGGGGGCCAAAGTCGCGGGCCCAGGTGTCATTTGACGGCATTTCGCATATCAGTATGTTGTCCAGGGCGATGTCCTGCGCCCGCAGATGTTCCTCAGTTGTGCGAGCGTCGGGAGTCACCAGTACAACCTTCTCGAAACGGCATATGTGGCGGATAATATCGGCAAATACCGGGCGGACTTCGTTAAGCATGTCGGCCCAGTCGGTAGCTTCGTGGGGCCAGGCCATCAGGACACCGTCCTGTGCCTCCCACTCAGCAGGCAATCTCGGATTCACAATCTGCTCCTGGATTAGTTTCAGTACGGAGAATTTTCTTCAGGATTGAACAAACAGCAGTCGTGACAATAACTTTTTGATTTCCTACTGGCAAGAAATATTACTCTCGCTGCTCGGCATCTTTTTCTTACGAGCCCTGGCACCTCACATTTTGAATACAATTCTGATGATTTCATGGTATAGGAGTGTCGCCGGAACCGGATTATCGAATGACGGATTCCCGGCATACTCCATGTTGAGGCCGCCGCATAAAAACCTCCGACAGGCGCGGTGCAGTGACATAGTACCGATGGCGGATGGTCATCATGCGCAGCAGGAACAGATCGATGCGTCATGTCACACACATTAATTCCTGGCTCAGATTTCGTTCGCTTGCAACCCTCTGGCTGACTATAATTGTCTTCTCATTCGTCAGCAGAACCATCCTGCTGGTGAAATCTCTCCCCAGTCTCACGCTTGATCCCTGGCTGCTGGTAAAAATCTATGGAGTCGGTTTCTATTTTGACAGTGTGACGTTTACCTATGCCGCCATACCTTTTGCACTCGTCCTCATTTTAACCCCCGACAGGATTTTCAATTCAGCTGTTTTCAGATTTTTATTATATGTTGTCGCGTTTATTTTCACTTACCTGATGCTGTTCAACATTGTGGCCGAGTACACGTTCTTTGACGAATTTGCCACGAGATTCAATTTTATTGCTGTCGATTATCTGATCTACACCAATGAGGTAATCCGCAACATCCGAGAATCCTATCCGGTCAACTGGCTGCTTGCGGGGATTCTGCTCCTCAGCGTTCCGGTTTTTATTATTGTAAAAAACCATCTCAAAAAAGCCTTTACCGGCACTTCACATCTTGCGGGGCGACTAAAAGCCGGGGTAATTTTTCTGGCGATGCCGGTAGTTTCTTTCTATTACGTCGATATTTCCCAGACCCATATTTCAGCAAACAATTACGCTGACGAGCTTGCCGGAAATGGAATTTACTGTCTTATAGCGGCGTTCAGAAACAATGAACTCGATTTTAACAAATTTTACATCATCCGGGATAACGCCGCTGTTCTAGCGCGGCTTAAGGAGATGATGCAGCAGGAAGGGAGCCGTTTTGACGGGAAGGATGTTTCAGGGATAGCTCGCAGGGTGACCGGACGCGGAGCGGAGCGGAAGTTTAACGTCGTGCTTGTCATTGAAGAGAGCATGAGTGCTGAATTCATGACTTCTTTCGGAAATCCCCGCAGCATTACTCCAAATCTGGACAAACTGGCGGAGGAGTCACTTTTCTTCACGCATCTCTACGCAACCGGCACCCGTACCGTGCGCGGGCTGGAGGCCATCATGCTCGCCATACCGCCGCTTCCCGGTGTATCTCTTGTCAAACGCCCGAATAACGAAAACTTCTTCTCGTGGGGAGCGGTCATGAAGGAGAAGGGGTATGACAACAAGTTCATCTACGCCGGCTACGGCTATTTTGACAATATGAATTATTTTTTCGCCAACAACGGCTTTGCGGACATAGACAGGACCAATTTTTCCAAGGACGAAATTACCTTCACCAATGCCTGGGGGGTCTGTGACGAAGATCTTTTTATGAAAACGGTAAAGGAGGCCGACGCGTCGTACCGGCAGAAAAAGCCGTTTTTCAGTGTGGTCATGACAACATCCAACCATCGCCCGTATACCTATCCTGAGGGCAAGATTGATATCCCCTCTAAAACCGGCCGTGATGGCGGAGTAAAATATGCCGATTATGCGATTGGCAGGCTACTGGCTGAATCGAAAAAAAGACCCTGGTTCAACAACACCGTTTTCGTGATCGTGGCTGATCACTGTGCCGGAAGTGCCGCCAAGATGGCACTGCCGGTGAAAAACTACGAAATACCACTGCTGGTCTATGCTCCAGCGCTCATAAAACCTCAAAAAATAGACCGCATGATGAGCCAGATTGATATCGCCCCCACTGTGCTTGGTCTGATAAACTTCACCTATAACAGTAAATTCATGGGTAAAGACATGCTGAATAGTGATGCAAGTGTGGAGCGTGCTTTCATCTCGACCTATCAGAAGCTTGGTTTTATCCAGGGTGATAAGCTACTGGTGCTCGGTCCCAAGAAAACCGCCGGGTATTTCAGTTTTAACAGGAAAAACGGCGATACCAGCGAAGTCAAGCCGTTTGATGACCTGCTGCTGGATGGCCTGGGATACTTTCAAGGCGTGAATTACCTGTATAAAAACAGGTTAAATCGTCTGTAGCACCTACTTCGAGCGTTTTCCCCACACCTCCAGCAGTGCCGGCAGAAATGCCAGAAACACCGCGACGCTTGCCACCATCCCCAGCGACATGACCGCTCCGATGCTGAATACCCCGCGATGATGGGCTACCATCAGGGCGCCGAAGCTAAACAGTATCGTCAGCGCATTCAGAAATACTCCTATCCCGGCGCTGCTGGCGACGACCCGTGCCGGTGATTCATTGCCCTGGCGGTAGCGGTTGATGATGTAGATGGCCGAATCGATCCCCACGCCCAGGATCAACGGCAATACGATGATGTTGGCCGAGTTGAAGCTGATTCCCATCAACTGCATGCCTCCAACCATCAATAACAGTCCAGCGGCCAGCGGGATGGAGCCGAGCAGGGCGTAGCGGCAGCTTTTGAAATTTATCAGCAGGATGACGGCTATGCCGGCAAAAGCATAGATGAAAGCTTTCAGGTAGGCGCTGCGCAGGATCGAGAGCGACTCGTAGACCATGATCGGCTCTCCCGTTGCGGTGGGAGCGATGCTTTTTACCTGCCTGACAAACTCTTCCAGTGGTTCCCGTTCGAAAATCTCCCTGGCAGGTGCCACCTGCAGGAGTATCCTGCCGTTATTACCGGTGAAGCGTTTCAATAGTGATGCGGGAATATCTGCTTCCGTGACCGGTGCCGCCTTCAGGCTCTCCTTCATCATCTTCAGCTTATCCGGCAATTCGGCAAACATCCCCCCCTGAAACTCACGCAGCATGCCAAGAGCATTCTTATCCTTCTCCGCTTCCAGGGATTTAAAAAAACGATCCAGTGTAGCCAGGAACGTTCCGACCGGTTTTGCTTCGGCAGCATGGGCGGTTTCAAGAGCGATTTTCAGCTTTTCAACGCGATTACGGAAATTTTCGAATACCGCCGGCAGAGCCATGAGCTGGAGGTTCTCCTCGTAGGGAAGCGGGGTAACCTGATCCATGACCTTTCTCAGCTCGGCCAGTTCGGACAGTTTTTCAGTTTGCTGTTCCGGTATCAGCGTCAGCGGACTGACCACGTGGTCAACCGCCGGCAGTTTTTCAAGCTGCCCGGTCAGCCTGCGGGCTTCGGCAGAGTCCCGTGCCGTTACGGCAGCAAAATAACCGGAATTTTCCTTGCTCCTCATAAGTTTGTATGCGTATTCCACCGACTGCAACCCCCTGGCCTGCAGGTTCATCAGGTTGTAGTCAAAGCGCATGGTCAGGGCCGGGTAGAGACAGGCGAGTGAAAAGAGCATGGTAACGGTAATAACCGCTTTCGGCCGGCCGGAGAGGATTCGATGCAGGAAGCTGTTTTCAGAGGGATTCGATGGTCCGTTTCCGGTTGTGGCTGACGGATTCCGGAAGCGCTCCAGCAGCACCAGCATGGCGGGCAGCACGGAAAACGTGGCGGCGACGCAGATAAACACCCCTCCGGCGGCGATGATGCCGAGCTCGGCGATTCCTTTGAAATCGGTGAACGCAAATGTTATAAACGCCACAGCCACGGTGGCGGCGGCCATGATGATCGAGCGAACATTGGTGGCGATTCCTGTTTCAATGGCTTCCAGTCCCGCCGCACCGTTTGACAACTCTTCCTGATAGCGCAGCACTACCTGGATGCCGTACTCGATGCCGAGTCCGATCAGCATGATGGCAAATACCATGGAAAGGATGTTGAGGTGACCTACCGTCAGGGTGGCGAAGCCGAATGAGAGGCAGATACCGACAACCAGCGAAACCATGGCGGCAATGACGTTCAGAACTCCACGGAAAGCAAACAGCAGTAAAATGATTGTCAGTGAGAGCGACACTACGGTGGCGATACCGATGTCGCGCTGGCTGGTAGACATCTCTTCATACTCAAGCACCGGTACTCCGGTGAGTCCCCCCGTGACCCCTTTGAATTCAGGCTGTTTGAGTGTCTCCTCCAGCGCAGTGCGCGCTGCTTTGATGGATTTCTCAGCGGCAACGAAACTTCCCTGCTCTTTGACCGGCAACATGGTGATGACCTGCTGTTTTCCGGCATTTTCCAGCATCGATGGTTTTCCGTCGGAGCTGCCTTTGAGAAACGAATTCATCGAAAGTCCTGATGATGGTTTGCCGCTGCCGGTACCAGTGTCAAAAGCGCTGAATCCCTTGTCGAGCGTCGTCAGCATGAAGGCCAGGCTCTGAAGCGAGCGGGAGTCCTTTGTCTGAAGGTACGAATCAATCTGGCCGGTCAAACTGGTGAAAAGGGTCTGAACCGACGGTGCGGCGGCAAGGTCTTTCAGCACCGGAGCAGCCATGGTGAGCGTACGGCGCAGGGTCTTAATCTCATCTAGCGGCATGAACAACAGGCCGTTAGTGCGGAAAAAAGAGAGTCCACCAGGGTAGAACAGTTCGCGGAAAGAATTCGGATCCTTTTTGAGAAGCTCGTACAGCGCGTCGGCGGCGCGGGTTGAGCGCTCAGCATCGTCCGATTCGATGACGGCAACGATTTCCTCCTGGTCGCCAAATTCAGCGCGGTACGCACGGTAATCGACCTGAAACGGAGCGTTTCGCGGCATCAGGTCGTCGCGTCCGGTAAGGAATTCCATGTTGTTTTTCGTATAAATTACGGAAAGGATCGATAGCGCAAGTGCAGTTGACAGAATCAGACGGGGTCTCTTCACTACCCAATTGAAAATCAGGCTTTTGGTGACGACAGAACGCACAGTATGCTCCTTGTTAAAAAGTGCTTTCTGAATAGCACCGCACTGCGGATAAAGTCAATCGGCGATGGGCAGTTAAAAGCGATTCGCAGTTACACTGACGTATTTCCGGTGTATACCCCCTGAATGTTTGATGCGTAACACCATGTCCCGGTTGACAAAAACGACCATCATGCTATCATCTGTGCCAGAAATTACCTAAAAGGAGATCAGGAATGAGCGTAAACCTTCTGGAAGCTGTCAGGAATTCAATTCAAACTGAGAAAAACGCCATGAATTTTTATCAGCTTGGTGCTGCAAAAATGAATGACAAAGACGCAAAGCGAACCTTTGAGCTGCTTGCCAAAGAAGAGCGTGAACACGCCGGGCAGTTTTACAAGATCTACCAGGGAACTGATATTCCTTCACTGGATGCCTTTCTTGATTCCCCGCCTGATAACGAATCGAGCTGGTTCACGACAATTGATCGATTGATTTCCAGCGATTTTGATGAGCGGAAGGCACTCGAACTGGCGATGGAGCGTGAAAAGAACCTTGAGGAAACATTGCGGGAAACCGCAGCGAAGATTTCAGACGCGCAGGTAAAAGTTGTATATGAGCTGAATGCCAAGGAGACTCATAATCATTACGTTATGATCGAGTCGGAATATGCCCGCCTGATGGGGATGGTTCATGAATCGGATGTTGATACCTTCGTCAGGGAGTAGCGCTCGATAAAACCTGCTCCGCCCCGGAATGTTCAACGGGGCAGCCCCCCTGATGGGAGTGCTGCCCCGTTTTTACTTCATGTTACTACAATCAAAGTTACGTTACGCGCATTCTGAATAGCCGCACACATGGCAGACCGAACAGCCTCCTTCGTGTTCAACAATCCCGCCGCATTCCGGGCAGGCACCGCGTTCATGCCGGGCATTGCCGGCTTCAATATCATCGTAACCGTTATCGATCAGGTGGTTCTGGATGGCTTTGGCTACGGCATCGGCGCAGGACAGAACGCGGTTGTCACCGAAACCGGACGGGCAGTGGCAGGATATGCCCTGCAGCTGCTTGATAACCTGGCGTGCCTGAACGCCGCTTCTCCAGGCCAGCGACACCATGCGTCCGATTGCTTCGCTCTGCGAAGCTGCACAGCCGCCCGCTTTCCCCATGGTGGTGAAAAGTTCGAACAACCCGTTTTTGTCCTCGTTGACGGTAATGTAAAGCGGTCCGCAACCGGTCTGCATCTGGTGTGTACAACCCTTGAGTGCTTTCGGACGCTCGCGTTTTACCGCTTTCTTCTCCTCTTCTGCAGGAGCCTGCGTCGGGGCGGCCTCCTCTTTCTTACCGGTTGAAAGCACCTGTTCGTCGCGAGATCCGTCGCGATAGATGGTTACCCCCTTGCAGCCTGACTCGTAGGCCAGCATATACACCTTTTCAACATCCTCTATCGTTGCCGTGTTGGAAAAATTGACAGTCTTGGAAACGGCATTGTCAGTGTGCTGCTGAAAGACCGATTGCATGTTGATGTGGGCTTCCGGGCTAATCTCGTGTGCAGTGACGAAAATGTTGCGGACATCGGCCGGGACTTCGGCAATATCGTGAACCGTACCATGCTCGGCAATCCGTTTCATCAGCTCTTCGGAATAAAAGCCACGCTCCTTGGCGATCTGCTCGAAGAGCGGATTTACTTCGACAAGCACGTTCTTGTCCATGACAGTACGGATGTAGGAGACGGCAAACAGCGGTTCCACTCCGGACGATGCATTGGCGATGATCGAAATGGTGCCGGTCGGGGCTATGGTCGTGACAGTCGCGTTGCGCTGTGGTTGTGCGCCCTTTTTGTCGAAGATTGATCCGGCGAAATTGGGGAACGAACCACGCTTTTTCCCTAGTTCCTGAGAGGCCAGATGACCTTCGCTATTGATGAATTTCATGACTTTCTTGCCCAGTTTGACCGCCTCGTCAGAACTGTAGGAAATACCGAGCATAATCAGCATGTCGGCCCATCCCATGACGCCGAGACCGATCTTGCGGTTGGCGTGGGTCATGTCATGAATCTGCTGCAGGGGGTAGTTGTTGGCTTCAATCACGTTATCAAGGAAATGAACCGAGTTATGGATCGTTTCCCGCAGCCCTTTCCAATCAATGGAACCGGAGTGGACGAACCTGCCGAGATTTATTGAGCCGAGGTTGCACGATTCGTAGGGCAGCAGCGGTTGCTCACCGCAGGGGTTAGTGGATTCGATTTCACCGATGTGCGGGGTGGGGTTGTCGCGATTGAGACGGTCAAGGAAGATAATGCCCGGCTCGCCATTTTCCCATGCCTGTTTAACGATCCGCTGAAACACCTTGCGGGCGTTGTGAGTGCCGCAGACCTTCTTGTCCCGTGGATTGATCAGGTTATAATCCTCGTCACGTTCTACAGCCAGCATGAACTTTTCGGTGAGACCGACCGAGATATTGAAGTTGTTGAGCTGTTTCTGATCCGCCTTGCACATGATGAAGTCCATGACGTTGGGATGATCCACCCGCAAAATCGCCATATTAGCACCCCGTCGGGTACCCCCCTGCTTGATGGTTTCCGTAGCGATATCGAAAACCCGCATGAAAGAAAGCGGGCCGCTGGAGATGCCGGTTGTTGTGCTGACTACATCGTTGGCGGGGCGCAGCCGGGAAAATGAAAAACCGGTGCCGCCGCCGGATTTATGGATCAGGGCTGTGAATTTGACCGCGTCAAAGATTTCCTCCATTGAATCGCCGACCGGCAGGACGAAGCAGGCCGAGAGTTGGCCGAGGGGGCGTCCGGCGTTCATAAGGGTAGGGGAGTTGGGAAGGAACTGAAATGATGTCATCATGCGGTAAAAGGTGTCTGACAGTTTTTTCAGATCAGCTTTCTTGTCAAATATTTTTTCGGCGCCTGCAATGGTGTCCGCCACTCTGCGAAACATGTCGGAGGGTTTTTCAAGTACTTTACCGGTCTCATCACGCCGCAGGTAGCGTTTTTCGAGAACCGTCGATGCGTTGGTTGTCAAACCGGGAATTGCTTCACTTACTAAAGATGATTTCATGTGTTATCTCCTTGTATTGGTGAAAACATAAGCATTATGAGAGGGTTATGGGATATGGAGTATCAAGGCGCTGCATACTACATTTTGTATGAGCTCGGCAACTTAACCACAACATATATGTGCTGTCAACAGGAATTATCATAATTTTTCATTTGCAGTGCCAACCTCGCGAAGTCATGGATTATTCGGGCCAGATGGGCATACAGACTTGATATTTACGATTGAAGGATTGTCGATAAACTTGCAATTTTTTCACGTTAAGGTTATGGTATCGCTATAAAATTTCAATTGAAACCGGAGAAAAAGACATGCGAATAATTGTCACCGATGAAGTCTCGCCTGATGGGCTGGCGCTTTTGACGCAGGAGCCCCGCGTACAACTCGATATCAGGCTCGGTCTGAAAAAGGATGAGCTGCTGTCAGTTATCGGCGACTATGATGTTATTATCACCCGCAGTGGCACTACAGTTGACAAGGCCTTGCTGGATGCTGCCAAACGCCTTAAGATCGTTGCCCGGGCCGGCGTTGGCATTGACAACGTGGATGTGGATTATGCCAGTTCCAAGGGCGTCATCGTTGTCAATGCTCCTTTTGGGAATACCAACAGCGCCGCCGAACATACCCTGGCACTGTTGCTCTCATTCTGCCGTAACGTCACCGTTGCCAACGCCAGCCTCAAGTCAGGTGAATGGAAGCGGGCGCCGTTTACCGGCCATGAATTGAAAGGGCGGGTTGCCGGCGTTATAGGCATTGGAAAGGTCGGTGGGCGCGTTGCGGCCCGTCTCAAGGCCTTTGAGTGTGATGTCATCGCTTGCGACCCCTATGTTTCTGTCAAACGTGCCCATGATCTTGGCGTAAAGCTGGTCTCCCATGATGAAATATACAAGAACTGCGATATCATAACCGTTCATACGCCGCTGAATGACGAGACCAGAGGAATGATCGGGGCGCGGGAATTTGGTTTGATGAAGAGCGGAGTGATAATCCTGAACGTTGCCCGTGGCGGAATAGTCGATGAGCAGGCCCTGCTTGATAATCTGGAAACGGGGAAAGTAGTTGGCGGAGCGGTTGATGTCTGGAGTGAGGAACCGCCCGCGACTGATCTGCTGAAGCGGCTGATTGGCCACAAAAACCTGGTGGTGACTCCGCATCTGGGCGCCAACACCTTTGAAGCGCAGGTCAATGTCGCCATTGACGTGTCCCGGGAAATCATCAATTACCTCGATGATAAGCCGCTTGAAAATGCCGTCAACATTCCCCGCTTCGATATGGCGCTGATGGATCAGATGCGGCCGTTCCTTAATCTGATGAGCGTAATCTGCGATTTTGGTGTGCAGCTAATGGAGTCCAATCTGGAGAAGGTCACCTTTGGCTTCAGCGGGGCCATTGCCCATTACGACTGTTCTCCGCTTGCCGTCTGCGGCCTCTCGGCCCTGCTGAGCCGCAAGGTTGATCAGGATGTCAACATGGTCAATGCATCGCTGATTGCCGAACAGATGGGCATCGTGGTCGAGGAAACAAAATCGACGCAGGCTGATGCCTTTTCCAATGTCATCACGCTGATTCTGGAAGGGCAGGGGAAGCGGCGGCTTATTTCCGGCACACTGTTCGATGGCCAACCCCGCATTGTCCGTCTGCGCGACTATACGATGGATTTCACGCCGGACGAGGACATGCTCCTGCTGCACTATGAAGACCGTCCCGGTATGATCGGAAAAATAGGCACCATCATGGGACAGCATGAAATCAACATCGCTTCGATGAACCTCGGTCGCAGCCAGGAAAAAGGGGAGGCAATGGTCATTCTTTCTCTTGATTCGCCTGTCCCACCCGGTGTGGTCGAAGAGCTGAAGAGTGCAACCGAAGCCAGTTACATCAGAGCGCTCAAAATGAGAAAAGGTTCTTGCAACCGCAATTGCGGCTGCGGCGCCTGATACTTTGGTTGGTGAAAGATATACGGGGACAACAGGGAGAGTGGTATCATGAGCAGGTATGATGATTCGACACAAAACGATGATTCGTTGACTGATTCCATTAGGTCACTTGAACTACAGCTTGAACAATATAAACTGCTCTACGATTTTGCCCCGATTTGCTATGTAACCCTTGACCGTGACGGCAGAATTCTGAAGATAAACCTGTCTGGAACCGTTCTTCTTGGCGTATCCCGTTCGGTTATCTACGGACAGTCGTTCAGCACTTTTATTGTTGAGGAGGAGCGTTACGTTTTCCTCGACTTTATGAATAAAGTGTTCAACGACTTTTCGGGGAGGCAGCAGTGCGAATTGCGGTTGAGTCGGGATGGCCGGTCGACGGCGATTGTAAAAGTCGAAGCTCTGGCAAGCGGCTCAAGCCTTGAATGCATGGTTGCGATTACCGACATCACTGAAATGCGCCTTGAGGAACAGAAATTTCACATTGTTGCCGACAACACCTACGACTGGGAGTTTTGGATCGATCCCCGCGGATCTTTTATATACAGCTCGCCGGCCTGTCTTAAAATCACCGGTCACCACCCTGCAGCTTTTCTTGCCGACCCCGCTCTTTTCATCAATATAATCCATCCGGATGATAAGGATATATTTACCCGTCACCGGCAGCAGTTCGTTAAGGCCGGGTTGGAAGATGAAATCGACTTCCGAATTATTCGGGCAGATGGTGAAGTTTGCTGGATTGCGCATGCCTGCAGGCCGGTCTATGATAATCTGGGAAATTTCCTTGGCACAAGGGGGAGCAATCGGGATATCACCGGTCGCAAGCTGGCCGAGATGATCATGCAGGCCCGATTGCGGATAAGTGATTATATGGTCGGACGGACGGTCGACGAGTTATTGACCAAAGTCCTCGACGAGGCCGAGCTGTTGACCGGCAGTTGCATTGGCTTTTTCCATTTTCTGGAACCCGACCAGGTGACGCTCTCGCTGCAGGCCTGGTCTCATCGTACACTCACGTCAATCTGCACGGCTGAGGGGAAGGGGCATCTTTACTCGCTTGATCAGGCCGGGGTCTGGTGTGACTGCATCCGCGAAAGAAAACCTGTTGTCCATAACAACTACGAATCGTTAGCTCACCGTAAAGGCCTTCCCGAGGGACACGCGCCGGTTCTGCGGGAACTGGTCATTCCCATTTTTCGTAATAATCTGATTGTGGCGGTACTTGGGGTAGGCAACAAACTGACTGACTATAACAGCCAGGATACCGAGAATGTTCAGAAGCTTGCCAATTTGGCGTGGGATATCATTGAACTTCGTCAGGTTGAGGAGACGCTTATCGAGAGTGAGCGTCGCTTCAGGTCACTGTTTGATAAAATGGACGAAGGCGTGGCCATCCACACCTTCATCCGTGATGATTCCCAGACAATCTGCGATTACAGGATTGAGGAGGTCAACCCGGCCTTTGAGGTAATCCTCGGTCTCTCGCGGAAACACGTTATCGGCAGGAGCGCCAGAGAAATTTTCAGGCAGGATCGACCTCCCTACCTGGACAGGTTTTCATCGGCGATGGATGAGCCTGGCGGGGTACGATTCGAAACGTTTTTTACTCCTCTGAAGAAACGCTTTCACGTGTCGGTTCTTCCCTGGGAGGCAAACAGCTTCGCAACGATATTCAGAGAAATACCTTCTCTTTCAGAGGATGCGCCGATCTGACCAATGCCAGATCAAAGCGTCAAATCGCCCTCTTTACCGGTATAACACATATCCTACTGAGCCATTCTTCGTAAAACCTGTTCCAGCTTACGCAGTTCATCGCCGTAACCTGCCCAGTTACCCTGACGCTGCAGATTCATGGCTTTCTCGTAAATCCCCATGGCTTCTCTGGCGAGGGCCGAATTTCCAGTCTTCTGATCTCCGCCTGCCGGCGCCGGAGACGCCATAACCGGCAGTGCCGCCTGGACGGGCTCTTTTTTGCCGCCAAAAAGCCTTTGAAGCGCAAGCTCCAGGTTTTCCTCCATCACCACCTGGTCGCCGAAGGCCACCAGCACTCGTTTGAGCTCCGGCAGAGCGGCCTTGTCGGCGGCCAGAAACAGAGGCTGCACGTACAGAAGGGATTTTTCTATCGGGATCACCAGCATGCTGCCTCTGATAACTTCCGAGCCACGCTGGTTCCACAGAGTCAGTTGCTGTGATATAAACGAGTCCTGATTGATGCGGGCGTCAATCTGTTTAGGGCCGTAGATCAGGCGGTCGCGCGGGAACGTGTAGGCGCGAATTTTTCCGTAATTCGGCTCATCGCAGCGGGCGGTCAGCCAGGCCACCAGGTTGTCACGTTTGGAAGGAGTGAAGGGGAGCAAAAGGATGTATTCTTCGACCTTCTCGCCGGGTAGTTTCATGATGGTGTAATACGGCTCCATCGGTTTTTCACCCAGTGCCGGGACCTGCCACAGATTTTCCTTGTTGTAGAACACCTTCGGGTCACTCATATGGTAGGCGGAAAACATCGCGGCCTGTAGCTGTAGGAAGTTGTGAGGATAGCGAACATGTCGGCGCAGGTCTTCCGGCATTGCCGCCATTGGCTTGAACATTCCCGGAAACATCAGCCGGTAGGCACGTATGATTGCATCCTGCTGGTCACTGACATAAAATTTGACAGAGCCGTCATATGCGTCCACAACCGCCTTGACTGAATTTCTTATGTAGTTGACGCCATCCCTGGCCGGTTTAGCATAGGGGAGACGGCTTGAAAAGGTGTAGGCGTCGATGATCCAGGAGAGCCTTCCTGTGGATGTGACGACCAGATATGGATCGCTGTCAAAGCGCAGAAACGGGGCCAGGGCCTTGACCCGTTGGTTGATGTTACGATTGTAAAGTATCCGGCTTTTGGATGTAATATCTGTTGAAAGCAGTATTTTTTCGGTTTTGAACCGTATGGCGAACAGTGCCTGCGTAAGCAGGGAATCGAGCGCTACTCCACCTTTGCCGCTGTATGTTGTAGTGATATTACCGGTGGCTGTCGGGTAACTGAATTCCGGTACCTTAGTTGTGACAATGACATATTCGTTGGAAAGTTCACCGAAATAGATTTCGGGACGATTGACTTTGATGTCTGCCAGACTGACAGGGGGGATGTCCTTGACAAAAAATTCCGGCAATCCCTCTTTGCTGATTCGGCTTACGGGGCCGAAGGTGATGCCATTGCCATGAGTGAAAATCAGACGCTCGTTGATCCAGTTCCTGCTCGGAAGATCGGCATAGGAGAGTTCGCGCGGCGAAAGCATTACCTGGGTATACTGTCCATTAACCAGATACCGGTCGTTGTCCACATCAAAAAATTTGTAGTATGTTCTGATCTGCTGCAGCTGGCTGTAGGTTTTAAGCAGCGGAGCGTGATCCCACAGCCGAATGTTTTTAATCGTGGCGTCGTTGGCAGATATATCGGCGGCAGTCAGCTTGTTATCAACATCAAATGGCACCGTTTCTATTTTATCCAGATCATAACCGAAACGGGTCAACTTGATGTTGCTGTCGATGTAGGGCATTTCCAGTGCCAGTTCATTGGGGGCTACTTTGAATTTCTGTAGCATGGTAGGGTAGATTTTGATGCCTAAGACGTAGATTGCGACCACCACAAGCAGCGGAATTACTATCAGGCGCCGTGAAGCCCTCCAGATGCCAGCCGACAGTATCGCACCTGCCAGTGGTGTTGCAATTGTCAGGATCACGAGGGTCGGTACACGTGCATTTACGTCACTGTAGCCTGCGCCTTCGGCGATACCGTTTCCAGCAAGCAATAGCCTGAAAATGGCCATAAAAAATTCGCATGAGACAGTTAATGAATACAGGCCGACCAGAACGGCAAGGTGACGGCGAACTCCTTCATCGAGCATAATCCCCTGTTCAGACAGCTGGATGCCGCTGCGCAGGTAGTAGACCACGCCACAGAGCACAGTGGCTGACAGCAAAGCCATGGTGGAAAAAGTCGAGACCATTTCCAACGCCGGCAGCGTAAAGAAGAAAAATCCCAGATCGATTCCAACGACCGGGGCAGCAGTGCCGAAATCCACCCGGTTGATGAACAACATCACCTTTTCCCATTGTGAGGCTCCCCAGTTTGCAGCCAGCAGGGCAAGCAGGAGTGCAGCCAGCAGGCTCAAGGGTTTAAAGCGCTGCAGCAGTTCGACATTCCGCATGCCGAGGGAAATGTTGTTGATTGAAAACATGCGTGCAGCCGGGAATTTAAGTCTGTGGGCGTTACGCAGATTCACTGCACAAAAGATGAACAGAAGAAAGGCGCAACAGAAACCGCTGCCCGCCTTAGCGTAGAAAACCGTCGTAAATACATCTGAAAACCCGGTCTCATTGAAAAAAAACCAGCCGGAAAAGAATTTAGCCAGCATGGAAATGCATGGCAGAGCAAAGGCGATGATTGCAACCATAAGGACAGTTCTGCGTCGAGACATATATAACCCCTTTTACGTTGTTCCTGCAGCACAACTCTAGTTTTGTGGTGTGCGCTTGTCAACACGTCATTTTTAGAGGTGACTTTCGGTTGCCAAAACAGGGAGGTGTGGTTATATTCTCAAACCGGCAGGTGGTTAATGGAAAATGACTTCGAAAAACTAGAGCAGACGCTGGGATACCGGTTCGATGAGCGGACATTGCTGACCCGTGCTTTGACACACCCCTCTTTTCTGCATGAAACTCGTGGAGAGAATTGCGGTGATTATCAAAGACTTGAATTTCTGGGTGACGCAGTTCTTGGCATGTTGTTAGCCGAGTTGCTCTGTGAAATATTTCCCGATTGGGATGAAGGCATGCTATCCAAAGCACGTGCCCAGCTTGCCGCCCAGAATTCGCTGGCAGAACATGCCCGGGCTTTGGGAGTGGGAGACTACCTCCTACTCGGGCATGGTGAGGTGCTGACAGGCGGGAGAGACAAAAATTCGATTTTGTCGGATGTCCTGGAGGCTCTGCTTGCCGCAGTTTATCTTGACGGAGGTCTTGGTGCTGCACGCACACTTGTCAACCGGTTGTTTAGAGAACGGATGGAGTTGGATCTTTCGACTTTACCGAGTGATGACTCCAAAAGCCGCCTTCAGGAAATGCTGACCCTTCATGGAAAACCTATGCCGGAATACCGGCTGCTGGAAGATTCAGGACCTCCCCACGACCGTTTGTTTGTGTATCTGGTTCTTGTGGATGGTCGGGTTATCGGTGAGGGGAGGGGGCGTTCAAAAAAAGCTGCACAGCAGGCAGCAGCTGCCCAGGCATTAGAAATGCTGCTGTCAAGCAACAGTCGGGACGAATGAAGCCGGTTACGGTTCCATTTTTTATCAGTCACCAGGGGTGCCGACATACCTGTTTATTCTGTGATCAGAAGACTATTTCAGGTTCAAGCGGAATGTTGCCTGATGCCGGTGAGATCATTGACAAGATCAGGCAATGGCAGGTAACCGCTGGCAGCCGTCCGCTGGAGGTGGCTTTTTTTGGCGGCAGCTTTACTGCGCTCCCGGAGGATGTGCAGACACGGTTGCTTGATCCGCTACAGCCGCTTCTGAAATGCGGTGAACTCGTATCAGTGAGAATCTCGACCCGCCCCGATTACATCAGCGGACCGGTGGTCGCACGGCTCGCGGCAGCGGGGGTATCCGTTATAGAGCTGGGGGTGCAGTCGCTGGACGACGGCGTGCTGCAGGCGTCCGGCAGGGGGCATTCTGCCGCTGATGCGGTGAATGCCATCCGCTGCGTTGCGGAACAGGGCGTGAACGTGGTAGCACAGTTGATGCCTGGGCTGCCGGGAGATACTCCTGCCGTATCGCTGGCCTCTCTGGAAGGGGTCATCTCTGCCGGGGCTGACTATCTCCGCATCTATCCGACGGTTGTATTGCGAGGGACCGAGCTGGCACGGCGTTATGTGGCAGGCGAATTCAGGCCGCCTGGAAATGAGCAGGTCATCAATCTCTGCAAAATACTGCTCCATCGAGCCATGCAGCTGAACGTGCCGGTACTGCGTATCGGGCTGCAGGCTGATGACGGTTTGAATACTGATGCACTGCTGGCAGGCTGTTGGCACCCGGCGCTGGGACAGCTGGTGAGATCCCGGCTGTATGCTGATCTTGTCAATCTGCTTGTTTCTGACGGAGAGTCAATAACGGTCTGGTGTCATCCGTCGCGCGTGTCGGATCTGGTTGGGCAGAAGCGGGTCAATGTTGATCTTCTGGCCGCCAGGGGTGTACGATTGCGGGTGTTCCCGGATGTGTCCCGTGCGGTCGAAGAGCTTGTCTTGCAAAACGATTCTGTCTGCAGGATGTATAATCTGTTGAACGATCTTCACTATTCCATTGATGAGGTGTAAATGATGCGTAAAGAATCATTGAAGTTTCTTGAAAAACTGCTTGATGCTCCCAGTCCATCCGGTTATGAGCAGCCGGCCCAGCGGGTTTTTCGCGATTATGTGGCCCCGTTTTGTGATGAACTGACCACGGATGTGATGGGAAACGTGTTCGGGCGGATTGCCGGTAAGGGCAAAAACCTTCCCAGGGTGATGATTGTCGGACATACCGACGAGATTGGGTTACAGGTCAAATATATTGACGATAAAGGTTTCATCTATTTTGCTGCCGTGGGGGGGGTGGATGCGCACTTGACGCCGGGTAAACGGGTCAATATCCACGCGTCGAGAGGGCCCTTGGCGGGAGTCATTGGCAAGAAGCCGATTCACCTGATGGACAACAAGGACCGCGAAACGGTCGTCAAGTTGGAGTCGCAGTATATTGACATTGGTGCAGCCGATAAAAAGGAGGCTCAAAAGCTGGTCAGAGTGGGTGACGCCATAACCTTTGGCAGTGAATTTATCCGGCTGCAGGGGGGAAAGGCGGCCTCGCGCGGTTTTGACGATAAGGCAGGCTGTTTTGTGGTGGCGGAGGTATTACGCATGGTGGCTGCTTCTGCCAAAAAGCTGTCGGTTGACGTGTACGGCGTTTCCTCAGTGCAGGAGGAAATCGGGCTGCGTGGGGGTACCACCAGCTGTTACACCGTCAACCCGGATGTGGGTATCTGCGTGGAAGTGGATTTTGCTACCGACCAGCCTGACGTGGAAAAGAAGCACAACGGCGAGGTTGCTCTCGGCAAAGGGCCGATTTTGACTCGCGGCGCGAACATTAACCCGCATCTTTTCGAATTGCTGAATTCTGCAGCTGAAAAAGAGAAGATCGCTGTCCAATATACCGCCAACCCGCGTGCTACCGGCACCGATGCCAATGTCATGCAGATCTCGCGCAGCGGTGTCGCCACGGCGTTGGTCAAGATCCCGCTCCGCTACATGCATACGCCGGTGGAGACCGTTTCGCTGGACGATCTGGAGAATGCCGCTGCGTTGATTATTGCGACGCTGGCGCAGATATCGTCGAAGGATGAGTTCGTGCCGCGGTAGGTAGTCTGAAATATCTCGAAGGGAATCTGAATATTATGGATGCACCGCAGTATGTGCCGGTAAACATTGAGAGCATCGAGACTGGCGTATTTCCCGATGTCGCTCTCTATATTCTGAGAGGGAACAACCATGTGCTGTACAAAAACCATGGAAGGGATTTTTCCGTCAGGGATTCTGAACGCCTGAAAGAGAATGGAGTTGAGTTCCTCTACGTCAGCCCTGAGGACATGGAAATCATCACCGATTACATGGAGTCCAACGCCGGTCGCTTCCTGAAGAGCCAGAAACTCAATAACGAAGCTAAGGGAAGGATGATTTACCAGACGTCGGTCAACTTTGTTGGCGATATTTTCACCAGTCCGGAAAAGGTCGGCGAGCTGGAGCGGAGCAAGCGGTTGATGGAAAACCTGTTGCTGTATCTTTCCAGCGACCCGGCCGCCCTTACATCGCTGGAATCGGTCATGTCTCACAACTACCACACTTTTGTTCACAGTCTGCAAGTCACAACGCTCTCAATCCTGATGCATTCCGAGGCGTATCTGCTATCGAAAGATGAAATGCTTGACGTTGGTATGGGAACACTTCTGCATGATTTTGGCAAAATATTCATCCCTAAAGAAATCCTCGGCAAAACCAGGAAATTGACCGACCACGAGGTTGAGATCATCAAACGCCATCCCGAGGATGGATACAACTACCTTAAGGAAAATACCAGGTTGGGAGAGGTTTCTCTTTCAATCGTCCGTTATCATCATGAGCGCAACAACGGCAGCGGGTTCCCGTTAGGTCTGACCGAAAAGCAGATTCCACGCAGTGCCCAAATCGGTGGCATCTGCGACGTGTACTGCACTCTGGCCGTTGATAAAACCGGCCGTAAGGCACTACCACCGGAAATGATACTTCACATCATGCGGCAGGAGATGAAAGGGGCCTTCAGTCCGCGCCTGCTGGATGTGCTGGAGTCGATTGCGTGTGTCGAGGATAGTGCCCAACTTGTTCTGTAGCGGATGTGAATACTCGTCCCTCGTCGTATCCCTTTTCCTTGACTTGCCCGGCATGCTGTACTAACTTCTATAAAATTTTATTCGCGAGGAGCACCTCATGCCCTACGATAAACTGATTGAAGGTCTGACGTTTGACGATGTGTTGCTTGTGCCTGCTCATTCCCGGATACTGCCGCGTGATGCCAATCTCACCACCCGTATTTCCCGCAACATTTCCCTCAATATTCCGCTGGTCAGTGCAGCCATGGATACTGTCACCGAAGCTCGAACCGCCATCTGTATGGCACGCGAGGGGGGGCTCGGCATCATTCACAAGAATCTCTCCATCGAAGCTCAGGCCTATGAGGTAGACAAGGTAAAAAAGAGCGAATCGGGCATGATCGTTGATCCTATCACCATGCGACCGACGCAGAAGATCAGTGAAGCGCTGGATATCATGTCCCGCTACCGTATTTCGGGGGTGCCGGTGACCAAGGCCAACGGCAAGCTGGTCGGCATCCTGACCAACCGTGATCTGCGCTTCGAAACCGACTTCGATCTGCCGATATCTGCCCGCATGACCAAGCGCAATCTGGTGACTGTCGAGGTTGGTACCACACTCGAACAGGCCAAGGAACATCTGAAACACACCCGTGTCGAGAAACTGCTGGTGGTGGATAATGACCGTTTTCTCAAGGGACTGATCACCATCAAGGATATCGAGAAAGTTAAAAAATATCCCTCGGCTTGCAAGGACAGTCTGGGGAGGCTGCGTGTCGGGGCTGCCGTCGGGCCGACCGGCGAAATGGAAGCCCGCATGGAGGCGCTGATAAAGGCTGGTGTCGACGTGATAGTGATTGATACGGCTCATGGACATTCCCAGGGGGTGATCGATGCCGTGGCGCGTGCAAAATCGACATTCCCGGGTGTCGAAATCATTGCCGGCAACATTGCGACCGCCGAAGCCGCCGAAGCGCTGATCAAGGCGGGAGCGGACGGCATCAAGGTCGGCATCGGTCCCGGATCGATCTGTACGACCCGCATCGTAGCCGGCGTTGGTGTGCCGCAGATCACCGCTATCAATGATTGCTCACGCGTAGCCCACAAACATGGCATCCCGGTGATTGCCGACGGCGGTGTCAAATATTCAGGCGACCTGCCCAAGGCTGTTGCCGCCGGCGCGGACAGCATCATGATCGGATCGCTGTTTGCCGGTACCGAAGAGTCACCGGGCGACACGGTTCTCTATCAGGGGCGCACCTACAAGAGTTATCGTGGTATGGGTTCTATCGGCGCCATGAAGGACGGCAGCAAGGACCGCTACTTTCAGTCGGATGTCGGCGAGGACGTCAAGCTGGTTCCGGAGGGGATTGAGGGGATGGTCCCGTTGCGCGGGCCTTTGTCGGCAAATATTCACCAGTTGCTGGGTGGGCTGCGCTCCGGGATGGGATATACCGGATGTGCCACTATTGCCGAGATGCAGCAGAATGGGCGTTTTATCCGCATCACGGGCGCCGGGCTGAAGGAGTCCCACGTTCATGACGTCACGATTACCAAAGAGGCGCCCAATTACCGGGTCGGTAGCTGACTTGACCCATTACCGGCGGCAAAGAATTGTACTGGCGGTAAAATTTACTTTTCAACAGTTGACACATGCACTCTGAGGGTGTAAATAGATGACCGCATAGTGGATTAAAGTTATCTTCTTTGTCTCTATACGACGCACCACTTTTCCCGGCAAGGTTCCCTGATGTCCGACGTCCACAGCCAGAAGATTCTGATCCTCGACTTTGGCTCCCAATACACCCAACTAATTGCCCGGCGGGTCCGTGAAGCTCACGTTTACTGTGAACTTCACCCGTTCGACATGGATCTTGCTGCCATCCGCAGCTTTGCACCTCGCGGAATCATACTCTCCGGTGGGCCCTGTTCGGTATACGACGAGGGGGCTCCGGCCGTTGCTGAAGAGCTGTTTGAGCTGGGTGTGCCGGTCCTGGGCATCTGCTACGGCATGCAGCTGATGAGCCGGCATTTCGGCGGTGAAGTGGTGCCGGCCGGCAAACGCGAGTTCGGACACGCTGACCTGCTGGCCCAGGGTGTACCCGGTCCGTTGTTTGACGGTTTTTTCGTAGAAGGCAGCAGTCCGGTCTGGATGAGCCACGGTGACCACGTTTCCAGAGTTCCTGCTGGTTTCGAGGTTGTAGCTGCGACTGCCAACGCCCCGGTCTGTGCCATTCAAAACCTTGGCCGCAGCCTGTACGGTGTTCAGTTCCACCCTGAAGTGAACCACACTCCGCGCGGCGAACTGCTGCTCGACACATTCGTCCGCTCCGTCTGCGGCTGCGACGGTCAGTGGACCCCCGGCCGTATAATTGCAGATTCCATCGAACGGATCCGTGAGCGCGTCGGCAGCGACCGCGTTATTCTGGGGCTATCCGGAGGAGTTGACTCTTCGGTGGCGGCGGCGCTGATTCATCGTGCCATCGGCGACCAGTTGACCTGTGTATTCGTAGATAACGGACTGCTGCGTTTGGGGGAGGGAGAGCAGGTCATGGCGACCTTTGCCCAGAATCTGGGGGTCAGAGTGATCCGGGTGGACGCTGAAGAGCGCTTTCTGAATGCTCTTGCTGGCGAAGCTGACCCGGAGAGGAAGCGCAAAATCATCGGTGGACTGTTTGTTGACATATTTGAAGAGCAGTCTAAAAAGATTGACGATGCCAACTGGCTGGCCCAAGGGACTATTTATCCCGATGTTATCGAATCGGCAGGGGCAAAGACCGGTAAAGCGCACAACATCAAGAGTCACCACAATGTCGGCGGCCTGCCAGAATACATGAAGCTGAAGCTGCTGGAACCGTTGCGGGAACTGTTCAAGGATGAAGTCCGCGCCATAGGCGAAGAACTTGGTCTGCCGCGCCAGATGGTCTGGCGCCACCCGTTTCCCGGGCCCGGCCTGGGGGTGAGGATTCTTGGTGAGGTAAAAAAAGAGTATGCCGATATTCTCAGAAAAGCTGACGCAATTTTTATAGAGGAACTCTATGCCGCAGGTCATTACGATAAAATAAGTCAGGCTTTTGCCGTTTTTCTGCCGGTGAAGAGCGTCGGTGTTATGGGTGACGGACGCACCTACGAGTACGTAGTTGCCTTGCGGGCCGTTGAGACGAGGGATTTCATGACGGCCGGCTGGTACCCTCTGCCGTACGAGGACCTGGCCCGTATCAGCGGCCGGATCATCAACGAGGTCAAGGGAATCAACCGGGTTGTGTTTGACATCTCCAGCAAACCTCCGGCAACCATCGAATGGGAATAAATTTTGTACCCTCGCGTGCAAAACTGAAATGCTGTGGTAGAATTCTCTAAGTTTTCGGGTACTAAAAAACTCTGTATCAGGAAACAATCCATCAAAGGAGCAGAAGCATGAATGCACCAACGCGGTATTTTGATGATTCGGTAAAAGGATTCATCACCTGGAGCATCATCTGGGGGACAGTGTCGGTATTGGTCGGCATCCTGATCTCCCTGCAGCTGGCATGGCCGCAACTGAATGTTGCCCCCTATCTTACCTATGGACGCCTCAGACCGATCCATACCAACGCCGGTATTTTCGGCTGGGGCATCGGCAGTTTCATCGGCATGTTCTTTTATATAACCCAGCGACTCACCAAGACTCCGCTCTGGAGTCCGGGTCTTGCCCGTGTCACGCTCTGGCTGTTCAACATCGGCATAACCTCTGCTGCGGTCACACTGGCCATGGGCATTAACCGCACCAAGGAGTACGCTGAGCTGGAATGGCCGCTGGCGGTAGTGGTAGCAATCATCTGGGTGCTGTTTTCGGTTAACGTGTTCATGACGATCCTGAAACGCAAGGAAGAGCAGATGTATATTTCGCTCTGGTACATCATGGCGGCGCTGGTAGGAGTCACGGTACTGTACGTCGTCAACAATCTGGGAATGCCGTTGCATCTGTTCAAGTCATACCCGATCTTTGCCGGCACTAATGATGCCAACGTGCAGTGGTGGTACGGACATAATGCCGTCGCCATGGTACTGACGGCCCCGCCGCTGGCGCTCTTCTATTACTTTTTGCCCAAGGTTACCGGCAACCCGATCTACAGCCACCGCATGGGGATCATCGCTTTCTGGAGCCTTATTTTCATGTATCTCTGGACAGGCGCCCACCATCTGCTCTGGACGCCGCTACCTGACTGGATTCAGACACTGGCAATGGCTTTTTCAGTTATGCTGATCGCCCCGTCGTGGGGTGCGGTGTTCAACGGCTACCTGACCATGGATGGTAAATGGGAGCAGATGAAAACCAATTACCTGGTCAAATTCCTGATCTGCGGCATCACGTTTTACGGCCTGCAGACTCTGCAGGGGCCTATGCAGTCGATTCGCACCTTCTCGGCCTTCATCCACTACACCGACTGGGTGCCGGGTCACGTGCACATGGGGACTCTGGGCTGGGTCTCGATGATTCTCTTTGCTGCGATCTACTATGTTATAACCAAGATGAGCGACACAGAGATTTACAGTGTCAAGCTGGCAGATATTCATTTCTGGCTGATTCTGGTCGGGCAGCTGATTTATTCCTTCACCATGTGGATTGCCGGCGTTCAGCAGGGGAGCATGCTGCTGGCCACCAATCCCGACGGTTCACTCCATTACAGCTTTATGGAAACCATGATCGCCATCCTCCCGTACTACAAGATCAGGGCGATCAGTGGATTCATCTACCTGGCCGGTCTGGCGGTGTTTATCTACAACATCTACAAGACCTTCCAGAAGGGTGCAGCTTCGCAACCTGCAAAAGCGTAGTATAAATTTCATTACGAACGAGGACATACACCATGCTGGAAAAAAATCCCGTTATCTTCATAATCCTGGCCTTTGTCGTGATCATGGTCGGTACTACCATAACCATGATCGCCCCCTTCAAATGGATCAACGGTGCCGGTGACCGTATTGCCGAGGTCAAACCCTACACCCCGCTACAACAGGAGGGACGTGATATCTACATGCGGGAGGGGTGTAATAACTGCCACTCTCAGACAGTCCGTACGCTGGCATCTGACGTTGAACGCTACGGCAACGGCGGCGGCTATTCCAAATCGGGTGAATTCGTCTACGACCGGCCGCACCTGTGGGGCTCCCGCCGAACCGGTCCTGATCTGGCCCGTATCGGTCTGAAATACCCGGATCCCAAGGGGGGGTGGCACCGCAAACACATGGAAAACCCTCAAGCGGTCGTGCCGGCGTCCAATATGCCCGCATATAAATTCCTGAACAAACCTCTCGATACAACCTATTCCGAAAGAAAAATGAAGCTGCTCAAATTCCCTTATACCCAGGCTGATCTGGACGAACTTAATGGGAAAACCGAGATGGACGCCATCATTGCCTACATGCGCAAGCTGGGTACCGACATTCCGGTGAAAAAAGCTGAAGCTGCTTCAGTGGCGCCAGTTGCCCAGAAAAATCCCTTCAGCGATCTGAAGAGTGTCAAGGAAGATGCAGAGGCGCTCTACAAGCAGCACTGTGCATCGTGTCACGGCGAAAAACGCACCGGTGGGGTGGGAACAGCCTTGAAGGGTTCCGCAAAATCCGACACAGAACTGTTCTCCCTGATAGCCAAAGGAGTTGAGGCCAACGGTATGCCCGCTTTCAGTGGTTCCCTGGACGAACAAAAAATCTGGAAGCTGGTGACGTATATCAAATTAGGTAAACAGGATGATTGAGGCGAGGCTTCTCTTTCTGCTCCTCACGGCCATCCTGCTGGCTCTACTGGTGGGCATCGCAGTGCAGACATACCGGAAAAAAAGTAAACAGAAACTTGAAGAGCCGAAGTTCAGAATGCTTGACGACGACTAATTAATTTACAAGGAGCAGTCTATATGTCAGAACAGCATGATTACGATGGAATTACGTATCGAAAAGAGAAACAATCTCCCGGCGTTTTCCGCATTCTCTTAACGGTCTTGGTGGTGTGGGGCGTAGGTTACATGGGTTATTATCTTTTCAGCGGCTGGAGCTCGCAGGCAGAGGCCGATGCCGCCCGCAAAGTTATTGCAGATAAAAAGCAGGTCTCGCATAAAGCTGTAGAAGCAAGCGCTGGCTCATACCAGGGGTCAGGTCATAAGGTGGAAACATATATCGCTGCCGGCAAGCAGCTGTATGGAAAGTTGTGCGTTTCATGTCACGGAGAAGGGGGCAAAGGGGGAATCGGCCCTAACCTGACGTCATCGAAATATAAGTACGGAAAAGCGCGTCTTGAGGTTACCAAGAGCATTGCGGAGGGTCGGCCGGGCGGCATGCCGGCCTTTAACAGTCAGTCAGACCATGAGCAGGTGGAAAGTCTGGTTGAGTATGTACTTTCGCTGAAGTAGAGGGTAAACAGTTTTTACGGAAGAGCGGTGGGGGGGCCAGGGCATCACGATGCAGGCGGGCCAATTGTCGTCGGGCTCGCTCGATGTCGGCATCAACCCTGGCAGCCATTTCCGACAAAAGGTCGATGCCATCGACCATCGCCCTGTCCACCCGTTGTTTGAACAGAAAAATTTCTGTCAGCTTCAGGTCGGTCATCATGCTGTCATAGTTGATAATAGCTTGACTGGCGGCCGTTATCTGTCGGTTGATGAGCATCAGTTCCATTCTGAGGTTGCCGGTTGTGGCCGAGTCGTGTTTCCTGTCACGTTCACTCAGGAGCGTGGCGAGCAGATGGTGGTTGCCGCTTTTATAGGCCTCGTTGGCGATAATCATCAGTTCCTGGCGTCGACGTTGATCGTTATCATCAGCGGCATAGTCGGGATGAAAAGCTTTTGCCACATTTCGAAAGAGCGCTCGTATCGTAAAACCGGGTGATTCCCCCTGTTCTGTGACGTCGTCCAATAAGCTGGTCGTGTGCCGAATACCAGCACTGGGCGTGTCCTGATACTCTGGCACTGCCCTCGGGCGTGACAGGCAGCCCCCCAGAAAACCTTCCAGCTGCCATTCTATATCCCGTAATACCTCAATCCGATTACCGAGAATGTCCTGATACTCCCGTTCAAACATCCGTATTTCGGAACTGAGTGCATGAAACGATTGTTCGCGCGTTTTCAGCTCCTCTCGGATACGGGCGAGTTCGAGGTATTTGCGACGCAGTCGTATCTCTTCCACCGAGTGAGGACGTTGTGCCGTAGTGTTGCTCATGTCGACTCTTCCAACGATTCCGCAACTCGTATTTCTCGCGCCAGTTGCACCGTGATGCGCCGTTTCTGGGTCATCGAAGACGAGTAGAGCTTTTGAAAGGATTTGATCAGGTCACCGGCATCGCGGCTGGCGGTCGCAAGAAGATAATCAATCACTTCTCCAGGGAGTATGATCTGTCGATCGTCGGCAACCTTTTTCAGAATCATGCTGCGGGATTCGTCATCGGTCGTGTCCAGCCTTACTACAAATCCCCACAAAAGCCGTGACGTCAGGTGCTCATCCAGATTATCAAGATCGCGGGGGGGGATGAGGCCGGACATGGCAATAATCCGTCCGGAGGTATGGAATTCATTAAAGAGTTGCCAGAGGGCTCGCCGCAGTTCATGGCATGGCGGCATAAGATGCAGGTCGTCAATTGCCATTCCGTTGCAGTTGGAAAACGTCGACATGATCAGGTCCGGAGTAAAAGTATCCCGAAGCGTGATGCAGGGAAAGCCGGTGCCGGCAATCGACGAGAGCAGATGAGTTTTGCCGCAGCCGGAGGGGCCATGAAGATAGATGAGCTTTTCCGGGTCGTTTGGGTCGGCAACCCTTCGGGCCAGACCCAGTGCGCTGGCATTCCCGGCACAGGTGATAAAACTGTCAAAGCCAAACGACGGTGTAATTGGAAAATCAAAGAATTGCTGCATGGTCAGAACAGGTTTGCCTGGGGTGGCTCCGGCGCGGTACGGCCAAAGTGCCGATAGGCGGCAGGTGTAGCAACCCGGCCGCGAGGTGTGCGGTTGATGAAGCCGTTTTGGATGAGAAACGGTTCGTAAACGTCTTCGATGGTATCGCTCTCCTCACTGATTGCAGCTGCTATTGTGTCAAGACCGACCGGCCCCCCGCCGAATTTATCGATAATCGTCAGCAGGATCATTCGATCCATCTGATCGAACCCCATTTCATCGATTTCAAGCAATTTCAATGTCTCTCTCACCACCGAAAGGGTGATGCTGCCATCTGCACGCACCTGAGCGTAATCGCGAACCCGTCGCAGGAGACGATTTGCTATTCGCGGGGTTCCACGGCTGCGACGAGCCAGTTCTTCGGCGCCCCGTTGCTCAATTTCCATACCAAGAATGTGTGACGAACGACAAATAATGACAGCAAGTTCCTCTACCGTATAGAATTCGAGCCGCGAGATGACCCCGAAACGGTCCCGCAGCGGTGATGACAATAGACCTGCCCGAGTTGTTGCGCCGACCAGGGTGAAATGCGGCAGGTCAAGCTTGATCGAACGTGCGCTCGGCCCCTGCCCGATAATGATGTCGAGCTGATAATCCTCCATGGCCGGATAGAGAATCTCTTCAACCACATGCGAAAGGCGGTGGATTTCGTCAATGAACAGAACGTCGTGGGCTTCGAGATTGGTCAGAATGGCGGCCAGGTCACCGGGGCGCTCTATAACCGGGCCGGACGTGGATTTGATGTTGACTCCCATCTCGCCGGCGATAATATTTGCCAGGGTTGTTTTGCCAAGTCCGGGTGGGCCGTACAAAAGAACGTGGTCGAGCGCTTCTCCCCTTCCACGGGCGGCGTCGATGAAAAGTCTAAGATTGTTCTTGATCTTTTCCTGGCCAATATAGTCGGTCAGGCAGCGTGGACGAAGAGTGGTGTCGAAATGGACATCGTCGTCCCGTTTTTCAGGCGTTATGGCGCGCTGCTGCATCACTGCTCCGATAGTTGACTGTTCAGAATTTGTATGGAGTGGACTATGCCTCAATTAGGCGTGATTGTCAAAGCTGTCAGAGGCGAGAGATAAAATCACGTCGGAGGCAACGCTACGGTTGACATCATTACCTCCAGCATGGAGAATAGCGGAATGCAATATCCTTTAGTGTACTTCGCAGTCGTAATCTTCCTGGTTGCGGCCAACGGTTATTTTGTTGCTGCCGAATTTGCCCTGGTATCGGTTCGGCGTTCACGGGTCGTGACCCTGGTTGAAAGCGGTGACAGACGTGCCCCGCTTCTGCTGGAACTGCTTGACGACCTTAACTCCTTCATTTCCGCAACCCAGCTCGGAATTACCATGGCATCGCTGGCACTCGGATGGGTTGGAGAACCGGCATTTGCCCGTCTGCTGGAACTGCCGCTGCGCGGGCATGTGCCTGACGCTCTTCGCCACACGATTGCCTTTGTGCTTGCATTTATCGCGATCACGTTTCTGCATATCGTCCTCGGCGAGTTGGCTCCCAAAACGCTTGCTCTTGAACGAACCGAGCGTGTAGCACTTGCGGTGGCCAGGTCTCTGCGGATATTCCATACCGTGTTCCGCTGGCCGATTATGCTTCTTGACCGGGCCGGCAGATTGACTGTACGGACACTGGGGTTGAAGCTCTCATCGGATAACTCCGAGGTTTATTCAGTGGAAGAGTTGCGGCAGATCATTGATGTCTCCCATTCAAGCGGTGAAATGGAGGCAGACGAACAGAGACTGTTGCACCGGGTATTCGAGTTTTCAGATTCGGAAGTGCGTGATGTAATGGTGCCGCGCAACGATGTGTCAGCTTTACCAATCACCGCCACGTTTGAAGATACCTGGAAAACTTTTTCGGACTGCGGTTACAGCAGAATTCCAGTATATCGTGAACATCTCGATGATATTGCCGGTATTGTTGTGCGGCGTGATTTGGAACCATTCCTGTCGGGGGATGTTTCTAACAATTTTTCCCTTGTCGAGCTACTTCATCCCTCTCGATTTATTCCCGCCAGTGCCCAGTTGAGCGTTGCTCTTAAACAGATGCAGGCGTCACGCGCCCATATGTTGTTTGTTGTTGATGAGTACGGGGGACTGGAAGGAATCGTGACTCTTGAGGACATATTGGAAGAGATTGTTGGTGAAATTGAAGATGAATTTGATGATGATGCGCCGCTGGCGATTGTTGAGGAAAATGGCGGTTTTCTGCTGGATGGGATGCTTACCGTTCGGGAGGTAAACCACCGTCTTGGTTTGCAGCTGCCCGAAGATGAGCCGTATACAACGATTGCCGGGTTTCTCTTAGCCCAGGCAGGTCATCTGTTGAAACAGGGGGAGAGTGTTTTCTATAACCAGATATGCTTTACGGTCGAAAGCGTCGACCGAAGGAGAATAAGGCGTATTCGTCTTATTGTTGAAAGTAGTACAGTATGATTCAAAAGGTGCGACTCGTCAAAATATCCGGTATTTTATTGTTGACGGCGGCTACGTTCGTGATTGCACTCGCCTTGTTTCTCCCCACACTACTTGATCTCAATGCGTACCGTGACGATATCGTAGCGGTTCTCCAGAAATCCCTCCACCGCAAGGTAAGTTTCAAGAGCGGAGCGTTTGCCTGGCATTTCGGCCCTTCATTTGTTCTGTCAGACTGCAGAGTGAGCGAACGTGACGGCTCAGCTGATTTTATAAACGCGGACAAAGTCACTATTCAGTTGGCGTTACTTTCACTGTTTCAGAAAAAAGTAGAAATAAAAAGACTGGCACTGGACAGGGTCAGTGTTTCACTGGATCGCCGGGCGGACGGAACGCTGAACATTGATGATCTCATTAAACCGTCCAGCGGCGGTTTTGATGTAAAGTTGAAGGGAATGCGTATCCAGCACGGGACGCTGGTATGGCGTGACCGCGCCCTACAGAAGGGGAACCTGCATGTTACAGCGACAGATATCTCCCTTAATGTTGACAATATTGCCCGAGGTAAAAAAGGGAGAATCAAGCTTTCTGGCGATATTTCTTCAGAAGGTGGTTCACCGGGCCGGATAAAGGTATCGGGGAGTCTGCGTCTTCCTGAGTCGGGTGTATCACTGCTTGACGGCGAAGTGAACGCAGATGTTGACATCAAGAACAGCGATGCAGGAAGATTCTGGCCCTATTGGGAGCGCCACATACCGTTTCCAAATCCGGGTGGTAGAGTTACTGTTTCAGCATCGTTTCAAGGATCGGTCAATGAGTTCTCTTCAAAAGGCTCCGTAACTGTGAACGGGACAAAGGTACAATGGCCATCTGTTTTTCACGCTGATCTTGCCCCGGCATCATTTCATATTGATTACGCCATGAAGCTGAACCCCCGTCTGATAGATGTGAGTTCCGTTGACGCCTCTGTGCCCGGTTTCAGAATTAAAGGGGGGGTTCAGATTCACGATTACCGCAGCACGGATCCGCGCATCGTGGCCAAGGCTTCCACCCCCGCTACGTTCCGTTATGAAGAGGTACGCTCCTACGTACCTTACGGCATCATTGAAAAGGATGCTGCTGACTATATCGAGAACAAAATTAAATCGGGGATTTTCAAACTTGACTCCGGAATTCTTGACGGGCGCGTCAGTCAGATAGCTCACATGGAAATCGGCCAGAACTATAATACACTCATGATTCGCGGCAGTGTGGAGAAGGCGGTTCTCAGCTACGGCCCTAAAGCCCCATTATTCAATACACTTAAAGGAATTGTCGAGCTGAAGGGGAAAAATTTTAATCTGGTGGGGATGTCCGGCTTCTTCGGCATATCACCGTTCAGGCTGGACGGCTCCATAAGCGAATATAATACGAATTTTCCTTCCGATTATCCCGTCAGGATGGAAATCGTGCCACAATCCCCTGAAATAGCCTGGCTTGCCAAAATAGCCGGCATTCCTGAATTTGAGTATGTCCAGGGTGCAACATTAAAACTCTCCGGCAGCGGACACCACAGTGCCTACAGGTTGAACGGCACCTGGGATCTCAAAAATTCGGCATATTCGTATCCCGGCATTGTCAAAAAGCCAGCCGGAATGGGCAATCCGGTCTCATTCAGTACTGTAATCGGACGTCAGGAAACGCGACTTATCGGACTTTCCTATAATCTTCAGGGATTATCCATCTCGGGGACCGGAATTCTGGGGTATGACGGCGAACCCCGCCTGGGTTTTGACCTCCAGACTAATTCATTCCAGCTGAATGATACGCTGCCGATACTGACAGTCTGGCAGCAGTACCGCCCACGTGGTAATCTGCAGGCTCATGTCAAAGGTGGCGGTAACCCGGAAGATATCCGCACGTTTGATTATAATGGTTCGGTACGATTGTCCGACGTTTCCGTGCAACCGGGTGATAAATTCAAACAGGTCAACGCTGTCAGCGGTATGATTCTCTTGCGCGGCACGGGGGCGGAAACAACCGGCTTGTCTGCACGTTACGGTGCTTCACCCATCACTGTGAGCGCTTCCGTTACCAATCTGCGAACCGGCGGATTTGATGTGTCGCTTGTATCACCCGAGTTTTTTTTGCGAGACATCGATCTGGCTCCCCAAAACCCTGCAACTGCGGTCAGACGCCTGAATGCAGCTTTCACAATTCACAATGGGGTATATACGTTCGGCAAGGTTTCCGGTTTACTGAACGATTCCAATTTCAATATCAACGGAACCTATTCGAGCGGTGCTGCGCCGTCAGCATCACTTACTATTACGTCGTCCAAGTTGAATTATGACGACCTGCTACTGCTTGCACCACAGAAGAAGTCAGGTTCAGAAGTCAAGACGGAATCTGTCGGCACAAATGCAACACTCAGTTTTGATGTAGACAACTTCACTTCAGGCAAACTGCAATTTCAGAAGCTGGCGGCCCAGTTGCAGAGAGAAAACGGAATAATCACTCTGCAGGCGTTGACGACCCATCTGTATGGCGGAAAAATCGCCGTAAAAGGAGTTGTTTCCCCTGTTAGTGCAGCGGGTACCCGCTATGACCTTAGCTTCAATGCTAACGCTGTCGATGCAGAAAAGCTGTTCACGGCCGCCGGGGTAACCCGCGATGTGACCGGCAGAATCTCACTGATCGGAGAGCTTGTCGGTCAAGGCAATTCATTATCCGACGTAAAGAAAAGCGCCAGCGGAAAAATGCGGTTGCACATGAGCAATGGTAAGCTGCGCAAGTTCAACACTCTCTCGAAAGTCTTTTCAATACTTAATTTCTCTCAATTGTTAAAATTTCAACTGCCGGACATGGTTTCAGGAGGCATGCCCTACAACAGCATCTCTGGAAATTTCTCCGTCAAAGGTGGGGTAGTTTCGAGTGAGGATCTTTTTATCGCAAGTGATGCCATGAACATATCGGTGATCGGCAGCGCCGATCTGATCAAGGAGGACTTAAACTTCACTCTTGGCGTGCAACCGCTTCAAACCGTCGATAAGATCGTCAACCGTATTCCGATCGTCGGATGGTTGCTGACCGGGAAGGACAAGGATCTTCTGACAGCCTACTTTGAGGCAAAAGGTACATGGGCGGACCCCAAAGTCAGCGCTATTCCGGTCAAATCAATAAGCAAAGGGCTGATGAATGTGTTCATTCGGGTATTCGAGCTTCCGGTTCGACTGTTTACCGATACGGGTGAAGTGATAATGGGGGGTCAGTAGACACTGTAATTTGCGGGATCGGAAAAGAGTTCCTTCAGGAAAAGGTTGTTCAGGTAGTGACCGGTCTTGTTGGCCTCAATCTTACCCAGAATCCGGTAGCCACTGGTGTAGAGGTCACCGATCAGATCAAGGATTTTGTGGTTGACCAGCTCTTTTTTGTAGCGGAGACCATTCGGGTTAACAATTTCATCGCTGCCGACGACGACAGCGTTATCCAGCGATCCCCCCTTGGCCAGCCCTACCTTGCGGATCGCCTCAATCTCCTCCTGCAGAACGAAGGTGCGGGAATTAATGATAGAGAAGGCATTCTCCACGTCGGTAACTTTTTTCTTCTGCTTGCCAACCGGCAGGCGGAAATCGATATTCATGGTAATCTCAAGCGTATTGAGGGGTTTGACCTTCACCCAAGCATCGCCGTTATGAACCTCTACCGGTCGCTGGACTTTGAGATATACTTCAGATTCAGGGAACTCGTAGGCTCCCGCCCTCCACATCCCCTGATAAAACTCCCAGGCTGAACCGTCCAGGATAGGTACTTCCGGGCCATCAATGTACACAAGGCAGTTGGTTATGCCAGAAAAATAAAAGGCTGCCATCAGGTGCTCGATGGTTGAAACAGTAGCACCGTCATTGGCTATCTGCGTAGAAAGCCTGGTGTCGCCAACCATGTCAAAGCGCGCGGGGATCACTTTCCCATTCATGACGAAGGCTATGCCGAATTCGCGGCGTGGAAGAAATTCGAGGGCCACTTCTCTTCCGCTGTGCAGCCCGATGCCGGAAACCTTGAAGATCCTGTTTATGGTGGTCTGTCGCTTGATCATAGATCTTCCCGAAGCCGCTATGCCGTTCAGCTGTCGGTGCGGACAACGGCGGCAAGCTGTTTCTTGAGATTTTCGTGCTCACGTGCCAGATCGGCGTGTTTCTTTTCCAACTCACGAATCTGGTCAAAGAGGCAGGAAATTGCTTTGGCTTCGGGGTCGGGGAGCTGTCCATGCTGGAGGTCTGCGCGCCCCTCACTCTTACTTTCCTGAGACATGACGACACGCCCGGGAATACCTACAACGGTCGCGTTTTCAGGAACCGCCTTGACAACCACTGAGTTGGAACCGACCTTTGCCCCTTTGCCTACGGTAAACGGTCCTAAAATTTTTGAGCCGGAACCGATAACCACATTATCTTCAAGTGTTGGATGACGTTTGACCTTATCCCAGGTGACTCCCCCGAGTGTCACACCGTGATAGAGCGTAACATTGTCTCCAATTTCGGCTGTTTCGCCGATTACAACACCCATACCGTGATCAATGAAAAATTTGCGACCAATTTTGGCGCCCGGGTGTATCTCAACTCCGGTCAAAAATCGGCCGACATGAGACGTAAATCGCCCGAGAAAAAAGAACTCGTGTACCCAGAACCAGTGGGCCACACGGTAAATCCAGAGCGCATGCAGGCCCGGATAACAGAAAATAATTTCCATCACGTTCCGGGCTGCTGGATCGCGTTCAAAAACTGAATTAATGTCTTCACGAATATTTTTAAACATGCGGTTCTCCCTGACTAGATGCAACAAAATCCTGCAAACACCTATCATACTGCTGATAATTCTGCAACAAACTTTCATTCTCGACAAAGCGGTTAATTTTTCATATAACTGGCTGCACACTACTTCCTACTGGAGCTGCCGTGACTTCCTTGACCCTCAATGCACCTGCCAAGGTCAACTACCTGCTCGACGTTATACGTCGCCGGCCCGATGGCTACCATGAACTGCGCATGATCATGCAGCGGGTCAACCTGTGCGATGATATTTCGCTCACCCTGACGGATTTACCTGTCATATCTGTTACCTGTGACGCAGGTGGTGTCCCCGATGGTCCCGGGAATATTGCCTGGAAAGCGGCCAAGGTAATGCTGGAGCTGTCAGGGCGCGGATGTGGCGTGTCTATCCGGATAACCAAAAGGATCCCCGTTGCCGCCGGGCTGGGCGGTGGCAGCAGCGACGCGGCTACGGTCCTGATGGGGATGAACGACTTGCTGGGATTGGGGCTGGAATGTCAGGGTTTGATGGAACTGGGGTTGAAGCTTGGTGCCGATGTCCCGTTTTTCATATTCAAAGAGACAGCCTTGGCTGAAGGGGTGGGCGAAAAGCTGACTCCAATGCCGGCAATGCCACAAGCCTGGATTCTTCTGGTCAATCCGGGAGTCCATGTTTCAACTGCTTGGGTGTACCGCTCTTTAGAGTTGACAAAAGAGCGCATATTGGCTAGCATCCCCATGACTTTCAGGACGGTCAATGATATAGCTGCAATCTTTTCGAACGACCTTGAAACTGTTACCATTCCGGCCTTCCCGGTCATCGACGAAATCAAAAAAAGAATGATGAAACTGGGGGCGGCAGCGTCGATGATGTCTGGTAGTGGCCCGACTGTGTTCGGGCTTTTTGCTGACAAGGGTTCTGCGGAAAATGCCTGTGAGCAGTTTTCTGAGAACACTGAGTGGATTGCAGTCGTAGCCGAAACACTCTGACAACTTAATGGGGCGTCGCCAAGCGGTAAGGCATCGGATTTTGATTCCGACATTCCCAGGTTCGATCCCTGGCGCCCCAGCCATACTCATAACTAGCTAATTATAATAGCTAAATAATGGGCCTCTTAACTCTAGGTATACAATTAGGTATACAGGAGATAAGAGGCTTTGTCATATTTCACAGTATGAGACACACGGTAGCGGATACCCTTAAACAGGCAGGTGTTCCAGAAGTGGTCATATCTGAAATCCTGGGGCATACCCATATGAATATTACCAGTGGCCGTTATGGTAAAAGATACCAGCCAAAAGTGTTGTTGGAAGCACTGGCAAAATTGGATTATGATGTGAAAATCTGAGCATAGCAAATAATCTTAGCAGCCGCTACCACACCCACTACCACAAATACCGCAGCCTGCAGTCGCAATAAGTTCTGTTGACTTGATATTAATCGCTCCACTCATACATCTTTCGTCAGGGTGTTTACATTCCAAATAATGACAACTGGGAAGGAGTACCTGTCAATCGGATTTGAAATTGACCCATCCCAATCAGCCTGTTATTGTACCAATGGCTCAGCTGAAACAAAAAACCTCACATGGAGGGCTTGGAATATGTTTACGTGATGATAGTTTTTCACGTGCGTTCAAATTGCATTAGAAGTGTTATCGGGTCGCAACAAGTAGTGGCTTTGTGGAGTGTCATGCAAGCTCAAGCTCAGCAAAGATTGATAAAATTACAGAAATGAAACTGACATGAAAAAAACCTTCCGAAATTCGCCGGTTCGTGTAGCAGAGTTGATTGCCCTCGACAAAAGTGACATTCATCACGATGGCGGTCCCGAGTTCAATCGCCTGATTTTTTCAAAAAGTCCCTACCTGTTGCAGCATGCCGAAAATCCGGTTGACTGGTATGAGTGGGGTGAAGATGCCTTTTTGAAAGCACGCAATGAAAACCTGCCTGTTCTGCTCTCAATAGGATACTCCACCTGTCACTGGTGCCACGTTATGGCCCACGAATCTTTTGAGGACACAGAAGTTGCTGCCCTGTTGAACAGACATTTTGTCTGCATAAAGGTTGACCGTGAGGAACGCCCCGACATCGACGATTTTTACATGACGGCGGCACAGCTGTTGTCCGGCGGGGGAGGGTGGCCGCTGAATATTTTTATGGCTCCCGATCGGCGTCCTTTTATGGCAATAACCTACCTTCCCAAACGGGGAAGGAATGGTATGAGTGGCCTAATGGAACTATTGGCCAATATTGCCACCCTCTGGAGGCAGAGGCCTGACATGATCGAGATCAATTGCCGGGGGATCATGGAGGAGCTCGCCAATCTTCGCGAGCGTGGACGTAAGGGGAGCGATAAAAGTGTTGCGGCTGTTTCTGCAACGGCATTCAGTCAACTGAGCAACGCTTACGACCGCGAATATGGCGGATTCGGCAGTGCTCCCAAATTTCCTATGCCTATTTACCTGCGCTGGTTGATTGTTAATAGAAATGACGGCAGTCAATCTACGCTCGACATGGCACTAACTACGTTGCGACGGATGCGCTCAGGAGGTATCTGGGACCAGTTGGCTGGTGGACTGCACCGTTATTCAGTTGATCGCTTCTGGCTGGTGCCGCATTTTGAAAAGATGCTCTACGATCAGGCGATGTTTGCACACGTTGCTCTTGATGCAGTTCAGGCCACCGGAGATAGCTGGTTTGGCACTTTAGCCGAAGAAATCATTGTGTTTATCGATCAGGATCTCCGTTCTTCGGACGGTGCCTTTTATTCCGCTATAGATGCTGACTCTGAAGGGGTAGAAGGGAAATTCTACCTGTGGAACAAAGCTGAAATCGTTGCCTGTCTTGGTGACGATGCGGACCTGTTTTGCGACTACTTTGATGTTACCGGGGCGGGCAATTTTGAAGGAGAGACCATCCTTAATATTCCACGTAACCTCTCTGCTTTTTGTGAGCGTCGGGGAATCGAGATTGCTGAGGCTGCAAAAAATATTGAGGAGTGTCGCAATAAGCTGCTGCTGCGCCGCATCAAGCGAATCAGGCCGCTCACTGATACAAAGATCATCACCTCATGGAACGGTTTGATGATTGGCGCGCTGGCCAGAGCCGGAATCATCTGTGATAAACCGGAATACATCCGGTCAGCGGAAAAATGCGCCGACTTTATCCGCAACAATCTGCGCCGACAAGACGGCAGGTTGTTGCGCAGCCATGTCGGAGACCAGTCGTCGATACCTGCTTTTCTTGAAGATTATACGTTTCTTGCAATTGGATTTCTGGAGTTGTTCGAAAGCAGCCTGAATAAATTCTGGTTAACTGAAGCTGAATTTCTAGGGGATGAAATCATCCGCCAGTTCCGTGATCCGGCAACGGGAGAGTTTTTTCTGACCGGTCAGGATGCCGAACAGATGCCGGTCAGAATAACTGTTGATCATGACGGTGTGACACCTTCTGCCATATCGTCAACTGCCATGCTGTTTCTGCGACTCGGGTTAACCTGTAGCAGGGACGATTTGATCTCCCTTGCACGCGGGATTTTTGACTGTTACCGCTCAGAAATGGAGAGAAATCCTCTCAGTCAACTTGGACTGTTACAGGTTGCCACATTGCTCGATTCTGAACCCTGCAGGGCAATGTTTTACGGCAACAGTCTGGATCCGGCTCATTACCACCTGCTGAAGGAACTGAAACAGCACCTGATACCTGCTCTGGTCATTACCGTTGACAAATCTGACAACAATGGTCCGCCCAGGGTGTCAATCTGTGCCGACGGTGTCTGTCATCCGGTAGTTGCATCTCCGGATGAACTTGCTACACTTTTGCGTGCGATTGGTGTAGTATCGCTCCGGTCGTAATCTGGGAGCTGCAATCTCCCACTGACATCCCTGTTGACCGGGCGGTATGGAGCCGTGATGTACATGCTTTCCGCAGAATTGCTGTTAAGGACGATCCCGGACAGAGTAAATGGAGTTGCAGCGGTGACATTTGCAGTGGCGCTTTTCTCGGCCGTTGCAGCGAGCGGCTTCGAAGACCAGCCATCCCCAACAAATAATCCTTTCACTCAACTGCTTTCTCAGCAATTGAACCAAAAGTCGTTGCCTCAGCAACAATCACCGCTACAGTTCCCTTCTTCCACATCAACGGCCCCTGCTACCGGCGGCGAAGCGCCGCCGATACATTATCAGCAACCTGCAGTTGAAAAGTCGCTGCCTGCTATTTTTCAGCGTCAGCAGACAAAAACGAGCGACCCAGCTCCCAATTTCGATACAGGGAGCCAATCTGTGAAACCACGACAGGCTGGCGAACAGGCAGAAATATCTCCTCAATACGTTGTCTACCGTGGAGCTCTGGAGCGATTGAAGCGGTATCAGGGTGAGCGAACACTGCCGTTGCTGTCCGCGCTGATATCCAGGGGGAGCGCCCAGCATATATCACAACTGCCATCTGCAGTTGTGAGTGATGGGAAAACCAGAGTTAAGCTGATTTTCGATACTGCTGAGAATGAAGCGTCTGCACCCAATTTTGCGGCGAACGGAGCATCACTGCTTTCATACAAGAAAATGCCTGACCATAAGGGAAGGTGGGTGGTTGAAGTCTTGCCGGAGCGTAATTCTCTGGTGCCTTCCGTAACGGTCATGTTTGAGAATCAGGGGTTTGAATATACGTTAACAGTTGCTCCACAGTTGACTGAGTCAGTGGCGCTTGACGAAGCGGGTTGGAAAGTTTTTCAGCAGGGCGTGGCATCGAAGAGTGATTTCAACCGGGATGGTGTCGTAGATGTTGTTGATGAATTTATTTTCCTTGTCAACCATAACGTTAAAAAGGGAGTAGACGGTGTTGCAAAAGAGGTGAAACACTGAAATACGTGTGAGAAGCTCAAAATGAAGCTGTTCCGGATGTTTGATGTTTGCGTTTCTCGCGCTTTTCTGGTATAAGAGCGCGAATATTTAACTGGGAAATCAAATGAAAGTTGCATACCTCATACTTCTTTGTCTCTATATCTGTCAGCCGCTGGCGTGTTATTCGTATCCCTGCGAGTCTTATCTGCACGAAAATTCCGGTACCGTCGATACGTCCGGCCAAACCGGCGAGCATTCTCACGGGCATGATTCAGATAATTGTGATTCATCTGCCTGTTGTGCCGAGTGCGTTGCTGTAGATTCCATTGTTGAAATCGTATATGCGCCGTTTGTAACAGTCATGGCTTCTATTGAACGTTTACGATTGTTACCGGAGGTTTTTCTTTCGATTTTTATTCCTCCGCAAAATTTTGTCTGAATAATCCCCCGTAGTTCACCTGACAACTGTACCAATCGGAATGTAATACAATTTAGCGCTCTTTCTGCGTGCTGCGCAGATAATATC
>Ga0194061_1000166_pt1 | contig 39468 bp, 30 predicted proteins | sample SepL2221m_MetaG_FD_163423 | JGI IMG/M metagenome (GOLD analysis project Ga0194061, IMG submission 163423) | Anoxic zone freshwater microbial communities from boreal shield lake in IISD Experimental Lakes Area, Ontario, Canada - Sep2016-L224-21m | ecosystem: Environmental > Aquatic > Freshwater >... | reverse complement strand
AATACTTTTTTTCAAGGACACAATCTTTTTTTCGTGAACCACACAATCACAAAACCCACCACCCCGAAAGGACTCGCCTTATAACAAACATAAAACATAAATGTCAAATGATATTTAGTGAAGCGCTCGCAAATGTCATTCCGGCAGGCCTTTGGCCGGAACAGCAACAGCACCAGCTCACATCAGCCCTGCTGCCTGACGCCTATATAAATACGGCAAATTTTGCAGTCTTCACACCGACACCGGTAACATCTATGAATATTTTGCGTAGATACTTTAGTTCTTTTAGAGAAGTATCCGTTTTAAAATAGTACGTTACAAAAACTTGTCAGTGGGCACATTTTGTGCTAATACCGTTCATCACAATTACCATCAAGAAAGGATATTATCCGTGATCAAGAAATTTATTGCACTTTTCGCACTCTCAGCAATCATCTCTTTACCCACGTTTGCCTCCGCCAAAGAAGGCTGTATCGGCGACTGTGCCGGCTGTCACAAGCTGACAGAGCAGAACGCAACCGAGCTGTTCAAAAAACTCGGCTTGACCGTCAAGTCAGTCAAACAGTCACTGTTTAAAGGAATGTTTGAGCTGCTGGTCGAAAAAGACGGGCGTCAGGGGATTGTCTTTGTGGATTTCGCCAAGAAGCATCTCTTCCAGGGAATGGCTATCAACCTTGAAACCATGCAGCCGGCAGCTTCTCATGAAGTTCAGCCACCCAAACCACCCACGGTAGACATTTCCAAGATCCCGACTGATAAGGCCGTCGTGATGGGCAACCCCAAGGGGAGCAAAAAACTGTACGTATTCAGCGATCCCGATTGTCCCTACTGCCGGAAAGGTCACACCGAGCTGAAGCAACTGGCGAAGATCGCCCCGGATGTGGCCATCCATGTAATGCTCTTCCCGCTGCCGATGCATCCGGCCGCGTTCGACAAGTCCAGAACGCTGCTCGAAACCAAAAACCTTGAACAGCTTGATAATGCCTTCGACGGCAAGGATGTTCCCAAGCCCACGAAAGACAGCAGCAAGGCCGCCATCGAAGAGATCATCAAATTTGCCAATGACAACAACATCACCGGAACACCAACCATGATCATGCCGGACGGCAGAATAGAAGTCGGCATGCGCGATGCGGAAACCATGAAGAAGATGCTGGACGGGAAATAGGTCATGTCTCTTCCAAAAATCAAAGAAGAAGATCGTTTTTCCTACGCTGATTATCTGACGTGGGACGACGAAAAGCGCTGGGAACTGATCGACGGCGAAGCCATCTGTATGAGCCCGGGCCCGAATCGCCTGCATCAGAAGTGGCTCGGTGAATTGTTTGTCCAGTTCCACACTCATCTTGATGGCAAGCCATGTGAGGTTTTTCTGGCACCCTTTGATGTCCGTCTACCGGATCATGCCAATGCGACAGATGAAGAAATCGTTACTGTTGTGCAGCCAGATATTATGGTTGTCTGTGACCCTGACAAGATTGATGACCGTGGAGTTAACGGTGCTCCCGATCTGGTGATTGAGATTATTTCACCCAGTACTGCAAAGCGCGACATAACCACCAAATATGACCTGTATCAGCGTCACGGGGTGAAGGAATACTGGCTTGTGTACCCTAATGACCGGACGCTGCTGGTGTATCGTCTGACAGAAACCGGCAAGTATTCGCAGCCGGACGTTTTCGGCGAAGCTGATAGTGTGCCGGTCCCGCTGCTCGGTGACCTGATCGTTGAAATGGGGAACGTATTCAAGTAAGTCGTCTCGAAAGAAACCAACGTGTACATCTGGTAGGCTGGAACATTTAAAACCAACCCCCCTCAGTCCCCCCTTGTCAGGGGGGAAGCCTTGAAGTCTCCCCTGATAAGGGGAGATTTAGAGGGGTTTGCTGCGGAATATTAAGAGTTACACGGCACTGGTGGAATCTTTTTAGAGTAACCGCACTGGTTTGAATAAAAAAACCAAAAAGAACTTTATCAACCAACGCATCACAGGACTTAGAAGGAGTGAGGTTTGCCATGAAAACGACGATTCGGATCATTGTAGCGAGTGCATTACTGGTGACCCTGAACGTAACTGCAGCTTTGGCAGCATCGATGAGCACCTACTGCATAACGCCACCGTTCATTTCCCAGTCGACAACACCCAACCTGCTACTGCTCATCGATAACTCCGCCAGTATGTACGACCTGGCGTATGATGATCCGGGTGTCAGATTCAGTGATGGCCTTAAGCACTGTTCCGGTGCTACCGGAACAACATGCACTACTGACGCGGGATGCACGGGAGTCGGCAAATGCACTGCCTTCAGCACTCAACCCAAGTATTGCTATGATGCGTCCTATACTTCATCAAAAACGTATGTCGGATATTTTGATCCCGCCCTGTTTTACACATATGACCTGACGAACACAAACGGTGTGTTCAATTCGGGATCGACACTTACCTGCCCGAGTGTCTCGGGAAATGTCCAGCAGAAACTCATCAGCGGGCAGCTTTGCGTCAACTACGACAACTCCAGGGCCAGCGGCAACAAAGTCACCAGTTTCAGCGCAACAGGTAATTACCTTAACTGGCTGACTGCGTCGAAATTTGACGTTGAAAAAGAGGCGCTCACCGGCGGAAAATATGTGACAAAACTGTGCTCAAATGACAAAACAAGAGCCTGTCTCGTCGCTTCCGATTGCCTCGGATCCGGGACGACGTGCGATACATTTAACGTGGGCACAACCGCCACACCATTTCTGATGCCGGAAACCCGTGGGTGCAACGGGCAGGATTACATTAAGGATACCAGTGTGGGAATTACCTTTACCACCACTGGACCGCAAAATAAATACAACACCGTAGCCCCGTCATGGGGAGGTCAGACCTATCTCAACATTTATGCCGGCTCTGCAACCTTTGATTACACCTCGTGCCAGAATGCCATCAGCGCCCTGGCGGCAAGTCCTCTCGTGACCGCGACTGTCAACAGTTATTTCAATTCCTGCGTGGCCATGACAGCCAAGCCGGGGACATGCAGCCTGGATTCCTCGACGGCGTGTGCTATTGATTCTGATTGCAAACTTAATACTGTTACGGCTTCAACCAATGTTTGCGACGGCGCTCCTTACTCGAATGTGATAACGACCTGTGCAACTGCTGGTAACACATGCGGCAATCTGGCTTCAAACAGGTACTGCACCTTAGTAGCAGGGCGTTCGTGTACCAGCGATGCAAATTGCACATCAATTGTTATTAAAAATGGAACGTGTTCACCACTGAACATGATGTACATAAAAGAAGGCGTGAATGCTCAGACGGTAACAAGTGCCGGAAATTCGTGCAGTGCCGATACAACGTGTACCTTTGACGGCTATATAGCGCAAACAGGTGCCTGCAGTGGCATTGTGACTCTGAATGGCGGAACATGCGCTGCTGCAGCAAGCACACCCAGTGCTGGCACATGCCGTGCCAACAGTAAGGGAACTTGTGTGGGCGGCCTCACCACGGGAGCCATCGAGTCGCGGACAACCTTTTCGCAGGCTCTGGGCGGATGCCTGCTGTGGGTTCAGGGGGGCTCTCCCAGTTATTCCGGTTCTGGCAGCCTGTCCGGCATATTCTCGTCAATGTCTCCCTGGAAGGATACGATCTGCCCTGCTCTCTATACCAAAACGGGAAAGGTATGTGTCAATATCACCTCTGGCACTTATACCACCACGGCATGCACAACGGCCAACAGCACCACTGATAGCGCCTGCACCGCACTGGGAACCGATTATACGTGCCTGGAAGGACCAGCCGCAATAGACCCGAACTCACCTGGCGGCATTTGCAGCAATTCATACATCGGGAAGTGTATGACCGGCAGCGGCAGTTCGTGGGCTATTGCATCAAACTGCCAGGACTGGATCGGGTATCCTAATGGCCTGGACAAACTGGAGGCTTCCTACTGTACAGGCGTTGTAACGGTGAATTTGCCGGTCACTGACCCGACAAATCCCCCGGCCGATTCGACTCTTGGCACCAACCTCGGCTCCATTCTGGGCGGCATGGGAGTTTCCGGCCAGATGGGCCCACCCCTGAAAACCCTGCCCGTACGGATCAGCGCGCCAACAGCCCCGACCGGCATCGTGCAGGACTATTCTTCCAAGATCCGCATCGGTGTAATGAAATTCAACAATTTCGGTTCGTCAACCGAAACTGCCTTTACAGGTTCTACAATTACCGCACGAAAAGTCTGCTCTACCGATTCCAGGATTACCTGCAACACAGATGCCGACTGTGGCGGCACCAGCGGTAGCTGCGCGGCAGGAACCGACACGGATGGAGGTAATATCCTCAGCTACGTCGGCGACACGCTAGGCGACCATACTACGGCCAGCAGCATTATCTACAATATTGATTCCCTCAGAGCCGTCGCCTGGACACCGTTAGCCGAAGCCATGTATAATGCCATCGGCTACTTTGCCGGCAAGTCAACCCCCACCATGCGCCTGAACACAGCCGATTATGATGCCACCAAACCGCCCTCCACAGCTACCTGCCAGGCCAACAACGTGCTGATGGTCACTGACGGCAGCTCCACCGCCGATCAGAATGCCACCGTCGACACGCTGGTCACCGGTAATGCCACCGCTGCCGGCGCCCCGGCCAGTGCCAGCCGTAAATGCAGCGTGTATTACGGCAGCAGCAACTTCGAGTATCTGACATGGCTGGCAAAAAACAAAAAAATCAGCACCTTGTCGTCAACAGTCGCTGAAACCCCCGTCAACAAGAGTGATTTCATCACTACCTATGTTGTCTCCACCGGCGCTGACAACGGTGAAAGCGGCGAATGTAACAATACTACCATGCTGACACATGCGGCAACCAACGGGGGCACATCCATGCTGAGTGCCATCGACCCGTCCACGTACAAAGCAACCCTGAACGCGGCCTTCCAGCAGGTGGCCGCAGGCCTGGCCTCCGGAACTGCCGCCTCGATATTGAACAACAGCGAAGGAAGCGGCGCCAACCTGCTGCAGGCGGTCTTCTACCCCGAAAAGGATTTCGGCGGCACCAACAACAAGGCCCAGTGGATCGGCGAAATGCAGAATTTCTGGTACTACGTCGACCCGTTCTTCAACCGGAGCACGGTGCGGGCCGACACCAACAGCGACTTCAGCCTCGACCTCAACCAGGACTACATCGCCAAGTTCCGCTACGACACTGCCACCACCACCACCTACGTCGATCTGGCCAAGGATATCAACGGCGACGGCAGCGTTCTGGGGGCAACAACTTCGTACCTGTCCGACAGTGACAACGTGAAAAGCCTCTGGCGTGCCGGCCGCAAACTGTGGGAACGTGATGTAACCAGCACCGCCGGCAAACGCCTGATTTACACCGTGACCGCAGCCAGCCCGCTGGCACCGGCCTCAAACTACACCCCGCCGACCCCCTCGCTGCTGGTTAACAACGGCACATTCAACGCGGTTGCCGCCAACATCACCCTGCTGCAGGCGGCCACTTCAACCGAGGCCGGGAATATTATCGACTTTGTACAGGGCATCGATCAGACACAGACTACACCTTCTAATTTATCCCGTAGCCGTAAGGTCACCATTTCAAACTGTGGTATCGGCAATAACGGAACGGACTGCAAGCGTGAATGGAAGCTGGGGGATATCATCAACTCAACCCCCCGCCTGATCTCCACAGTCAAGATTAACAGCTACAGCCTCGATCCACCCACTGGCTACGGCGACACCACCTATACCTCGTTCATCTCGTCCTACAATTACAAACACCGCGGGATGGCCTTTGTCGGCGGTAACGACGGCATGCTGCACGCCTTCAGGCTGGGTGTCCTTGACGAGGGTTCACAGACCAAACAGCACAAAGGGAAGCTGCTCAATATCGATGGATCAGATGCCGACAGCACCAGCGACCTCGGCCGTGAAGAGTGGGCATTTATACCGCGCAACGCCCTTCCCTATCTTAAATACAGTGCAGATCCGACGTATGCGCATCTTTACTTCGTGGATAATTCGGTGGCCATTTTCGATGCCAGCCTCCATGCCACCACCACCGGCTGCACCGGCAATTATTACGACTGCATTAAAAAGACGACCGTCGATTCCAGCAAGAACCTCACCATGGATGAAACCAGCTGGCGGACGATCCTGATCGGCGGCATGGGGATCGGCGGGGCGACTCGCAGCCAGAATACCGCCACGAAAGCCTCCGGAGGATGCGACGCCGATACGTCAACAGGTACCTGCGTCAAGACCCCCATCGCAACTTCAGGATACACCGAGGTAGGCTACTCGTCCTATTTTGCACTGGACGTCACCAACCCGCACGTTCTCTTTGATGCCACCGGTGCAAGTGCAACCAAAGCAACCAAATTCCTCTGGGAATTCGCCGGCGACCCGGCCAACGGAGACTACCTCGGCTACACGACCTCCGGGCCGGCCATCGTGCGGATAGGCACCAAAGAAAAGAACGGCCGTTGGTTCGCCCTGTTCGCATCCGGCCCAACCGGCCCGATCGACACAACCACGCACTCATTCATCGGGAAATCTGACCAGAACCTGAAAGTATTCGTCGTTGACGTCGCCACCGGCGCACTGGTCAGAACCATCGACACCGGCGTCAAAAACGCCTTTGCCGGCAACCTCACCAACGCCGTCATCGACAACGACCGCTGGAACCGCACCAGCACAGGCTTCTACAGCGACGACGTGATCTACATCGGCTATACACAAACCGCCGACGACCCGCCGACCACTTCATCGCTATGGAACAAAGGGGGGGTCGTAAGGATCTTCACCAAGGAAGACACCAACCCGGCCAACTGGGTCTCCACTTCGCTCATCAGCAACATCGGCCCGGTAACGACCTCGATCACCAAGCTGCAGGACCGCTTCGCCACCTATGACAGCTCCAAATCCAATGCTGCCACCGGCAAACTGTGGCTCTACTTCGGTACCGGCAGATATTTCCAGAAGTCAGATTCCCTGACCGATCAGTTCAAACTGTACGGTGTCATGGATCCCTGCTATTCCAACAACTCCGGGACCCCCAACTTTACACCGGTCGGGGCGAACAACGAGTTCGACACCGCCTGCACAAAGACAGTCACCGTTGCCAGCCTGACCGACCAGAGCGGCGATTCATCAACAGCAGCGGCCATATCACTCCCCCTCACCAGCTCCGGGTGGTCGATCGACCTCGACCTGTCGGCCACCGGTTTCAGTTCGGAACGGGTCATCACCAATCCGGTGGCTTCCACCGCCGGCGCGGTACTGTTCACAACCTTCAAACCAACCTCCGACGTCTGCGGTTCCGGCGGAAATTCCAACATCTGGGCCGTAAACTACAAGACCGGCGCAGCCCCTCCGGGTTCCGCCATGCAGGGTAAAGTGCTGATGCAGGTATCAACAGGCGCCCTGGCAGAGGTTGCGCTTTCTACCGCCTTTACCAGCACGACCGGCAACAAGCGCGAAGATGGCCGGCGCACAGCAACACCGATCACCGGCATGCCGCCGACCGCAAACGGACTGGCACTGATTACCAATCCGAAACCGATTAAAAAGATCCTGCATTACCAGGAAAAGTAACAAGGGGCTAATCATGAATTCCCGCGGGTTTACACTCATAGAGCTGATCATAGTGATCGTGCTGATCGGCATCGTTATTGCGGCCGTGTCACTCGACTTTAACTCGTGGATGAAAAAGGCCAGCGTTGACGCCCAGACCAAGGAGCTGAATTCTGATTTCAGCGACCTGCGCATGCGAGCGATACAAACCAAGCGGAACCATATGGCCATTGTAGAGACGAACAAGATCACATTCTGCAGTTACTCGTCAGAGGAGCCGGTCAACCCGGCGAATTGTACGGCAAATCCGCCTAATCCGGCATTGCATGGCGCCTATTTTACAAAATTCCTCAAATACCAGATCACCTTTTCTGGCGATGTGGGAGTCAATAGTCGCGGAATGCTGAATGACTTTTTCCCGGCAATGTCGGGTGGAACCTTCAACAGTAACCAGACAATCGTAGTGCTTCCTTCAGGAACTGGCGCTTCGGTTGATTGCCTGGTACTTTCAGACACACGATCAAACATGGGGACATTCGATGGAACAAAGTGCGTTTACAAATAGAGACGGGTTCACGCTGATAGAATTTCTGGTGGCCATCGTAATAATGATGATCGGTATTCTGGCGCTGCTGGAAATGGTGAACGTGGCCATCAAGGTCAACATGGAAAACCAGCTGCGCAATGAAGCTGTCATGGTTGCAGACGGTGTGATGGCGCTTGAAATGACCAAACCATTCGCGCTCATTTCAACCAATGTGACTCCCAACACTTCGACAGTCAATAGGCCCATAAACAAGGCACTGAAACCGTTTACCATAACCAAGACCGGAAGTTCCGTATCCAGCACGGCTAAGAGCGTGGACGTATCCGTTTCATGGAGCTACAAGAACATCACAAATTCCCATTCCATTCGCTCGCTGTTAAGCGCGTACGGTCAGTAGGGTGCCATCATGAAACTTTCTAATAAAGGCTTTACCCTCATAGAGATTATTGTGGTAATGGCGGTTTTCATCGTCATCATCATGATCACGGGGGATGCTTTCAAAACCATCCTCACCCATACCGGCAGACTTTCCAAAAGCGAAGAAAGCAACATTGAAGGGGTTATCGGCCTTGAAATGATGCGGCATGACCTGGAACAGGCCGGCTTCGGTCTCCCCTACTCGTATGACTCAACCACCCCCATCACATATCTGGAAGCCGGATACCTTCCGGCAAACGGCTATAACGACGCTCCCAGCGGAGTTCCCCGCGCGTTTGTAGCTGGCAATAATCTGGCGGCCACTGCCGATCCGAACAGCTATACCGGCGGCATTAAATACAACGTGATCGCCAACACCGACTATCTGTCCATAAAAGCATCCTCAGTTGGCTCAAGCGAGGCGGCACAGAAATGGACCTACATAAATTACTCCTCATCGGGCAAGGCACCAAAATCGTGGCCCGGCGGCAATCTTAAAAGCACATCTCCCGCTGACCGGGTCATCATGCTGCGGCGCTCATTTGCAAACGGTGTGTACACCAATCAGCTGCTGTATGATGTCAACACACCCGGCATCTACTGGGTTAACCACAGTAACAGCGGGTATGTGGCGGCTTTTTCACCGGCAACCCCCGAAGAGACGATTTTCGAGTACGGCATCAGGAGTTGCAGCAGTACGACCTGTCCGGTCGGCATGCCATTCAATCGGGTTGACTACTTTGTATCGAAACCGACCCTTGCCGATAAACTGCCGTCAACCTGCGAGCCGAATAATACCGGCGTCTTGTATAAGGCAACCATCAACCACTCGACGACAAACCCTGGCGGCACACTCAATTATATGCCGGTACTTGACTGCGTTGCAGACATGCAGGTCATTTTTGGCTGGGATCTCCCCGGAGCTGAAAACTCGAGCGTTACGGTAGACTCCTCAAACGTCAATAATACCGGCGATGGCATAATCGATACCTGGTCAAACGCAGACGGTTCGGTAGTCAGCGGTTCTGGAACAATAGCTCAGGTTCAGGCAGCAATGGCCAACGCCGGACATGTGAGAACAAAGCTGAAAATCATCAAGGTGCTTATCCTTGCGCAGGATGGCAAGAAAGACCCGGCCTATACATCACCATCACTTATTCCGGTGGGAACACAAAAAGGCGAAGATGATGGTGGTTCTACCGCAACGACCACTCTTTACAAACCTGGCGGTTTTGCAATTTCATCGGCTATGCTGAACTACCGCTGGAAGGTATATAAACTGATAATCAAACCCAAGAACCTGATTTCCAACCAGTAAGCAACGAGAGGAGTACGCGCCATGCGTACAGTCAATCTGCCCATACCCAGTTTTTCCGCACCGCTGAAAAATCGCAACGGCATCGCCCTGATTACGGCATTGATGCTGACCCTGATTTCGATGGCAATCATCATGTCACTGCTCTACGTCATGACGGCAAGCACCCAGCGCTCTGGCGCCATGAAGCGCTACCGCACCGCTCTCGAAGCATCTTACGGCGGTACTGAGCTCGTCGCCAAAGAAGTCATGCCGTACATCATGAACCAGTTTCAGCAGTACACCAGTTCGCAGGTCATCAACAATCTTAGGAACGACTACAGCACTGTTTCTATGGCATCGACAACCGCCAACTGCCTGAAATCCAAATTTACGCTTCCGACGGCCAGTTGGGCGGCGTCTTGCGGAAGCTCACTGGATCCCAAGACTAACCCAGATTTGCAGATGACCCTCCAGGCATCGGGCAACGGGCAACCGTTCGTCGTCTATTCAAAAATAGTTGATACTACTGTTGGAAATTCTGACACCAGCGGTTCACGCCTGGATGCCGCGGAAGGAGCTGCTGGAATAGGGTCCGGCATAGAGCCGCAACACTACCCTTATCTGTACCGACTCGAAGTACAAGGGGAGCGGCAAACCAATGCAGTAGAAAAATCAAATATTTCGGTTCTCTACGCCTACTGACACGTCAAACCTGTAGTTACGGAGTTTGCAGTGCCACTCAATAAACTAAAATCAGATGAACATTTCACCTACGCCGACTATCTCACCTGGGATGACGGCAAGCGCTGGGAACTGATTGCCGGTCAGGCATTCTGTATGAGCCCAGCACCAGGAATTATCAGGCGCTTTGCTCAATCACCTCTATTCCTGGTTACTTGATAAATCGTGCAAAGTCTACGCAGCGGGGGTTGTTTATATACTTGCAGCGTAGTGTCGTATGTGACACTATAAAAGTATGAGTGTCCACGAAAAATTACTTGCACGGATGCGCAACAACCCACGTAACTGGCGAATTGATGACCTGAAAACTGTTGCTAACCAGTTTGGCATCGATTGGCGTAATGCTGGTGGTAGTCATCATGTGTTTTCGTATCCCGGTATTGACAACGACCTCAGTATACCCGCCCACCGACCCATCAAGCCAGTTTATGTGCGTCTGTTTGTCGGACTGGTCGATAAAGCCAAGGAGTTACGGTGATGAGTGAAATTACGATCCCCCACATTGAACCACCCTATAATTTTGAGGCATTTGCACATATCGTGGAGCCTCTTTCTGATGAAGATGGTGGTGGTTACCTGATTACCTTTCCTGATTTGCCGGGGTGTATGTCTGACGGTGAAACCCCGGAAGAGGCGGTTTTAAACGGCCGGGATGCTTTTTCAGCATGGATGTCTGCGCGCATTCATATCGGCAAACCAATCCCGAAACCCACTCGATATGGCGAAGATGTTGCGCCAGTTCGCCTGATGCAGCGTCTGCCACGCAGTCTGCACGCCAATCTGGTGGCGCGTGCAAAGACGGAAGGGACATCCATCAACACTCTTGTAACCATGCTGCTTTCCGAAGGACTTGGGCGGCGGGAGCATCATACGGGGAATATTCCGGTTTAATAAATGGGAAACTTCTATGCATGACAACAATCAGTGGTTTGCGGCGTAGAAGAGCTTTATGAATTATCTGCAAGATCCGGTAAACGCAGACGGATGAATATTGACAAAAAAGAAATCAGATGAATGGTGTTTGATTTGTTTTGATATCGTGTGTATGGGTGTGTATGCTGTGAATGTGACGAGTCGGGAAATCATAACGCGATTAAAGCGGGACGGCTGGGAGTTGGCAGGCGTTACCGGTTCTCATCACAAATTCAAGCATTCTGAAAAAAACGGCATTGTAACCATCATACACCCTAACCATGATTTTGCCACCGGCACGTTGCGGAGTATCTTCCGTCAAGCTGGCTGGGAATGGAGGTAGTTCTATGTTGTTCCCCGTAGTGATCCACAAAGACCACGAAAGTGATTACAGCGTCACTATCCCTGATATGCCGGGTTGCTTTACCGCCGGAAAAACCATCGAAGCGGCTGTATTGAATATTCAAGATGCTGTTGAATGTCATTACACTGGCGAACCTGAGTTGCCCGTAGCCTCGTCGGTTGATCACTGGCTAAACGATACTGACTATGCAGGCGGAACCTGGTTGCTGGTTAACGTTGACTTATCCCGCATCAATGTCAAATCCAAGCGAGTTAATATCACCCTTCCTGAAAATCTGCTTTTTGCCATTGACCGATATGCTGAAACGCATCATCTCACCCGTTCCGGATTCCTTGCTCAGGCGGCAGGACAATACATCCATGCGAAGTGAACGATTTTGAAGGTGAGGTAAATTTAAATGGCTGCATCACCAAGTTTGAAACAGTATGAACGATTTACCTACGCTGATTATCTGACCTGGCCGGATGATGAGAGGTGGGAGATCATTGATGGGGTAGCGTATGCCATGAGCCCGGCACCGGGAAGTCTTCATCAGCGCATATCTATGGATCTGTCCCGGCAGTTTGCAACATTTTTGAAAGGTAAAACATGCAAGGTATACGCAGCCCCCTTTGACGTACGCCTCGCAGAACAATCCGGGCTTACCGATGATAAAATTGAAACGGTTGTGCAGCCCGACATTGTAATCATCTGCGATGCAAACAAAATTGATAATCGTGGCAGCAACGGCCCTCCAGATCTTATCATAGAGATACTTTCGCCATCGTCAGCAGCTTTTGATCTCAAACAAAAATTTGAACTTTATCAACGACACCATGTCAAAGAGTACTGGATCATCCATCCTGCTGAAATGACGGTGTTTGTTTACAACTTGAGTTGCGCCGGAATTTATGAATCTCCAAAACGGTACGCTCAGGATGACAAGATTCCGGTATCACTTTTGGGCGAGCTCGTGATTGATTTAGCGGAAGCATTTGCTGAGTAATTTTCGTGTTAGCAGTACAGCCCGGAAGAGGAGTGTGCAATGCCCCAACTGAACCCCAAAAAAATTGAACATTTCACCTACGCCGATTATCTTACCTGGGATGATGATAAACGCTGGGAATTGATTGCCGGTCAGGCATTCTGCATGAGTCCTGCGCCCGGACGGCAGCACCAAGAGCTATCAGTAGCTTTGAGTCATTATTTGTACTCTTGGTTACTTGATAAACCGTGCAAAGTCTACGCAGCCCCCTTTGATGTTCGCTTGATCGAGGCAAAGGAACATGCCGCCGATGATTATATCGATACGGTTGTGCAGCCGGACATTGTAGTTGTGTGTGACCCAAAGAAGTTGGATGACAAAGGCTGCATTGGAGCGCCCGACCTGATCATCGAAATCCTCTCGCCTTCAACCACCCGCATGGACATGACGGTCAAGTTTGAGCTGTACCAGCGGCATGGCGTCAAGGAATACTGGATCATTCACCCCAACGATCAGACCGTTCTGGTTTTCAAACGCCTGGAAACCGGCCTGTATGGCGTTCCGGATCGCTACTGTGCCGACGATACCATTCCGGTCACACTGCTGGGGGATTTGCAGCTGGATTTGACGAAAGTGTTTTTACCTGCTGCATAACTACGTACCCTGCTTTTAACGCCACCCCGTGCACCCTCCAAAAATCTTGACGTGGTCAGCTAATTGGTCTAGTTTACAACTACCATGATAACCATAAACGTCCAGGAAGCAAAAACACATTTCTCCCACTATCTCGACGAGGTGGCAAAAGGGGAAAGTTTTATTCTATGCAAGAGGAACATCCCCGTCGCTGAAATTCGTCCCATAATCAATAAGGCCGCAGAGAAACGGCCCATTGGACTTGCAAAAGGAACTTTCTCCATACCTGCATCATTTTTTGATGACTTGCCGGCGGCATGGCACTGTTGACTCCTGACAAACATATCAGTTGCTATCCCGTGCGGGTGGAATGGTAGTATTGGGGCTCGAACGCCTATACACCTATGATCCACCTCCCCATCGAAGCCAGCATCCCCGCACTTCTTGAAACAATCCGCACCCACCAGAACTCACTGCTCCATGCCCCTCCGGGCGCCGGCAAGACCACCCGGGTCCCGCTGGCACTGCTTTCGTTAATTCCAGCCGAAGCCGGTCGCATCGTGATGCTGGAACCACGGCGCATCGCAGCAGTTTCTGCGGCCCGCTGGATGGCAAGCCGTTTGGGGGAGGAGGTCGGGCGGACAATCGGCTACTCCATCCGCTTTGAAAGCCGCACTTCGGCCGCCACCCGCATCGAAGTCGTCACCGAAGGAATCCTCACCCGCCGCATCCAGAGCGACCCGACACTTGAAGGTGTGGCGCTGGTGATCTATGACGAGTTCCACGAGCGGAGCATCCACGCCGACCTCGGGCTGGCCCTCTGCCGGGACGTGCAGCGCCAGCTCCGTCCCGACCTTAAAATACTTATCATGTCCGCAACACTTGACATTGCTCCGCTGGCCGGATTGCTGGGAGACGCTCCGCTGGTCAGTTCTGCCGGGAGGTCATTCCCGGTCGAGGACGTCTACCTGGAAGAGAGCGCCCATACCAGGCTGCCGCAAAGAATGGCGTCAACCGTCCTGCAAATTTTGCGTAAAACTGAAGGCGACATTCTGGCGTTTCTTCCCGGTGCCGGAGAGATCAGGCAGTGTGCGCGGTTGCTTGCCGAATCAGACGCAGCCCGGCACTGTGTGGTGATGCCGCTGTACGGCGATCTGCCGATCAGCGACCAGCAGAAGGTGCTCCTGCCGTCACCTCAGCGAAAGATAGTGCTGGCCACCAGCATCGCCGAAACAAGCCTGACCATCGACGGGGTGCGGGTCGTGATCGACAGCGGCCTGTCGCGCCGGCTGCAGTTTGACCCGGCCAACGGATTGAACCGACTGGTCACCGTGCGTGAATCACGCGCCTCGGCCGACCAGCGCCGCGGACGGGCGGGACGCACCGCGCCAGGCGTCTGCTATCGCCTTTTCAGCCGGCACACGCTGAACGCCATGACTCCCCATTCGCCGCCGGAAATCTGCGTCACCGACATCTCACAGCTCCTGCTGGAACTTGCCGCATGGGGTATATGCGACCCGACGAAGCTCGACTGGCTCGACCCGCCACCGGAAGCAGCACAGCATTCTGCCCGGACGCTGCTGACCGAACTGGACGCCTTCGACACAGCCGGTCGCATCACTCCGCTGGGGAAATTGATGGTCCAGCTTCCGCTCCACCCGCGACTGGGACGGCTGCTGCTCCGCTCGCGCGAACTGGGCTGTACCGCTCTCGGCTGCGATGTGGCCTCCCTGCTCTCGGAACGGGATATTTTCAGAAAAAATGCTGGTCACGCCATCGCCAGTACCGACATATTCGACCGGGTCGAGGCGCTGCAGCGGTGGCGCAAGGGGAGATACAGCGACGACCGGCTGGACGATGCCGCAGCAGCCGGCGTAGACCGGGTTGCCCGCCAACTGGCACAGTTGATGGCAGACACGAACGCACCGACTCAGCCTCCTGAGGATATGACTACAACAATCGCGCGCCTGCTGATTACCGCCTATCCCGACCGGATCGCCCGGCGGCGCCCGACTGATACCCGCCACCTGCTGGTCACCGGCCGTGGCGCCCTGCCTGCACCACACTGCCAACTGCAGGAGACCGGATTCATTGTAGCAACCTCGCTTGACGGCGGCTCACAGGCCGATGCCCTGATCCATTCCGCGATTGAAATTTCCGAACAGCTGGTACGGGAGGAACGGGCGCGGCACATTTCGTGGATGACAACGCTGTCCTGGAATGAACGGGAGGGGCGGGTAACTGCCGTCAGACAGGAACTGCTTGGGGCGGTGCCGCTGGCAACGGAACTATTCGTTCCGACGGCCGAAGAGCTGGCACCGGTGGTGATTGATGCGGTTCGAAGATCAGGCCTTGCACTACTGGACATGAGCAGTGATGTGCGGCAGCTGCAGGGGCGGATGCTGCTGGTGCGAAGCGCTTTTCCGGAAGAGGAGTGGCCTGACGTGTCAGACGCTGCCCTCACGTATTCACTTGATGAGTGGCTGGCACCCCGTCTCAATCGAGCGAACAGCGCCGGGAAACTCGCCAGACTTGACATCTGCGCCCTGCTGAAGGAAAGTCTCGACTACCGTCGGCAGCAGCAGCTGGAGCGGCTTGCACCGACGCATCTGCAGGTGCCAAGCGGTTCCAGGGTTCGGCTGGACTACTCGGCAGATGAGCCGGTGTTGGCGGTGAAGCTGCAGGAACTGTTCGGTCTTGCGGAAACACCGACGCTCTGCGGGGGGCGAATCCCAGTACTGCTGCACCTCTTGTCCCCGGCCGGGCGGCCGTTGCAGGTAACCCGCGACTTGAAAGGCTTCTGGGACGGGGCCTATCAGCAGGTCAAAAAAGAGATGAAGGGGCGCTATCCCAGGCACCCCTGGCCCGACGATCCCTGGACGGCAGCTGCAACGAGGCGGACAAAGCCGCGAACATGACCGGAAGTGATACATGATTCGAGCACTGATTACCATGCTGCTGATGTTCCTGTTTTACTCCGTCAGCACCTTTGCCCAGGATGCCCCCTTTCCGTATATCTGGAGCGGCTTCTCCACCTCGCTGCAAGGACGCAGCCCCCAGCAGCGCCACAACGCGCAACTGGCAGGACGATACATCGACGGATACATTATACCACCTGGCGGCACCTTCAGTTTCAACGAACTGGTGGGCGGCCGCAGCCGTTCCAAGGGGTTTGAGGCGGCACCATTTCTCAACGGTGACGGCCTGCTTGAGGATACTCCCGGCGGCGGCATCTGCCAGCTGGCCTCGACCATCTACAATGTTGGACTGCTGGGAGGGCTGCTGATCGCCGAGCGCCATCCCCACTCCCGCACCGTGCTGCACGTCCCCCCCGGACGCGACGCCACCATTGCCTCGTGGCGCAAGGATCTCAAATTGAAGAATCCGTTCCCCTACCCGCTGCAGCTTAACATCAGCAGCGACAGCGGACGTCTGACTGTTTCGCTGCGCTCGGCTGTCAAGCGTGATTTTGACGTGGAAATAATCAGCGAGCGGCTGGAATTGGAGCCCCAGGCAGTTGTTTCGCAGTCATCGCAGCGTCAACAGGGGTTACGCGGTTTTTCGACCGTCACATGGCGAGTGACGAAAAACGGCGGACGTGAACGGAAGGAACTTGTTTCGGAGGACACCTACCCGCCGCCCAGCCTCATCATCCCTGGCGGTTCACGGTGAAGTTCATCGTCCTCGTGCTGTCAGGCGTGCTCCTGCTGTCCACGTTCACGCCCCTCGCAGCAGCGGATTTGAGTACCCCCGAGAAAAAACTGCTGCTCGAGTACGCCCGTGGTTGCCTGATATCACAGGTTGCTGGTAACTCACCCCCGTCTCCACCCGAATATGCTCTCAACCGCCAGCGGGCCTGCTTCGTCACCTTTTTCAGCGGAAAACGGGTATTTGCCTGTTTCGGCAGTTTTTCACCCCGTCGTAGTACGCTGGCCGAAGAGATCAGTGAAAATGTGCGTCTGGCGCTCAGAAACGATGTACGTTCTCGTTCGGCCAATCTGTCTACGGCTGCACATGCCGGGGTGCAGATCACCTTTCCGCTTGGCCAGCCTCAGCCGGCAACAGATTACCGGAGCATCAACCCGGCCCGCGAAGGGATGTTCGTCGAGGGGAGCGGCGGCAATGGGGTGGCTTTCGTGCCGGGTGAGGCCCGCACCGCCGCCTGGGCCTTCCGCGAAGCACTGCGCCGATTGGGAGAGAATAACCCGGCAGCCGTCACGGTGTATCGATTCACGGCAGAAGCTATTTCGACGCGTTAACGGAACTATGATTTCATCAATGATCAATATACGCCTCTTTGCCTGCCACAGGTAGCACACTCATACAAGTGTTCTTGACAGCACTCTTTGCCGTATGATTAAATGCTCAGAACGAAATTCAAGGAGAGATCGCAATGGTTCATATTTCTGCAAATGACTTAAAAATAAGGGGAGTTTCTGCAATTGAAGCCATGCTTGCCACACAACCGGAAGCGGTGATTTCGGTGCGCGGCAAGGAGCGATTTATAGTTATGGATATGGACCATTATCACTATCTTCGCGAGTGTGAACTTGAGTCAGCACTTGCCAGGACCCGCGCAGACCTCGCAGCCGGGCGCTGCATCAAGGAGAATGCCGATGCGCATCTGGCACGCCTGAAGGCAACATGATGAATTGGTCTCTCGTTTTTACCGAACAGTACAATCATCGAGCTCTACGTTTTCTCAAACGACATCCGGAACTGGAAAAACAGTACCTGAAAACGCTGCAACTGCTGGAGGCAAATCCGTTTCATCCCTCATTGCGGCTGCATCAATTATCGGGTCGGCTTACAGGCCTGCACTCGGTTTCGATCAATCTTTCGTATCGTATCACCCTTGAATTCCTGATAAACGATCAGGAAATCATTCCCGTAAACGTGGGAGACCACGATGCAGTTTATTGATACCCACTCGACACTGATGCCACACGTTCACTGTTATTGCTGCCGATAGGAGCCCCTATGAAACCGTTCCGTATCTTTTTCATGTATCTGATGGTGATTGCCCTGTCATCCCTGGTTGCCTCCCCTGCCCTCGCTGCTTCAAAGCGGCATGAGGTTCGCGGCATGGTCATGGCGTCCGAAACCAACAAGCCGGTCTCCGGCGCCGTGGTCAGCTTCTTCGGCAAAAGCGATACGGCGATTGCTGCAAAGCCGAGTGAAGTGGTCTCGACCGACAAGGGGGGTGTATTTCTCGCCAATGTCTCAGCCGGCTCATATATCTGGACCGTCAAGGCCGAGGGACAGGGAGTCTTTCAAAGCGGTACCGTGTTCATTTCCAAACCATACGATGTCGGAATCAGTTATCTGCGCAAACCGGCCGAACTGTCCGGCAGGATCGTCGACGGCAGCGGAACACCGGTCGCAGGTGTAACCATTTCAGCCGACCCTTCCACGAAGGCGGTCAGCGGTGCTGACGGCCGTTTCCACTTCGTCGGCCTCGATCCCCGCGGCTATGAACCGGCCCTTGCCAAACCGGGCCGGGTTCTGGAGAAGAATGAATATTACTACCTTTCGCCGGGAGAGAAAAAGGAGCTGGGTGACCTCGTCGTCCGCACGTCGGGGAGCCTGACCGTGCGCCTCAGCGTACGCGAAAACGGTAAACCTGTCGCACTTCACGGAATCAGAGTCAATCTGAGCGGCACCACGGTCTACCGTTCTCTTAAAGCCGGTAAAACCGGTATTGCGCGACTTGACGGGCTGCCTCCCGGCCGCTATTCGGTTTCGGCACCGGACGAGCGACTGAAGGAGCAGAATATCGAAATTGAACTCGGTGAAGGGGAAAACGGTAATGTGGCACTTGAAACGACACTCAAGCCCCCTACCCTGAGCATCGAGGAGTACAGTGAGGTTTTTCTGCCGGACAAGCCGGTGAAGCTGCGGGCGAACAGTCTGAGGGTAGAAAAAGCCGATGCAACAGTTTCGTTGATCGCCGCCGACAGGGTTCTCGATGGCTCTGTCGATCTGCGAAAACCTGCCAGCATCCCGGCTGATTCTCTCAGAAAAGTCGCGACTCTTCCGGTTCCCTTTAAAACCCGCCGCGACAGCCACACCAGGTTAGGACGTATCCCGCTCCCCGGACTGCAGCCGGGGGCCTACCTGCTGGAATTGAAAGGGAGTGGCGCTTCAACCCGCTTTGCATTCCTGGTCACCCGCCTCGGAGTGGTTGCCAAGGTATCCCCCGCTGCCACCCTGCTCTACGCCGCCGACCTGATAAACGGCACGCCGCTGTCGGGGGTTCGCATAGCCTCCCGTGCCGGAACCGCCGCTGTTACCACCGGAACCGACGGCATGGCTCCCTGGTCCGTCAGCAAGAGCCCGACCCGCCTGACGGCACAGTCAGGCTCCAACCTGGCATTTCTCGACCTCCCCGGAAAAAGCGAGAACGGCTCCGGAGACGGAATCAAGGGGTACATTTACACCGACCGGCCGGCCTACCGCCCCGGCCAGACGGTACATTACAAAGGGGTACTGCGCCGGCAGGCCGGAGAGAACTACCGGCTTCCAGGTACCCGGACTGTTCATGTTGAAGTCAAGGACGACAACGACAAGGCTGTCTGCGTTGCCGACCCGACTGTCAATGCAAATGGCTCATTCAACGGCGACTGTTCGCTTCCGGCAGTGCCGGCCCTGGGAGAATACGGCATCGCGGTAAGCGGTAGCGGCGAGACCTGGCACGGCTCGTTCCAGGTGCTGGAGTACCGCAAACCTGAGTTTGAGGTCAAGGCAATCGCCGACCGGCGTTTCCTGATTGCCGGGGATACCGGACAGTTCAAGATTAGTGGCCGCTACTACTTTGGTGCGCCGGTGGCTGGCGGAAAACTGGTCTGGCGTCTCTATGCCAAACCGGCCTGGGATGCCGGTCGGGCCGGTGACGATGACGGCCCGGATGAGGGACAGGGATTCAATCGTGGATACGCAGACTTCCTCGGCGAAGGTGAGGTACTGCTGGACGGCAGCGGCGAAGCAAATATCCCGATAACAGCGAAACCCTGCGACGCTCCGTTACAGTACACACTGGAAGCCGACGTAACCGACGCCGCTTCACGCCAGGTTTCGGCCTCAGGCAGCGTAACCGTTGTGCCGTCACTGGTGGCTCTGAACATCAAGGCGGCCAATTATCTGACCAGGCCTGGTGAGCCCCAGGAGATCACCGTCAAGGCCGCCACGTGGGAAGGGGCACCGTTGGCACTTCCGTTGAAACTGAGCTTTGCACGGCAGGTGTATGACAAAAAGAACCGCTCATACTCATGGCAGCAATCGGAACAGAGCAACGTTGCAACTGCGATGGACGGCAGCGCCCGCACCCGCTTCATCTTCCCCGGCCCCGGCTACTGGCAGATCAAAGCCGAGGGGACGGACGATGCCGGGCGTTTATCCTCAGCCACCACGTCTGTCTGGGTCTGGAAAAAGGGGCATTCATGGGAAGGATCGTACCGCGAACTTGAAGCTGAATTTGACCGCAGGAGTTATCAGCCCGGCGATACGGCACGATTGATCGTGCGCTCGCCGCTGACCGGCGGCAGTCTGCTGCTGACGCTTGAAGGGCGCGAATTTACCGGACAGCGGGTGACTCCGCTCAAGGAGATGGTGGAGGTGATCGAGATCCCGGTCACCGAAGCCCAGGCGCCATACGTCCATGTTTCCGCCGTAACGATCGGTAACGGGCGCCTGTACAGCAAAACCCTGCAATTGAAGGTTGAACGTCAGCCGGGGAAAATGAATCTGAAAATCACCCCCGACAAACCGATCTACGCACCAGGAGACAGGGTGTCCCTGAAGTTATCCTCCCGCACGGAAGGAGCCCCTCTACCGGGCGAACTATCCCTGGCAGTGGTTGATGAAGCAATCTTCGCCATCGCTAAGGAGCGTTCCGAAGACATCTGGCAGTTCTTCCGGGGAAAGCGGGATCATCTGGTGACTACCCTGCATTCATTTCCGCGGCTCTATCTGGGGGGCGCGTCCAAGGATAGACAGACCGCTCCGGAAGCCGACGACGGTCTGAAAGGGCTGAAGGTTCGCAAGGTGTTCAAAGATACGGCCGCCTGGTTCCCCCTGATTGAGACACAACCCGACGGCAGTGCCCAGGCCGAATTCACCCTGCCTGACAATCTGACCACTTGGCGAGCCACGGCCGTAGGTCATAGCGGCTCTGATGATTTCGGCACCGGGCGGGAGAAATTCATCGCCCGGCTGGAACTGATGGCCCGGCTTGCCCCACCCCGCTTCTTCACGGTGGGCGATGAGCTGCTGGTTCCCGGAATGGTCACCAGCATGATCGATGCAGAGCAGAAAGCAACCGGCCGCTTTGAAACACAGGGGTTGACCCTCTTGGGAGAACCTGGCTTCAGCGGTACGGTTGCCCCACGCGGACAGCTGCGCTCTGCGGCTCGTCTGCGTGCCGATAAAGCCGGGAGTGCAACCCTGCGCCTGATGGCCAAAGGCAATGACAAGGGGGACGCCATGGAACTGACCCTGCCGGTGCTTCCCCGCTCCATTTCCCGTGAAGTTACCGGGGGCCTTGCCCTGGCTGATAACGAAACGACACTGGCCATGAACCTGCCGGACGATTCCCTGCCGGGGAGCGCATCTCTGAAACTCACTTTTTCACCGACCATTGCCGCCGGATTGAACGGGGCAATTTCAAGGCTCGTGGAATTTCCCTACGGCTGCGTAGAGCAAACCCTCTCCCGTTTTATTCCCGCGGTGCATGCCCGGTCACTGCTGGGCAAAACCGGCTGGCAGCCCGACCAGGCAACCAGAGATAAATTGCCGCTGGCGATCGCCGAAGGGATTCGCCGCCTTGAGGAGATGCAGCATGACGACGGTGGATGGGGATGGTGGAAGAGTGACAGTTCCGGCATCACCATGACAAGCCATGCGGTTTACGGCCTGGGTCTGGCAAAGCGGGCCGGAGTGGCAGTGCCGGAATCTCTGCTCAAACGGGGCATCGCATCATTGGAAAAACTGGCTGCGAACGCACCGGCCAACGACCTCCCCCGCATCCACCGCGCCCTGGCGGTCAACGATATCACCGCAGAGCCCTTGGAGCAACGGATCATGGCGGGCTGGAAGCGGCTCCCCCTCACGGAAAAACTGGCACACGCTGAGGCTCTGGCATTTGGTGATCGAAAGGAGGTTCTGACACCGCTGGTTGATGAACTGAAGCGTGAAGTGCAGAGCGAAGGGACAGCTGCCTACTTGAAGGAGGCTGACTCCGACTCCTGGTGGTACGGCTGGCGCTTTGGAGCATCAGCTGTCGAGAACACGGCGGCCATGCTGACACTGTTGACCAGAAGCGCCCCCACGGATCCGCTCAATGCGCGGCTGGCTGCCTTCCTGGCCAGGCGCCAGACTGGTGGGTGGTGGCAAACAACCAGCGGTTCGGCAGCAGCGGTGACCGCCCTGGCCGATTACGTTGCCGCCAGTGGAGAGGCCGCAGCAAGCTATACCGCCAGACTGACCCTGAATGGTACTGATGTAACGACCTGGCGGGTTGAAAACGGAACTCTGAAAGCGGGTGATTCTATTATCACCATACCGGCGGTACGCCTCGCCACCGGCGGTAACAACCTGAAGCTGAGCAAGGATAACGGCGGCATGGCGTATCTGGCGGCAACGCTCGACTATCAGGCAGCGCCGGAAGCGGCCCGTTCGGCGGATGGACTGAAGCTTGAGCGCAGGCTTTACCGGGTAAGCACCGCAAAAAGCGGCAGCATCTGGCGGAGGGAATACACACCGCTCGCTCCGGGCGAGAGCGTAAAACCGGGCGAAGACATCGAAGTGCGCCTGACTGTGGAAAACAGGCGGGCATTGGAATACGTGATCATCGAAGATCGGCTGCCGGCAGGGTTCGAATCGCGGGAAACCGACCGGGATCCACGATTCATCGGCGAGGCGGCCTATCAGGGGTGGTACTCCAACCGCGAGCGACGCGACGAGAAACTGGCGTTCTTCATCACCACTCTCCCGGCAGGGAGGCATGAATTCCGCCACGTGCTGTATCCGGAAATTGAAGGGAGTATGCTGGCGCTGCCGGCAGCCGTCTGGCCCATGTACCTGCCGGAGTTGCGGGGAGAGAGCACCCCGTGGCAGTTTGTAGTGAAGTGAGGCTCAGCACGTTTACCGCAGAGGTGCAGAGGTAAGCAAAATATCTTTATTGTACCAAAAGAAGCTTTTGAAACACGGAGCAACGGTGCAACGGAGCAAAAATTAAGAAGAATTTTTTGGAAAATGCCTTTTTGCAACTCACCCTGATGGTGGGTGTGGTTTCTCTTGTAATGCCTTGATTTCTCTGTTGCTCCGTTGCTCCGTGTTATGAGAACTGCCGTTTCTAGTTTAAACGTTTTTATATTGCACGAAGCACATACTAAACTTGTTTACCGAAACTGATGTCCGCCGGACTACCCGAGCCACTGCAGGTTATCCCACGGTCAGCATTTGCCGCCAGGTGACGCAGGATAGCGAAAACCGCTTCCGCATCATCCGGCCGACCCAGCGCAGCAGCTACCTCCCCTGCAGTCAGTTCCCCGTTGTGCTCCGCCAGCAGTTTCACCACATCCTTTTGAAGAGCAATGACCGTTCCTGCCGCTTTCTTACCCGCCTCAACCCCTGGCTGGTGATAGGCGTTGATGTTGACCAGTGATGCGTAAAAACCAACCGTGCGTTCGAACAGGGCGATCAGGGCACCGATGGTGCGGGCATCTACGGACTCGACGGTGAGGGTCATGGATTCACGCCCCATTTCGTAGAGTGCGGTACGGGTTCCCTGGAAGAAGCCGAACAGATAGTCGCCGCTGGTGATGCCGGGATCGACCTGCATGGATACACCGTCCCGATCCTTAAGCACCTCGATAAAGGTAACGAAGAAGTTGGCCACCCCTTCGCGCAATTGCTGCACATATGCATGCTGGTCTGTTGACCCCTTATTGCCATAGACGGTCAGCCCCTGGCTTACCGGCGCACCGTCAAGGTCCAGCTCCTTACCGATGGATTCCATGATCAGCTGCTGCAGGTAGCGGGAAAAAAGCAGCAGGCGGTCCTTGTAGGGCAGCATGACCATGTCCTTCTCACCTCGGCCGTTGCTGCCGCAGTGCCACATCAGCGCCATCAGGGCAGCCGGGTTGCTCCGGGTTTCGGGTTGGCGCGTGATGACGTCGCATGCTTTGGCCCCCTGCAACAGTGCCCGGATGTCGATCCCCTGCAGGGCGGCCGGCAGCAGCCCAACCGCCGAGGTGACGGAGGTGCGTCCGCCGACCCAGTCCCACATCGGGAAGCACTCAATCCAGTTTTCCTGTTTCGCCAGACGGTACAGATCACTGTTGTCACCGGTCACCGCCACGGCGTGCCCCGCAAAATCAAGACCACGCTCACGATAAGCGGCCTGGGCCTCAAGCATGCCGTTGCGGGTTTCCTTGGTGGAGCCACTCTTGGAGATAACTATCACCAGTGTGCGCGCCAGGTCGTTCCCGAGTTCGGCGAATACCCGATCCATGCCGTCCGGATCGGTGTTGTCCAGGAAGCAGGGTTTCATCAGGTCACGGGAAGAAGAAAGGGCATCGGCCACGAACTGAGGCCCCAGGGCGGAACCGCCGATACCGATCACCAGAAAACCGGTGAATGTCTGGCCGGACGGTGCGGTTATGTGACCGGAATGCACATGTCCGCTGAAATAGACGATATGATCGATGGTTTTTTCGATATCTTTGCAAATCTCGGCAGTGGGTGCCAGAGCCGAGTTGCGCAGCCAGTAGTGGCCGACCATGCGCTCTTCGTCCGGGTTGGCAATGGCACCTTTTTCCAATTGGGCCATTGCCGAAAGAGCCCGCTGCATGGACGGTTCCATACACTCGAAAAAACTGTCATCGAATTTCATCCGACTGATGTCAAGGGAAAGCCTGATTTCGGGGCAGTGGCAGAGATTCGAGGTATAGCGTTTCCATAATTCCTGTTTGTTCATGGGATTATTCTCCTTGTGAAGTACTATTGCTTTTGCGTTCCAGCTTTTTCTTTGCCTGAACATACCCTAGATCAGCTGCCATCCTGTAGTCTTCCATAGCTTTGTCCATATTTTTCAGTTTACTGTACGCATTACCACGGTAGAAATAACTACTCGCATATCGTGGATCGAGCACTATTCCCTTGTTGAAATCATTGATTGCACTTGATAACTCGCTGATTTTATAATAATACAATCCACGGTTAATATACGCGGCAGCATACTGATGGTTCAATTCTAAGGCTTTATCAAAATCAGACTTGGCCTTTTCCAAAAGACCAGTTTTCAGGAAATAGATTCCCCTGCCGTTATATCCGCGCGCAAATTCCGGATCAGCAACAATGATTTTTTCAAACGAAGAGAGTGCCTCTTCAAGGCGCCCCTGTTTTATTGCGATTCTACCCTTACCATAATGAGGGTACAGATATGTTGGCTTGATTTTGATTGCAGAATCGAAATCTTTTGCGGCAGCATCGTATTTTTTCAATTCAAAATATGCCCACCCCCTGTTGTAAAGTGCTCTAACGCTTTCAGGGTTGTACGTCAGGGCATTAGTTAAGGTCTTGACGGCGTCTTTAAACTTATGCTGTTTCAGAAGTTGCACGCCGGTTTCCACGGTCTCATTTGCAAGCAGTTTATTGACTGAATTTAAATAACGCTCCTGTTTCAGCTTATCCAGTTTGGTTGTGGCAAGTTCCTTTGCAAGTTGATCGATCTCTTTCATTGCAGCCGATGTTTGTTCTTGAAGATTCCTCATTTCTTCGGTTTTTTCCCTATCTTTCCGAAGCAGGTTGATAGTTTTTGCCACATCTTCCGGGTCAGCAGTCACTTTCGCCTTTAACGTATATTTTTTCCCATCCCATTTTTCGTCAATAATGACTGTCATCACGATACCGGATGTGTATGTAACAATTTGATCTTTCGTCAGCTGAGAGTTTATAACCTCTGTGGAACTGATCAAATATGTGCCGAGCTCTTCAAGCAATAAGCGTTTGACCTGCTCTAACGCTATAGTACGGCATGTGAGCTTGCTGTCAGCCTCACCGGCTTCGTACGTATACACTTTGACAAAAGATTCAGTTTTTGCATACGCGGGAAGTATTGCCGAGTTCAAGATTGATAAAATACCGATAAGGCACAACTGGATAGTTTTTCTCATTTCAGTGCTCCTCAATTTTTGTGGTACGCCCCTTATTGCTCAAACAGGTACTTTGCTGCAGCCTTCCCCATGCCGCTGTCACTGTGAGCAATGCCCGGTATAATTACGAGTTTCCAGTTGAGTGGTGTCCTCAGGGTGGCAGCTTGTTGTTGCGCGTTTTTGTAGAAGTTCTGGCCTCGTTCAAGGCGATTGCTTCCTTGAGCTTTGGCCTCTTTTGCTTTGGGAAGATGTCTGTGATTAGGATCGGTGTCATTCTCGCCCAACATAACAACCAGGCGTCTGGCGAGGGCCATTTTGAGTTGACCCTCTCCAACCCGCTCTTTATCAAGACTCCATGGAAATGATGACTGATACCATGCCGGATAGATCGGCATAGTATATGAGCCAGCGTTGGCTGCGATGGCAACCTCAACGCGAGGTGATGGCATAAAAAGAATGAAGCGATGAACAAATTGAGCACCGGCAGAGTGACCGTAAAGATAGTACTTATCAGCTTTCAATGACTCGCTGGTCTTCAATGTATCGAACAGATGCTCAATCACCGATAAACTCCACCTGTCAACCTTTGCGTCAGTTACGTTCCCAAACTGGTATTCGCTCTCGGAATAGTGCTGTCTGGAAAACTCAGGCACCACCAAAAGAAAATTGTATTTTTCGGCATATCGTGTCCAGTGATTACGATATGCTTCACCGTCCCGTTTTGTGCCGTGCATGACGAATACTATTTTTGAAGTTGCAGTCAGGCCAGTAGGTTTGTAGTACCATACCGTAACCGGTTTTTCAGGTCGGCCGGCATTGTCACGGAAAACGAAGTCCCCTTTTCCCGATGGTAGTAACTCAATCGCTTTGGCAGATGGCGCAGAAAGCAGGAAAGCAAGAATGACGTAGGCAAATAGCATTCTTGTAAAAAAAGCCGCAGCAGAATTTCTGAATGATTCAAGGGACGCTTTCACAAGACCTCAGCGCAAAAAGATCAGGGTAATCATGTACCTCAAACGCTATGTTACGTTAGTGCAGTTTTCATTTCATCGTGCCATATAGAGGACGCCCCACCGCAATCGGAATTTGAGCGCCATCCTTGTAAGGAGATGAGAGCAGTAAGCTGAATGTGTATCCGGTAATTGTGCCGTCCGGCACGGTGTAAATCCTGATTGTACCTCTGCCGACACCGCTTCGCTTCCTTTTCAATTCGGCATCATAGCGAGTGTCCTTTATGCCGTGAGGAGATTTGCTCGAATCAATCACTAAAACCGACCATTGTTCGGTATTCTCGATCAGCGGCGTAGTGAATTTCTGTCTCTTAACAGGCACAGCGTCTACCAGCATTACATGACCACTGTCATCAGCCTGCTTGCCTTGGCTGCCCATACCGGTTGGATATTTGGTCGCAATAATGTCGCCTGGCAATATATCTGTAATCTTTTCGATGCGCTTGAAACCTGATTCTCCCATTATCTGATTGTGGTAATCCACCGCCCGTGGTCTGCGCTTGCGTGAAACCTGGAGCAGTTTGTCATAGCTGGAGCTGTTTGACCTGTCGAGCAGCTCGTTGATCAGACCACTGCAATCGGTTGAAGCAGAATAGGTATCAGTGAGAAAATCACCCTTCCATCGTATGAATGATTGATGACTGTAGGTGGTAGTATCCGGGATAAGATTTTCTACCAAAAGCCTGCCCAGCTCAAGATGCTTTGGAGTATCGGCTGCACAAGTAACAGCAGCCGAAAACATGAATAAAATGGAATAGCAAAATATTTTGCTCATCGAGTATGTAGGCATAAACTGCCTTTGTAGAGGACTACGCAGTACATTATGCAAAAAAGGTGGAGTAATCCCCACCTTCCGTGTCATTGCATAACTTCCGGTATTATTTCCTGATATTGTAGAATACGTCGTGCCCCTTGAATTCGGCCGTGCTGTCCAGTTCATCCTCGATCCGCAGCAGTTGATTGTACTTGGCGACACGGTCGGTACGACAGAGGGAGCCGGTTTTGATCTGGCCGGCATTGACCGCCACGGCCAGGTCGGCCAGGGTGGTGTCTTCGGTTTCGCCCGAACGGTGGGAGATGACCGTGGTGTAGCCTGCCCGCTTTGCCATCTCGATGGCTTCCAGCGTTTCGGTCAGCGTACCGATCTGGTTGAGTTTTATCAGGATCGAGTTGGCAATCCCTTTCTGGATACCTTCTCTCAATATCTTCGGGTTGGTGACGAACAGGTCGTCGCCGACGATCTGGATCCGTTTGCCGAGGCGATCGGTCAGCAGTTTCCAGCCGTCCCAGTCGTTTTCGGCCATGCCGTCCTCAATGGAGATGATCGGATACTTGTTGACCAGGTTTTCGTAGAAATCGACCATTTCAGCGGCGGTTTTCTCCTTTTTGGCCTCGTTCTCCAGGGTGTAGATCCCTGTCTCCTTGTCGAACAGCTCCGATGAAGCCACATCCAGAGCCAGCAGAACATCGTCACCCGGCTTGTAACCGGCCTTGACGATGGCTTCCATAATGACTTCCAGTGCCTCTTCGTTGGACTTCAGGTTGGGAGCAAAGCCACCTTCATCGCCGACAGAAGTGTTGTACCCCTTCCCTTTCAGCACGCCCTTCAGCGCATGAAAAATCTCTGCTCCCATCCGCAGAGCTTCGGCAAAACTTTTTGCACCGGCCGGCATGACCATGAACTCCTGAATGTCGACGTTGTTGTCGGCATGGGCGCCGCCGTTGAGGATGTTCATCATCGGTAGCGGCAGCTCACGGGCATTGGTACCGCCGATGTATCTGTAGAGCGGCTGGCCAGCTTCATCGGCGGCAGCCTTGGCAACCGCCAGGGACACACCCAGAATTGCATTGGCACCCAGTTTCGTCTTGAACTCGGTGCCGTCAAGCTCGATCATCTTCATGTCGATGCCAACCTGGTCGTCGGCCTCCATGCCGATCAGCTCTTCAGCTATTTCGTTGTTGACGTTGGATACGGCGGTCAGTACCCCCTTACCGAGATAACGGGACTTGTCGCCGTCGCGCAGTTCCATCGCCTCTCGCTCACCGGTGGAAGCACCCGACGGGACAGCTGCGCGTCCGAACGAACCGGATTCCAGGAATACTTCCACCTCCAGAGTCGGATTCCCGCGGGAATCAAGGATTTCTCTTGCATAGATATCTACAATTTCACTCATCTGCTGCCCCCTTGTATGGAATTATGTGCGGCTTCGGAAGAACCACCACGTAAACTGGGATTGTGTATACCATAAATTCGCTAAAAGTACAGCACCACCGGGAAATATTTACGACGACGAGGCATTGCATCGAAGCTTCCCAATCCTGAACGAATGTGCTATGACAAAAAATGGCACTTCGCCGAAATCTATTTACGACAGCAGGTACTCCAATGCCTTCAGACAAACTCGCTGACCTGGCCATAGACAAGACGCGGCAGCTGCACCCCGCGAAAAGGGGGTCGACATGGTTGCGCAGCGCCATCATCGTGGTTCTGCTGATTGCCGGTACCTCAGCTCTCATCATATATGTCACCAGCCGAGCCGTTAAAGTCGAGACAACCACGACGGTGTCAAACTTTTTCCCGACCCAATCCTTTACTCTGCTTAATTCAAGCGGTTATGTCGTGGCACAGCGCAAGGCGGCCGTAGCCTCCAAAACAACCGGCCGGATTGAGTGGATCGGTGTTGAAGAAGGAAGCCGGGTCAGGGGAGGAGATGTTATTGCCCGCCTTGAAAACAAGGACATTGAGGCCACTGTGCGTCAGGCGGAGGCTGCCCTGCAGAATGCGAAGGCGACTCGTGAGCAGACACGGGCGGAGTTGGTTGACGCGGAGAAATCACTCCAGCGTAACAAGGAGTTGCTGAAACAGGGGATTGTATCCCAGGCGGAGTATGATACCTCCGAAGCCCGCGCCAACCGCGCTGCTGCCGCCATGTCGGGCAGTGAGGCGGGGATCAGGGGTGCAGCCGCCACACTGCAAGGGGCACAGGTAAATCTTTCCTACAGCCTTATCAGAGCCCCCTTTGATGCTGTCGTTCTGACGAAGAATGCTGATGTCGGCGACATCATCACGCCGCTCGGCGCTGCGGCCAATTCAAAAGCAGCAGTGGTGACAATTGCCGATCTTGCCTCGCTGCAGGTCGAAGCGGACGTGTCGGAATCCAGCCTTTCACAGGTCAGGAAGGGACAGCCGTGCGAGATAACCCTTGATGCCCTGCCGGGAAGCCGCTTTCGTGGAGTCGTGCATGCCGTGGTGCCGACCGCCGACCGCAGCAAGGCCTCGATAATGGTCAAAATCCGTTTTCTTGAGCAGGACCAGCGAATATTCCCGGAAATGAGCGCCAAGGTAGCCTTTTTGGAGAGAGAGGCGCTGGCTGAGGATAGAAAACCCCGCCTGGCAGTCGATCCGGCGGCCATAGTGACACAGGGCGGACGTACCGGTGTGTATCTCGTCAAGGGTGAGCAGGTTCTGTTCACGACGGTACATCGCGGGGCAAAACTGGGCGATCTGGTTGAAGTAAGCGGCCTCCGGTCGGGTGACAAGCTGGCGGTCAGACCGCTGGACAAACTGAAGGACGGTGCCAGAATCTCGCTGCCGGAGAAAAAATAGACATGCCTTCCGCTCGAAGTCAGCAGCCGATTGTCTCGATCAACAACGTTTCAAAAGCCTATCATCGTGGAGTTCAGACGGTGCCGGTACTCGACAATATCTCCTTTGCCATCGAAAACGGAGAATTTCTTGCTCTGATGGGGCCTTCCGGTTCCGGAAAATCAACCCTGTTGAACCTGATTGCCGGCATCGATACGGTTGACAGCGGCTCAATCCTTGTAGACGGCATTGATATAGCATCGTTAAGCGAAGCTGAGCTGGCAAGCTGGCGCTCTGCCCACGTGGGATTCATTTTCCAGTTTTACAACCTGATTCCGGTTTTGACCGCCTTCGAAAATGTCGAACTCCCCCTGCTGCTTACGAAGCTTTCACGGCGTGAACGCCGAGATCACGTTGAGACAGCACTGGCGGTGGTCGGCCTTGCTGACCGGATGGAACACTACCCGTCGCAGCTTTCGGGCGGCCAACAACAGCGGGTGGCTATCGCCCGCGCAGTTGTCACTGATCCTTCGATCCTGGTGGCCGACGAACCGACCGGTGACCTCGACCGGGTCTCAGCCGAGGAGATTCTCGGGCTGATGGCGCGGCTGAATGCCGAATTCGGCAAGACGATTATTATGGTAACCCATGACCCACGGGCTGCCGAGAAGGCTGGTGTTATCCGCCACCTTGAAAAAGGTGAACTCAACGATGTTTCTCCTTAAACTGCTCTTCCGCAACGCCTTCCGGCACCGGGTCCGGACACTGCTGACCATGGTCGGCATCGCCGTTGCGATACTGGCCTTTGGCCTTTTACGCACCGTGGTGAGCGCCTGGTATGCCGGCGTCAACGCATCATCGGCGTCCCGCCTGATCACCCGCAACGCCGTTTCACTGATCTTTACTCTGCCTCTGGCATATCAGGAACGGATTCGCCGTATTGAAGGTGTCTCCTCGGTTTCTTATGCCAACTGGTTTGGCGGGGTCTACGTCACCGAAAAAAACTTTTTCCCGAGTTTCGCCATCGAGCCGACCAGCTACCTGGCGCTCTACCCGGAATTTGTGATTTCACCGGAGGAAAAGCGGGCTTTTCTCCGTGACCGGAAAGGGTGCGTCATCGGGCGCAAGCTGGCCGACCGCTTCGGTTGGAAACCGGGTGACAGCGTGCCGCTCAGGGGAACCATATTCCCCGGCACCTGGGAGTTTGTTGTTCGGGGCATATACCGTGGCAGCGATGCGACCATCGATGAGTCGCAGTTTTTTCTGCATTGGGACTATCTCAATGAATCATTGAAAAGAACCGTCCCCCGCCGGGCAGACCAGCCGGGGGTGTACGTCATCGGCCTGAAGAATCCCCAGACTGCCGCCGAAGTTTCACTGGCAGTCGATGCCACCTTCAAAAATTCGCTGGCTGAAACGCTCACCGAAACCGAGAAGGCGTTTCAGCTCAGCTTCGTCTCCATGACCGAGGCTATCGTGATCGCCATCAGCATCGTATCCTACGTGGTAATAGTCATCATCATGGTCGTGGTCGCCAATACCATGGCCATGACTGCCCGCGAGCGGATCGGTGAATATGCCATTTTCAAGGCGATGGGATTCAGGGGGGGGCATATAGCCGGCATGGTATTCGGAGAGTCCCTGTTTATAAGCATCTGCGGCGGGTGCGCCGGTATGCTGCTCACCTTCCCTGCCGCCCAGGCGTTCAGCAGGCTGGTGGGGCAATTTTTTCCCGTCTTTCAGATTGAACGTTCAACACTGTACCTGGATATGTTCTTTTGTCTGCTGGTGGGTTCAACTGCCGGCCTTTTTCCGACCTGGCGGGCCTCCAGGATCAATATCGCCGAAGGTTTGCGAAGAGTGGGGTGAGGTGTAAGTATGAACGTCCGAATTCTGGTGGTTGACGATGAATTGAGCATGCGTGAGTTTCTCTCAATCCTGCTGGAGAGGGAGGGATACAAGGTTGAAACTGCCGCCAGCGCGGAAGAAGGGCTTAAAGCGATTGAGTTGGCGCCGTTCGACCTCGTGCTTTCTGACGTCCAGATGCCCGGACTCAGCGGCATTCAACTGCTTGAACGCATCAAGCGAGACTCTCCTGAAACCGGCGTCCTGATGATTACGGCCTTCTCGGCCGCCGACCAGGCCGTGGAAGCCATGAAGCTGGGGGCCTACGACTACATCTCAAAACCGTTCAAAATCGGAGAGATCAAGCAGCTGGTCAAAAACGCACTGGAGAAACAGGGGCTCAAACGCGAGAATGTGCTGCTGAAAAAAGATGCCTGCACCCGGGACAACTTCTGTGGAATTATTGGTAAGAGTCCCAGGATGAGAGAACTTTTCGACATGATACAGAAGGTGGCAAGCAGCCAGAGCAGCGTGCTCGTACTGGGGGAAAGCGGAACCGGCAAGGAACTGGCAGCCCGCTCGGTGCACACCTGCAGCCCACGGAAATCGAAGCCGTTCGTCGCAGTCAACTGCGGAGCAATTCCTGAAAGTCTGATCGAGAGCGAGTTGTTCGGCCACAAGAAAGGGTCGTTCACCGGAGCGGTTGGCGACAGGCCCGGCCTCTTTGAACAAGCAGAGGGGGGCACACTGTTTCTGGACGAGATCGGAGAGCTGCCGCTGCTGTTGCAGACCAAGCTGCTACGGGTTCTGCAGGAACGTGAATTCAAGCGGGTGGGATGCGCCCAGACCCGCAAGGCAGATGTACGGATCATCTGTGCTTCGAACCGTGACCTTGAGGCACAGGTGCGGGAGAATTCCTTTCGGGAAGATCTGTTTTACCGGATCAATGTGGTGCAGCTGTTCATGCCTCCATTGCGGGAGAGGATTGAGGATATCCCGCTGCTGGTCGAGTATTTCTGCCACAAATTCAAAACGGGAAGCACTCCGGCAACCATCCAGCCGGGTGCTCTCAAGGCAATCATGAATTATTCATTTCCAGGGAATATCCGTGAACTGGAAAACTGCATCGAACGATCCCTGATTATTAACCCGGTGGTCATCGCTGAGAGCAGTCTCCCCCGACAGATACTGGCAGGCAAGCCATCCGCCATGCCGGACGAGATAGACATCCCCGACGGCGGGATGCTGCTGGAGCCGCTGCTGGAAGAACTGGAGAAAAAATACCTGCTGAAGGCGCTGGAAAAAAGCGGCGGGGTCAAGAAAAAAGCCGGGGAGCTGCTGGGAATGTCATTCCGGTCGTTCCGGTATCGTCTGGCCAAGTTCGGCCTGGACAGCGGGGACGAGTAATTTGGGCAAGAAACACTGAACATCGTTAGATCATTTATAACACGGAGAAACGAAGCAACGGAGCATAAACAGAGAGGAATGTTCTTGAATAAAACCTTATTGAGTCTCTCATGAGGGTCTTGCAAAAAAGATTGTCATCCCCGAATGCTTCTATCGGGGATCCAGTCTCTTTAGGCTGTTAAAGTTTGGATTCCGGCTTGAATCCTGCCGGAATGACAGAATTTTGGACTATTGCAAGAGCCTCTTCTATAGGGTTTTGATTTCTCTGTTGCTCCGTTGCTCCGTGTTATACGAACTGCCATTTCTGGTTTCGCCGGCCTGTTCGATTCTATTTCCCCTCCAGCATTTTCTTCAACGTCTCGGCATCGCGCATACCAGACTCGATCTTGCCGTCAGGCATGACCATCGTCGGCGTCCCCGATATGCCATTGGCATTTGCAAATTTTATGATCTCATCGACGGCTTTCCTGCTGCTTTCCTTTTTGGGCGGGGGAACATTTTTACCTTCAAAGGCTTTGTCGAGCAGGTCGAGTTTCTTCGACTCAATCACGCTTCGCGACTTGTCGTAGGCGGCAGGATGCATGGCCAGCGGGAAGAGCATGACATGGATCGCCACATCCGGCGCAATTTTGACGAGTTTTTTCAATTCCTCGTGCCCTTTTCGGCAATAAGGACAATCCGGATCGGTAAAAACGTACAGTTTTTTTGAACCCTTTGGGTTACCCATGACAATGGCGTTAGCAAGCGGAATCGTTGTGACGTCCAGAGAAGTTATCTGCTTGGTCTGGGGCAGTTCGTCCTTGTGGGCTATGACCTGCTCAAGTCTGTCAATATTGACAACAGACCCCTGAATCAGGTGTTTCTTACCGTAATCCAGGAAGACAATCCCCTTCTTGTCATCCTTCTCAATCATCAGCTCAAAAAGCCCGCGGGCGGGTGAATGCCTGACGGACGTCACGGTACCACCTATTTTTTTCAGAACTTCAGTCGCCTCCTTCGGTGTAAGGGAATGGCAGGATGTACAATCACCTCCACACCCCTCCTTGGCCATGGCAAATGACGACGTGGCAACAAGGACAGTAACTGCAATGGCGATACAAAATTCTTTCAGCATGACGACTCCTTCCAGATATGTGATAAACGGATTTACTCTATGCCATATTCTTTGAGTTTGTAAAGCAATGAGCGGTGGCTGATTTCAAGTATTTTCGCCGCCTGGGTTCGATTCCCGCCGGTCTTGATCAATGCTTTTCTGATCAGGTCGCGCTCTATGGCGTCCTCCGCCTGTTTTATTGACAGATTTTCATCACCGACGACAACGACAGCGCCCGCCTCCGATGAGCGGACAGACGGCGGAAGATTCTCTGCTTTTATCCGTCTGTTCTCGCAGAGGATAGTAGCCCGTTCAATGGCATTCTGCAGTTCGCGGATGTTTCCCGGCCAGCGGTACCCCATCAGACTCCGCATTGCGTCCGGTTCGATCTGCACCCTTTCGCCGCTGCCACCTTTAAAACCGGTGCCGGTAAAGTACTCGACGAGCAGCGGAATGTCCTCAACCCGTTCACGAAGCGGGGGAAGCAGCATACAGAATACATTCAGCCGGAAGAACAGGTCTTCGCGAAAACGACCGCTCCGCACATCAGCCTCCAGATCACGCGAAGTCGCCGAAACAACCCGCACGTTGACCTTACGTGACGCGGACGCCCCCACCCTTCTGATTTCCTCCTCCTGTAAAACCCGCAGGAGCTTAACCTGAAGCATGAGCGGCATTTCGCCGATTTCATCAAGAAACAGCGTACCTCCATCGGCCAGTTCGAAAAGGCCGGCCTTGTCGACAGCGGCATCGGTAAAGGCTCCCCGCACATGACCGAACAGCTCGCTCTCCAGAAGATTTTCTGGTATTGCACCACAGTTGACCGCCACGAACGGCTTGGATGTGCGCCGGCCGTTTTTGTGGATGGCTTGCGCCACCAGTTCTTTGCCGGTGCCAGATTCGCCAAGAATCAGAACCGTCGTCTTCATATCGGCCACTTTGACGATCTGGCTGAAGATCTCCTCCATACGGGGATTTCGACTTATGATACCGCTGAACATGGAGCGTCCCTGTACAGCAGCTTTCAGCCGGCTGTTCTCAGTCTTAAGCCGCTCCCGCTCTTCCGCCTTCCTGAGCACCATCACGATTTCATCTTTTTTGAACGGCTTGGAGATAAAGTCGTAGGCGCCACGCTTCATGCACTCAACCGCAGTTTCCACGGTACCGTAGGCCGACATCATGATGACCGGCGCGGTGACTCCCTGCTTAAGAGCCTGCAGCAGAAAATCCTTTCCATCCATTTCGGGCATGCGGATATCGCAGAGAATAAAATCGTATATTTTTTCCCTGACCAGCTGCAGCGCCTCCAGACCGTTGGCCGCACTTTCGGCGCGATATCCCTGACGCGTCAGCATTACCGACAACATATGTCGCAGATTTTCCTCGTCGTCGATAATCAGGATATGCTTCTCGCTGCTCATGCGTTCTCGCTTTCTACTGGAATGGGGGACGTCGGCAGCCGGAGCGTAAAGCAGCTCCCCTCACCCGCCCGACTCTCGACGGCCAACCGGCCACCAAACCCTTCAACAATGCGGATGGAGATTGCCAATCCCAGACCGGTGCCCTTTCCAGGCGGCTTGGTCGTAAAAAACGGGTCAAATATCAGTTTCAAATCATCTGCGGGAATTCCCGGGCCGCTGTCGCGAATGTCGATCCTGACCTGTCCGTTTTCCGGACGGACAGCGATTCCAAGAGCGCCACCGCCAGGCATGGCATCGCGGGCATTGAGCATCAGATTGATCAGCACCTGCTGCAGCTGATGAGGATCAGCCAGTACAGCCGGCAGTCGGTCGGCCACGTCTTGTGAAATCTGAAGCCCTTTGCAGGCCCCCTGCCGGGCCAGCAACTCAACGGTATCTGCTACGAGCTGCTGCACGTCCGACGTTGCACTGCCGGCAGTACGGGGACGCGAATAGTCGAGCAGACCACGAACGATCCGGTCGATACGTGAGCAGTCCTCAGAGATACGGCGCGCATAATCCTGCAACACCGGGTTGGCAGGTTCTTCGGCGGCGGTCAGTTCAGCGTACCCCATGATTGACGCCAGCGGAGTGCCGATTTCATGGGCCATTCCGGCCGCCAGCAGCCCGATGGAGGCCATTTTTTCCGTACGGATCGCCTCTTCGCGGGCCAGTTGCAGCTCCCGGTTGGCCTTTTCAAGTTCGGTCATCTGTTCCTGCACCTGCTGATCCTTGGCCAGCAGTGAACCCGACATCATATTAAATGATTCCGCCAGACGGGAAAGCTCGACGCTTCCCGATACGTGCAGCTGCTGCCCGTAATTGCCCCCTGTTATCTTCTCGGTGGCGGCTAGCAGCTGGTTGATCGGATTGACAACTATCCTGGAAAGCACGAACGATCCCAGAACGAGCAGCAGAATAAAATCCAGGACAAAATAGGCCACAAGCATCTGGCGGGTTTTGTTGAGCCGCGATTTTTCGGATGCGAGCGAAAGCAGCAACCCCGCTTTTCCGACGATCTGTCCGTTTCTGACGACAGACATGATATGCGAAACTCCGCTGCCGTCTTGTGTAATAAAACTGCCTTGGGCAGACGTCGCCAAGCCGCTGAACGGCAGGTAGATATCGCTCGTTTCTCGGCCGGCGCTGAATATTGCTTTCCCATTCACATCAAGAAGTGTTAGCCGGGTGAACATTGCATCATCGGCAAGTTTCTGGATGTAACTCGCCGCCGGGAGGTCTGAAAAGATAAACCCGGCCGGGTAAACCGGGAGAGGATCGGGCAGCTGACTGACGAACGTCGCCAGCAAAGTCCGGGCATGCTCACCCTTCTGGGCATACAGGTCGTTAGCGGCAGTTTTGAAGGTCAGCAGACTGAACAGGAGCCATGTCAGAATCAGCAGGAACACCAGAAATGCCATGATCGAAACCGTCAGGGTCGGTCGGTACACAGCCATGTTCCTAGCGTTGGAGAAAACCGCTTAACCCCAGGTACCAGCGGATCAGCGGCGGTCCATAAAAAATGTAGAGCAGTGCACCGAGGGCAAGGTAGGGACCAAAAGGGATCGCCAGCTTGGAATCCTTTTTCTGGGACAGCATCAGCGAAATACCGATGACGGAACCCATAAGGGAACTGGTAAAGATTATGAACGGTATCGACTTCCACCCCAGAAAGGCCCCCATCATGGCCAGCAGCTTGATGTCTCCCCCACCCATTCCCTCCTTGCCGGTCAGCATCTGATAGCCATAAGCCACCAAGAGGAGACTGCCACCGCCCAGCAGGATTCCAAGCAGTGAATTAAGCCAGGTGTGACCTTTGAGAAAAAACGAAAAGACAAAGCCGATCACGATGCCGGAAAGCGAAATTTCATCCGGAATTATCTGGTGCTCAAGGTCGATAAAAGTGATCACAACCAGAGCAGAAGAGAACATGAAAAGCACCGCAAAAGCCAGCGTCGGGCCGAAACGGAGAAACAGCAGCAGGGTCAACGCACCGTTTAAAAGTTCCACCAGCGGATACTGGATCGAAATGCGCGTCTGACAGCCGCGACACTTTCCACCAAGGAAAATATAGCTCAGGAGCGGAATATTGTCGTACCAGCGGATCTGATAGCCGCACGCAGGGCAGTGCGATGGAGGAGATACGACCGACTCGTCTTTCGGCATCCGACAGATGCATACGTTGAGAAATGAGCCGGTGACCATGCCAAATACAAAGGCAAAGACCGAGAGTGTGACCATCGGCGTCATTGGATAGAACTTTCTGCGGGCAGAGCCGTCGGCATCTTGCGCAGCAGATACGCCTCAACTTCGGATGCGCTGGAAAACTCGAAGCAGCCGGCAGCAATTTCCACTGCCCGCTCGCGGCTGCAGCCGCGCAACGCCTGCTTGACTTTTAAGATCGAAGCGGCCCCCATGGAGAGCTCATCGAATCCGAGCCCGAGCAGCACCGGCAGGTAGCGGGGATCTCCGGCC
>Ga0194061_1000163_pt1 | contig 39928 bp, 40 predicted proteins | sample SepL2221m_MetaG_FD_163423 | JGI IMG/M metagenome (GOLD analysis project Ga0194061, IMG submission 163423) | Anoxic zone freshwater microbial communities from boreal shield lake in IISD Experimental Lakes Area, Ontario, Canada - Sep2016-L224-21m | ecosystem: Environmental > Aquatic > Freshwater >... | reverse complement strand
CCCTTTCTACGCACCACAACTTGAAGCGTATGCCTACGCCTTAGAAAACCCAGATAAAGGCAAGCCCTTCCCTGTCTCCTCGATGGGGCTATTAATTTGGAAGTTAGCTGGCGTGACCCAAACCGCTCCAAGTGAACTGGCATCCAACACCCACGGCTTTGGAGTCAATCAACGATATGTGGCTGTCGATCGCGACAAAGAGACCTTCTTAACTCTTCTTGAGGAGTTAATTTCAACTATTGAAGGTGGAATGCCTGACCCTGGTACCGAGTGCAATACCTGTAATTACCTGGCAAAGCGCGTTGAACTTGAGATTGATTAATCTTCCTCATTATTTTCTACATTAATCCCAGACTTCTTGGCTTTAACTGCATAGGTATCGACATATTCTTGGCCCGATAACTGCTGGATCCGCTTCATGATTTGATCGGTGACTTCACGCAAATACGAAAGATCCGTTGCATCGCCCTCAAAATACATTGGCTCGCCAAAGGTAATACCTACACGCATAATTTTCGGAACTACAGTTCCTGTTGGTTGGATTTTATCGGTATTAAACATGGCGATAGGAATGACAGGTGCGCCTGATTCAATGGCAAGACGCGCAATTCCCGTGCGACCTTTATACAAACGTCCATCCGGTGAACGAGTACCTTCTGGGTAGAGTCCAAGCGAATTACCACCTGCTAACACTTGTAGTCCTGTGATGAGCGCTGCTTCGCTGCGGCGGCCACCAGAGCGATCTACTGGAACTTGGCCGAGTGCGATAAAGGTCAGCTTCTTAATAAAACCTTTGGGTCCAGGAGATGTGAAGTATTCGCTCTTGGCGAGAAATGTAACTTTGCGCGGAACGACAAGCGGCATAAAGATGGAATCGCTAAATGACAGGTGATTGGAGGCGAGAATGAGTGGGCCAGATGCTGGGACGTTACGTAGCCCTTTAACTTTTGGACGAAAGAGCACCATTAAGAACGGTGTCAGAAATGCCCGCAAGGTGCCGTAGGGCAGATTATTCATAGCGCTAATTTAGCCTTAATTCGGTCTTTTGTGCGAACATAAACCATGAGCAAGCGCGATCAGAGCGGTGACTTTGACGACGAACTCGTCAACGCTGAATTTGAATCTATGGTCGAGGGACTCTCACTCGATGAGTCATCACCAACAACGTATCTCGATGAATTAGATTCTTTTGTCGATACAAATACATTCATTCCACCAATTCCTCCCAAGAAGAGTCTCAAGGAGCAATATCGAGATGCCAAGAATTCAGTAATTCGATGGAAGAACAATAGACTCAATGAAAACCCAGAAGATGGAGCTGCGCTATGACCGAGCACTACACAGGTTTGGAATTTCGATGGGGAATCTTGAGTACCGGAGGAATTGCAACTGCATTTGCCCGTGATCTTTCATATTTGAATAACCATGTAGTTGCCGCAGTAGGTTCACGCAATAAGCAATCTGCGCAAGATTGGGCAGTCGAATTTCCTGGATGTCGTGCCTATGGAAGTTATGAAGAGCTCGTTAACGATCCTCATATCGATGCAATTTATGTTTCTACTCCGCACACTTTTCATGCAGAAAATACGATTCTGGCACTCAACGCAGGAAAGCCAGTGCTGTGTGAGAAGCCATTTGCACTGAACGCTCATGAGGCACAATCCATGGTCGATGCCGCTCGCGCGAGCGACGTTGCCTTGATGGAAGCGATGTGGACTCGATACCTGCCTCATATCTATAAGGTCCGTGAAATTCTCGCATCTGGAGTCATTGGAAAGATTGTTGCTGTTGAGGCTGACCACGGCCAACGCCTTGCAGATTATGCCAATCCTCGACATTGGGAACCCGAGCTTGGTGGCGGTGCACTTCTCGATCTCGGAATCTATCCCGTCTCATTTGCACATATGGTTCTAGGTATTCCTAAAAAGATTACTGCGACAGCGCTATTTACAGATAAGGGCGTTGATTCGCACACCTCTGCAATCTTCGATTACGCATCAGGTGCGCAGGCAATCCTCTCGACAACACTGTCAGCTAAGACTTCTAACACTGCAACAATCTCCGGCGAGCTTGGGCGCATTGAGATAGATAGCGTCTTCTACACGCCAACATCAGTAAGGGTGATCATGCACGATGACACCACAACGGATTATCCACGCGTCTATCAAGGCGGCGGATTGCGCGAACAGGCTCAATATTTCTCTGAGATGGTTCAGCGAGGTGAGAAAGAATCTGCACTGCTGGCTCTCGATGAGACAGTTGCCATCATGAAATCACTGGATGAGATTCGTAAACAAATCGGTTTGATCTATCCATCAGAGCGTTAAACCCGAGCTAAATCAGCAACTCCCACAAGTCCTGCCTCATTTCCAAGAGAGGCGGCGATGATCTCTGGGTAAGGGTGTCTGCCGGCAAAGGGCATATATCGCTCTAGCGCTGCGCGAGTTGGGGCGAGCAAGATTTCGCCAGCATCGATTACTCCCCCGCCGATGACAACGCATTCGGGATCGAGAATAACTGAGAGTGTTGCGATACCAGCGCCGAGCCATTGACCTGTTGTGTTAAAGGCCGCGAGTGCAACTGCATCACCTTCACTTGCTGCCTCTGTAATAGCTTTACCGGTAAGGCCATCAATAGTTCCGTCACCACGAGAGAGAAGATTGCGTGCGATATCAGGGCTTGCCGCAATTGCTTCACGCGCATGGCGCAACAGCGCATTTCCTGAGGCATATTGTTCGAAACATCCGCGCGCTCCACATCCGCAAAGATGTCCATCGGGCACAACACGAATGTGTCCAATTTCAGCAGCTATTCCGAATGCTCCACGATACAAATCACCGTTAACAACAATTCCGCCTCCGATGCCCGTACCAATCGTCATCATCAACATATGGTCTCTGCCTCGACCTGCACCAAAACGCGCCTCACCCCAGGCTGCGGCATTGGCATCATTTTCAATGACAACTGGTAATCCGATGAGCGCTGTTAATTCAGAATCTAAATCAACGCCATTCCATCCAGCGATATTGGGCGTTGCAAGCATGGTCTTACGATCTGATGAGACAAAACCTGCCGCTGATACACCGACAGAATCAACTGTGTAATCAGCCATTAACTCTTTAGCTACATCGGCAATTGCTTGAGTGAGCGCAGTTCCACCTTCTCGCGGAGTATCTCGTCGTGCAGTTTTTACAACAACACCGAATTCATCAACCACGCCACCGAGAACCTTGGTTCCACCGACATCGACACCGATCGTGTAACCCATTTATGAAACTCGCTCGGCCAACTCTTTCAAAGCGGAATCAATAGTCTGCTTCTGCGCCTTTGTAATCATCATCGCAGGAACTGGCAGTGAGACTGCGACCGTTAATTCGTAGGTCACCTGAGTAGTATCCGCATCAATCGCTTTCAGGGTATATGTGCCATCCATCTGTGTGAGCAAATCAGCCTCATCCATAGTGAAGGACAGAGTCGATGGCGCTGCCGACCAGTCGTAATCAAGTGTCACTCGATCTTTCATCATCCCGGCATCAATTGCTAACTTCGCCTTGGTGATGCGATTTTCAGAGTCACGTTCGATGACATCGACCTTCTTGATTGAGGTGAGCCAATCCGGATAGGCATCGACGGCGAAGAGAGCTGCCTCCACATCGGCCAGGGGTGCATCAATAATGACTGTAGAAACGCTCTGCTCTGACATAGGCGCAAGGCTACCAACACTTTATTCAAATTATTGAACTCAGGAATCTTCCCTTTCGCAAGCCTCTCCCAGTAGCGTTACCTCCATGAACGAAATCACCAATCCCGCCGTCATTCCTGCAGCAACTGCGGGCAATCTCACCAATCTGATTGCAGAACGCGCTTGGTTTGAACCAGATCGCATCACCATGTCGCGACCTCTTGGCGATGGTTGGCAGCCAATGACTGCGCGAGCTGTAGAGGAAGAGATTCGCGCAACTGCAAAAGGTCTCATCGCTGCCGGAATTAGCGTTGGAGATCGCGTTGCAATTATGGCGCGTACTCGATACGAGTGGACAATCTTGGATTTCGCAATTTGGTTTGCCGGTGGATGTGTAGTTCCTATCTATGAAACTTCTTCTGCAGAGCAAGTGGATTGGATTCTCAAAGATTCAGGCGCAGTGGCAGTTATCGTTGAAACTCCTACGCACCGCGAGTTGGTAAATCCGGTTCTCCCAGCCCACACGCAACATATGTGGGTTATGACCGAGGATGTCTTATCAGTTCTTCGCACAGCAGGTTCGCAGGTTTCTGACGAAGAGGTAGAGCGTCGCCGAAACGCACTGCTTCCTGCCACGCTAGCAACTTTGATTTATACATCAGGAACAACGGGTCGCCCCAAGGGCGTGCAACTTACACACGCAAACTTCCTTGCAGAATGTGGAAATGTAGTTGAAGCAGCAAGTGATCTCTTCCTCAAACCTGGTGGATCAACTCTCCTCTTCCTTCCTGTGGCTCACGTCTTCGGACGTATGGTCCAAATCGGTGCAATCAATGCTGGACTTCACTTGGCACATTGCAGCGATCCCGTCGGTCGCTTACAGCCTGACCTGGCATCCTTTAAGCCAACATTTGTGCTTGCTGTCCCCCGGATATTTGAAAAAATTTACAACGGCGCAGAAGCTCGGGCAGATGCTGCCGGAAAAGGCACAATATTTAGAAAAGCTGCTGATGTAGCGATTGCATACAGCCAAGCGCAAGATAAGAGAAGTTTTAACCCTCTCCTCATTGTGAAACATGCCTTATTCGACAAGCTTGTCTACTCAAAGATTCGCTTAGCGATGGGCGGATCTGTTGAGGCCGCAATATCCGGTGGTGCACCGCTTGGTGCGCGCCTGGGCCACTTCTATCGCGGCGCAGGAATCACAATTCTTGAAGGCTACGGGCTCACAGAAACTACAGCAGGGGCAACTCTCAACGTCACTAAGAATTTGCGAGTGGGGTCTGTAGGTCGACCTATTCCCGGAACTTCAATCAGGATTGCAGATGATGGAGAAGTTCTTATCAAGGGAGCCATCGTGATGCAGGGTTATTGGCAGAACGATGCCGCTAATCAGGAAGTCTTCGATGGCGAATGGTTTAAATCCGGTGATCTAGGTCGCCTTGATGATGAAGGATTTCTGTACATCACAGGTCGTAAGAAGGAATTAATTGTGACTGCAGGTGGCAAGAATGTTGCTCCAGCAGTACTTGAAGATCGTCTACGTGCGCATCCATTGGTAAGCCAGTGCATGGTTGTCGGAGATAACCAGCCATTTATCGCCTCCCTCATCACTATTGATCAAGACATGCTGAAAAATTGGTGTGCGGCGAACAATAAAGCTGGCGCAACTCTTGCAACTCTTGCAAGTGATCCTGATTTACAAGCAGTTATTCAAACAGCAGTTGATGAAGCCAATAAAGCTGTCTCAAAAGCTGAGTCAATTCGCAAATTTACAATTCTCGCCAATGATTTCACTATTGCAAGTGGCGAACTCACTGCCAAGTTATCTCTGAAGCGTCATGTCATCTCCGAGCATTACGCGGCAGAGATTGCAGCACTCTTCACAAAGTAGCGCGATATGGCACTTCCTTCACATGAACGACTCACGGTAGCTCGCGAACTCCATGATGGAATCGCGCAAGATCTAGTCGGAATCGGTTACTCGCTCGATCTCTTATTAGCGCAACCTTCGCTCGATATGCCTGCGCGCATGCAGATCCGTCGCACTCGATTAGAGGTTGATTCGTTAATTGCAAAGGTGCGGCGCGAAATTCTCAATCTACGAAGCCCGCACAAAAACTCACTCTTCGAACGTATCCAAGAACTATGCTCATTATTGATTCCCGGAATTCAGGTGGATGTCTCGTGTGAGGATGTTCCACTCAGTGATGACTTAGCGGATGAATTAATAGTCATCACCACTGAGTTCCTACGCAATATCGCCGCACACTCTAGGGCTACCCATGTAGCAATCAATCTCTATCCCGTAAACAATCGCACCTGTCTGGAGATTTGCGATAACGGGATTGGAGGTGCGCAGGTGAAAGAGGGAAGATTTGGTTTACGCGGAGCTATCGAGAGAGTGCGCGATATTAAGGGCAGCATCACTATTGAAAGTATCGAAGGGACCCGTATAGCGCTTCTAGTATGAGCGAGCTCATCATCACTCTCATTGTGGATGATCATGCAGTAGTGCGTGATGGAATTCGCAGGGCGCTAGAACTTCGTACTGGATTCACTCTTCATGCAGCCGCCTCTAAAAGAGAGGCGATTGCGCAGATTGCAACAGTAAAGCCACAACTCATATTCGTGGATATTAATCTTCCTGACGGCAATGGTCTTGAGCTTGTGACCTGGATTCGAAGCATCTCAAACTCGATCGCAATCATCATTCTGAGCCTGCACGATGAGGATGAATATGTGCTGGCTGCTATGCGCGCTGGAGCTAGTGCCTATGTCAATAAATCCGATCCGCTACCAGTGCTACTGACCTTCATGGACCATGCGCTCAAAGCTCCACAATCCTTTTCCGCACACGGAATGGCCCAAATTATTGAGCGAGATAAGCAATCATTTAACTTATCTCAGCGAGAATTACAGATTCTGTCGCAACTGCACGAAGGAGATTCGATTCATGTACTTGCCGCGCGTCTATTTATTACCGAATCAACGCTCAAGAAACATCTCACAGCTATTTATAGGAAGATGCAGGTGCGAAATAGAGTGCAGGCAATTGCGAAGGCGCGGACTGCAGGGCTATTGAAGTAATTGGTTAAAACGCTCTGACCAGTACCTCCATTGCCATTGCGCGAGAATCCACTCTCGTCCACGCGCACCCAAACGCGCAGCTAATTCGGGTTGAGATAACAAGGTAATCGCAGCATCTGCCATGGCAGCAGAGGATCTTCCATCCACGGCAAATCCCGTCTCCCCTTCAAGAACTGCATCCGGTGCGCCTCCTGATTGACCCCCAATAACTGCAAGTCCACATGCACTTGCTTCGAGGTAGACGATTCCGAGACCTTCAACTTCAAGTCCGGCAAGTCGTGAACGCGATGGCATTGCAAAGATATCTCCTGCGCAGATATAGCGGGGCAGCTCTGTATATGTAATCCTGCCAATGAAGGTAATGTGTTGGAAGACTCCGAGCTGACGAGCACGTTTGACCAAATACTCTTTATAAGGACCATCACCAACAAAGAGAATATGTGCCTCAGGAACTCGAGAAATAATTTCAGGTAATGATTCAATGAGGGTGTCCTGACCTTTGCGATGAACTAAGCGTCCAACACTGACAATAACCTTCTTATCAGCAAGACCAAGTTCGCTTCGTAACGCACCTGCATCAGGACGCGGAGCAAAGTGATCGGTATCAATTCCAGGGGCAATCTTTACCATGGCAGCGCGTGCTCGCTGTGACAGTGCACCAGAAATATTTGCTCTCGTAAATTCTCCAAGAAAAGTGAGATGATCGACGCCATTGCCGATTCGTCGCAAGGCCCAAGAAAATGGCCACACCTTCGACCACCAGACTTCGTGTCCATGTGTTAGAGCCACAATGCGAGTTACGCCTGCTTTACGCAGCCCTTGCGAGAGAAGTGCCAAAGGAGCTGCCGCGCCAAAGAAGACTGTTGTGATTGAGCGATCCCTGACAAGAGCTCGAACTCTAGAACCGACACGAAAAGTTGGCAGCAGGATATGCGAACCATCACGAATAACTTCGACTCCATATTCGCTCATCCACTGCGCATCAAAGGGCGCAGAGCCTTCCTGCGAAGATGTGAAGACAATTACTGAGTTCTTAGGCATACGCTCGATGAGTCCAATGACAAAGGTTTCAATACCACCAGCGCGTGGCCCAAAATCATTGGTGATACAGAGAATCCTCTTCTGCGCAGATATGTCAAAACTCATTAGAACCGGCGGACAGCAACCAACGGTTTTGATCCAAGCGATGCCTCAGCAACCTTTACACGTGCACCACTATGAGGTGCGTGAACCATTCGACCTCCACCTAAGTAGATTCCGACGTGCGAGATTGGTCTACCGAAGAAAAGTAAATCACCAGGCTGCTTCTGATTGAAGGGAATTGATTTTCCCATGCGGGCTTGCGCTGCCGCTGAGTGAGGCATCGAAACTCCTGCTGCCGCAAATGCCTTCATTGTCAGCCCAGAGCAATCCCAATATTGAAGTCCGGCAGCACCAAAAATGTACTTATCTCCGATTTGTTTGAGGGCAAACTTCAACGCAATACCTGCCCGACCCGTAACCCCATCAGCGCTCTTGGCAGCCAAGAGCGATGAAGCTTGATCTGCATTCTCTTGATCAAGGGCTAACTTTGCCAATCTATCGCGATCCTCTTTTTTAAGATTGGCAAGTAGCGCTTCGGCCTCCGCCAACTTGGCAGTTGCAAGCGCGCTGCGTTGTGCCAGCGCTTTCTGTAAAACTTTTACCTGCGCCAAACGATCGCTGACGGTCAAGGAAGTTGCATTGAGTGCCTGCTCAGCAGTTTGAAATTTACGCAGTTGCGTCGATTTGCGTCGAGTTATCGCCTCGAGTGAGCCTGCTGATGATAGATACAGTGATGGATTGGAAGAGAAGAGCAGTTCAAGGCTCTGACCCATCGAACCAGATTTATATTGTTCAATTGCAATCGAACCAAGAGTCTTCGAGATTGCATCAACAGTCTTACCTTGAAGCGCTGCTCGCGCCTGAATTCCTGCCAGGTTGCGCGTCAACAACGCCAACTTCACCTTCGCTTCTTGCGCTCCCTCGGCCGCCGTTGTCGCATCTTCTTGTAACTGTCGCACTTGCGCTTGGACTTGAGCGAGAGTTTGAGCCGCATGAGCAACTGGGGTTGCGAGAAGTGGGAGTAGAAATATGAGACTGGATAGGAAAGCGCCAGCACTCACTCGTTTTCTCATGTTTTAAGGCTAACGCGCCAGAGTATTGATTTTCAATTTGGAACGGGAATTTTGCTGATAAAAGGGTGGGAAACTCAATATTCTTCTATGTATGGCTGTGATCGTGACTCTGGTAGTGGGACGCGATGGCTCCACATCCAAAGGTGGCACCTCAGCTGGCGTATCGAGCTCTGCAGATAGAACGTCATTTCTTGCCAATAGAAGAAGTGCGGATTGCATTCTTATCGGCGGATCCACTGCACGCCGTGAGCCATATCACCGCACTCCCGTACCTGTTGTGGTGATATCGCGAAGTCTCATCAATCCTCTCGCTGATAATCGGTTAGCGCATTGTTGGAACTTATCCCCCGTAAAAGCCCTGGATAGAGCGATAGAAGCTTTCGGTCCAAAGATTCATATTGAGGCTGGAGCATCCATTGTCAATGAACTGATTAGCGCAGATCGCGTTGATGTTCTTGAGTTGAGCATTACTGATGTGACTGGTGGCGAAAATCTTCTCGACATCGAAAATCTACTTACTCACTTTCCAATGCAGAGCGAACGCACTATCGAAGGCACACGATTCATCTCAGCTCGTCGTAAGTAGCGAAGACAATATTTTAACTTGCAGCCGAGATAATAGAAACACCAGTCACGGCAAAGAACACACCGACATATTGCAACTTGTGTAGCCTTTCGTGAAGCAGTAGATATGCCAAGAGAGCCGTCACAACGGGATAGAGCGAACCAAGAACCATGGCAATTGAAACAAGGCCTTTCGTCGTTGCAACACCGAGCAAGAGGTTGGCTGCAAAATCAGCGACGCCGATATATATTAAAAGTGGCAGCTGCGCTCTACCCAATCCCCCAACGTTGCGGAAACGTATAAAGAGACCAATGCCGATGACAAAGGTTGTGGCACGCATCGTGGTCATGGTCATCAAAGCGCTGCTCTTAGAACCGATCGCCATACATACCAACGCCGCTCCGAAGAAGAACGCTGCACTGAGTGCAAAGAGAAGTGGCCGCAGTGGTACGCCTTGAGAGAATTCAGGACCGCTTGCGAGAAATCCACCAAGGAGTGCGATAGCAACTCCGATTGTAAGAATTGTGGAGAGATGATCGCCTCGCACGAAAATTGCATAGGCGAGAGGAATCAACGCGCCCAGTGAGCTAATCGGAGAAACGACGCCCATGCGCCCTGTCGATAGCCCCGAATAGAGGCTCATCAAACCGACGTAGCCGAAGAGTCCTGCCAAGATCCCTGGAATGAGATAGCCGTGTGATCCCAGTGCGGTTGCGTTCCACGAATGTGAGATTACGACCAAGGTAATTCCGGTGATAAAGCCAATTGCCTGGGTTAGCGCAAGAACTGCAATCGCTGGAAATCTCTTACTCAAATTACCAGCGTGGTAATCCGCGCTGCCCCAAAATCCACTCGATAAGAGCGCGAGCAAGCTAGCCATATGCAGACTCTATCGCCTTGAAGCTCAACCTCCCACGCAAATCTTCCCCTGAACTTTAGAATTAATCAGTGAAATCCTCTTTTACCTTCGATGAGTTAATCGAACTCCTGCGGACCTTCACCCCACGCGATGAAATTATTCTTGAAGAAGTTCCTGCGCCTCAAAAATTAGCAACACATTCATTCGCATTTACGGCCGATATTTCCAATGGCTCACTCGGTGAAGACGAGGCAGAAGTTGCATCTGGCCGCTTTGTTATTTTGCACGAACCTGGTGGGCAAGATACGTGGGAGGGCGATTTCCGCTGCGTTACTTTTATGCGCGCAGATGTCGATAGCGATATGCAAGAAGATCCTCTACTTCCTGAGGTTGGTTGGAATTGGCTGCTCGATTCACTCGAAGCAACTGGCGCACAGTGCAGCGCCCCAAGTGGGACCGTGACCCGTGTTTCAAGTGCATCTTTTGGAAAACTTTCACCCCGTAATAACGATTCTGAAATCGAGATACGCGCATCATGGTCTCCGACAATTACAGCGCCTACAGATATCTTTCTTCACGTCCAGGCATGGTGCAATCTCATGACAGAGGTTGCTGGACTTCCTCCTTTACCTGAAGGTGTTGCATCCCTTGGTGCGGCTCGTCGCCGTGGCTGATGCAGATGAAGAGCAGGTAGCAACTCCCCTTCCTGTTTCAGTTCCTTTGTTATCTCCTGCATTGGGTGTTCCTGCTGTCATTGATACAGAAGAGGCTTTTGATGCAGCGCTAGCAGAGCTCGCTGGTGGAAGTGGCTCTTATGCATTCGATGCAGAACGTGCCTCCGGCTATAAATACAGTGCGCGCGCCTACCTCATTCAAATAAAACGTGATGGTGGCGGACTGCATCTGCTCGATCCCATTCCATTTGGCCCCAACCATCGCTGCTTTCTCGCCCTCAACGAATTGATTAAAGATCAGGAAGTAATTCTGCATGCCAGCACCCAAGACCTGCCCTGTCTTCGCGAATTAGGAATCAACCCACAGATTCTCTTTGATACCGAACTCGGTGGCCGTATTGCAGGCCTTGCCCGTGTTGGACTTGGACCACTTCTTGAAACTCTGATGGGAGTCTCACTTGCCAAGGAACACTCGGCTGTTGATTGGTCCAAGCGCCCGCTTCCACAAGAGTGGCTCAACTACGCAGCCCTTGATGTGGAATTATTGGTAGAGCTTCGCGACAAGGTCTATCAATTACTCGTTGATGCAAAGAAATGGGAATGGGCAGCAGAGGATTTCGCGTCAATTATTGCGGCGCCTCCTGCTCCACCACGTATTGATCCATGGCGTAGAACATCAGGAATGCATAAGGTGAAGAAGCGCAACCACATGGCGGTTATTCGCGAACTCTGGAATGCGCGAAATGAGTTAGCGCAAGAAATTGATATCGCTCCAAGTCGCTTACTTTCTGATCTTGCAATTACCGAAATTGCACTGGCATCAGATAAAGATCCCATCACAAATCGCAAGCATCTTGAGAAAATTCTGCGGCCTTTGGGTTTGCGAGCGCGCTGGCTAGAAAATGCTGCGACATGGATTAGTTGCATTACCAATGCCATTGCTATGTCAGAAGATCAATGGCCTGAGACGCGCTCCAAGAGCGATGCCATGCCGCCCATTAAAATTTGGCGCGAGCGCTTTCCGGAAAAGTATGCGCCCCTTTCGCATGCCAGATTTAATCTGCAGGTGCGGGCAGAAGAGTTATCCATTCCTCTGGAAAATATGATCAGTCCAGAACTGGTACGCCGCATCTGCTGGCAGCCACCCACCTCTACCGTCTCTGAGGCGCTCATCGCTATGGGAGCCCGTCATTGGCAGGCAGAGATTGCCTCTCCCATCCTGGAGAAGGCTCTGACTGAGCGTGAGCCGCTAGAAATACCCGAGCCTGAAGGTGAGCCTCAACCCTCTCCAGAGGAGTGACGAATTACGCAACATATGAGTTGCGTAAATAGAGAGGGTCAATTACGCTCTCACCATGCTCAGTACAGCGATCATCGCCTTGCGTGAAGGCCTTGAAGCCTCACTCATTGTTGGCATCTTGGTTGCCTACCTGGTCAAGACAGAACGCAGGCATCTGCTGCGTGCCCTCTGGAGCGGTGTCTTTCTCGCTATTACTGCAAGCCTTGCCTTTGGCGCCTTCCTTTCCTACACCTCGGCAGAGCTGACAACACAGGGAGAAGAACTCTTTGCAGGAGTTACCGCCCTTACCGCAGTTGGTCTCGTTACCTGGATGGTCTTCTGGATGCAGCGAGCAGCACGTGGACTTCGCGATGAGCTGCACGGTAAAGCTGAGAACGCTCTTCTAGCAGGCCCGATTGCCCTTGCTATTGCTTCATTTGCCGCCGTCTCCCGTGAAGGGCTTGAAACATCGCTCTTTCTCTACACAAACTTCAAGACCGTTGGACCATTTGGTGCGCCAACAATCGGATTGATTCTCGGTCTTGCGGTCTCAGTCTTACTGGGTTACGGAATTTATAACCGCTCGGTCAAAATTAATTTAGGAAAATTCTTCACATACTCTGGTGTAGCTCTCATTGTGGTTGCAGCGGGAGTACTTGCGCACGGAATACTCGAGTTACAAAAGTTTGGATTCCTTCCGGGTGCTCATGCATTTGCGTGGGAACTGACCTCTACATTCTCAGAAGATTCACTTATTGCATCTCTCATCTCCGGAACAATCGGGTTTGGTGTCTCGATGACCTGGCTCCAACTGGCGATCTGGGCGCTCTACCTCGGCGTTACAGTCCGGGGATATCTCGCAGCGCCTAAGAAGGTAAAAACTCTCCTCCACGCATAGCCTTTTTTCCTACTCACGGGTAACCTTGAAACATACTCCGTAGAGAAGGAAGCCTCATGACCTCGCAGATTCGATCCGTTGTCCTTGTAGATGCTGTGCGCACACCTTTTGGCAAGGCCGGAAGTATGTATGCAGGCACACGCGCCGATGATCTGATGGTCCGTGCGATGCGCGGCTTACTCGAACGCAATCCCAAGGTAGATCCTGCATCCATCGATGATGTTGCAATCGCTGCTGCAACACAGACCGGTGATCAAGGAATGAATATCGGTCGTAGCGCAACTCTTCTTGCCGGACTTCCAAAAACTGTTCCTGGATATTCCATCGATCGTTGGTGCGCGGGGGCGCTCACAGCTACGACAACAGTTGCTGGCGCGATTGCAATGGGCGCCATTGATATCGCCATCGCTGGTGGCGTTGAACATATGGGTAACCATCCGATGGGCGAACTTATGGATCCCAACCCACGCTATTTGGCCGAGAAGTTGGTGGAACAAGATGCGCTCGCCATGGGTGCAACGGCAGAACGTCTTCACGATCGCTTTCCACATTTAACGAAGGAACGCGCAGATGCATATGCGCTGAACTCTCAGATGAAAACTGCCCAGGCATATGCCGACGGAAAGATTCAACGCGATTTAATTCCCACTGCTGCTCGCAGCCCAGAATTGGGTTGGGGAATTGCAACTGTTGATGAAGCACCGCGCCCGACAACAACTATGGAAGGACTTGCCGGTCTGAAGACTCCCTTTCGTCCTGCAGGTCGCGTTACTGCAGGAAATTCATCAGGTCTTAATGACGGTGCCACAGCAGCTCTTCTTGCCAGTGAAGATAAGGCGAAAGAACTTGGACTCACAATCAAAGCGCGCATGGTCACCTTTGCCTTTGCTGGAGTTGAACCGGAAGTGATGGGTTACGGACCAGTCCCGGCAACCATTAAAGCGCTGGAGAAGGCCGGCTTAAAGATTGACGATATCGGCGCCTTCGAAGTCAACGAAGCATTTGCCGTGCAGGTGTTAGCTTTTCTTGATCACTTTGGAATCGCAGATGATGATCCTCGCATCAATCCGTATGGTGGCGCAATTGCTGTCGGTCATCCCCTGGCATCATCTGGTGTGCGCCTGATGCTCAACTTAGCTCGCACCTTTGAAGAGAAGACTGATGTGCGTTATGGCATTACAACAATGTGTATCGGCCTAGGTATGGGCGGCACAGTTATCTGGGAAAACCCACACTTCACAGGAGCGAAAAAATAATGACAACTGCAATGCAACTACCTGAAGGTGCTCCAGAGGAAGTAGTTACCAACGCTCTTGTGCGCGATGTCGATCTCACCGCCTTTGGATATAAGGGCTCACTTGCCTTAATTACCTTAGATAACGGACTTGACCACACACGTCCCAATACCTTTGGGCCGCAATCGCTCATGGCACTTGATGCGGCAATTACAGATGCTGCTTCACGTAAACCATCTGCAATAGCAATTACAGGTAAGCCCTTTATCTTTGCAGCAGGTGCTGATCTTTCAGCTCTTGCATTTCTCACTAAGCGCGAACAAGCGCTTGCGATCGGCAAACTGGGCCACGATGTATTCCGTCGCCTTGATGAAATCGGTATTCCCACCTTTGCATTTATCAATGGCTTGGCACTTGGTGGCGGACTAGAAGTTGGTCTTCACTGCAACTATCGCACGCTCTCTGCAACGGCATTTACCGGGCTCCCTGAAGTCTTCCTCGGGCTGGTACCTGGGTGGGGTGGAGCCACAATTGTTCCTAAGTTGGTCGGTCCAGAGCGCGCAGTTCAGATCATCATCGGAAACGCTCTCAATAACAACACCATGATGAAGGCAAAGGATGCGCTCTCACTCGGCATCGTGGATGCCGTCTTCACCCCATCTGACTTCCTTGAAAATTCTGTGAAGTTTGCAGCATCTATCTTGAGTGGTGCAACAACGATTGAGCGTAAGGATTATTCAACTGACCCTGCATGGGGCGCAGCCCTTGCCGCAGGACGAGCTGCAGCGCTCAAGAAGTACGGTGGCGCAGAGATTGCCTCTCCCATGAAAGCGCTCGAACTTATGGCACAAGCAAAGACCAATACGCGCGGTCAAGGTTTTGATGCAGAAGATGCAACCCTGGCAGACCTGACAATGTCTGATCCTCTTCGTGCATCCCTCTACGCATTTAATTTGATTCAGAAGAAGCGCAAGAAGGTAGAAGGTGCTCCCAAGCCAGCTCTGGGTCGCAAAGTTGCCCGCGTTGGTGTTGTCGGTGCCGGCCTGATGGCATCACAACTGGCGCTCCTATTGCTGCGTAATCTCAAGTGTCCTGTGGTTATGACAGATATCGATCAAGAGCGCGCCGATAAAGGCGTTGCTTGGGTGAAGAACGAACTTGCAAAATTGGTTGAGAAGAAGCGCATGAGCGCCGAATCTGCAGGACGTCTTGCGTTACTCATCAGTGGATCTGCAGATCAACAAGTCTTTGCCGGATGTGACTTTGTGATTGAGGCAATCTTTGAAGAGCTATCTCTGAAACAAGAGCTCGTTAAGAAGCTCGAGAAGATTGTTGGGCCTGAATGCGTTCTCGCCACAAATACCTCATCCCTATCCGTGGAACGCATGAGCGAAGGACTTGAACATCCAGAACGGGTTGTAGGTTTTCACTTCTTTAATCCCGTTGCCATTATGCCGCTGCTCGAAGTTGCGCGTACATCAAAGACTGATGATGCAACAACTGCCACAGCAGTTAATATCGGCAAGGAACTCAAGAAGACCATGATTATTTGCAAGGATGCACCGGGCTTTGTTGTAAACCGTTTACTTACTCGCTTTATGGGTGAGATCACTGATGCAGTTGATGAAGGAACAGATCCAGCTACTGCAGATAATGCAATGCGCGCTATCGGTTTCCCCATGTCACCCTTTGAACTTCTTGGCCTTGTGGGTCCTGGGGTTGCTCTGCACGTTGCTGAAACGCTCAATGCAAACCTCGGACCTCGTTATCGCATCTCGCCAACGATGCAGGCGATGGTGAAAGAGGGCGTGAAGACTTTCTACATCAAGAACGCAGATGGTTCATTTGAGCCAAACCCTGCAGCACTTGCCCTCGTTCACAAGGGAACAACTCCATCGACTGCTGAACAAGTTCGATTGCGTGCACTCACAGCACTTGCTGAGGAAGCTCGCATGATGCTCGATGAAGGCGTTGTCTCAAGCCCCGCAGAGATTGATCTCTGTATGTTGATGGGGGCTGGATGGCCGATGCATCTTGGTGGAATCTTGCCGTATCTAGATCGCGAGGGAATTAGCGAATCTGCTTGTGGTCAGCGTTTTCATGCGCCGGGAATTGCATCTCTTCCACTGTAGAGCTCCACTCGACAATGTCGCGTGAAATCTTCTGAACGGTAATTCCAAGATCTTCTAGTACTTCAGCTCGCTTTGAATGTTCGATAAATTCAAGTGGAACACCGATGCTATGCACTGCCACATTGAGCCCTGCTTCGCGGAACATCTCTGAGATTGAACTGGCAATGCCTGCATGTCGAATTCCATCTTCAAGTACGACCACGGTCTTGTAACGCTGTGCCATGGTAATGAGTGACTGTGGAAGCGGCTTTACCCAGCGAGGGTCGATAACTGTTACGCCAACACCTTCGCGGTATGCCTGTGATGCAGCTTCGACTGCAATCGCGGCCATCGCTCCAACGCTGACAAGAAGTACATCGGCACTTTCGCCGCGATAGAGAACATCGATGCCATCGCGTCTTTCAAAGGCTGGGATATCGCTATGTACTGCACCTTTTGGAAATCTCACTAGAGAAGGTGCATCAGAAATTTCAACTGCTTCACGCAAGGTCTCGCGCAGACGAGCACCATCGCGAGGTGCTGCAACGTGCATTGTCGGAACAATTCCAGTGAGCGCAAGGTCCCACACGCCATTATGTGAAGGTCCGTCATCTCCAGTAACACCGGCGCGATCGAGTACAAAGGTGACACCCGCCTTGTGCAGTGCGACATCCATCAACATCTGATCGAAGGCGCGATTAAGGAATGTGGAATAGACGGCGACAACTGGGTGCATTCCTGCAAATGCCAGACCCGCAGCGCTAGTGACAGCATGTTGCTCTGCGATTCCTACATCGATGGTGCGATCTGGAAATGCAGCTTCAAATTTATCAAGGCCTGTTGGACCAAGCATCGCAGCGGTAATTGCCACAATATCTTTACGCTCATGGCCAATTGCTACTAACTCTTCAGAGAAGACGCGGGTCCACGTTGTCACTGATTTGCCAAGTGGAGTTCCGGTTTCAGGATCAACGATTCCGACTGCATGGAACTTCTCAGCCTCATCTGCAATCGCAGGCTGATGGCCCTTACCTTTTTCAGTAATGACATGAAGCAGTACTGGCTCGCCAAATTCCTTTGCCTGAAGTAGTGCGCGCTCCATTGCAGCAACGTCATGGCCATCAATGGGGCCGGCATATTTCAGACCGAGATCTTCAAACATTCCTTGTGGGGCGATAATATCTTTGATGCCCTTCTTCATTCCGTGCAAGGTTTCATAGATTGGATTTCCAACAACGGGTGTCTTGGCGAGAACTTCCTTGCCCCAATCCAAGAAACGTTCGTATCCGCGCGTTACGCGTAGCGTTGCAAGATAAGTTGCGACTCCACCGATGGTTGGCGAATAAGAACGTTCATTATCGTTAACGACAATAATCAGATTACGATCCTTAGCTGCCGCAATATTATTGAGCGCTTCCCACGACATTCCACCAGTGAGGGCGCCATCTCCGACTACGACTACCACGCTGCGATCGCCTTGCCCCGTGAGTGAGAAGCCGCGTGAGATGCCATCGCCCCACGAAAGCGCAGTTGATGCATGTGAATTTTCAATGACGTCGTGAACGCTTTCGCTGCGGTTTGGGTATCCCGCGATTCCACCACGTTGCCGTAGCTTGTCGAATTGATCTGCGCGTCCGGTAAGAATCTTGTGCACATATGACTGATGTCCGGTATCAAAGAGAATGACATCTTTTGGTGAATCGAAGGTGCGATGTAGCGCAATCGTGAGCTCGACTACTCCGAGATTGGGACCAAGGTGTCCACCTGTCTTAGAGACTTGGGTGATGAGGAATTGGCGAATCTCTTCAGCCAAGGCGTTAATTTGCTCAGGAGTGAGCGCCTTGAGGCCTTGCGGACCTTTGATCGATTCGAGCATGGGTGCAGTCTAGATTAGCCACGGAGCTGGCGCAGTACATACTGCATGATTCCACCGTGACGGTAGTAATCCGCTTCGCCCGGTGTATCAATACGTACCTTGGCAGTGAAAGTCTTATCCCCCGCAGTTACCGTGACTTCTTTAGGGATACTGCCGTTATTGAGCGCTGTCACTCCTGTAATTGCGAAAGTCTCATCACCTTTGAGTCCCAGTGATTGAGCGCTTTCTCCATTGATAAATTGTAATGGAAGAACGCCCATACCAATCAAGTTGGAACGGTGGATACGTTCAAAACTTTCTGCAATCACTGCACGGACTCCGAGAAGCGCTGTTCCCTTTGCGGCCCAGTCACGTGATGACCCTGATCCATACTCTTTGCCAGCAAGGATGATGAGGCCAACACCGGCTGCTTGATATGCAACTGATGCATCGTAAATAGTTGTTTGATCACCATTGCTCAGGAAGTTGCGTGTGAAGCTGCCTTCAACACCATCAAGCAGCAGATTCTTGAGGCGAATATTGGCGAATGTTCCACGAATCATTACCTCGTGGTTTCCACGACGAGATCCGTATGAGTTGAAATCTTTACGATCTACTCCATGAGCTTCCAGATACTTACCTGCAGGTGAATCAGCTTTGATATTTCCCGCAGGTGAAATGTGATCTGTTGTTACTGAATCGCCAAGAATTGCAAGGACTCGAGCACCGGTAATATCTGTAACTGGCTTTGGTTCTGCTGGCATTCCCTCGAAGTACGGAGGTTTGCGAACATAGGTTGACTGTGGATCCCACTCAAAGGTTTTACCAGTTGGTGTATCGAGTGACTTCCAGCGATGATCACCATCAAAGACAGTTGCGTAATCCTTCTTAAACATCTCTGAGGAGATGGACGAGTCGATAACAGATTGAATCTCTTGTGCAGATGGCCAGATATCTTTGAGAAGTACAGGATTACCAGCTTTGTCATTGCCGAGTGAATCACTTTCAAAGTCGTGGTCCATGGTGCCAGCAAGTGCATAGGCAACAACGAGAGGTGGGGATGCCAAGTAATTCATCTTTACATCTGGGCTGATTCGGCCTTCAAAGTTACGATTTCCTGAAAGAACTGCCGTGACAGCAAGATCGTGTTCATTGACTGCTTTGCTGATCTCGATGGGCAGAGGACCTGAGTTACCGATACATGTGACGCAGCCATAACCCACAAGGTTGAATCCGAGCGCCTCCATGTATTTTGTGAGGTCTGCGCGATCGTAATAATCAGTCACAACCTTGGATCCTGGTGCAAGAGTTGTCTTGACCCACGGCTTTGATGTCAGACCTTTTTCAACTGCTTTCTTAGCGAGCAGTGCTGCCCCGATCATTACTGAAGGGTTTGATGTATTGGTACATGAAGTAATCGAGGCAATAACAACATCGCCATTCTTAATGGTGGTTGCTTTTGCGCCAACGCTGACTGGATAGGCCGCTTTACCGGTCTTTTCAGAAAAATAGGTGGGAAGAATTTTTTCAAAAGATGATTTTGACGCAGTCAGTGAGATGCGATCCTGCGGACGTTTTGGTCCTGCGATTGATGAGACGACAGTCGAAAGATCCAGCTCGATGTGCTCTGAAAAACGAGGAGATACTGCAGGGTCATGCCACATTCCCTGAGCCTTTGCATACTGCTCGACAAGTGCGACTTGATCATCACTGCGACCTGTCAGGCGAAGATAGCGAAGAGTCTCTTCATCGATTGGGAAGATTGCACATGTTGAACCATATTCTGGTGACATATTTCCGATTGTTGTGCGGTTTGCCATGGGAACAGAGACAACACCTGGCCCATAGAACTCGACAAATTTTCCAACAACTCCATGTTTACGAAGGATCTCAGTAATTGTCAGCGCCATATCGGTAGCTGTTGTTCCGACTGGAAGTTCACCGGATAGTTTGAAACCAACGACGCGGGGAATTAACATGGAAACTGGCTGCCCAAGAAGTGCTGCTTCTGCCTCGATGCCACCAACACCCCAGCCAAGAACACCGAGACCATTGACCATCGTGGTGTGTGAATCTGTGCCTACAACAGTATCTGGGTAAGCGCGAAGCACACCATTGACGGTACGAGTCATCACAACGCGAGCTAAATATTCAATATTAACTTGGTGCACGATTCCGGTTCCGGGTGGAACAACCTTGAATTCATCGAATGCACCCTGTCCCCAACGCAAGAAGCGGTAGCGCTCACGATTTCGTTCGTACTCAACATCTGTGTTCTGCTCAAACGAGCTGGCAGTTCCGAAGAAGTCAGCGATAACTGAGTGATCAATAACTAACTCGGCCGGTGCAAGCGGATTGACCTTCGATGGATCTCCCCCAAGGTCAACGATTGCTTCGCGCATTGTTGCAAGATCGACGATGCATGGGACGCCTGTGAAATCCTGCATCACAACACGTGCAGGGGTAAATTGAATTTCAGTATCTGGTTCAACTGATGGATCCCACTGAGCAAGGGCCTTAATGTGATCTGCGGTGATATTGGCGCCATCTTCTGTGCGCAATAGATTTTCAAGAAGTACCTTGAGTGAGAAGGGAAGAGTTGTTGCTCCATCTACCTGCGAGATATCAAAGATTTCATACTCTTTGCCGGCAACTGTGAGGTTCTTCTTACTGCCAAGTGAGTTCTTGCTCATCGCTCTACTTCTTTCAAGGGAGATATCTTGACGTCAAGATACCTTATCTGGCACGAATTTGGCAACAGATTCGATGTGATGTGTCATCGGAAAGAGATCAAATGCGCGCATGGATTCGAGGCGGTAACCAGCATCACGTAGGTATCCGGTATCTCGCGCAAGCGCTGCCGGGTCGCAGGCGACATAGATGATGGCACGAGGCTTCAGTTGAGTGCAGTGTCCGATGACATCTTTTCCCGCACCTTCACGTGGTGGATCTAGCACGATGACATCAGCTGCTGAGAAACGTGTGATGAGTCGAGCGACATCTCCTGTGTAGATATGAACATTCTCTCTTCCTGCAAAGTTACGAGCTGCATCTGCAGTTGCACTCTTACTTCCTTCAACGATGTCGACCGATCCGCTCTCGCCAATGTGCGATAGGAAACTTGCGGCAAAGAGACCAACTCCCCCGTATAAATCCAATACATGATCGCCTTCACGCAGCTGGGCATACTGCAGCACAGCCTCGGTCAGAACGCGTGGAGCATCCTTATGGCTCTGCCAGAAAGATTTCTGACTTACTTCAAAGGAGTTCTCGCCCACTGTGTAGTGCGCTGTATCTGGACCATCACTAATGCGCAGCGGTGACTCGTCCCCAGAAAGTGCAGTGGCAATCGTGCGTTCGCCAGTATTGGAAATAGTGATCTCGATACGTTGATCACCTTTAGCTCCGTGCTGGGCGAGTTCAGAGAACTTCATCTCAGGAACGAGAATTCTGCAATCATCGACAGGAATGATCTTGTGGCTACGTGCCTGATAGAAACCAAATGCACCAGCCTTGGTGGTGACTGCAGCACATCGGGTGCGCCACCCTAGGGGTCCGCTCACTTCTTCGACATCGACTTCAATATCCAGCTTCGCAATACGCGCGAATTGTTCGGTAATCACATCGCTCTTGAGATTGCGTTGACGAGGTAGAGAGATATGTTGGAAATCGCAGCCTCCGCAACCATTGCGATGCGCAAATCTGCACGGGGCGCTGACTCTGTCAGGTGAAGGCGTAATGACTTCAATGACATCTGCGCGATTAAATGAAGAGCCGGTGCTCGTAATCTCAATATCGCACTCTTCGCCCGGTATCCCGTGGCGAACAAAGATGACGGCGCCTTCATATCGAGCGATGAAATGACCGCCGTGGGCTACCTTTTCAATTGTCACCCGTATTTTTTGCCCCACTTCGAGGGATGTGCGCTTTGTAGATGACATAACGGCTAGCCTAGTCGAGTTCGGCTTAATGGAGATTTTTAGCGCAGGCAGTAGTAAGTTAGTCCTGTGCACGTAGTCATCATGGGTTGTGGTCGAGTCGGTTCTTCTCTCGCTATTGAACTTGAAGCAGCTGGTCATTCAGTTGCAGTCATCGACCAATCCAAGGAAGCTTTTAGACGCCTTGGTGCAGATTTCAAAGGTCGCACAGTTACAGGTGTTGGCTTTGACCGTGACACTCTCCTCGAAGCTGGCATCGAAGGCGCAGAAGCATTTGCCGCTGTCAGTAATGGAGATAACTCAAATATTCTTGCAGCTCGTGTTGCCCGGGAAAGTTTTGGCGTAACAAATGTTGTTGCTCGAATCTACGACCCAGGTCGCGCAGAAATTTATCAGCGCCTTGGTATTCCAACTGTTGCAACTGTCATTTGGGCTACCGATCAAATTCTTCGCCGGATAGCACCAGGTGGTGCGCGCTCTGAATGGCGCGATGCAACCGGAACTGTTCAACTCGTTGAAGTCCATCCACATCTCGACTGGTACGGCAGACCAATCTCTGAACTTGAAGGCGCTACCCAATCTCGCGTCGCCTTCCTTACACGCTTAGGTGAGGCGCTCATTCCCGAGGCACATACTGTGTTGCAAGATGGGGACCTGGTTCATATGACTATTCGTGACGAGATGCTCGCTACGGCAGAGTCTGTTCTAGCCCAAGGACCGGTGAAGAAGTAATGAGAATTGCAATCGCAGGAGCTGGCAACGTTGGTCGTGCTATCGCACGCGAACTTCTTGATAATGGACACCAAGTTCTACTCATTGACCGCGATCCTAAAGCTCTCAAAATTGATTCAGTGCCCGATGCTGAGTGGTTGATGGCTGATGCATGCGAAATCGCAGCTCTTGATAAGGCACAGCTCAATATGTGTCAGGTCCTTGTGGCAGCAACGGGAGATGACAAGGTCAATCTCGTCACCGCACTACTTGCAAAGACTGAGTATGGCGTCCCGCGCGTTGTAGCTCGCATTAACCATCCGAAGAATGAATGGCTCTTCGATCAATCATGGGGCGTAGACGTTGCAGTATCCACACCGCGCATCATTGCCGCCCTCGTTGAAGAAGCCGTCAGCGTTGGCGATGTCGTCAGACTCTTCTCATTCCGTAAGGGTCAAGCAAATCTCGTTGAACTTACTCTTCCTGACACTTCAATATGCATTGGAAAGACTGTAGGTGAGATTGAACTTCCAGTGGATGCATCTCTTGCCGCAATCGTGCGCGATGGCCGCGTCATTACGCCTTCACCCAGTGATGTATTTATTGCGGGAGATGAACTTCTCTTTGTTGCATCCACTACTGCCGAAGATCTTATAAAGGGTTGCTTTATTGCTCAGTAGGTAGTTTGGGTGCGCTTTTAAGCACCATCCAAGAACCATATGCAGTTGCGATAAAGAGTGGATATCCCATCGCTAAATTAACACTTCCGAGAAGATTGAGATTGCCGCTGCGGTAAATCGGATATTGCACTGCGATGCGAGTAAAGAACATAAGAACCCAGAGCCAACTCGCTCTCATATATGCGCGCTTGCGTTCAGGGTGTTTATGCCACTTAAGGTTCTCCCCCAGAATTGGCCCCAACATCAGCCCAAGTACAGGCCAGCCTGCAAGATTGGCTATCAGGTAGACGCTGCCATAACCTAAATTGGTAAGAAGCTTTGGAATGTAGACATCACTTGGATTACCGGTCCGATTCGCAAACCATGCACAGATGAGTACTCCAACCAACCCAGAGAGCGCATGTTGCAAAGTATCGCGTCTGATCAGTCGTATCAGAGTTAAGAGCCCAGAAATTGCGACAGATGACAAGAGCGCAGCATGGAGGTGGTGTGTGAGGTTAAAGGCGACGAGGAAGATAATGGAAGGAATTCCAGAATCAATCAGCCCTTTTCTTCCACCAAATGCGTTGAGTACTTTTTCGCGATCATCATGTGGTGTCATTGGCGGCCTGTCGATCCAAAGCCGCCTGTGCCGCGCCCTGAACCTGGCAATGTCTCTACTTCGATAAATTCTGCGCGCTCGACCTTCTGAAATACCAGTTGAGCGATGCGATCTCCTCGTTTAAAGGTGATGCTCTCTGTGGGATCGTGATTAATCATGATGCATTGCAATTCTCCGCGAAATCCTGCATCGACAGTGCCTGGCGCATTGACCATGGTGACGCCATGTTTAATGGCTAAACCCGAGCGCGGGTGAACAAGTGCGACATAACCATCTGGCAGGGCAATTGAAATTCCAGTTGGCACTAGTGCGCGTTCGCCGGGAGCCAGAGTGATGTCTATTCGAGAGACGATATCTGCTCCAGCATCTCCCCCCTTTGAGTATTGCGGCAGAGGTAAATCTGGATCAAGGCGAGTAATAAGAACGCGAAGAGTGCTCATGGATTGATATCAAACTCTGGATCCACAAATCGAAGTACATCAGGATTTTTGCGTAGCTCCTCGAGGTAATCCGCAGGCGCATTATCAAGGAAGTGCTTCATAGGAACTATGACAAAGAGAGATGCGGCGCGAACTGCAACTTCACCATCAGGTCCACCCAGGCGACCTTCAGCCTCGGAGTAAACCTTGCGACTTACTTGTCCTGTTATGCGCGCTGTGATGAAGAGCTTGGTTCCAATCGGAACAGGCTTTAGGAAATCTGTCTCAAGTCGGGCAGTGACAGCAGGTGCGCGCAATAGCCACATAAGTTTTCCCAGCGCTTCATCAAATGCGAGTGAGAGCAACCCACCATGAGCAAGACCTGGAGCGCCTTGATGATCTTGCGTCACTGTAAATTCAGCGGTGATATCAGCGCCCTTACCTACGTGCGCAACAAGGTGTAACCCTGTGGGATGTAGCTCGCCACAACCAAAGCAATGTTTAAAGTGTGACGGAATCTGCGTTCCGGTTGCCGGTGATTGCGGGTGGCGTTCTGGGATCAGCGCACCGATTGGCGGCGTAGTGCTAGCAACGCGACTCATGAGGCAAGGCTACTTGATGAAATGCAAGATAGCCTAGACCTCGTGAGCAAACCAGATGTGATGTGGCGAGAAGTAATACGTCCTCCACTGTGGCTCTTAGCCTTTATCTACTTTATGTTTCTCTCACTTGTTTTGGCTGTGTGGGCAGCTTTCGACAATCAAGTGACGTTACTTACGTGGCTAGCGTTGACTCTGCTTCTCATCGTTATAGCGGTAAAGATGAGAAGTGAAATTACTATTGATGAGCGAGAGCTGCGTATTGGGCGAGCTCATATTCAACTTACGTACTTAGAAAAAGTTGAGCTGCTCACACCCGCGCAGATTCGGCTCTTAAGAACTCGAGATGCAGATCCTGCGGCTTATCTAGCTATCACTTTCTGGATTTCAACCGGTGTGAAAATCACGCTCAAAGATTCGCGTGACTCCACTCCGTATTGGTTGGTGAGTTCGAAGAAATCTGAAGAGCTTACGAACACTCTTTACAGATTGCTTTAGCTCCTTCGCCTTTAGCAAGCTGTGTAATATGGTGAATCAAGAAACAACGCGAACATGTGAATTCATCGACCTGAACGGGAACAACTCGTACTGCTAGTTGTTCGCCTGATAGATCTGCGCCTGGAAGCTCAAGATTTTCTGCAGCTTCTGCTTCATCGACATCGATCTGTCCTGATTGCGCATCAACACGTTGGGCTTTGAGTTCTTCTAACGATTCCTCGTGAAGCTCCTCGTCGGTCTTTCTTGGTGTGTCGTAATCAGTTGCCACTTCTCTCACCTCACTTCCATATAAGTTGTTCCAGCGGGTGAACCTACCCGTAATGCGCGAATAGTCGCGCATTCCCTGCTGTATAGACGATACAACCGTCGGCGTGTCGGGTTTATTCCTGCTTTGCAGTGGCTAATTCAATCGCTTTTGCCAATCCACCATCAACATAGGCATGGATTGCAGTGCCTTCGGCGAGATGTTCCTCACTGAGAATTTCACCTTTCTCATGGATAGCGCTGACCAGATCTCCTCGGTTATACGGAATGACAGTTGTAATCTCAACGCTGGGATGAGGCAATGATTTTTCAATGGCATGAATCAGGCCTTCGATTCCAAAGCCAGAGCGCACAGAGAATGCATAACTATTTGGTTCTTTTCGCAAAATTTCCATCACAACGTCGGGGCTAGCGATATCGACCTTATTAATCGCAATAATTTCAGGGATATCTCCCCCACCGATGTCGTTGATAACTTCGCGCACGGCTCGAATCTGTTCGAATGGATCAGAGTGCGATCCATCCACGACATGCACAATCAAATCTGCGCCGGATACCTCTTCGAGAGTCGATTTAAATGCATCAACAAGTTGGTGTGGCAGGTGGCGTACAAATCCGACAGTATCTGACAATGTATACACACGACCTTCGGAAGTTTCGCACTTACGAACAGTGGGATCCAAGGTTGCAAAGAGCGCATTTTCTACAAGCACACCTGCGCCAGTTAAGTGATTAAGCAGCGATGACTTGCCTGCATTTGTATACCCTGCGATTGCAACTGATGGGATATTGAAACGCTTGCGCTCTTGACGTTTAGTATCACGAGAGACTTTCATCTCAGCAATCTCGCGGCGTAACTTGGCCATCTTGTCGCGGATGCGACGACGATCAGTCTCAATCTTTGTCTCACCTGGTCCGCGACCACCGATACCTGCACCCCCTGCTGCGCGACCACCCACTTGGCGTGAGAGCGAATCTCCCCAACCGCGAAGGCGCGGCAGAAGATATGCGATCTGCGCCAGCTCTACTTGCGCCTTACCTTCTTTACTTTTGGCATGTTGAGCGAAGATATCGAGGATGAGCGCTACTCGATCGACAACTTTGACCTTTAACTTATCTTCTAAAGTTCGTAGCTGTGCTGGAGAAAGTTCACCATCGCAGACGACCGTATCTGCACCCGTAGCTACAACAATCTGCCGAAGTTCAACCAGCTTTCCAGAACCGATATATGTTGCAGGATCTGGTTTATCTCGCCGTTGAATGAGCGCGTCAAGAACTTCAGAGCCAGCGGTCTCGGCCAACGCTTTAAGTTCTGCCATTGAGTTATCTGCCATCTCGGCAGTTCCTTCAGTCCAGACACCTACAAGGACAACGCGTTCAAGTTGAAGTTGGCGGTACTCGGCCTCTGAAATATCTTGAAGTTGCGTTGAGAAACCTTTGATGCGGCGTAGCGCATTTCGATCAGAGAGTTCCTGCTGATCATTTTCTTGGAAATCATTTTCATCGTAGTCAAAGTCTGCTGCCACTCGCGCGCTCTCGCGAAGCAGCTCATCAAAAAGCTTGTCGTATCCGTCGTCAGCCATTACGCCAAGTACTGTGAGATGTCGTAGTCAGCGAGGATGACTGCCGGGCCAATTAACGTTGCATTGGAATGTCCATCGATATCAACGATGAGTCGTCCGCCCGGTGGGTAGATTGTCCATCGTGAAGGCAGCTTGCCATTGGTCTTGAGCGTTGCGGCAAGTGCAACAGCGCATGTACCAGTGCCGCATGAACGTGTCTCACCGCTTCCCCGTTCATGAACGCGCATCTTTGCCTCAAAGTTAGGCATAATCTCAACAAACTCCACATTCACTCCATCGAGATACGACGAAGCAGGTGAAACCACGGGAGCACTTTCAAGAGATCCCACATCGTCGAGTGAATCAACAAATACAACAGCGTGTGGATTGCCCACATTGATGTTCAACCCAGACCAGGTTTGGCCATTATTGGTCGCTTCAACTTCTTCCATTTCATCGGAGACTTGGCCCATATTCACTGAGATATCTCCATCACGTGGAACGCGAAGATGCTTAATCCCAGCTCGTGTATCGATAGCAAATATTCCTTCAGGTTGAAGCTCTCGTGTCACCAAGTACTTCGCCATAACACGTATTCCGTTACCGCACATTTCAGCGAGTGATCCATCGGCATTGCGATAATCCATAAACCATTTGTCAGAGTTTTTAGTAATCCGAATCAAGCCATCTGCGCCGATACCGCTCTCGCGATTGCATATTGCTGCAATCTGGGGCTCGGTAATTGTGAATGAGTTCTCAGGGTCATAGATAAGGAGAAAGTCATTCTCGGTACCGTGGCCGTATGTGGCGATTACAGGTTCAGTCATAGCGCTATGAGTTTATCTTCTGCATGATAGTTTCCAGACGTGGTTGGCGCTGCGCAACCCATTGGATACGAACGTCCCGTGAGAACCACGTCTCTTGGCGTCGCGCATATTGCCGACTAGCCCGCTTGGTATCTTCCTTTGCTTCATCTTCGCTTATACGTCCATCTCTCATAGAGATTATCTGGGCATATCCAAGAGCTCGTTGCGCAGTGGAACCATCCTTGATTCCGTCTTCAATGAGTTGATCTACCTCAGCAACAAATCCGCGTTCCCACATGCGATCGACTCGTAGGTCGATTCGCTCACGTAGGTGATCGCGATCCATCACAAGCCCAAATTGCAGAGCATCGGGATATCGCGAACTATCTTCGCGCGGAAGATTTGCTGTAAATGGCTGACCGGTGATCTCGATGACTTCAAGGGCGCGAATAATGCGCCGCGTATTTGCTTGGTCGATTGCCAGTGCTGCAGCTGGATCTAACTGCTCTAAACGCTCAAAGAGTGATTTCGCTCCAAATTCAACAGCTTCAGCTTCAAGCTTGGCGCGCACTTCTGGGTCGGTATCAGGAAAGTTGAGGTCATCCAGTATTGCTTTGATATAAAGACCAGTTCCTCCAACAATGACTGCATCTTGGCCACGATCATGTATCTCTGAAATCAAAGTGCGCGCTTGCTCTTGATACCAAGCCACTGTTGAATCTTGGTTCACATCCAGAACATCAAGAAGGTGGTGCTCAATCCCGCCACGTTCAGCAAGACCTAATTTTGCAGTTCCGATATCCATTCCACGATAAAGCTGCATGGAATCTGCGTTAATAATCTCGCCACCTATAGCTTGTGCGACCTCGATGGCAATATCGCTCTTACCTGTGGCAGTTGCACCACAGATGACAATTACTCGACTCATACACGAACCTTTGGCATTCCTAGCGTTGTTAAAGCCGGAGCAGTGCGGGCAGTATGTGCATCTCCCCCACGTGTTCGCATCACTTCTACTGCGTCACCAATGAGGTAATGCGCTGAACTCTCTGAGATTTTTACATCAACAAAATCTCCTGGGCGAGCATCAGTGTCACTGCTGAAGTGGACTAAGCGGAAATCTTCTGAGCGCCCTGTCATGCGTGATTGCACTTCATCGCGGCGACCTTCGATCTCAGAGACCATCACGCGATGAGTTTTGCCAATGGCTTCTTGATTTACTGACAGCGAAATCTTCTGTTGATGCTCGTGCAGGCGGGTATATCGCTCGCCCACAACATCGGCAGGGACTTGGTTCTCCATGGCGCCTGCTGGCGTGCCAGGGCGAATTGAATATTTATATGTATACGCGGCTGCAAATCGCGCCTGTGTTGCAATATCGAGAGTTCCTTGAAAATCTTCTTCAGTCTCGCCTGGGAAGCCGACGATGATGTCAGTAGTAATCATCGCGTGCGGCATTGCCTGTCGAACGCGATCGAGAATTCCCAAGTACTTATCCGTGCGATATGAGCGGCGCATAGTCTGTAAAATTGCATCTGACCCAGATTGCAAAGGCATGTGAAGATGCGGCATCACATTCTTTGTCTCTGCCATCGCCTCGATGACATCGTCAGTAAAGTCACGCGGATGCGGTGACATAAATCGCACACGCTCGAGACCCTCAATCTTTCCTGCTTCGCGCAGAAGCTTTGCAAATGCTCCACGATCACCAAACTCAACGCCATAAGCGTTGACGTTCTGACCAAGTAACGTTATTTCTATAACACCTTGGTCAACGAGTGCATGCATCTCCTTGAGTACAGCTGCCGTGGGGCGATCTTTTTCAACACCACGCAAGGTTGGAACGATGCAGAAGGTACAGGTGTTGTTGCAACCAACAGAGACAGAGACCCACGAAGTAAAGGCTGAGAATCTGCGTGCAGGAAGAGTTGATGGGAAATGCTCGAGAGCTTCAAGGATTTCGATCTGGGACTCTTCTTCAATACGTGCGCGCTCGAGAAGGACGGGAAGAGAGCCAACATTATGTGTACCGAAGACCACATCGACATACGGGGCTTTCTTCAGAATGAGCGACTGATCTTTCTGAGCAAGACATCCACCGACGGCGATCTGCATGGCAGGGTTGGCCTTCTTGATGGGCGCTAAGAAGCTGAGATTTCCATAGAGTTTATTATCGGCGTTCTCACGCACTGCACAGGTATTAAAGACCACGATATCTGCTTGAGCACCTTCAAGAACAGGAATATATCCAGCTTCATCCAATAACCCTGCAATACGTTCAGAATCGTGCACATTCATCTGACACCCGTAGGTCTCAACGAGATATGTGCGCGTCATAGCGCCTATCTTATTTGAGAGTTAGTTGGTGATGCGAATTGGTGCGATACCTCGAGCTATCTGACGCTCGAAGTGAACTTCTCGCTTATCGTTAAATGTTGCTGCAACCTTAGCTGTCTGATCCATGAAGGTTTTGAGTTCATCGCGCGCCTTGAGGCCATCACCGGATAGATCATTGCGTTCGAAAACGTTCCATGCCCGAAGTACAGGCGCTATGACATCATCGAGGTGCTGTTGTAGGTCATAGATTCCAGCCAAGGCAATCTGTACGGCCTTGCGACCAAAGCCCGGCATATTGGCACCTGGCATATCGAAGTTGGTGACTACATCGGTGATTGCACGCATTGCCGCATTTGGTTCCATATCAAGAGCTGCCGAAAGAGTATTGCGATAGAACAACATGTGGAGATTCTCATCGAGAGAAATACGCTGCATCATTCCTTCGGCAATCGGATCATCTGAAATCTTTCCGGTATTGCGGTGAGAGATACGTGTCGCCAGCTCTTGGAATGAAACGTAGGCAATCGTGTGCAACATATCGTTCTCGTAAGGAGTTTGGTATCCAAGTGACATATGTGCCATGCGAAGATCTTCGAGCTCGTAAGGATCTACACCACGAGTTGCCATGAGGTAATCGCGAATAACAATTGCGTGGCGAGCTTCTTCAGCTGTCCACCGTTCAATCCAATTTCCCCACGCGCCATCGCGGCCCATAGAGATTGCGATTTCAGTGTGATAGCTCGGCAAGTTATCTTCGGTAAGAAGATTAAGAACGAGTGAATCTTGCGCTACAGGAGTTAGCCGTGAATCTTTCGCCTCCCAAGCATCGCCATTAAGTGGGCCGGCATAATCGCGGCCTTCAGACCATGGGACATACTCGTGGGGATACCAGTTCTTCTGAACTGTCAGGTGGCGTTCGAATTCAACCGCAACAACGGGTTCAAGATCGCGAATCAGGCGTGCCTGAATACGTGCCGACTCTTCGCTCATAGCCGTAACGATACGGTAGGGATGAGTTACTTACGAGTTAAAAATTATCTTTCGCGCGTTTTTCCGCCTGTTGTGTGCGCCACTTCGCAATTTCTTGATGGTTACCACTCAAAAGAATCTCGGGGACCTGGATTCCACGCCACTCTTGAGGCTTTGTAAAATTGGGATATTCCAGGTAGCCATCGCTGTTGTGTGACTCATCTGTGAGCGATTCGGGGTTACCAAGTACGCCAGGAATGAGCCGAGTGATTGCCTCGATCATGACCATCGATGCAACTTCTCCGCCGCCGAGCACATAATCTCCGATGGAGACTTCGTGTACTCGAATATTGCGTGATTGGAATTCGGGTTGTGAGTAATACTGACGCACCCGATCATCGATTCCCTCGTAGCGACCGCATGCAAATATCAGTTGCTGTGATGTGGAAAATTGTGCAGCCAACGTCTGGGTAAATCGCTTTCCAGCTGGCGTAAGAATTATCAAGTCAGCGCCAGCTGCAAGGACGGCATCAATACTCTTAGCCCATACCTCTGGAAGCATCACCATTCCAGCACCACCACCATAAGGAGTGTCATCCACCGTATTGTGATTATCGCTCGTTTGAGCTCGCAGATCATGCACTGCGATATCGACTAACCCAGCGTTCTGCGCCTTACCCAGCAGAGAAAGTTTCAGTGGAGAAAGATACTCAGGGAAAATTGAGATGACATCAATCCTCATCAGATGACCCCGTCAATTTCTGGAGGTATTACCGTCATCCGCTTTGCCTTGATATCGACGACAGGAACTAGTTGACGAACAAAAGGTATGAGAACCTCACCTGTTTCGTTCTTAATCACAAGAACATCTTGGCCAGGCAAGTTCAGAACGTCGGTGACTTCACCGAATGCATCCCCGTCAATGAGAAAGGCTTTACAGCCGACTAATTGCAAGACGTGATAATCATCTTCATCTTCGCCTGGAGCATCTATATCGACATCGGTATAGAGAAGTTCATTCCGAAGCCCTTCAACTGCATTGCGGTCTTCAATTCCTTCAAAGCCAAGAAGCAAGATTCCATTGTGTACACGTGCAGAAACCACGGTTAATTCACCGTGGTTTTCTGTCTGTAGAACTGCGCCAAGAGCGAAGCGATCCTCTGCTTCATCTGTTCGGACTTCGATAGTTGCCTCACCAAGAATTCCGTGAGCTTTACCGATACGGCCCACGTTTAATTTCATGGGAGTTAAAGAGTTAACGAACCTCGTCGGTATCGATGAGATCGACACGTACTGAGCGACCAGCAAGTGCGCTTACGACTGTGCGAAGCGCCTTTGCTGTACGTCCATTACGACCGATTACCTTGCCGATATCGTCAGGATTAACACGAACTTCGAGCGTAGTGCCACGACGGTGTGTCTTCTCTTTGACATTGACATCGTCAGGGTTATCAACGATTCCCTTTACGAGATGTTCGAGAGCTTCATCAATCATTATTCAGCTTGTGTTTCCGCTACAGGAGCTTCTTCAACAACAGCTTCTGCGATAGGGGTCTCAGTTGCTTCCGCTACGGCTACAACTTCTTCCGTTACAGAACTTACTTCTGCAGCAACATCTTGAGCTGGAACCTCGGACTCAGTTGCAACCGCAGCTGGCTCTGACACCTCGGACACCGCTTCGGCCTTCGCTGGTTCGGACATCGCAGCAAGCTTCTCTTGTGCCTTCTTCTTCATAGTTGTTGCACCTTCTGCGGGTTCTGCAGCGGCAGCTTTAACAGCTGCTTCATACGCAACGCTCTTATGTGGCTTTGCAGCTGCAAAGCGAAGTGTGCCTTCAGTTCCTGGAAGACCCTTGAACTTCTGCCAATCGCCAGTCACCTTCAGAAGCGCCTCTACAGCCTCTGATGGTTGTGCACCAACGCCGAGCCAGTACAGAGCGCGCTCTGAATTAACTTCGATGATTGATGGCTCTTGTCCTGGAACGTAGCGACCGATCTCTTCGATAGAGAGTCCGTTACGTGCCTTGCGTGAATCTGTTATAACAATGCGGAAATAAGGTGTGCGAATTTTTCCCATGCGCATTAAACGAATTTTTGTAGACAAAGAAGTAGTGCTCCTAATAAGTGTGTCGTACCAAATTGCTACAGCGGGGTGCGTAGCCAAGAGGTCCAACTGTGGATTGGATTGTTACCGGGGTAGAGGGCCCTGTAACAGGTGCCCTATCTTGCCAGTTACGCTCATAATGAGGAAATCAGCCATTTTCTAACGCTCGCTTAGCAGGGTTTCCGGACTTCGATTTCTTCTTCTGAATCGGGGCTGCCTGCTTAGGGGGCAGACCAGGCATTCCTGGCGGCGCTCCCGTAGGCATCCCACCATTGCGCATCTGCCTCATCATCTTCTGCGCAGCTGTGAATTTATCGACCAATGCATTGACATCTGAAACCTTGCGCCCAGCACCTAGGGCAATACGTGCACGGCGCGATCCATTGAGAACTTTAAGGTCGCGACGCTCGAGTGGCGTCATTGATTGCACAATCGCCTTAGTTCGCGTTATCTCTGATTCATCAAAGTTTTCAATCTGCTTCTTCATCTGACCAGCTCCTGGCAACATGCCAAGTAACTTACCCATCGAGCCCATCTTGGACATTGCCTCAATTTGCTCGAGGAAATCTTCGAGAGTGAAATCTTCACCTGCAATGAACTTATCTTCAAGCTTCTTGGCAGAGTCGCCGTCAAGCGCTTTCTTCGCCTGTTCAGCAAGTGTTGCGACATCGCCCATTCCAAGGATGCGAGATGCCATCCGCTCGGGATAGAAGATTTCAAAGTCACTTAACTTTTCACCAGTTGATGCAAACATGATGGGACGGCCAGTAAGAGCTGCGATTGAAAGTGCTGCGCCACCACGAGCATCACCATCAAGCTTTGTGAGTACTACACCATCAAATCCGACACCATCTTGGAAAGCTTTTGCTGTGCGGACTGCATCTTGTCCGATCATTGCATCTACAACAAAGAGAATCTCATCTGGATTTACGGCATCGCGAATTGCAACCGCTTCTTTCATCAACTCTTCGTCTACGCCTAAGCGTCCTGCAGTATCGACAATAACAATGTTATGAAGCTTGGACTTCGCAAAGGCAATTCCATCCTGGGCAACCTTTATGGGATTGCCAACACCGTTGCCAGGTTCTGGTGCAAAGACGGGCACGCCTGCCGCTTCTCCAACAACTTGCAGCTGATTGACCGCATTGGGGCGCTGCAGGTCAGATGCAATCAAGATTGGTGTGTCACCTTGATCTTTAAAGAACTTCGCAAGCTTTGCAGCAAGAGTGGTCTTACCCGCGCCTTGTAAACCGGCAAGCATGATGACTGTTGGTGGATTCTTAGCCAATCGAACTCGGCGCGCTCCCCCACCAAGAATCTCAGTGAGTTCGAGATTTACAACATTGAAGATTGCTTGTGCTTGATTGGTGCCAGATTGCAGCGTTGGTAATACCTCAAGAGATTTCTGATGGATTCTCTGGGTGAAGCTTTCAACAACTTCGAGTGCGACATCTGCTTCAAGCAGGGCTTGTCTGATATCTGCAGTCGTTGCATCGATATCTTTTGCAGATATCTTTCCGCGTGAACGAAGTGCGCTAAATGCACCTGCAAATTTGCCAGAAAGTGTGTCGAACATAGTGGTGGAACTCTACTTGAGGGCAGACCTGAGACGTGTTGCGACTTCTTCAGCTCGTTCTGGACTGAGCGAGCCTCCACCAATTTCTGTGACGTATAAGGTGTCAATTGCTTCAGCGCCCAGTGTTGTCACAATTGCGGAGCGGATATCGATATTGCTCTTAGTGATGGAATCGCCAATTCCAAAGAGAAGAGCGGGTCTGTCGTGGCTTCTTACCTCAATAATCGTGGCGTCGGTCGCAGCGTCTGCGAAGATATCAACAACCGGATCAGGAACGGGAATCGTTGGTAATTGTGCATATGCCTCAATACGTTCTTCAATCCTTCGAGCCAGCGAGCTTCTATTATCGAGGGCTGCTGATAGTTCGTGGTGGAGCACTTTCTCTGTTAGCTCAGGTGCATGGGGATCTGGAATCACAATCCACTGCATTACCGCTGAATTACCATGAGATTTAGTTCGTGCAGATCTCACATCAAGTCTCAAAAGATTAAGAACACCTGCAACTGTTGATAGCAGGCCAGTTTTGTCAGGCACCACAATTTCAATCGCATAGACGCTATCGCGGTCTTCAATTGTGACAGCAAGTGCACCAGAATCTGCTTTTGCACGTTGGTCATCTGTGAGTTCAGGCTGCAAGGCGACAGTGTTATCTGTGATTGCTAGCCCAACGCGCCGTACTAATTCGGCAACAAGTGAAGCTTTCCAATCAGTCCAGGCTGCTCGGCCCGTTGCTTCACCGTCAGCGATGCTGAGAGCGTGAAGAAGCTCTAGGGTTTGTAAGTCAGGAATTACCTCAGCAACCGATGAAATTGTCGCTGGATCATCGAGATCTCGACGAGTAGCTGTTGCTGATAAAAGTAGATGATGCTTGACCAATAATTTAATTGTCTCTACATCTTCCTGCATAAAACCAATTCTCTGCGCTATCGGCTCAATGAGCCGCACTCCACGTTCTGAGTGGTCTTCTTCGGTACCTTTTCCAATATCGTGAAAGAGCGCGCTAAAGAGAAGTAAATCTGGTCTATGCACCTGTCGCGTTAGCGCAGCAGCCTGGACAGCAGTCTCAACCATATGTCGATCAACAGTGTGGCGGTGAAGAACATTGCGCTGCGGCAAAGATCGAACAGCTCTCCATTCAGGGATCCAGTGAAAAATAATCTCTTCTTGATCTAGTGCTTCAAATATCTGCACCATTGCAGTTCCGGCACCTATGAGAGAGATGAGATTCTCGCGTGCATCTCGTGGCCACGGTGTAGGCATAAGCCCAACTCCTGTACTGAGACTTTCAGATAACTTCTCGAGTGAATCCATAGAAATTGGCAATCCAATTTGCGCCGCTGAGGCAGCAGCGCGAAGCCCAATCACAGGGTCGAGTGCGAAATCTGCATCTTCGCTAATAACGACCTCCTTATTGGAAATCGTAATATCTCGAGATAGAGAAGTGGAGCGCACCCTTTTGAAAATGCTTCCACTGCCTTTGCGACCTTTATGCGCCAGGCGGTACCACGTTGAATCCAATAGGTAATCAACAGAACGAGCAGCTTGCGCTACCTCACTCATGAGCACGTCAGCATCAACAAAGCCGAGAATCTGCGCGACTTTATCCTGCTCTTGAAAGAGTAATTTATCTTTATCTCGACCACTTGCAATATGAAGCGCTTCGCGAACATTGGCCAGAGTTGATTCAGCGATGCTTACTCTTCCGATCGGAACTGAAATTGCCGATGAGGTTGCGATTGCACGGAGTGCGGTGATGTCGCGCAACCCTCCACGCGCCTCTTTGATATCTGGTTCTAGCAGATAGGCGAGTTCACCCATACGCTGATGACGTTCTGTCAGAGAGGCTTCCAGTTGTGGAAGGAATTTTCTTGAGTTTTTCCTCCATGATTCGAGCGCATCAACCTGCACTGAAGCAACCAAATCTGCATTGCCACAAATGTGGCGAATATCAAGTAGCCCCATCGCCACTTTGAGGTCATCTTCTGCAGCACCACGCATTTCTGAGCGAGTACGAACTGAATGATCAATCTTTACATTCTTATCCCATAGCGGGTAGAGAATTTTATTGACGAGATCTGATAGCTCTGAATCTGAGAGCGAACCACTGTGAATAATTACGATATCTAAATCTGAACCTGGAGATAGTTCGCCGCGGCCGAAACCTCCGACCGCGGCGATAGCTACATCGTGTGGATTGGCAGCGCTATCTGTGAAGAGAGATGAAAGAAGCTGATCCCCTTCGTTAGATCGCGTGCGTCTTTCTCGTGTCCCCATGTCGCCAATCTTAGTTTCCTAAATAGCGTCAGGTCCCTTTTCACCCGTACGAACACGGACGACCTGATCTACTGGAGTAGTCCATACCTTGCCATCTCCAATGGATCCGGTTGATGCAGCTTTTACGATGACATCTACTACTGATGCTGCATCCTTATCATCCACGAGAACTTCCAGGCGAACTTTTGGAACAAGGTCTACGGTGTATTCAGCACCGCGATACACCTCTGTATGGCCACGCTGGCGACCAAAGCCACTTGCTTCAGAGACGGTCATACCTGTGACACCTGCTGCTTGCAGTGCATCTTTAACTTCATCCAATTTAAAGGGCTTGAGAATTGCAGTAATTAACTTCATAGTGATCCACCTCCACGTGAAGAGCTTGCTAGTTCATATGCGGATTCAGCATGTTCCTTGAGGTCGATGCCTTCGATTTCAACTTCACGTGAGACGCGGAAGCCAATTGTCTTTTCAAGTGCGTAGCCGATTATCAGCGTTGTAATGAATGAGTAGCCAAGGACAAGTCCAACACCAAGAGCTTGTTTGCCCAGGAGCGCGCTTCCTCCACCGTAGAAGATTCCATCAAGACCGATGCTGTTCACCACGTGAGTACCGAAGAGACCAATGGAGAGTGATCCCCAGATACCTCCAACAAGGTGAACACCAACTACATCGAGTGAATCATCAAAGCCGAGCTTGTACTTAAGTCCAACCGCAAGTGAGCAGAGAATTCCAGCAATGAGACCAATTACTACTGCAGCCCATGGCGCAACGAATGCACACGCAGGTGTAATCGCAACAAGACCTGCTACGGCACCAGATGCAGCGCCAAGGGAAGTTGCATGTCCATTACGTACTTTCTCAACGAGCAACCATCCAAGAAGTGCGCCGGCAGTTGCAACTTGAGTATTGAAGAATGCAAGTCCAGCAATACCATTTGCCGCAAGGGCGGATCCGGCATTAAATCCAAACCAGCCAAACCACAAGAGGCCAGAGCCAAGCATGACAAGTGGCAGTGAGTGTGGTCGCATTGACTCTTTACGCCATCCAACGCGCTTTCCAAGAATGAGTGCCAGTGCCAGACCTGCAGCACCTGCATTGATGTGCACAGCAGTTCCTCCAGCAAAGTCTTCCAGACCCTTACCGGCCAAGAAGCCAGTGCTTGTCACTGTGTCACCAATCTTGTTTCCGAAAGCAAACACCCAGTGAGCCACAGGGAAATAAACAACAGTCGACCAGATAGCAACAAAGATCGCCCAGGTTGTGAACTTCGCACGATCGGCAATAGCACCAGAGATGAGGGCTGGGGTAATAATTGCAAACATCAACTGGAATGCAGCAAATACAAGAACGGGAATCGGATAGATACCGCCATTATTTGTCAGTTCATTGACTGAACTTCCAAGTCCACTCAATCCAAATCCACCAAACCATGGTGAATCTGATTTATATCCAAATGCTAATTCAAATCCATAAATAACCCAGAGAACGCTCACGATTCCGATTGTCACCATCGACATCATCACCATATTAAGAACGCTCTTTGTGCGAACCATTCCTCCGTAGAAGAATGCCAATCCTGGAGTCATGAGAAGTACGAGTGCAGTACTTGCCAACATCCACGCGGTATCACCGCCATTAAGAACTACGTGATCCATTTCAGGTCCATTCAATTAAGTTCTAGCCCGAATAATTTCGAGAAGGGTGGGATTCTCGTCATTGAGATGGTGTAAAGATGGTGCAGATGGGTTACATCTAGTGGCGTATGAGGTTAAGGGGGCGTCACAAAGTGGCCCCGATTGTTACAACCGCGTTACGCGAGTAGCCCGTCGATATAGGAGTCAGGCTGGAAAGGCGCAAAATCGCGCGCTCCCTCGCCCGTTCCAATGAACTTAATCGGAATGTCGAGGGCGCTCTCAATTGCTAGCGCTACTCCCCCTCGGGCACTTCCATCAAGCTTGGTAAGGATGAGCCCCGTTACTTCCACCGCTTCACTAAATATCTTTGCCTGGGCAAGTCCGTTCTGACCAGTGGTTGCATCAATCACCAAGAGAACTTCTGCAACAGGTAAACCTTTTTCGATTACTCGCTTCACTTTGCCAAGCTCAGCCATTAAATCGCTCTTATTGTGAAGCCGCCCTGCAGTGTCGATGATGAGATATTTACTCTTATTATCAATTGCACGTT
>Ga0194061_1000162_pt1 | contig 40160 bp, 32 predicted proteins | sample SepL2221m_MetaG_FD_163423 | JGI IMG/M metagenome (GOLD analysis project Ga0194061, IMG submission 163423) | Anoxic zone freshwater microbial communities from boreal shield lake in IISD Experimental Lakes Area, Ontario, Canada - Sep2016-L224-21m | ecosystem: Environmental > Aquatic > Freshwater >... | reverse complement strand
TACGCAGCAACCGCGAACAAAAAAAACCCAAGCAACCGAAAAAGCCGGAGGTTCCCGCCTCGGGCCGTTCGGGCCTGGGCAAGATCATGGCCCCGCCGCCGGCGAAAAAATAGCGGCCAACAATCGCGCGATCGCGTGCCGGAAAGGTTTAGCGCGACGCAAAAAGTGACAATTTAGTCACCCAAATCGGCTCGAAAGCCTTGTCTGGCGCGGGTTTCCCATTTTACTTTGACAGAAAACCAGGGAAAAGGCCGGAGCCGGCAACGCCTCAGTCCGGCCGCGCCTCGCACCACCACCAATACAAGAACCAGAGTACGCCGAGGCCAAATCCAAACGGGCCGCCAAGCAGCGCTTCGCCCGGGGCGCAAGCGACACCGGGGACAAAATAACACCATGCGCCGCAGAGCAGGCCGCCCATCGTTCCGACCAGCACGCCGAACACGAATGCACCGGATAAAATTTCCGGCAGCGAGCGCCGCCCCTGGTGTACCAGCAAAGCCAGCAACAGAACCAGGGCAAGTGCGACGATTACCGCGGTGAGCATTGCGAATGGGTGCGTCAGCATAGTGATGTGTTCTCCGGCCCGAGCCGGGGTTGTGGTCGGTACGGCAGCCGTCTAGCGGCGCCAGAAACCCGGCGTGAATACAACGATAAGCGTGAATAATTCCAGCCGACCGAGCAGCATGGCGATGGTACAGACCCAGGTTTGGAAGTCCGTGAGCACGGCATAGGTTGTCGCCGGCCCGACCAGGTTGAGGCCGGGGCCGGTGTTATTGATACAGGCGATCACCGCGGTAAAGGCGGTGATGATGTCGAGCCCGGATGCGGCCAGCAGCATGGTCATGGCAATTACGCTGCCGCCGTAAACCAGCATGAAGGCGAGGACGGCGAAAATAATCTTGTTTTCCACCGTTTCGCCACCCAGTTTGACCGACACCACCGCGCGCGGGTGGATGATGCGCGTCAGTTCGCGCACCGCCTGGCGCGCCATCAGTTCCGCGCGGATCATTTTTATGCCGCCACCGGTGGAGCCGGAGCAACTGGCAAAACAGCACAGGAACAACATCCACACCGGCGCGAATATCGGCCACAGGTTGTAATCGGTGCTGGCAAAGCCAGTGGTGGTGGCAATCGAGACAAGGTTGAAGCTGGCAAAGCGCAAGGCCGTCCAGAAACTCGCGTAGACGCCGTGAAACCACAGGTAGAGCGCAATGCCGACACAACTGCCAAGCACCACCAGCAGGAACAATCCGGCTTCCGGATCGCGCACATACGGCGCGGTGCTGCGCCGGCGCAAGGCGATAAAGTGGGTGGCGAAATTGATGCCGGCGATCAACATGAAGACAATCGTCACGCCTTCGATGGCCGGGGAATTCCAGAAACCAAAACTGTCGTCGTGGGAGGAAAAGCCGCCCAGCCCCATGGTCGAAAAGGTGTGCATCATGGCATCGAGCCAGCTCATGCCGGCCATGCGCAAGCATAGAAAACAGGCGACGGTGATGAGCAAATAGACCGTCCACAGGCCCTTGGCGGTTTCGGTGATGCGCGGGGTCAGCTTGGTGTCCTTCATTGGTCCCGGCGTTTCGGCCTTGTAAATCTGGCTGCCGCCCACGCCCAACAAGGGCAGGATGGCCACCGCCAGGACGATGATGCCCATGCCGCCCAGCCACACCAGGAAAGTGCGCCAGATATTGATCGAGTGAGGCAACTGGTCGAGGCCGCTCAACACCGTCGCACCGGTGGTGGTCAGGCCCGACACCGTTTCAAAATAGGCGTCGGTAAAGGACAGGGTCTCGAGATAGAGCATCAGCGGCAACGTCGCAAACGCCGGCAACACGGTCCAGACCAGGGCGACCAGCAAAAAGCCATCGCGCGTCTGCAGTTCGCGCCGCTGCCCCTTGGTGGCGATGCGCAGCAGCGCCCCGCCCGCGGCGGTCACAAGCATGCTCTGCTCAAACACCAGCCGGGTGCCGTCGTCAAGGTACACGGCAAACGCGAGGGGGAAAGCCATGCACAACGCGAACAGCATGATGACCACGCTGAGGACGTTAAGGACGGCAGGCAGGCGGACCACGTTCCCTCGTCGCCCCGGTCAGAGAAAGCCGGCGCTGACCTGGAACAGCTTTTCGACCTTGGGCACCATTTTCTTCTCGGTCACGAACACAATCGCATGGTCCCCGGCCTCGACCACGGTGTCGTGGTGGGCCATGATCACCTCTTCGCCGCGCACCAGTGCTGCGATGGTGGCGCCTTTGGGCAATTCGATGTCCTCGAGCTTACGCCCGACCATGCGGCAGGAACCGGCATCGCCGTGCACCACCGCCTCGAGCGCTTCGGCCGCGCCGCGCCGCAGGCTGTGCACCTGCGCCACGTCGCCACGGCGCACATGGGCGAGCAGCGATCCTATGGTGGCCAGGGCCGGCGATATGGCGATATCGATGCGCCCATCCTGCAGCAAATCGACGTAGGCACGCCGGTTGATCAGGGCCACCACGCGGCGCGCGCCCATGCGCTTGGCCAGCAGCGTCGACATGATGTTGTTCTCGTCATCGTTGGTCACCGCGATAAAAAGGTCCATCTCGTCGACGTTTTCCGATTCGAGCAATGTCTCGTCGGTAACATCACCGTTGAGCACCAGCGCATTGTCGAGAACGTTTGACAGCCGCTCGCAGCGCGGTTTGTTACGGTCGATGATTTTTACCAGGTAATCCCCGTCCAGGGCGCGCGCCAGGCGTTCACCGATGTTGCCGCCGCCGGCGATCATCACGCGCTTGACCGGCCGGTCCATGCGGCGCAATTCCTGCATCACGGTGCGGATATCCTTGGTCGCCGCCATGCAAAATACTTCGTCGCCCGCCTGCACCACGGTATCGCCCTCGGGCACGATCGGGCTGTCACCGCGGAATATGGCGGCGATGCGCGCATCGACATTCGGAATATGCTTGCGAAGGTCCTTCAGCGGGTGGCCGACCAGCGGTCCGCCCTTGAAGGCACGCACCGCAATCAGGCTCACCAAGCCGCCGGCAAACTCCACCACCTGCAGTGCTTCGGGAAATTCGACCAGTTTGACGATGTAGTCGGTGAGTATCTGTTCGGGGCAGATGGCGTGATCGACGGCAAAACACTCGGGGGAAAACACCGCCTCGTTATTGAGGTAGGAGCTCGAGCGGATGCGCGCGATGCGCGTCGGCAGGTTGAACATCTGCGCCGCGATCTTGCAAGCGACCAGGTTGACCTCGTCACTCTGGGTGACCGCAATCAGCAGGTCGGCGTCCTCGACGCCGGCCTCGACCAGCGTCGCCGGATGGGCGGCGCTGCCGACCAGCGTGCGCAGGTCCAGGCGGTCCTGCAGCGCGTGCAGTCGCGGACCGTCGGTATCGACAACGGTAATGTCGTTGGCCTCGGAGACCAGGCTTTCGGCGACCGTGCTGCCGACCTGTCCCGCGCCGAGAATGATGATTTTCAAAAGGCAGTTTCGTTGTTGTTCGGATTCGCCCGATATTGTATGCCTTTTGGCGGCGCACGGACCGGGCTAATCCTTGTCATCCTTGCGCGAGGCGGCGATACCGAGGGTCTTCAACTTGCGGTAAAGATGGGTGCGTTCCAGTCCGCTTTTTTCGGCCACGCGGATGATTGAGCCTTGTTCGCGGCCGAGGTGGTGCTCAAAATAGGCGCGCTCGAACGCTTCGCGCGCCTCACGCAGGGGAAGGTCGAGAAAGAGGGTCGCGGAGTCGGGCGCATCACCACTTAGCTGGGCCAGTGCCTGTTCCACTTCGTCGGGGCCGATTTCGTCGCCAAGCGCGGTAATGGCGATGCTTTTCACCGCCTGCTGCAACTCTTCAAGGTTACGTGGCCAGGCAAAATTACGCAGGGAGTTGAGCGCGGCGGTGGAAAAGCGGCGCGGCGGGCAAAACTTCGTCTCAACCAGCTGCGCCAGCACCACGGCGGCGATGTCGGGAATGTCTTCGGCGTGCTGGCGCAGCGCCGGCAGCGCAAAACTGAGCTCGCCCATCCGTGCCAGCAGGCCGGCATCGAAAGCATGCCCGCCAACCAGCACCGCCGGATCGACGGCGGTAAACGATACCAGCCGGACATTATGGCGATCTGAGCGCGTGGCCAGGGTTGCCAAATGTTTTTGCTGGTTGCGGTTAAGCAGCAACAGCTCCTCGACGAAAAGTATGCCGCCCGCGGCCTCTTGCAGCAGGTCATGCGCGGGATCGTCGAGCCGTGCCGTCGCAACGACAAACGGCGCATTACCCGCAAGCAGCGCCCTGGCGTACAACTCGGGCATGGCGCCGGCTTCACCGCGCAACAGCAGCGGCGCACCCACCCCGGCAAGTTGTGCCAGGCGGCGCCGCAAATCGTTGATCAGGGTCGAGCGACCGAGGTTGGCCAGTACGAGGCCCGCCCCGGGCAGCGCTGTGCCTTCCTGCAGGCGCAGCGCGCGCTTTACCGTGGCCAGCAGTTTTTGCAGGGCGATGGGCTTTTCCAGAAAATCGAGGGCGCCGATGCGCGTGGCCTCGACCGCAGTGTCTATGGTGGCGTGTCCGGACATCATCACCACCGGCATGGTGAGCTGGCCGCCAGCGGCCCATTCCTTGAGCAGCGAAATACCGTCGGTATCGGGCATCCAGATATCGAGCAGGACCAGGTCGGGCCGGGCCCTTGCCCGCTGCGCGCGCGCGACGGTGGCGTTCTCGGCAAGGCACACGTCATGGCCCTCGTCGGAGAGAATCTCCGAGAGCAGCTCGCGTATGCCCATTTCGTCGTCAACTACCAGTATTTGTGCCATGTTTTTGCGTCAGCTTTGGTGTGCCCGGATCACGCCGCCTGAGCCAGCGGCAGCACAATCCGTATTTGTGCGCCAAGGACGGTCGCGCCCTCGGTGCGGTTTTCGATGCTGATGGTGCCGTGGTGCTCATCGACGATCTTTTTAACGATCGCCAGGCCAAGCCCGGTACCTTTGGGCTTGGTCGTCACATAGGGCTCAAAGGCGCGTTGCATGATGTTCTCGGGGAAGCCGCTGCCGTTGTCGCCGATCACCAGCAACACCTTGTTGCCTACGAGTTCGGTGCGCAGCTCGATACGGGCGTCGGGTATGCCGACCAGCGCGTCCTGGGCGTTTTGCAGCAGGTTGTGGATCACCTGGCGCATCTGGTTGGTGTCGCCGGACACCGCCGGCAGTCCCAGCGCAAGACGCGCGTCTATGGCCGGACCGGTGTGGCCGTACAAGCCCAGCACTTCGCCGACAAGGCGGTTGAGGTCGAGCGGGCCGAGCACCGGTGTGGGCATGCGCGCATAGTCGCGAAAATCGTCGACCATGTTCTTCATCGAGGTGACCTGGTTGACGATGGTCTCGGTGGCGCGGTCGAGCACGGCCATGTCATCGGGCGCCAGTTTGCCGGCAAGCTTCATCTGCAAGCGTTCCGCCGAGAGCTGGATCGGCGTGAGCGGATTCTTGATTTCGTGCGCGAGGCGGCGCGCCACCTCGCCCCAGGCCGAGGCGCGCTGCGCCTGCACCAGCTGCGAAATATCGTCGAACACCACGATATAGCCGCCGCCCGCAGTGGGCAGTTGCGATCCGCGCAACAGCAACACCTGGCCGCGCCCGGGCAGTTCAAGCTGCCGCTGCCAGGCGGCCTCGCCGCGCTTGCGAAAATCATCGCGTATGGTCGCGGCAAGCTCGGGATGCTGCGTCCATTCGTCCAGCCTGCGTCCGGATAACTGGTCGATGTCCTGTCCGAGGATCTCCCCGGCGCTGTGATTGGCGGTGGTCATGGTAAACGCGGCGTCAAACACCAGCACCCCGGCGGAAAGGTTGGCGAGGATGTTTTCAAGATAGGTCTTGGTCGTTTCCAGCTCGGCACGGCTCGCCTCGGTAACGGTACGCGCGTCCTCAAGCTGGCTGGTCATGCTGTTGAATGATTTGGTGAGGATGCCCAGTTCGTCCCGGCTTTGCACCAGCACGCGCCGGCTGAAGTCACCGCGCGCCACGGCCTGGGTGCCCTGCGCCAGTTCGGCCAGCGGCCCGGACAGCCGGCGCGACAGCACAAAGGCCAGTGCAATGGCCGAAAAAAGCGCCAGCAGCAGCGTCAGCGTCAGGGTAAGCAGATAGATATCGCGCAGCCCGTCGCGCGACAAGGACAGTTCCTTGTAGGCGCGGTACACGCTTTGCACGCTCTCGGCATTGGCGGCGAGCGCTCCGGGCACCGGCTGCGTGAGTTGCAAAAAGCGCAATTCCTCGGCGAGACTGCCCGGCGCAAGGGGCACGATTACGCGCAATGAAAGGGCGCGCTCGGCGCCCTCGACCGCACCGTAGCTGCGCGCCTGGCGCGCCTGGCGCAATTGCGCCTGGGTGGGCAGCTCGGGCAGCAGTTTGCCCAGGTCGCGGCTGGAAGTGGCGATCACTTTCCCGCTGCCGCTGACCAGCAGCGCGTCGCTGACGCCCGACTGCTCGCGCATGCGGTTAAGCATGAACGATTGCTGCTGCGCCGGTTGATCGGACAATTCAAGGGCCATGCCGGTGGCCTTTGTGCGCAAATCGACCAGCAGGTTATCGAGCGCGGCGCGGCCAAGATTTATGCCACCTTCAAGCGCGTTTTCCACGCGCACGTCAAACCAGGACTCAATGCTCTTGGCGAGGAACTGCAGCGACACGGTGTAGACCAGGGCGCCGGGGACCAGCGCGACCAGGGCAAACATCAGCACCAGCCGGAAGGTAAGCAGCGAACCGAACACCTTGGCGCGACGCGCGTGCCAGAGCGTAACCAGCTGGTAGCCGACCAGGGCCAGCAATCCGAGCACCAGCACCGCATTGAGGCCGAGCAACAGCGGGTAATGCTGCGCGAACAACGGCGTATTGGCGCTCGCCGCCGCCAAAAGAAACAGCAGCACCGCGCCGACGCCGACACTGACCAGCAGCAGGTAGCTCATCGCGCGACACCCCCGGTCGGCTTGCCCACCGCTTCCTCGACCGGCGCGGACAAGGTAAACGGCCAACGCTTCCAGTCAGACGAAAGATTCCAGTCGCGGCTGGTAAGCGCATCGACCTGAAACGGCTTGGGCAGCTGCGTCAGGTCAAGCCGCATGCGCAAGGCGCCGGTATAGCTGTCGCCGGTCTTGAACTGAGGGGTGCCGGAAATAAGCCAGCTGCGCACGCGCGAAAGCGCGCGCATCGCCTCGTCCAGTGAAGTGAAGTTCTGGTGCAGGACTCCGCTGGACAAGCGGTACTGCCTTGTCAACGGCTGGTAGGTAAGGCGCAGCCGTTGTTGTTGTGAAACGACTTTTTCGTCCAGCCAGTACCAGCGCGCGCGGGTGGCTTCAAATTCAACCAAAAAATACAGCGACAAGCCCTTGTCGATGGCCTCTTCCTGTCGCGGCCGCAATTCAATGTCGAAATCGGCGTTGACCACATAGCCTTCGTCGCCAAGGTCGACGCTGGCGCGGCGCACCTCGATGCCCTCGGCGACGGCGACTGCGGCGTGCGTGACAAGCACCAGCAGCAACAGAATGCGTTTGAGCATCAGTTGGTCTTTTCCAGCGTGGCGTAAAAAAATCCGTCGTGCTGCTCGTCCGGCAGCAACTGGCCGTCCGCGGGCAATGCCATTTCCGGTGCAAACGGACTACGCTTCGCATCCGCATGCCGCGCAAGGAAAGCGGTGATCTGCCCGCTGTTTTCCTCGGGAAACACCGAACAAGTAGCGTAAAGCAGTTTTCCGCCCGGGGCGAGCAGCGGCCACAATGCGTCCAGCATGTCGCGCTGTACGGCGGCAAACCCGCCAATGTCCTTGGCGCGACGCAGCCACTTGATATCCGGGTGGCGGCGCACCACACCCGAGGCGGAGCACGGAGCATCGAGCAGTATCCGCTCAAACAGCCTGCCATCCCACCAGGCTTGCGGGACCAGGCAGTCGCCCGTCACCACCTCTGCGGCAAGCCCCAGGCGGGCAAGATTCTGTCCAATCCTGACTGCACGCAGGCCGTCGTTCTCGAGCGCGACAAGCGCGCAATCGGCATTTTCAAGAATATGCCCGGTCTTGCCGCCGGGGGCCGCACAGGCATCGAGCACGCGCATGCCCTGGCGCACATCCAGGAGCAGCGCCGCCAGTTGTGCGCCGGCATCCTGCACCGAGGCCTCGCCCTGCGCGAATCCGGGGATCTGGCCCACCGGTACGGGACGCTCGAGTAGCAGCGCAGTTGCGGAGAGCACTGTTGCCGGGATGCCGCTGGCGCGCAGCCTGTCGGCAAAATCGGGCAGCGTCGTCTTGCGCAGGTTGACGCGCAGGCACATTGGCGGATGGTTGTTCGATTGCGCCAGCACCCCCCGCCACTGGTCGGGGTAGGCTCGCCGCAACCGGTCGACCCACCATTGTGGATGGCGCCAAAGAACGGCCTCGCTCTCCTCAGCCGTGCGCTGCAGGGATTCGCTATTGCGCAAAAAATTCCGCAGTACCGCATTGGCCAGCCCGACCGCGGCATCAAGGCCCGCCTGACGCGCCGCCTCTACCGCCTGGTCTACGGTGGTGTGGGCAAACTGGGGAGCAGAGCGCAGCTCGTTCAAGGCAACCAGCAACAAGGCGCGCAGCTCCGGACTGGCGAGGGGTTTATGCAGCAGGGCATCAAGCAGCGCCGCGTTTATGCCGTACTCGCGCAAGGTGCGGTAGGACAGATCGCGGATCGCCGCCCTCAGCGCCTCACCATTCTCCGGACGGTCGGCGATACGCAGCAAAGCTTTGCCAAGACTCTCACCGCCAGCCACGGCCGCAACCACGCTGGCGGAAGCGCGCATGGATTGGGCAAGGGAGTGGGCGAAAACGGGCGGGGCTGACATGGCGCGCCCATTCTATCCGCTTGGCCGCCGCTGTTGCGCCGCGCCGGCACAAGAACCCACCGTAAGCCGGGTCGTGCGGCGGCGAGCCCCCTTTTCTGCTCCGGTGCTAGCCCGGTGAAGGCGCTTCGAAGCGATCGCCGCTTTGTAGCACGATACCGCGCACGAATTCGTCCGCCCCCTGCCGCTTGCCACCAGCCCGTTGCAGTTCAAGTAATTGCAACGCGCCTTGCCCGCAGGCCACGCGCACCGCGCCATTGCCGAGCGACAGAATCTCGCCGGGAACGCCGGCGCCGTCGCACGACAGGGCGCGCCAGATTTTTACCTCGGCACCCTTGATGCGCGTCACCGCGCCGGGGGCTGGATTGAAGGCGCGGATTTTACGCGCGACAAGCTGTGCCGGCTCATCCCAATCGAGTCTTGCTTCGTGCTTCTGAACCTTGGCCGCATAGGTAACGCCCTCCACCGACTGCGCCAAAGCAATGACGGGATTTTTCCCGGGAATATTGAGGGTGGCGATCACTTCGACGATAAGACGCGCGCCCATCGCCGTCAACCGCTCGAGCAGGGTTCCTGCGGTGTCGGCTGTCGCAATCGGCAGAGACTGGCTTTTCAGCACCGCCCCGGTATCAAGGCCGGCGTCCATTTGCATGATGCAAACGCCGGTTTCGCTGTCCCCGGCGAGGATAGCGCGCTGCACCGGTGCCGCGCCGCGCCAGCGCGGCAGCAGCGAGGCATGGATATTGAGTGCGCCGCGCGGCGCGATATCAAGAACGTTTTGCGGCAGGATAAGACCGTATGCGGCGACCACCAGAAGCTCCGGTACGGTCTCCGTAATCCGCGCCACAACTGCCGTATCTTTGAGGGTTTCAGGCTGGAATATTGGCAGGCCATGCGCCAAAGCAATCGACTTCACGGGGCTTGGCTTTACCTGCAACCCTCGTCCACTAGCGCGATCAGGCTGAGTGAGCACTAACACAATCTCGTGCCCGGCGGCCAGCAGCGCAGCCAGTGCGGCGGCCGCAAACTGCGGTGTCCCGGCAAATACAATTTTCATGAAATCCTGCGAATCAGACTGCGGTTTTTCGCTGCTTTTCAAGCTTGGCGCGGATACGGGCCTGCTTTAGCCGCGACAGGTATTCGACGAACACCTTGCCCATGAGATGATCCATCTCATGCTGCACGCAAACCGCCAGCAGACCGCTGGCTTCGAGGACAAACGGCTTGCCCTCGCGATCGAGCGCACGCACCGCGACGGTTTCGGCGCGTTCCACCGGCTCGTAAAATCCCGGCACGGATAGACAACCTTCTTCACAAAACTGCACGCCGGAACGGGCGGTAATTACCGGATTTATCAGGGTAAGCAACCGATCACGCGATTCGGAAACGTCGATCACGATAACTTGCTTGTGTGCGTTGACCTGAGTTGCTGCAAGACCGATTCCCGGCGCCGCGTAGATAGTCTCCGCCATGTCGCTGACCAGGCGGCGAATGGCCTCGTCCACCCGCTCCACGGGTTGGGCGACCGTGTGCAGGCGGGGATCGGGATAGCGGAGAATCTCTAGAAGCATAAAAACTTGCTAATTGAATGTATTAGGTGCTAAATTTAACCTAGACTGTAAGATCTTGCCAGTCATCCGTTATGGTCTCACCGTGGCCGCGTCGCCGATCTTTGTCGATGATGTGCGCGAAATCACGTGAATTGAGCCTGCCGGGTGCGAAAATGGGGGCCGATAATTCTATGCACAAGCCAATTATGCCGCGTTCGACCATAGCCGCGCTGATATTCGCGCTGTGCATGCCGGCCTTTGCCCAACAAGCCCCACCGATTCAGGTCAAGGAAAACGCCCCGGACCGTTACATCGTTGAGAAGGGTGACACGCTCTGGGGTATTTCCGGAAAATTCCTCAAGGAACCCTGGCGCTGGGCGGAAATCTGGAAATTAAACCAGGATCAGATCAAGAACCCGAATCGCATCTATCCGGGCGATGTAATCGTGCTCGATCGCTCCGGCGCCGAGGCACGACTCAGGCTCGCCGGCGCGGGCGAAACCGTGCGGCTGCTGCCGCGCGTACGCGGCGAAGTGATCAGCGCCGCCATCCCGTCGATTCCTGCGCTGGCAATCGAGCCCTTCCTGTCAAAACCCCTGGTGATAGAACAGGACGGCTTAGACCGCGCACCACGGGTTATCTCCACCGGGCTCACCAACGTCTACCTCGGTGCCGGCGACATCGCTTATGTGCGCGGCATTGGCGACAGCAAGGCCAGCACCTGGCTGTTGTATCGTCCCGGCAAGGCCCTGATTGATCCGGAGAGCAACAAGACGCTCGGCTACGAAGCGGTCTATCTCGGAACCGGAACCATTGAACAGCCCGGCGAACCGGCGATCTTGCGCATTACCACGTCTACACAGGAAATCGGTTTGAGCGCCCGCCTAGTCGCCGCCGGCGCTCCGCCATCGAATGATTATCTTCCGCACCCGCCGAAAACTGCGGTAAGCGGGCGCGTGATGGGCGTATACGGCGGACTGACCTCGGCCGGGCGTAACTCGATCATCATCCTCAACCGGGGTGCGCGCGATGGCATTGATAACGGCGCCGTCCTCGCCGTTTACCGTCTTGGCGAGACGGTGATTGAAAAAGCACCGGAACTGGGCGGCGAGCGTGTCGTCGCGACCACCAAGCTGCCTGATGTGCGCTATGGGCTGGTTTTCGTTTTTCGTACTTTCGACCAGGTGTCGTACGCGCTGGTAATGGAAAGTTCGCGGGCGGTAGATATCAACGACGTCGTGAAATCCCCCTGATTACCCGCGCATGAAGCCCGATCCCGGACTGGCTTCCTGGGTCCGGCTCAGTCTGGTCGACGGACTGGGGCCGGCAACGTTTCGCAAACTGCTTTCCGCTTTCGGCCTGCCCGAGCACATTCTTGGCGCAAGTCACGCCAGCCTGTGCCGTGCCGTACCCTCGGACATGGCCAGGCGCATCCTCGACCAACACCGCAACACTGAAGTCGCCGCAGCTCTCGAATGGGCGGCGCACGAGGGCAACACCATTCTCTCCCTGGCTGATGCAGCCTATCCGCGCCTGCTGCTGGAAATTGCCGATCCGCCGCCGCTGCTTTACCTGCGCGGCCGCCTTGAATTGCTCGAATCGCAAGCCCTGGCGATCGTCGGCAGCCGCAACGCCACGCCGCAAGGCCTCGCCAATGCGGAGAGTTTCGCGCGCGCGTTCAGCGACGCCGGCCTGACCATAGTGAGCGGTCTCGCCCTGGGCATTGACGCCGCAGCACATCGCGGCGGACTGGCAGGCCGCGGTTCAACCGTTGCGGTGCTTGGAACCGGTGCCGATGCCTTGTATCCAGCCAGCAACCGCGCCTTGGGCGAGGATATTGCCACCCGCGGATTGCTGGTTTCTGAATTTCCAGTCGCTACTCCGCCCAATGCCGGCAACTTTCCACGGCGCAACCGCCTTATTGCCGGGCTCACGCGGGGTTGCCTCGTCATTGAGGCCGCGGTCTCCAGCGGCTCGCTCATTACCGCCCGCCAGGCAGCAGAGCAGGGGCGCGAGGTGTTTGCCATCCCCGGCTCCATCCATTCACCGCTATCGCGCGGCTGCCACCGGCTGATAAAACAGGGGGCGAAACTGGTCGAAAGCGCCGCCGACGTGCTTGAGGAGCTCGGCGCCTCACTGCCGGCGCGCAATGCCCCAATCCCCAAAATATCGGGGCAGGAAAGCGGTCTGCTACTACATATGGGGTACGATAGCTGCGGCATCAATACCCTGGTAGAGCGTTCGGGCTTGACGGCGGCGGTAGTATCGGCGATGCTGCTCGAACTGGAGCTCGAAGGAAAAATAGCCAGCCTCCCCGGAGGCCGTTATCAACGACTATCCTAAGACTTGAGGTCCTACGCACGCCATGTATGAAGTCCTCGTTTATCTGTTTGAAAATTTTTATCAGGCCGATCTCTCGCCCGATCACGGTTCTCTACAGCGCAAACTGGCGGCGGCGGGATTCGAAAACGAGGATGTGCACGACGCCCTCGACTGGCTGAAAAGCCTTACCGACGTTCCACAGACGGCACTTCCCGAAGCAATCGACCTTTCGGACGCCTTTCGCGGCTATTCCCCAAAGGAGCTGGGCAAGCTGTCCGCCGATAGCCGCGGCTTCATCGTGTTCCTTGAAAGCGCCGGCGTGCTCACGCCCATCTTGCGCGAAATCATCATTGAGCGCGCCATGGCGGTCGCCGATGATTCAGTGGGTCTCGACAAGCTCCGGGTAATCGTGTTGATGGTGCTGTGGACGCAGCACGGCAACGTCGACACGCTTGTTCTGGATGAACTTCTGCCCGACGGATCCCAGCGGCAAGTACACTAAACCGGTGCTTAGCCTCGCCGGCAGATAACCAGCGTTTGAGCATTTCGCTTGCCTTTTGGCGCGGGCCGCTCTTATCATGCTGCGCTTTTACCGCGCCACCGGTTCTCTGGCGGGCGTATCCTCCCTGGCATGACCATCACAACCCTTTGCGGCCCATGCATTCATGAGTAAGAAACTCATCATCGCCGAGAAACCATCGGTAGCCGGAGACATCGCCAAGGCGCTGGGCGGATTTACCCGCCACGGCGACTACTACGAAAGCGACGATATGGTCCTTTCCTCGGCGGTGGGGCATCTGCTTGAACTGGTGGCACCGGAAACACATGAGGTCAAGCGTGGCAAATGGTCTTTTGCCAACCTGCCGGTAATCCCGCCGCATTTCGACCTGAAACCGATCGAACGCTCGGAAGACCGCCTCAAGGTGCTGGTAAAACTGCTCAAGCGCAAGGACGTAAGCGGCATCGTCAATGCCTGCGACGCGGGCCGCGAAGGCGAGCTGATTTTCCGTTACATCATTCAGCACGCCGGGGTAAAAAAGCCGATTGAGCGCCTGTGGCTGCAGTCCATGACTCAAGCGTCGATTTGCGCTGGTTTTGACGCCTTGCGCAAGGACAAGGACATGCTCCCGCTTGCCGACGCCGCAGTGTGCCGCTCCGAATCGGACTGGCTTATAGGCATCAACGGCACACGGGCGATGACCGCCTTCAATTCCAAGGAGGGCGGTTTTTACAAGACCACGGTGGGCCGCGTACAGACGCCAACGCTTGCGGTGCTGGTGGAGCGTGAGCAGCGCATCCGCAGTTTCGTGCCACGCGACTACTGGGAAGTGCACGGCACCTTCAGCGGCAAGGGCGGTGAGTACAAAGGCCGCTGGCTCGACGAATCCTTTTCCAAGGAGGCCAAGGCCGAGAACGCCGAACTGCGCCCCGAACGCATCTGGGAAGCTTCGCGGGCCGAGGAATTACGCGCCAAGTGCGAGGGCCAGCCGGGCATTGTCGAGGAGGACAGCAAACCCACAACCCAGGCGGCTCCGGCGTTGTTCGACCTGACCAGCCTGCAACGCGAAGCCAACGGCCGCTTCGGCTTTTCGGCCAAGACCACCTTGTCGCTCGCCCAAGCGCTTTACGAGAAACACAAGGTGCTGACCTACCCGCGAACCGATTCCAAGGCGCTGCCCGAGGACTACATCCCGACGGTCATGGGCACGATGAAGATGCTCAGCAGCGGTGCTTACGCGCCCTTCGCCAAGGAAGTGATCAAGAGCAAGTGGGTAAAACCGAACAAGCGGATTTTTAACAACGCCAAGATTTCCGACCACCACGCAATCATCCCGACGCTGCAGGCGCCCAAGGCGTTGTCGGAAATTGAAACCAAGCTCTACGACCTGGTGGTCAAGCGTTTTCTCGCGGTGTTTTTCCCGTCGGCCGAGTTTCTGGTCACCACGCGCATTACCCGGGTCAAGGGCGAGCCCTACCGCAGCGAAGGTCGGGTGATGGTCGCGGCCGGTTGGCTGGCCATTTACGGCAAGGAGGCCGATACGGGCGAGGCTCCCATGCTTGCCGCCGTGCCCGAGGGCAAGGTATCAACGAGCGCCGTCGAGGTGCTGGCGACACAGACCAAACCGCCGGCACGCTTCAGTGAAGCCACCCTGCTGTCGGCGATGGAGGGCGCGGGAAAGTTGATCGACGACGAGGAGTTGCGCGAAGCCATGAGCGAAAAAGGCCTTGGTACGCCGGCGACGCGCGCTTCAATTATTGAGGGCCTTATTTACGAGGATTACGTCCACCGCAACGGCCGTGAGTTGGTGCCATCGCCCAAGGCGTTCTCGCTGTTGTTTGCGCTCGGACACCTGGGTATTACCGAGCTGGCCTCACCCGAGCTGACCGGCGATTGGGAATTCAAGCTGCGGCAGATCGAGCAGGGCAAGCTGGACCGCTCCGAGTTCATGGAACATATCGTCGACACGGCGCGCGACATGGTCGCGCGCATCAAGGGCGGCAATATTCCCGACGATGCGTTTCTGACGCTCACGGCGCCCTGCCCGAAGTGCGGCGGCAAGGTGGTGGAAAATTACCGCAAATTCCAATGCCAGAAATGCGACTTCACCATCTGGAAGGTGATGTCCAGCCGCGAGTTCGCGCCCGAAGAAATCGAAACCCTTATAACCGAAAAAGCGGTCGGCCCGCTGCAGGGCTTCCGCAGCCGCCTCGGTCGTCCCTTTGCCGCCGCAATGAAACTGTCGCCGGAATTCAAGGCGGAGTTCGATTTCGGCTCGGATGGCGCCGACGGCGAAGAGGTGGATTTTTCCGGAATGGAGCCCCTCGGCGCGTGCCCGAAGTGCAGCAACCGCGTGTTCGAACTTCCGATGGCTTACGCCTGCGAGAAAAGCACGGGACCGGCGAAGAATTGTGATTTCCGCTCAGGCAAGATCATCCTGCAACAAACGGTAAGCCGCGAACAAATGCAAAAACTGCTGGAGACGGGCGGCACGGATTTGTTGACGGATTTTATCTCCAACAAGAACCGCCGCAAGTTTTCCGCCTTCCTGGTGCGTGACCCCTCGGGAAAGGTGGTATTCAAGTTCCAGGACAAGAAACCCAAAGTGATCGAGACACCGGCAAAAGCGATAGGTGCCAAGGCGCCACCAGCCAAAAAAACGCCGGCTGCGGCAAAGAAAAAACCGTCCCGCCCGGGCGCCACAGCGAAACGCAAGGCCGCGTAATCCGGTCGGAACAGGAATCCCCGGCCAGATGCAAATCGCCCGGAAAGCCACGACTGGTGCGGCTTTCCGGGCGATTTTCATCTGGCGATAAGTTAATTCAGCGGTAGCGATGCCCCGCTTTAAACGTCTAGCCGCGCAACCAGCGCGTTCTGCTCAATAAAGGCCCGCCGCGGTTCAACCTCGTCGCCCATTAGCTTGGTAAAAATCTCGTCTGCAGCGATGCCGTCGTCGATCTGCACCCTCATCAGGCGCCGCACCGTGGGATCCATCGTCGTCTCCCACAGTTGGCTGGGGTTCATTTCCCCAAGGCCCTTGTAGCGCTGGATCGTCGCGCTGCGCTCGACCTCGGCCAGCAACCAGCGCATTGCCTGCTGAAACTCCGGCACCGCCTGTTGTTTGTCGCCGCGGCGTACGACTGCGCCATCACCAACGAGGCCCTCAAGCATTTTCGCTGTGTTTTCGATTTGCCGGTAATCGCCGGAAACCAGAAAATCGTCGTCTATAGCCGAACTGCGAAGATTGCCGTGGTGGTTACGCTCAAGAAGGATCTGCTGGCGCTCGTGTTTCTCGTCGTAGCGCGCCCGTACCGCAATGTCCGCGCCGTTGAGCGCCGCCTTGATGCGCAGGGCTGATTCTTCGGCGCTTTGCTGGTTTGACAGGTCCACCTTCACACCGCGCATCAGAGCGTGCAATACGTCTGCGTCAATCATGCGGGCGAGGCGGTTGACCACAGCCTCCGCCAGTAAATAGGCGCGCGCCAGTTGCGCCAATGCCTCGCCCTCGATGGGCTTTGCATCGGTCCGCGGTACCAGCGACGCGCCGACCAGCGCCTGCCTGAGCATGAACTGGTCGCGTTCGTGGTCGTCCTTGAGATAGCGCTCTTCCTTACCCAGTTTTACCTTGTAGAGCGGCGGTTGTGCGATGTAGATATGACCCTTTTCCACCAGGTCCGGCATTTGCCGGTAAAAGAAGGTGAGTAGCAGGGTGCGGATATGCGCGCCGTCGACGTCCGCGTCGGTCATGATGATGATGCGGTGATAGCGCAGCTTGCCCAGGTTGTAATCGTCTTTTATCCCGGTCCCCAGCGCGGTAATAAGCGTGGCAATTTCGGCAAAGGCAATCAGTTTGTCAAAGCGCGCCTTCTCGACATTGAGGATTTTTCCCTTCAGCGGCAGGATGGCCTGAAATTTCCGGTCCCGCCCCTGCTTGGCCGAGCCGCCCGCCGAGTCACCCTCGACGAGATAAAGTTCGCACAAGGTTGGATCTTTTTCCTGGCAATCCGCCAGCTTTCCTGGCAGGCCCATGCCATCGAGCACGCCTTTTCTTCGCGTCATCTCGCGCGCCTTGCGCGCAGCCTCTCTCGCGCGCGCCGCGTCGACAATCTTGCCGCAAATGATCTTCGCGTCATTGGGCCGCTCCAGCAAAAATTCCGCCAACTTTTGCGATACGACCTCCTGCACCACCGGCTGCACCTCGGAGGAAACCAGCTTGTCCTTGGTCTGTGATGAAAACTTGGGCTCCGGCACCTTCACCGACAACACGCATGAAAGTCCTTCGCGCATGTCGTCGCCCGAGGTCTCGACCTTGGCCTTTTTCGCCACCTCACTGCTGTCGATGTAATTGTTAAGGGTTCGCGTCATGGCCATGCGCAAACCGGTCAGGTGCGAACCACCGTCGCGTTGCGGGATGTTGTTGGTAAAACACAGCACTTGCTCCTGGTAGGAGTCGTTCCACTGCATCGATACTTCCACAATGATGCCGTCCTTCTGGCCGACGGCATGAAAAGCTGTGTTGTGCAAAACAGCCTTGCTGCGATTGATGTACTCGACGAACCCCTTTACACCACCAGAATGTTCGAAGCTTTCTTCCTTGCCGCTTCTTTGGTCTACCAGGAGAATTTTTACACCGTTATTCAAGAACGAAAGTTCGCGCAGGCGCTTGGCCAGTATGTCGTAATGAAATTCGACGACACCAAAAGTATCCTTGCTGGCGTAAAAATGAACCTCCGTCCCTTTGCGCTCGCTTTTTCCCGTTACCTTAAGCGGCGCCACAGCGACACCACGGTGAAACTCCATGAAGTTGGTCTGCCCGTCGCGCTTGATGGTCAGGCGCAGCCAGTCTGAAAGCGCGTTAACCACCGATACGCCAACACCGTGCAAGCCGCCTGAAATCTTGTAGGAATTATCGTCGAACTTTCCGCCGGCATGCAGTTCGGTCATCACTATTTCTGCGGCCGAGCGCTTGAATTCGTCATCCTCCTTTATCCCGGTGGGAATGCCGCGGCCGTTGTCGACGACGCTGATCGAATTATCACCGTGAATGGTTACCGTAATCTCGTCGCAATGCCCGGCCAACGCCTCGTCGATCGCGTTATCCACCACCTCAAACACCATGTGGTGCAAGCCGGTGCCATCCGTGGTGTCGCCGATATACATGCCCGGGCGCTTACGCACCGCATCAAGGCCTTTCAGTATTTTGATACTGTCAGAATCGTATGCATTGTTTCCGTTACCGCTGGTTTCGCTCATTGCTATCCTGGTTTTTTTTGTTGGTTGTTCAGATACGCATTGGCATGACGACATACTTGAAATCGTCCTTGCCCGGTTCCGTTATCAAGGCGCTGGAGTTCGCGTCGCCAAGCGCGCATTCAATATCCGATACCTGTAGATTATTTAAAACATCGAGCAGGTACTGAACATTGAAACCTATATCGAGGGCCTCCCCTTTGTAATCCACGTCCAGTTCTTCTTGCGCCTCCTCTTGCTCATTGTTGCTGCAACTTATTTTCAAGCTGCCGTCAGCGAGTATCCAGCGCACCCCTTTGAATTTGTCGCTGGTCAGAATCGCCGCTCGTTGCAGAGCATCCTGCAGGACCGTTCTGTTGAGTTTGATCATCTTTGGGTGATTTTTCGGGATGACCCGGGTGTAATCGGGAAACTTCCCATCAACCAGTTTCGACTGGATCACTACCCCGTTAAAGGAGAAACGTGCCTGCCCGGCTCCTATCTCTACCGTCACCGGGGCATCGCTATCCTCGAGCAACCGCGCCAATTCAAGCACGGTTTTTCGCGGCAGTATCACCTCTTGTTTGGCCGCCGCCGCACCCGATTGCGGACTTGACGCATACGCAAGACGGTGGCCGTCGGTTGCCACAACCTTGAGGCCCTCCTCGTCAATGACCAGCAGTAGGCCGTTAAGGTAATAGCGAATGTCCTGTTGTGCCATGGAATACAAAACCAAGCCTACCAGGCGTTTTAGTATTTTTTGTGAAATCGAAAGCGTCGTCGTCACGCTTCCCGATGACATCCGGGGAAAGTCCTCTGGGGCAAGCGTCTGCAGGTTAAACCTGCTCTTGCCGGCCTTAACCTGCAGCCTCTTCTCCGCGAGCGATAGAACGACGTCGGCCTGGTCTGGGAGGGCCCTGAGAATATCCAGAAGCTTCCTCGCCCCAACGGTTACAGCCTTATCGTCACCGTCACAGGGCATGTCCGCCGATACTTCAATTTCGATGTCCGTTGCGACAAAAGCCAGTTTCCCGCCTTTTCTGGATAAAAGAACATTGGAAAGAATGGGCAGCGTGTGCCGGCGTTCGATAATTCCAGACACCGCTTGCAACGGTTTGAGTAACGTTTCCCTGCTGGTTTTAATTAGATTCATGTCTTTATTTACCCCTGGTAATGATGATAAAGGGCGCTCTTTTTCGGGATAACCCCGAATTATTCTTTTAACTTAGTGGTTTGCGTTGCATAAACCATGTGCGTGTTCGGTTTGAGTACTCTGTATGAATGGGGAGAAAAAATGTTTTTTTTGGTGCCCGGTTGGTTTATCCACAATCCACTCACACCTGTTCAGCCCTTTAATACCTGCTCCAATACGTGAAAGTCGCGATTTATCATGGTGTCTTTCTCCCGCAAGGAGGCAATCGTTCTGCAGGCATGCAGAACGGTCGTATGGTCGCGGTTGCCAAAAGCCTCTCCGATCTCGGGAAAGCTCATTGAGGTGAGTTCCTTTGCCAGGGCCATGGCCACCTGTCGCGGGCGCGCGATATTGCGGCTGCGTTTTTTGGAGTGCATGTCCGACATTTTGAGTTTGTAATAGTCGGCGACGGTTTTCTGAATATTCTCGATGGAGATTTGTCTGTGCTGCAGGGACAGCAAATCCTTGAGCGCCTCCTTGGCAAGCTCGAGGGTTATGTCCTTGCCGGTAAATCGGGAGAAAGCGATGACACTCTTTAGCGCGCCTTCCAGTTCGCGCACGTTGGAGCGGATGTGCTTGGCGACGAAGAAGGCTACCTCCTCGGGCAGGGATAACCCAACGACCTCGGCTTTTTTTAGGATGATGGCAACGCGCATTTCCTGTTCGGGCGGTTCTATTGCAACCGTAAGCCCCCACGAAAAGCGCGATTTGAGCCGTTCGCCCAGCCCGGCGATGTCGCGCGGGTAGGTGTCGCAGGTGATGATGACTTGCTTGCGCGACTCTATTAGCGCGTTAAACGCGTAGAAAAACTCCTCCTGTGTGCGGTCCTTGCCGGTAAAAAACTGGATGTCGTCGATCAATAACACGTCAAGCGAGTGGTAATAGCGTTTGAATTCGTCAAACGATTTTTGCTGATAGGCTTTTACAACATCGGAGATGTATTGCGCGGCATGCAGATAGCGTACACGCGATCCCGGAAAGCGAGCTGAAACATGGTTGCCGACCGCGTGCATCAGGTGGGTTTTGCCCAAGCCCACGCCGCCGTAAATGAATAAGGGGTTATAGGAAGTTCCCGGGTTGTCCGCGACCTGCATGGCCGCCGCGCGGGCGAGTTGGTTGGCTTTGCCCGGAACAAAGTTGTCGAATGTAAATTCGACTATCAGGCTGGACCGCTCGGGGGCCGGCTTTGTCGCCGGCGCCCGCGTCGTTGCGGGAAGGGCGCCGTTTGGGGGTGGGGCCGGCGTCGTCGGGGTTATGGTGCCGGTTTCTTCGGCGGGGGGAAGCGTCATGCAAAGACGCATTGGCGCGCCAAAAAACTCTCCCGCGAGTTGTTCAATTCTGGCCGCGACGCGCTCATTAATCCACTGCAACACATAACGGTTTGGCGCGAGCAGCGTCAGCTCTCCGCCGGCGGGGTTTGCCACCCCCTCGCGCAGCGGCCGGATCCAGGTATTAAACTGTTGATTTGGAAGCTCTTTTTCAAGCTGGGCAACGCAGGAGGACCAGAAACCATCAATCATTTTTTTGGGCAATGTGCGGCGGCAAAAGAGGCATCAAACAGAGTATGGATTTTACCCCTTCCGGGGTAAGTTATCCACAGGGTTGGTTAAAAATTAACCTTGACGCGACGGGGGCTTAGCACGTCTAATAACGGGTTTGATTCAGGTAAGAAAGCAGAATTATGAAACGCACCTACCAACCTTCAGTTGTGCGCCGCAAGCGTACCCACGGTTTTCTCGTTCGCATGAAGACCAAAAGTGGTCGCGCGGTAATTCGCGCCCGCCGCGCCAAAGGCCGAGCCAGCCTGGCTGTTTGAACGGGCGGCTGTTCTATCCCAAGAGCAGACGGCTCGATGAGGCGCGCGTAGCCGCTGCGTTTCGTAACAAGCCGGTAGCACGGTCACGGTATTTTCTCGCGTATCGAAGCGGTAACGGACGGATGTACGCACGCCTTGGCATGGTCGTTCCCAAACGCTTGCTGGGTCGCGCCGTGGATCGCAATCGCGTCAAGCGCCTGGTCAGGGAGCGGTTCCGCATCGCCCAGGCCGCTATCGCGGGACACGATTGGCTGATTAGGCTGGTCAAAGCCCCGGTCGGGCGCGCCGAAGTTTCCGCCGACGTAGACGTACTGTTTCGTGAAGCCAATGCTGACTAAGTTCTTGGTGTTACTTATTCGCGCCTACCAATACACGATCAGCCCGATACTGGGAAATCGCTGCCGTTTTGCACCATCCTGCTCGGCGTATGCCGAGGAGGCGATCGTACGTTATGGCTTGGCGAGGGGCGTCTGGTTCGCCTTGCGCCGCATTGCACGATGCCATCCCTGGAACCCCGGCGGCTACGACCCCGTCCCGTAAGAAGACTGCTCCCGTAATGGATACCCAGAGATTAATCCTGTTTTTTGTTTTTTCCTTTTCACTCCTGATGCTTTGGGAGGCGTGGCAAAAGGAAAATCGTCCGGCTGCACAGGCAGTGTCGCAAAGCGCGGCTTCAGCGGTGCCGAGCGCCGCTCCGGCGGGGACTCCTGCCGTCGGGGGGGCGGCGGCAACGGTACCTCTGGCGTCGGCGATTGCGCCCGCAGCGCGTCCGGAAACCGTACCCGGCGCTGTTGCCACCCCCGCATCTGCGACGCGCGAAAAGCTGCGCGTGCGCACCGACGTGCTGGTTGCGGAAATCGACTCGCAAGGCGGCGATCTGGTTTATCTGGAGTTCCTCGACCAAAAGGACATCGTCGACCCGAAAAAGAACCTTGTTCTTCTTTCGCCGGCGTACCAGTACGCGGTGCAAAGCGGGCTGATCGGGACCAACCTGCCCAATCACCGCACGCTGTTTTCAGCACAAGCGAAAAGCGTTGAATTGGCGGATGGCCAGGAAAAAGCAGAATTGAAACTGGAGGCCACCTCCCCCGACGGGGTAAAGGTTACCAAGACCTATGTTTTTCATCGCGCCAGCCACCTGATCGAAATACGCCAGACCATTGCCAATGGCAGCACCAATCCGCTGCTGAGCCAGGCCTATTTCCAGATTACCCGCGACAGCAATTCCCCGCCCGGGGATTCGGCGATGATGCAGACCTACACCGGTGCGGCCGTCTACACCGAGAAGGAAAAATTCCAGAAAATTGCCTTCAGCGATATCGAGAAGGGCAAGGCGGCCTTTCCCAAAACGCCCGACAACGGCTGGATTGCGATCATCCAGCACTATTTCACGACGGCCTTGTTGCCGAGCCAAAAGCAGCGTGAAATCTATATGGACAAGCTGGATGGCAATCTTTACCGTATAGGCGTAAAACTGCCGCTCCCGGTCATTGCGCCCGGCACCGCGGTAAGCGTGACAGTCCCGCTGTATTCCGGCCCCAATGACCAGGACAAGCTCATGGCCATAGCCCCGGGACTCGAGTTGGTGGTTGATTACGGCTGGTTGACGGTCATTGCTGCGCCGCTGTTCTGGGTGTTGCAGCTTTTCCACGGTTGGGTCGGCAACTGGGGTGTGGCGATTATCCTGCTCACCCTTGCGCTCAAGCTGTTGTTCTACCCGCTGTCGGCTGCCAGCTACCGTTCCATGGCCAAGATGAAAATGGTCACGCCGCGCCTGACGAAACTGCGCGAACAATACGGCGACGATCGCATGAAGCTCAATCAGGCGATGATGGAAATGTACAAGCAGGAGAAGATCAATCCGCTGGGCGGTTGTTTGCCCATCGTCGTGCAGATTCCAGTGTTCATTTCGCTCTACTGGGTGCTGCTGGCGAGCGTGGAGCTGCGCCAGGCGCCGTTCTACGGCTGGATACAGGACCTGTCGGCGCAGGACCCGTATTACGTCCTGCCGGTGCTGATGATGATTTCGATGGTATTCCAGACCAAGATGAATCCGGTGCCGCCCGACCCCGTCCAGGCCAAGGTGATGATGATCATGCCGTTCGTATTTGGCGTGATGTTCTTCTTTTTTCCCGCCGGCCTGGTGTTGTACTGGCTGGTCAACAACGTTCTTTCCATCGCCCAGCAATACCAGATCACCCGCATGGTCGAGGGCGCGAAGAAACCCACGGTCGCCAAGCGCTGACCGGGACACCTGATGTCGCCATGACGCGCGCAGACATCATCGCGGCAGTGGCGACGGCACCGGGTCGCGGCGGCATTGGTGTGGTGCGGGTTTCCGGCCCGGAATTGGGCGCGTACGCTTTTGCGCTCCTGGGGAAAGAGCTGGTGCCGCGTCACGTTATGCGGACGGCGTTTCTTGCCGCAGACAAAAAACGCATCGATGACGGCGTCGCCCTGTATTTTCCAGGCCCCGCATCCTTTACCGGTGAAGACGTGCTTGAATTGCACGGGCACGGCGGGCAGGTGGTGCTGAACATGCTGCTAAAGCGCTGCCTGGAACTCGGGGCGCGCCTGGCGGAACCGGGTGAATTTACCCGCCGCGCCTTTCTCAATGACAAAATCGACTTGGCGCAGGCTGAGGCGGTCGCAGACCTCATTGATGCCTCATCGGAGCGTGCGGTTCGCAGTGCGCAACGCTCTTTGAGCGGGGAGTTTTCTGCGCAGATCATGGCGCTGTCGCGCCAGATCGTGGATTCGCGCATGCTGGTGGAGGCGATGCTCGACTTTCCGGAAGAGGAAATCGACGGACTCGACCGGGGAAGGGCGGCGGAACAACTCGCGGCATTACGCCAAGGCCTTGCGGCCATTCTTGCAAAAGCACGGCAGGGCAGTGTTTTGCGCAGGGGTCTCAAGGTGGTGCTGGCGGGCCGGCCAAACGTGGGCAAATCAAGCCTGCTCAATATCCTGGCAGGCCAGGATCTGGCTATTGTCACGGCCATTCCGGGTACTACACGGGACAGCGTGCGCGAAACAATTGTTATCGATGGCATCCCGCTCGACATAGTCGACACCGCCGGTCTGCGGGAAACCGATGACGAAGTGGAAAAACTCGGCATAGCACGCAGCTGGAAGGAGATTGGCGAAGCCGATATGCTTCTCCTGGTGTGCGATGCGCGCGACGGTCTTACTGAACAGGACCGGACCATACTGGCACAGGCGCCCCAGCGTTTGAAACGGCTTGTTGTGCATAACAAGATTGACCTTGCCGGGCTCTGCGCAAAGGCAGAGCAGAGGGAGGATTGCAAGCAGATATGGTTGTCGGCCAAAACGGCCGAAGGTGTGGCGCAATTGCGCCAGGCGATGCTCGTCATTGCCGGCTGGGAAATACCCGGCGAGGATATTTTTCTTGCCCGTGAGCGGCATATTTCGGCCTTACTGGCGGCGCAAACCTGTCTGGGTGCTGCCGCGGACCAGCTGTCACGGCCGGAGTTGTTTGCCGAAGAGTTGCGGCTCGCGCACAATCAACTTGCCAGTATTACGGGCGAATTTACCGCCGATGACTTGCTGGGCGAAATCTTTGCCCGCTTTTGCATCGGCAAGTAGACTGGGGTTCCAGGTTTAAAGTTGCAGTCCCGAAATGTTCAAATCAGGGGTTAACGAATGAAACAGACACTGCGTTGCGCACTCTTCGCGTTTATTGCGCTCGCGGCCGGGTTCGCGCAAGGCCAGCAATACCCGACCAAGCCCATCCGCATCATCGTGCCGTTTGCACCCGGTGGCGGCAGCGACTTGATCGGCCGCTTGATTGCACAAAAACTTACCGGGCGACTGGGTCAACAAGTCATTGTCGAGAACAAGCCGGGCGCGGGCGGCAATCTGGGCGCTGAACAGGCCGTCAAGGCAGCAGCAGACGGCTATACCTTGTTGTTGGTCGCTGGTAGCTACACGGTAAACCCCAGCCTCTACAAGTTGTCCTGGGATTCGGCCAATGACATTTCCCCGATCATTCAGCTGTCTCAAGGACCGTTTCTTGTCGCCGTTCATCCCTCAGTCCCGGCAAAAACTTTGAAGGAATTTATCGAGCTGGCGAAAAAGCAACCGGACAAATTCTCCTATGCCTCTTCCGGCTCGGGCAGCATTACCCATCTGGCAACCGAGTTGTTTCTCGACATGGCAAAAATAAAAGCGGTGCATGTGCCTTACAAGGGAACCGGGCCGGCGCTTAACGACGCGATTGCGGGCAATGTACAGCTGATTTTTGGCAGTGTCTCGACCACGCTCCAGCACGTAAAGTCCGGCCGCTTGCGCGCCCTCGCGGTGACCACCGCCAAACGCATTCCTGCCGCGCCTGAGGTGCCAACGGTCGCCGAGGCCGGTGTGCCAGGCTACGATGTGGTGTTGTGGCACGGATTGGTGGCGCCCAAAGGGGTTCCGAAGGCGATCATCGACAAGCTGAACGCGGCGGCGAATGAAGCGCTCACCGCCAAGGATACGGCCGACCTGCTTGCCTCGGATGGCGTTTCCCCCGCAGGCGGCACGCCGGAGCAGTTCCAAGCAACCATCAAGACTGATATAGAGCGCTGGCGCAAAGTGGTGCAGCAAGCCAACGTCAAAGTCGAATAGCACCGACAGCAAATGCAAGCGGCCAGAAATCTCCACCACGGAGCCTGTGTCAAGGGTCTTATCCGTCTTCGCCCCGCCCAGGCCGCGTGAAGCGCGCCTTCGCGGCCCCGCTCAAGGCGCTGTTTGCCTGTGCCGCAGGCGGGGCACTTTGTCAGGTATTGCATACGCCCCTGCCGTGGATGATCGGCCCGCTGCTGGCTATGGCGATTCTGAAGTTTCGCGGCGTTGATTTGGCTGCCCCAGCGGGAGGGCGCGAGGCCGGGCAGGTGATCATCGGCAGTGCGCTGGGCTTGTACTTTACCTCTGTGGTGGCGCATGAAGTGCTGGCCAGCTGGTACCTGTTGGTGGCGGCGGCGGTATTTGCTACAACACTGGCCTACGGCGGGGCTTTTTTCCTTTGGCGGTTTGCCGGGGTCGACCGTACCACGGCATTTTTTGCCAGCGTTCCCGGTGGAGCGGCGGAAATGTCGAACCTCGGTGAGCGCTATGGCGCCAAGATCGACCGCATCGTGGTTGCGCAGTCCTTGCGCATAGTTTTCGTCGTGGTACTTGTGCCCGTTGCGATGACGCTGCTCGACAGCCATGGCAGCGATATTTACCAACCATCGACCCAGGCTGTCGATTTACGCGGATTGCTCATGCTGATCGCGTGTGGTGCGGCCGGCGGATTGGCAATGCGCGTGTTGCGGATGCCGAGCCCGTGGTTTCTGGGCGCACTTGCGCCGGCCATCGCGCTTACGGTGCAGGAGGTGCATCTGTCCGCCATGCCCGGGCCGTTAAGCAATCTGGCGCAGTTGTTAATCGGTTGCTCACTGGGCGCGCGTTTCGACCCTCGGTTTTTGCGCAGTGCCCCGCGATTTGTTCTTGTGGTCAGTGCAAGCATCCTCGGGGCAATTTGCGTTTCCGCGTTGTTCGGGGTGCTGCTGGCCAAGTTCGGCGGTTTGTCGCTGCCGACCATGGTGCTGGCGACCGCACCCGGCGGGGTCGCGGAAATGTGCATAACGGCGAAGGTGTTGCAATTGGGCGTACCACTGGTCACCGCAGCACAGGTCACGCGGGTAATCATTCTTGTCACCACAACGGGGCCGTTATTTCGCCTTGCACGCCATATCACGGCCCGGCTGCCTTCACGTTAGGCAATGATATTCAGGTAGTTAGCGACATGTGCGATGTCGTATTTCCGTGCCCTGACCTTCGGCGTAAAATAGCCTCCACAATAAAGCGGCTCCTGCGCAGGTAGCGTATCCATCAGTAGGGCCGAACAAATTCCCTTTCAAGCGAGGACCCATGAATCAGCCACGCACTCCCCACGCCATCGATATTGCAGCGCCGACCTACGTTCGCCACCAGCGGCTCAAGGAGTGGGTGGCGCAGATTGCCTCCCTTACCAAACCGGAGCGCATTGTCTGGTGTGACGGTAGTGATGCTGAATACGACCGTTTGTGTGAGGAAATGGTCGGGATCGGAATGATGAAGCGGCTCAATCCGAAATTACGCCCGAACAGTTATCTTGCGCTGTCTGATCCTGCGGACGTGGCGCGCGTCGAAGAGCGGACATTTATAAGTTGTGAAAACCAAGACGACGCCGGCCCGACCAATAACTGGGTGGCCCCGGTCGAGATGCGTGCCACCATGAACCGTTTGTTCGACGGGTGCATGCGCGGCCGTACGCTTTATGTGATCCCGTTTTCGATGGGGCCGCTGGGTTCCCACATCGCGCACGTGGGTGTTGAACTCACGGACTCGCCCTATGTGGTGGTGAGCATGAAGATCATGACGCGCATGGGCAGGGCGGTGTACGACGTTCTGGGCGCAGACGGCTATTTTGTCCCTTGTGTGCATTCGGTGGGCATGCCGCTTAAACCGGGACAGGCGGACGTGCGCTGGCCTTCCAACAAGGAGGAAAAATGGATTGTCCATTTTCCTGAAACGCGCGAGATCTGGTCATATGGTTCGGGTTACGGCGGCAACGCCTTGCTCGGCAAGAAATGCCTGGCCTTGCGCATCGCCTCGATCATGGCCAGGGACGAAGGTTGGTTGGCCGAGCACATGCTGATCCTTGGCATCACCAGCCCGCAGGGTAAAAAGGCCTATGTGGCGGCGGCGTTTCCCAGCGCCTGCGGCAAGACCAATCTGGCCATGCTGGTGCCGCCCAAGGGTTTCGATGGCTGGAAAGTCGAGACCGTCGGCGAAGACATCGCCTGGATCAAACCAAGCAAGGACGGCCATTTTTACGCCATTAATCCAGAGGCCGGATACTTTGGTGTCGCGCCGGGGACCAGCATCAAGTCCAACCCCAATTGCATGAAGGCAATCGAGAGCAATACGATTTTCACCAACGTTGCTGAAACGCCGGATGGCGACGTCTGGTGGGAGGGCATGACCGATGTGCCGCCGGCCAGGCTTACCGACTGGACGGGTCAGGCGTGGACCCCGGACTGCGGACGCAACGCGGCCCACGCCAACGCACGCTTTACCGTGGCTTCAACACAATGCCCCTCGCTTGATCCTAAATGGGATGACCCGAACGGCGTTCCGATTGCGGCGTTTTTGTTTGGCGGCAGGCGCACCAATACCGCACCGTTGGTGGTGGAAGCATTCAACTGGGAGGACGGCGTTTACAAGGCGGCGACCATGGGATCCGAAACGACGGCAGCAATCGTCGGGCAGGTCGGCGTAGTGAGGCGCGACCCGTTTGCGATGATCGCGTTTTGCGGCTACAACATCGGCGACTATTTCAAGCACTGGCTGAATATGGGCAAGACGGTGAAGCACGCGCCGCATATTTTCCAGGTCAACTGGTTCCGCAAGGACGCCAACGGAAAGTTTGTCTGGCCGGGTTTTGGCGAGAACATGCGGGTCCTGCGCTGGGTGGTGGAGCGTTGCCAGGGTCAGGCGCACGCGCGCGAAACGGCCATTGGCTGGGTACCGGAATTCGACGACATGTCCTGGCAGGGGCTGGATTTCGGTTCCGATAAATACGCGGCCGTCAGCGACATTAACGCTGCAGACTGGGCGAAAGAGCTGAGCTTGCACGACGAGCTGTTTGCGAAAATCAAGGATCGTTTGCCCAAGCAGCTTGCGCTTAGCCGGCAATTGCTGGGAATGCGTCTCGACAGCTGAATGGGTTGAAACTCTGCACAAAGGCCGCCGCAGGGCGGCCTTTGTGTTTGTACTCCTTGGCGTGGCGTGGCGTGGTGTGGCAAGGTTCCCGCCTTGGTTAGAATGCGTGTATGAGCCACGTATTTCATCGCAACCCTGCGCATGTCTATCCGATGGCGGTGTCCGGTGACGGCGCTTACCTGATTGACGGCAGCGGCAAGCGTTACCTCGATGCCTCCGGCGGGGCTGCCGTCTCGTGTCTCGGCCATAGCGATCACGACGTCACGGCGGCGATCAAGGCGCAACTTGACCGGCTAGCGTTTGCGCACACCTCGTTTTTCACCAATTCGCCTATGGAGATGCTCGCCACCGAGTTGGTAGGGCGGGCGCCCAAAGGCATCGGTTACGCCTATTTTGTTTCCGGCGGCTCCGAGGCCGTCGAGTCGGCGCTGAAACTCGCGCGCCAGTACTTCCTGGAATTGGGCGAACCGCAGCGTGACCGGGTGATTGCGCGACGGCAGAGTTATCACGGCAATACGCTTGGCGCTCTTGCTGCCGGGGGAAACCCGTTCCGTCGCAAGCAATATGAACCACTCCTTGTCGACGTCAGCCATGTGTCGCCCTGCTATCCGTATCGTGACCAGCGCGCCGACGAATCACCCGCGGCGTACGGCGCACGACTCGCAGTCGAACTCGAGGACGAGATTCTCCGTCTTGGCGCTGATCGGGTTATTGCCTTCATTGCCGAGACCGTGTGCGGCGCCACGCTTGGCGCGGTTCCGCCGGTGCCCGGGTATTTCGCCAGGGTCAGGGAAGTCTGTGACCGCCATGGTGTATTGCTGATCCTCGATGAGGTGATGTGCGGTATGGGGCGCACCGGAACGCTATTCGCGAGCGAGCAGGAAGGGGTTATCCCGGACATTATTACGATTGGAAAAGGCCTGGGGGCAGGCTACCAGCCGATAGGGGCAATGTTGTGCCAAAGCAAGATTTATGATGTTGTCATAAATGGTTCGGGTTATTTCCAGCACGGCCATACCTACAGCGGGCACGCGGTGGCGTGTGCAGCAGCGCTTGCGGTCCAGCAAGTCATCAGCAAACGCGGGCTGCTGGAGCACGTCCAGATTCTTGGGCGGGAAATAGGCACCCGGTTGAGTGAGCGATTTGGCAACCATCCCCATGTGGGTGATATTCGCGGCCGCGGTTTCTTTTGGGCCATAGAGTTGGTTGCGGATCGCGCCAGCAAGAAGCCGTTTCCTCCGGAACGGCGATTGCACGCAGCGATCAAGCAAAAGGCGCTGGACAATGGCTTGCTCTGTTACCCGATGGGCGGGACCATAGATGGGCGGCTGGGCGATCATGTCCTGCTTGCGCCGCCCTATATCCTGACGTCCGCCCAGCTTGACGAAATGCTGGAAAAGTTGGGACGAAGCCTGGACGAGGCCCTCGGCTAGCCTTTTCCAGCGGGCTGTTTCACGTGGAACATCCGGCCCGGGGCCTAAGCACCTGTTTCACGTGAAACATTGGTCTGGCCCGGCTAAACCGGCTAAACTTCGCCTCCTCTCCGGATTGCATTTTTCGAGAAGCGATGCAGTTTCCAAGCCATTTTGAAGTCATTGTGATCGGTGGCGGCCACGCTGGTACCGAGGCCGCCCTTGCGGCTGCCCGTGCCGGTTGCCGCACCCTGTTGCTGACGCACAATTTGGAAACGCTGGGACAGATGTCCTGCAATCCCTCGATTGGCGGTATCGGCAAGGGCCACTTGGTGCGCGAGGTCGACGCCTTGGGCGGAGCGATGGCGATTGCCACGGATGAGGCTGGAATCCAGTTTCGCACCCTCAATGGCAGCAAAGGTCCGGCGGTTCGCGCCACTCGTGCCCAGGCCGACCGCGTGCTTTACCGCAAGGCCATTCGCCGGCGCCTCGAAAACCAGCCGAATCTGACCCTGTTCCAGCAAGCGGTAGATGACCTTGTTTTGGAGGGCGACCGCGTTGTCGGGGTGCTGACCCAGCTCGGAATTCGATTTTCCGGAAGCACGGTGATCCTGACTGCCGGGACTTTCCTCGCCGGGCTGGTGCACGTCGGCCTGTCGAACTACCAGGCGGGCAGGGCGGGCGATCCTCCGGCGACCAGCCTTGCGGCCCGATTGCGCGAACTGAAGCTGCCGGTTGGACGCTTGAAAACGGGAACACCGCCGCGCATTGACGGTCGGACCGTTGATTTTTCCGTCATGGAGCAGCAACCGGGCGACGTTCCCGAGCCGGTGTTTTCCTTTGTCGGCCGACGGGAAATGCATCCTAGGCAACTGCCGTGCTGGATTACCCATACCAACGCGCGGACGCACGAGATCATCCGCGGCGGACTGGACCGCTCGCCGATGTACACCGGTGTTATTGAGGGTATCGGTCCGCGCTACTGTCCTTCGATCGAAGACAAGATCCACCGCTTTGCGGCCAAGTCCAGCCACCAGATCTTCCTCGAGCCTGAGGGTCTGGATACGCACGAAATCTACCCCAACGGCATATCCACCAGCCTGCCCTTTGATGTGCAGCTTGAGCTGGTGCGCAGCATTCGCGGCATGGAAAACGCGCATATCCTGCGTCCGGGCTATGCCATCGAATACGACTATTTTGACCCGCGCGAACTGAAGTCCTCCCTTGAGACCAAGTCGATCCGAGGTTTGTTTTTTGCCGGGCAGATCAACGGCACCACCGGCTACGAGGAAGCGGCGGCCCAGGGATTGCTGGCGGGCATCAATGCCGCCTTGCAGGCTCGCGGCCTCGATGCCTGGTGCCCGCGCCGCGACGAGGCCTATCTAGGCGTCCTGGTCGATGACCTGATTACGCGCGGTGTGACCGAACCCTATCGCATGTTCACCAGCCGCGCCGAATACCGGCTGATGCTGCGCGAGGATAATGCCGACCTTCGGCTGACCGAGATCGGTTTCAAACTCGGCATTATCGATGCCGCACGCTGGGAGATTTTCGCGCGCAAGCGCGATGCGATTGCCCGCGAAATGGAGCGGCTAAAGTCCACCTGGGTCAACCCAAAAACGCTTTTGGCCGCAGATTCGGAGCGGCTTCTTGGCAAGGCGATCGAGCGCGAATACTCCCTTGCCGATCTTCTCCGGCGACCGGCCGTTTCGTACGAGGCCTTGATGACCTTGCCAGGTCTGGTCGCAGGTGTCGTCGATGTGGAGGTGGCGCAGCAGGTTGAAATCCAGACCAAGTACCAAGGCTATATTGACCGGCAACATGACGAGGTGGCGCGTCACGAACACAACGAAACGACCCGGCTCCCGCAAGACCTTGACTACCGCGAGGTACACGGGCTTTCGGTCGAGGTGCAGCAAAAACTCAATCAGCACAAACCCGAAACAGTGGGCCAGGCATCGCGCATCCAGGGAATGACGCCCGCCGCCATTTCCCTGCTGCTTGTCCATCTCAAACGCGGCCTGAAAAGCCCACAACAAAAATCTGCCGCATGACTATTTCTTCCGCACAATCCCCACCCGACCTCGGCACCGCGCTTGCCCGCGGCCTGTCCGAAATGGGCTTGGTGCTTGACGCCACGACCCAGACACGCCTGCTGCAATACCTCGACCTGCTGGAGAAATGGAACCGCGTCTACAACTTGACGGCGATTCGCGACCGAGAACAAATGGTGAGCAATCACTTGCTAGATAGCCTAGTATTGGCGCCATATATCACGGGCCAACAGATTCTTGATGTGGGCAGCGGAGCAGGACTACCAGGGATTCCGCTGGCGCTTGCGCGGCCGCAACTTGAGGTAACTTTGCTGGACAGTAATCACAAGAAGACCGCCTTTTTACGTCAGGCGGCAGCAGAGTTAGCGCTGGCTAACATCACTGTTGCTGCGGAACGGGTGGAAACCTGGCAACCAGCACGTAAGTTCGACTGCATCGTTTCGCGGGCGTTTGCCGAGCTTTCTGAGTTCGTCAATCTGGCAAAGCACCTGCTGGTACCAGGGGGCTACTTTGCCGCCATGAAAGGTCTCCATCCTTATGAGGAAATCGAAAAACTTCCAGCCGGCTGGCGTGCGAGGGAAGTAATTGACCTGAAGGTTCCCGGATTGAATGCGGTACGACACCTGGTGTTGATAGAGGCAGTCCAATGACCCGCGTTCTTGCCATCACCAACCAGAAAGGTGGCGTTGGCAAAACCACCACCACAGTCAATCTGGCGGCAGGCCTGGCCGAGACGGGGAAACGCGTGTTGCTGGTCGATCTTGACCCGCAGGCCAACGCCACAATGGGCAGCGGCATAGACAAGCGCTCGCTAACCGCGACGATATATGAAGTGCTGCTGGGCCTTTCGGCGCCAGAATCGGTTCGTAGACGGGCCGGCGCAGGAGGCTACGACGTCCTCCCGGCCAATCGCGAGCTCGCCGGCGCAGAAGTCGAAATGGTCGGACTGGAACATCGCGAAATCCGCCTCAGATCGGCCTTGATGACGGTCGCCGACCAGTACGACTTCATTCTTATCGACTGTCCCCCGGCGCTCAGCCTGCTCACGCTTAACGGACTGGTCGCTGCGCAGGCGGTGATGATCCCGATGCAGTGCGAGTATTACGCCCTCGAAGGCCTCTCCGACCTGGTCAACACAATCAAAAAAGTGCGCGCCCACCTAAACCCCGCCCTTGAGATCGAAGGCTTGTTGCGCACCATGTTTGACCCGCGCAACACCCTCGCAATCCAGGTCTCGGACCAGCTAAAGGAGCACTTCGGTAACAAGGTCTATGCAACCATCATTCCGCGCAACATCCGTCTTGCCGAGGCCCCCAGTTACGGCGCCCCGGCGATTAATTTCGATCGTGCCTGCAAAGGCTCGCAGGCCTATATCGCCCTGGTCGCGGAAATTCTCGCGCGACAGGGTGCCGTGACGGCGGGCGCAGGCGCGTCGGTCTGAAAGGAACAAGGGCCAAACAATGAAATCCAAGGGTCTCGGGCGCGGGCTTAGCGCTTTGCTGGAGCAAGACGAAACCGGCGCTTCGGGTGCCGAAACACAGGCGACCGCCAGGCTCGACCAGCTGCGCCCCGGCAAATACCAGCCACGCACGCGCATGGACGATGCCTCGCTCGCCGAACTGGCGGCGTCGATAAAAGAGCAGGGCCTGATGCAGCCCATTCTGGTCCGTCCGGTAGCGACCGATGGCGGCAAAAACCGTTACGAAATTATCGCCGGCGAGCGGCGCTGGCGGGCGGCAAAAATTGCCGGATTGGACGAGGTGCCGGTGCTGGTGCGCGAAGTAGCCGACAAGGCTGCGCTGGCCATGGCGCTGATCGAGAATATCCAGCGCGAGGATCTCAATCCACTGGAAGAAGCCGCCGGCATCCACCGGCTGGTTACGGAATTCAAACTGACGCATCAGCAGGCGGCCGAAGCCCTGGGCCGTTCGCGCACCGCAACCACCAATTTGTTGCGCCTGCTACAGCTGACCGAGCCGGTGCAACGATTGATGTTCGACGGCAAGCTGGATATGGGGCACGCTCGGGCCTTGTTATCGCTGGATGTGGCTCGCCAGGAGGCGCTTGCGCGCAAGATCGCCGACGAAGTGCTTTCGGTTCGCCAGACCGAGCAACTGGTGCATAGCCTGCTTCACCCAAAGAAACTCCAGCCATCACGTTCTGCAGCGCGGAGCAATCGCGATATCCAGCGCCTTGAAGAGGAGCTTTCCGAAACGCTGGGAACAACCGTCAACATCAAGGCGGGCAAAAAGGGATCGGGAACGCTGGTAATTCACTACGCCAACGCCGAACATCTCGAAACGTTGCTGGCGAAAGTGCGCCGGTAGGCCTGACGTTCCGTTTCTCCCTGCGCAATTGCCGGGCAAGGTTCTGCGGCTTTCCCCTTTTGCGCCCGGGTGGGGCACTTTCGTTTTCCCCCGAGAGGACGCACCCGCCCGGATATATTCGCTTCCGTCCTTGACGCGGCGTTTTGTTAAGTATTTACTTACATAACTTCTGACCCTGGAGTCTGTTGAAATGATTGATCCGCTTATCGTAGAACACATCATCGACCAAGCATTGGCCGAGGACATTGGCTTTGTCGACCTGACCAGCGAACTGGTTATTCCCGCCGCCGCCACCGCAAGACTGGCGATCAACGCGCGCGAGCCAATGGTTGTTGCCGGCGTCGACATTGCGGGCCAGGTGTTTCGTCGCCGCGTGCCCAATTGCACATACGAGAGCAAGGTGGCCGACGGCGACAGGGTCGCTGCCGGCGCGATACTGGCGCTTGTTTCCGGACCGGCGCGCGGCCTGCTCACGGCCGAGCGCACCGCGCTAAATATGCTGCAGCATCTGTCGGGAATTGCAACGCTTACGGCGCAGTACGCCGACAAGATCAAGGGCACCAAGGCGGTTCTCATCGACACGCGCAAAACCATTCCCGGCCTGCGCGCGCTGGCCAAGCATGCCGCCCAGGTCGGCGGCGCGCGCAATCACCGCCTGCGCCTTGACGACGGGGTGCTGATAAAAGACAACCATATCGCCGTTTGCGGCGGCATACAGGCGGCGGTGGCGCGGGCCCGCGCCGGCACGCCGACCCTGACCAAAATCGAGGTCGAATGTGACACCCTCGAACAGGTGCGCGAGGCACTGGCGGCCGGCGCCGATTGCCTGCTGCTCGATAACATGACGCTGGAACAATTGCGTGAGGCGGTAACGCTCGCCAGCGGGCGCGTCCCGTTGGAGGCCTCCGGCGGCGTTCGCCTGGACACTATTCGCGGCATCGCCGAAACCGGCGTCGATTTTGTCTCGGTGGGACGCATCACCCAGTCGGCACCGGCGGTTGATATCGGACTGGATGTTGCCATTGACGTATGACAGTCAAGGCGAGCATAGGACTGTTCTGTTCCGCCTCGGACGCCCTGCCTGACAACACTAAATGGCTGGCGCGGCAGTTCGGCGAGCGTTGCGCCGGCAATAATTATCGCCTGGTCTATGGCGGTGGCTCGCGCGGGCTGATGGGCGAGGCTTCACGCGCCGCATTTGCCGCCGGCGGCAAGCTGCATGGTGTAATACCGGCCTCGTTGATGAAGCGGGAGCAAGCCCGTGGTGCGAGCATCGGTGAAATAGAGGTTGTCGACACCCTGTCCGAGCGCAAGAGTCGCATGGCGGCAGAATCCGACGCCTTTGTCGCGCTGCCCGGCGGCGTCGGGACCCTCGATGAGTTGTTTGAAATGATCACCTGGAATGATCTTGGTCTTCACGACAAGCCGGTCATCTTGTGTGACGAAGGTGGTTTTTGGGAGCCGCTGCTGGCGTGGTTTGCCGGTGCCAATGCGGCAGGCGTAATCCGGCCGGGCGCAGTGCGGCGGTTTCATAGCGTTGCCTCACTGGATGAACTTTTTGCCCTGCTCGAAACCGAACTACAATCCGGGCACACCGCGACGACATGAGCGCTCACCGTACAAGGACACGATCGTGATCACTGGAAAAAATCTGCGTTTCGCATTTCTCCTCGCCGCACTGCTGGCTGCGCTCCCGGTGTTTGCGCAGATTTTTCCCTCCAAACCGATCCGCCTGGTCGTCACCTTTCCGCCCGGCGGCGGCACGGACGCCATCGCCCGCCTGCTTTCGGTGCCCTTGTCCGAGGCGCTGGGACAGCAGGTGGTGGTGGATAACCGGCCGGGTGCGAGTGGCAACATCGGCGCGGACATTGTCGCCAAGTCTCCGGCCGATGGTTACACCTGGCTGATCGTCAATAGCACCTATGCCATGAACGCAGGCCTTTTTCCGAACATGCCTTTTGACTCGGAAAAGGACCTGCTTGGTCTTGCCACGATCGCTTCCACACCCATTATGCTGGTGGTGCCGGCAACCTCCCCGGCTAAAGGGGTAAGCGACTTGATCGCGCTGGCGAAGTCCAAACCCGGACAGTTGACGTACGCCTCTTGCGGAAACGGCACACCGCAGCATCTTGGCGGCGAGTTGTTCAAGCGCATGGCCGGCGTAGACATCGTGCATGTGCCTTACAAGGGCTGTGCCCCGGCGCTTCAGGACGGGCTGGCGGGAAGAGTTGACGCCTTGTTCAACACCGTGCCCAACACCGTGCCCCAGCACAAGGCTGGGCGCTTGCGCGCGATCGGGGTTGGTTCGAAAAAACGCACCGCCGCGGCACCGGATGTGCCGACCATTAACGAGACCCTGCCCGGATTCGATGTGGACCAGTGGTACGTGATTCTTGTCCCGAACGGCACGCCGCGCGAAGTGGTTCAACGCATCAACCGCGAGATCGACCGTGCCGTTGCACGTCCGGACATTCGCGAACGCCTGATTGCACAAAGCTTCGATCCGCTGAGCATGCCGCTCGATGAAATCCAACCGATGATACGCAGCGATATAGCCCGCTGGAGCAAGCTGATCCGCGAATTGGGTGTGAAGGTCGATTAAATCCCGCTTGCCGGCGGGAAGCCGCAACGGCCGAACCGCGCCTGTCTCAAGACCGGCTTTGGTACTTTAGGTCCGGATCTCGCCGTGCCCGAAGACGATGTACTTGAGCGAAGTCAGGCCTTCCAGGCCGACCGGACCGCGCGCGTGCAATTTGTCGGTTGAAATGCCGATCTCCGCACCGAGGCCATATTCAAAGCCGTCGGCAAAACGCGTCGAGGCGTTGACAATCACCGAGCTCGAGTCGACCTCGCGTAAAAACCGTTGCGCCCGCTCCGCATTCTCGGTAATGATCGCGTCGGTATGTTGCGAACCGTAGCGCGCAATGTGGTCCATGGCGGCGTCAACGTCCTTAACCAGGCGCACGGCCAGCACGGGGGCAAGGTATTCGGCATACCAGTCTTCATCGGCCGCCGGATGCATGCCCGCAACGAGCCGCCGCGCGCCCTCATCGCCGCGTAATTCCACACCCTTGTCGGCGTAGATTTTTGCCAGTCCGGGCAACACCCTGGGCGCAATCGCTTCGTGTATGAGCAGGGTTTCCATGGTGTTGCAGGTGCCGTAACGCTGCGTCTTGGCGTTGTCGGCGATACGCACGGCTTTTACCGGATCGGCGGCCTCGTCAATATAGACGTGGCACACCCCGTCAAGGTGCTTGATCATGGGAATGCGAGATTCGGCCATGATGCGCGCGATCAGGCTCTTGCCGCCGCGCGGCACGATGATGTCGACATACTCGGTCATCGAAAGTAGTACGCCGACGGCTTCCCGGTCGGCGGTCGCCACCACTTGCACCGCATCTTCGGGCAGGCCGGCCGCTTTCAGGCCTTCGTGTACGCAGGTGGCAATCGCCAGGTTTGAACGAACCGACTCCGAGCCGCCGCGAAGAATACAGGCGTTGCCCGATTTCAGGCACAGCGCAGCCGCATCTGCGGTTACATTCGGACGTGATTCGTAAATTATGCCTATTACCCCCAGCGGTACGCGCATACGCGCCACTTCAATGCCCGATGCCTGGACGCTACGCTCGCTGATTTGGCCGATCGGATCGGCCAGCGCAGCCACCTGCTCAATACCCTCGGCCATGACTTCCACAGAATCGGGCGAAAGTGTCAGGCGGTCAATGAATGCGGCGTCCTTGCCCGCGGATCTCGCCGACTGGATGTCTGCGGCATTGGCTTCCAGCAGTTTGTCCCGGCTGCGGCGAATGGCTGCTGCCATCGCCAGCAGGGCGCGGTTCTTGGTCGCGCCATCGGTGCGTGCCAGTACACGGGCCACCGCCCGGGCGCGCCGGCCGATGTCGTGCATGTAGGACTTGATGTCGTTGACGGCATTCATGGAATCGGGATTTTACTACTATGGTGTGCCGGCCGATCCCGCGACCGGCCAAGCAGGCAGGCCTTAACGGGCGAAACGCATGCCAAGCTGCAGCAATTCGGTCCACGGATCGCCCTCGGCGACGCCTTTTGCCATGCGGTCTATGCGCGCGGCATGACGCAGCGCATTGCGCACGGTTGCGGCCGGCACGGCCCTGGCCGCTTTTGGCACCAGGGTTTTTCTCGGTTCGTACCAGATCTTGGCCGTCCTGAGTGCATCGGGGATCGCCTGCCCTTCGGACATGGCGGTCTGCACCCGGGCAAGGGCGCGAATATCCTCGGCTACGATCCACAGCACGCGCGGCAGGGCTTCGCCTTCGCCCTCCAGCCCTTCGAGCATGTGCGCCAAGCGTGCAATGTCGCCGGCGAGCAGCGCTGAGGAAAGGTCGGCGACGTCGTAGCGCGCCACGTTCAGTACCGCGGCGCGTATCGCCTCATCGGCAATTTCGCCCGGCGGATGCAGCAAGCCTAGTTTCTGGATCTCCTGGTGCGCCGCGAGCAGGTTCCCTTCGACGCAATCGGCGATGAACTCGAGGCTGGCGCGCGCCGCTTTTTGCTTTTGCGCGGCCAGGCGCAGCGCGATCCAGTCGGGCAGGCGTGTCCGATCCACCGCGGCGACGCTAACCACGACGGCCGCCGCACTGAGTGCGCGATACCAGGCCGTGTCCTGTGATTTGCGATCCAGCGCCGGCAGCATGACCAGGGTAAGCGTATCGGGTATGGGCCTGGCGCAATACGCCTCGATGGCCTTGGCCCCATCGATGCCGGGTTTGCCGCCGGGAATGCGCAGCTCGATCAAGCGCTTTTCGGCAAACAGCGACATGCTTGATCCGGCTGCACCAAGCTGGCTCCAGTCGAAGTACCGTTCCACCGTGAGGACGTCACGCTCGCTAAACCCTTCGCTTCGCGCCTTGGCGCGAATGGCGTCGGCCGCTTCCAGGGTCAGTAGCGGCTCGTCGCCCTGCACAACATAAAGCGGCGTGAGCGCTCGGGTGAGATGCTGGGCGAGCTGCTCGGACTTGAGCTGCATTATTCCGCAGGTGGTACGGGTTTTTTGGCCACCGACAGGCGGCGCAGCACCTGCTGCACCATGTCCGTCTGCATGTCGCGGTAGAGCAAGGCCTCCTCCGACTCCTTGGCCAGCACCTGAGAATCGTTGTAGGTGATATCCCGGGTAAGGAAAATTTCCGTCGGCGGCAGGAAATCCA
>Ga0194061_1000161_pt1 | contig 40288 bp, 29 predicted proteins | sample SepL2221m_MetaG_FD_163423 | JGI IMG/M metagenome (GOLD analysis project Ga0194061, IMG submission 163423) | Anoxic zone freshwater microbial communities from boreal shield lake in IISD Experimental Lakes Area, Ontario, Canada - Sep2016-L224-21m | ecosystem: Environmental > Aquatic > Freshwater >... | reverse complement strand
GTCGGAAAAACCTGGGCAATGGCGGGCCGCTCAATCCCGGTGATGCGTTTGAGTACGAACATTCCGGCTGCCATGGTCGCCCCGGAATTACCAGCACTTACAGCGGCGCACGCGGCTCCGTCCTTCACAAGTTCAAAGGCAAGGCGAACCGAGGAATTGCGCTTTTTTCTGACTGCATCAGAAGCAGAGTCATGCATGCCGACCACTTCATCGGCGTGGTGGATCTGGATGTCGAGCCCACTGCACGAATGGCGGCCTAGTTCATCCTGCAACCGCTGGCGGTCCCCCACAAGGGTAACGGGAATGCCAAATTCGCGACACGCGGCAACCGCACCTTCAACCTCTACGGCAGGCGCAAAGTCACCACCCATCGCATCTAAGGCGACTCTCATATTTCCTGGTGAAGACACCAATGCAGGCCGGCTATTGTGCGCCGGAAACGTTTATTACTTCCTTGCCCTTGTACGTCCCGCAGGTGGGGCAGGTGCGATGAGGCAGTTTGGGAGCCTTGCACTGCGGACAAACCGACACCGACGGGGTTGTCAGGAAGTCGTGAGCCCGTCTCATGTTCTTGCGTGACTTGGAAGTTTTCTTCTTGGGTACTGCCATGGTGATTCTCCTTTTTCAGGGGATTTCGCAGAAAATCCCCCCACTGATATTTAGTTCAGAACTTTAAAATTCTTGAGCGCTTCGAATTTGAAACTGGTACTCCGATTGTCACATGTGCAGCCGGTCACGTTCAGATCTGCGCCACAGGTATGACAGAGCCCCTTACAGGAATCACTGCAGACCGGCTTGACCGGAATCTCCATGGCTACCTGCTCGTCAATCTCGGCCGTCAGATCTATCTCGTCACCCGAGTACAGCGTCGAAAGCAGATCATCTTCTTCCAGCTCAACGTCGTCCTCATGAGCACGACCGACACCGGATTCCTTACGGAAAAAAATCGTAAAAGCCGCCTCGACACCTGCGGAATATTCGGTCAGGCAGCGGGAACAGGAAAGCAGGACAGGCACTGCAGCACGCCCCGTCACGCGAATCTGCCCATATTCCCGAACAGCCGCAATTTCACTCCGAACAGCGCCTGTAAAGCGGAATTCGTCGCTTTTCTGCATGGCAGAAAGAACCGCGAACGACTCTACCGACTCCTCAAATGTGAGCAGGAGCGGCTTTTCCTGGATCTGGTCAACAACAATCTTCATATTCCACATACCTGAAAGAAGCGATGTACCAGAATGAAGCACGTCAGTATAGTGAATTGTACTGATTTGTCAAGATATATGCTTTCGGCAGCTATCTTCACGCCGACCGGATTCTGCCATAGCGCTCTGCCGCGCTCCTGAATTCAGCAGCCATAGCCTCGGAAACCTCTTCCCAGGCAAAGCGCCATACCCAGTTGTCAAATGCTTTACCGGGAAGGTTCATGCGGGCTTCAGTTCCAAAGCGCAGAAGATCCTGGAATGGGATGATTGCCGTACGGGCAACCGACATGAGTGCCGAACGGACCAGATCACCGGCGATGTCCTCGCCATTACTCCCCAGATATTCAGTAACGGATCTACGCTGGCTATCGGACAGTGAGGCATACCAGCCAAGCGTTGTGTCGTTGTCGTGGGTGCCGGTGTAGACAACCATGTTTTTCTCGTGGTTGTGGGGGAGATACGGATTGCCGGAACCCGAACCGAACGCAAACTGGAGAATCTTCATGCCGGGGAATTCAAACCTGTCCCGCAGGGACTCAACTTCGGGCGTGATAACCCCCAGATCCTCCGCAATAATAGGAAGTGTGCCCAACGCAGAGAAAATTGCTCCAAAGAAATTCCCTCCCGGTCCTTTCACCCACTCCCCTTTCTGAGCGGTCCGATGGGTGGCCGGCACGTGCCAGGCGGCTTCAAATCCCCTGAAATGATCGATTCGCACCACATCAAACATTTCAAACATGTAGCGGAAACGCTGCAACCACCACGAGTAGCCACTTTTGCGATTTGCGTCCCAATCGTAGAGCGGGTTGCCCCATAACTGACCGGTTTTGCTGAAATAATCCGGCGGCACCCCCGCTACGACGGTCGGTTTGCCCTTCGCATCCAGCAGGAAGAGCTCGCGATTGCTCCAGACGTCGGCAGAATCCAAGGCAACAAAAATGGGAATATCACCGATAAGACGCACGTTCCGTTCTGCGGCATGGCTGCGCAACAATTTCCACTGCCTGAAAAACTGCCACTGCACATATTTGTGGACACCGATCTCCTCGCCCAGATCAACCGACAGTTTCTGATATATGTGAGGCGTGATGAGTGCAGCATCCTTCGGCCATTTGTCCCAGCTTTTCGCACCATAGCGGTTTTTGAGCGCCATAAAGAGCGCGTAGTCATGGAGCCAGGGAGTAGTGTCGCAAAAATGCCAGAACTCCTGTTTGCGAGGAGTGGTCTCACCAGCCAGGAAGGCCGCAGCCGCAAGACGGAGAAGCCGGGGCCGCTGTTCGCACACGGTTGCAAAATCGACCCGGGCAGTCTCATGGTTACAATCTTCACGCTGTTCAGCTGCCAGGTCGCCATCTGCGATGAGTTGATCAATATCCACCAGCAGCGGATTCCCGGCAAAGGCGGAAAGCCCTGAATACGGTGAATTGCCGCATGCCGGGGGCACCAGCGGAAGCATCTGCCAAGAGGAAACCCCCATGTCGGCAAGCAGATCAATAAACCTCCGGGCATGCTCCCCGAACGAGCCGATACCTCCCGGCCCCGGCAGAGAAGAAGGGTGCAACAGTACGCCGCACCCGCGTTGATTCATCATTGGTTCCTCCCCGGCAGCTTCCTTAACGTGTCCATGACTTTCCTCATCGGCTTGGTAACTTTCCAGCTGCTGGAGTTCAACAGGGTATTAATAAACTCGTCTTTCTCCCGCAACAGCTCCTGTTCACGCCTATTGACAACCTCCTCATCCCCGGAGGCTACGTCTTCAAGGGTATTGAAGGCGTTCAGCAGCCGTAGATCACGCTTTGTCAGACGGCGTCCGTCGCGATAGATGTCGAGCATGTCTTCGTACCACTGACCGACAGACAGGGTACACATACCATGCAGCGACCTGCGCATTTCCATCAAGCGTGCATGATCCTCATTCTGACGCAGCACCATGCCAACCGCATCGAGGTACTGCCGGCCATACTTTTCGTCAGGCTCCAGATGGCATCCCTCGCCCCATTCGTTCCAGGCATTAATGAACACCAGGCGCTCGTCACCGGTATACCTCTCACACGTCTGACGCACAGTACGGGAAAGCCAGAACGCAAAATTTTCAGGAGATGAATTAACGAACAGAGTTGATTTGGTGCTTCTGCGGGCAGTGTTGTCCCAAGCGGGAAAAACCCCGCGGAACAGTGTATAGGCGGGCTGAAACCGGCTCATCATCTCAAGCATGCAGCGTTCATAGTCATAGACCGACAAGTCGTCGGGAAGCGGTATGTCCGGCAGGCCGGCTCTGGCAAGATTGGTGATTTTTCTGCCAGTCGATTCCCAGTAGGGAGCAAATTCCATGGCCGCATCGAAACCGATCTCCGCCGGGTCAGGCTCGGAGCCGTGCATAAAATTTTCGACCCGAACAAGGTATATCTCCCCGACGCCTGCCTTGATCATGGTCTCCCGCCAGATTTCAGCCGTTTTCTTAGGATCGGGAAGCAGGCTGGTGCGATAGATAATCAATAGCGGCCGGCCGTTGACCCGGATGTAGCGTTCATCACGAAACGCCGGTAGTAGATCAAGTATGAAGGCGAGACTGTCATCATCACTGTACTGCTGGGCCATCAGCACGTCACGGTCACGCCCGTCCCAGCGTCTGGTCCAGTTTTCGTTGGCCCAGCAGACGCAGAATGGAAACCGCGGTTCCTTCGAGGCGATGACCTCGTTTAATGGCCGTTCAAGAAGCCGTCTTCCGTTGAACCAGTAGTGATAGTAACAGAAGCCGAAAATTCCGCTCCGTTTCGCCAGCTCTGCCTGCTCAATTCTGGCGTCAGGCGTACGGAGATCATAGTAACCCAGCTCTCCGGGTACATGCGGCTGGTAATGCCCCTGAAACCGGGGTGTTCCCTTCCGCACGTTGGTCCACTCGGTGAAGCCTTTTCCCCACCAGGCATCATTCTCGGGAATGGGATGATACTGCGGAAGGTACATGGCAATTGCCCGCACTCCGCCCGTGTCCGGTATATCAATGTTTTTCGAACCCTTCATTATCGTTCAATGCCCCTCGCTACTGCAGCAGATTGTCCAGCATACAATCCGGTTCACTTCCGGTGTACCGGCATGATAACAGATTTTTGTCCGCCGCGAACAATCATAATGCCGAATTCAGGCACGGCGTTTCCGGAAACCGGAATCTGAAGTAAAAAACCGGACAGGTCATAATTGCAACCATTGTTGAAATGGCCAGTTACGTCCGTCCTCAGGCTCCTGACGGTTGTGTAGGCTTCCAGGCTAGCTCCGCACCTCACAAGCACGAATATTTCTGCATCACCGGTATCTTCCCCATTCTCGATAAAAGCCCACCCTTTCACATGAAAGGAGTTTACCGTCACCCTTGTCTCTTCGATGTGGTATCTGATGTCGTCTGTTGACGACAGATCACCAGGACTGCCAATGCTGATGCAGGGTGGCAGAGGCTGTTCGGCGGTACCTGCGGCTGAGATAGTCCTTCGCAATGCATTTTCGATGTTGTCGGTACAGCATTCCAGATTCCATGAGTGCAGCACATGCTCCCGCGACGCAACCCCCATATCAACGGCAAAGAGCCGATTGCACAGCCGTGTGATGAGTGCGCCGAGTTGCTGCGGATCGTCCTCCAGTGCCAAAAAACCGTTAACACCGTTAACGACAGTCTCCTTAACTCCACCCTCGGCAATGCCGACTGCAGCGGTGCCACAGGCATTGGCCTCCAGCGGGGCTAGTCCGAATGGCTCGAGACGCGACGTAAAGACAATGGCGCACGCCCTGCTCAACAGACTGATGACCTCGCTGTCAGGTATGTGCAACCGGGGGAGAAAATTCACCCCCAGCGAAGCAGCCAGCCTGAAATAGTCGTCAAGATCGCTCTGGTACGCTCCGTTGCCGACCCAGACCAGCGTCGGACGGATTTCACGTGGAATCGTCCCCACAGCCCTGATTGCGCGGTCGGGGCCCTTGGCATGATAAATGGTACCCAGACCGACGACAAAATTTTCCTTCTGCTCACCTGTTGGCTTGTAGAGGTCGGTGTCTATCCCGAGATAGCATACGGATGAGTCGAGGTTGTAAGCTTTGAGAATGCTCTCACGGCTGTATATTGAATTTGCCAGAATGCGGTCAAAACTTCTCGCATATTCCAGTTCAGTCCGCGCCTGCAGCCTGGCTCCTCCAAGTATTCTCCGATTATTAAACAGGCCTCTGACACTGTCGCGAAATCCGCCGGCAGTTGCAGGTGGTCCAATCCAGGGGAGCTCGGGAAGAGCCTCGTAGAGCCAGCGGTATGGCTCGCCAAGATAGAGCGCCGAGGGGAGCCCGGCGTATCCCGCAATGGCAGAAGTTCTTAAGAACATGCATGCATTTGCAAAGAGGACATCGAACCCCCCCGGTTTCATCCTGTCAGCGCACATCCGACAATGTTCATCAAGAACCGATACAAGTTTCCTGACGCCCGAAAGCGGCTTCAATGGACTGTGATTCAACGAAGAAGAGCTGAGCGGTACGATATTTTCCTTAACAAGTTCTGAAAGTGGCAGGAACTTCTGGTCGGCCGTGTCAGGACACCAGGACTCGACATAGTGGCCCCGCTCAATCAGTCCCTTGACATGGGTGAACAGCTGACGCTTGCCACCGCCGCTGGGCAGATTGTGCCAGACCGCAATTCTAAGTTTTTTCACTGAACGGGTACCTCTCGTCCCTTTTCATACACAACCGACGCCAATACCTCGGAAAGCGGGGCATACACTTTTTCCGGAGAAAAATTAGCCTCTGCATACCGGCTGGCCCTCGCCTGCAGTTCGCAGCGTAGTGAGACATCCTTCAGCAGCGTAACCACTGACGAGGAGAAGTGATCCCAGTCGGCAGAGACAATGTACGGTGGCTCATGCTCATACTCGATTCCTTCAACGCTGTTAGGTGTGGCGACCAACGCCCTCCCCCGGCAAAGCGCCTCGACGCTCTTGATTTTCAGCCCGGTGCCGGCCATGACCGGATTGACCACCACCGCCGCCCTGCTGTACTCTTCGTCCAGGGACTCAACCCACCCGACCTTTTGAACAGAATCATCAGCCGCTGTAACAGCTGCGCCGATCTTGCCTATAACCCTGAAAACGGCTCCCGGGCACTCCTTCCTGATCTTCGGCCAGGCCTCGCTGATGAACTGTTTCAGCCCCAGGAGATTGAGCGGATTGTCGGACCCGACAATGAGGACCGTTTCAGATGCCACAAAATTATCGCAGCCGGAAACCGGACAGAAGTCAATTCCAACCGAAATAACCTTTCGCTCGGGAACCAGTCGCCGGAACATCGAAGCTTCGTGAGACTGGATGGCCATAACGACATCGCTTTGCAGCAGGTATCCCCGCTCCTCACCTCCCGAGCAGAACAAGGGGTCATCAACTCCGTAGGCCAGTACCTGTTCTTTTTTCCTCGAAAAAATATCATGGGTATCGATTATCCTGAGCACCCCGGCCGGAAGACGCGCCAGACAGGGTGCCATGAACACATACTCAGCAATGACGGCTGCCGGGCGGTACCGCAGGACAAGCTCCCTGGTCATATCGACCAACTCCTGCGGGCAGAGCCCCTCCTTGATCTCCAGCGATCTGCGACAGTAATCCCACGACATGCCATGGTTCAGCAGATCCAGCATTCTGAAAAAGCGTCGTACAGCCTTCGCAGCACTGCCCACAAGGGATTTGCGCCCCTCTGACGCCCCCCTGCCGGCAAGGGTGTGAACGACACCTATCTTCTCTTCAAGCAGAGTGATGGTTTCAGCCGGAAGATCATAATGTTTGAGGAGCAGCACGATCCTGAACCCGGCACTCTTCAGCCAGTTGATCATGCTCATGATCCTGATTTCGTTTCCCGCCGCCGGAGGGTACGGGATCACATGGGTCACGATCAGGATTGTGCGATCTTGCCCGAGGTACTGCTGCTCCGTCATCATTTTTTCTTTCCGAAGCGCAGCAGGAAAAAATCAACCATACCCTTCGCGGAACCGCGGGCGACCTCCTTGTCGCCATTCCTGTTAATCTGCAGGATACTCTTAATTTTGTGCCTCAAAACGGAGAAGAAAAAAACCGGGCGATGCTTTACCGTAAACAGCATGCAGTTGCGGTACAGGTAGTAGTTATACAAAGGTGACCGCTCGCCAAGGCTTTGGGAAATTTTGTGCCATACTTTCGAGCCGGGAACGTACAGTACGCGCATCCCCTTGGCCTTGACACGCTCGTTCCAGTCTGTCTCTTCGAACAGCAAAAAGTAGCGCGGATCCATCAGTCCGGTTTCCATGACGGCCCTGCGGGTGATCATGAGACTGCACCCGGTAATATAATCCACATCTCTCAGTTCGTCGAACTGCCCTTCGTCATGCGTATTTTCACCATAGTGCCCGGAACAGCCGTCTTCGTAGCGTATCCAGCCACCTGCAAACCAGAGCAGGTTTTCACGGCCATAATAATATATTTTAGACCCCAGAATCCCGGCATCCCGATTGGCTTCGGCGGCGGCAACAAGCATGGTGAGGGCATCCGGATCAACCACCGTGTCGTTATTGAGCAGCCACACATACTCGGCACCCTCCCTGATGGCATGATCCACCCCGATATTGTTCCCACCGGCATAGCCGAGGTTTTCCCCGGTCTGAATAATGGTTATGCCGGGGAACTGTTTACGTAGAGCTTCTTCCGAGCCATCCGTCGATCCATTGTCAACGATAAGAATACGATAGCAGCCATAAGAAAGCTTCAGACAGGATTCCACACACTCAACAGTGTCTTCACGTCCGTTCCAGTTCAGGATGACGACATATGCCAGAGAATATTTATCTGTAAGGGGATGCAAATCAGTAGATGAGTCCAAACTGTCGGTTCCAATAAGCATAGTACAGGAAGCTGAATATGCCAGATTAATTTGGTGGTGGTAATAAACCGGAGCGGCCAGGGTGCACAAAGTACTACAAAAGGTTCGCCGCCAGTTCGGCCAGTTCCGAGCGTTCCCCCTTGGTCAGAGTTACATGTGCAGCGATGCGCTGGTCCTTGAACTTTTCAACCAGGTAGGTCAGTCCGTTGCTGGAGGCATCGACATACGGATTATCGATCTGGTACGGGTCGCCGGTCAGAACAATCTTCGTTCCCTCCCCCACCCTGGTGACAATCGTCTTGATTTCATGGGGGGTCAGGTTCTGGGCCTCGTCGACGATCAGGTACTGGTTGGGGATCGAACGACCACGGATGTAGGTCAGCGGTTCGATGTCCAGAAGCCCCATCGCCATCAGCTCCTTGTACCCCTTGCTGTGCCGTTTTTCCGACTCGTGTCCCGAGATGAGCAATTCCACATTGTCGAAGATCGGCTGCATCCAGGGTGTCAGTTTTTCTTCTATATCGCCGGGGAGAAAGCCGAGGTCTTTCCCCATCGGGAATACCGGACGCGACACCAGCAGTCGATTGTATATATTTTCTTCTGCCGTCTTCTGCAGGCCGGCCGCGATGGCCAGCAGGGTTTTCCCGGTTCCGGCTTTGCCGACCAGCGTCACCAGTTTGATGGTATCGTCCATCAGCACGTCAAGTGCAAAAGATTGCTCACGATTGCGGGCGAAAATGCTCCAGATGCCATCCTTGGGAATCTTGCGGACAGGAACAATTCGGGCGTTTGCCGGATCGTTGCGGCAGATGGCGGTATGCGACGGATTGGCAGCATCAACAATTGTGATGAACTCGTTGGGGGAAAGTTCCACCGGCGCATCGATCCACCCCTGACCGTAAAACCGGTCAACTGACTCGGCGGAGACTTCGATTGAGCGGGTGCCTGCATAGAGATCCTGGATGTCAACCTTGTCAGATTCGTAATCCTCGGCACTCAGGCCAATAGCATCGGCCTTGATCCGGAGGTTGGTATCTTTGGTGACAAAGATGGTGACGGCGTCGGGGAACCGGTCGCGAACATCCTGCGCAATAGCAATGATGCGGTTATCACCGTTGTCTACCCTGAGGTCAACCGGCAGGTTCTTGAAAAATTTTTCAACAAAAAGCTCCACGCGGAGCATTCCGCCGCCGGGAAGCGAGACACCAGCCGCCAGGGAACCCTTCTCGCGCATGGAGTCCAGGATACGTGAGACCTGACGGGCGTTCCGGCCGGTTTCGTTCATATCCTTCTTAAAGCGGTCAACTTCCTCAATCACCGTGATCGGGATGATAATATTGTTGTCCTGAAATTTGAACAGCGACTGCGGATCGTGCAAAAGCACGTTAGTGTCGAGAATAAAATTTTTCACAAAATACCTTTCAGGCGAGATTACAGCAACCGAATATAAGTTGATATAAATTATTTTTCAATAATTTGCACCGTCAGACCTTCCAGCTTGCCAAGAATCTTGATCCAAACGTCCCGGCTCCTGTATTTGGCATTCAACACGACTTCACCCTCCTTGTTGATCGCCGACAGCACGCTTTCAGGGGAGTCTTCAATGGCAAAGTAGGTGTAAATGCCGGTTTTGTAGAGTTCCGCTTTGGTGAACGCCCTTTCGGGGGCCCACGAGCAGGACGAACAGAGCACCAGCATCATAACCAAACTTAAAATATATTTCATGACAACTCCTCAGGCCGCCGTAATTCAGGTGCAATCATCTCAATTTTTCGCAGCATTGTACAACGGCATCGGAAAAAAATGCAATCTCTTCGCGCGTGGTTGACCACCCGGGACTGACACGTACCGTTCCACAGGGGAGCGTACCGAGTGTCCTGTGGGCAAACGGGGCGCAATGCAACCCCGCCCTGACGGCAATGTCGAAGCCGTGGTCAAGTTCAAGCGCGAGACTCGCCGGATCGATGCCTTCAACAGTGAACGAGAGCACATTTCCCAGTTGCGCCCATTCGCGTGGACCGTAGATAGTCGCCCCTTCCACCGATAAAAGCGCTGCAGCGGCATCGCGCAATAAGTCCTGTTCGTGCCGCAACAGTGCTGAAGGCCCCCTCTCAATGACAAAACTGACACCTGCCATCAGACCGGCAATGCCTGGCAGATTATGGGTTCCTGCCTCGAACCCGTCAGGCATGCCGGCAGGCTGGTGCTCGGAGGAAGAATACGTGCCGGTCCCCCCCTGTAGCTGAGGCTTCAGATCGATGCCGGGCGCCACATAGAGGAATCCGGTACCCTGGGGGCCCAATAATCCCTTGTGACCTGGGACGGCAAGCAGATCAATACCGATTGCAGCAACATCGATATCCACACTGCCGGCCGATTGGGCAGCGTCAAGCAGAAACCGGATGCCGGACTCGCGGCAGAGCGCCCCGACCGCCCCGATCGGCTGAACAGCGCCGCAGACGTTTGAGACATGACCAAGTGCTACCATGGTAGTATTCGGCCTCAGCGCGCGACGGAGGTCGTCCGGGGAAACTACTCCCTCACTCCCCGCTGGCACGATCGTCACTTCCACTCCACAGCTGCTGAGAGCATTCAGAGGACGCAGCAGCGAATTATGCTCCATGGAGGTTGTCACCACATGATCCCCTCCGGAGAGGAAACCATGCAGGGCAAGATTGAGAGCAGCGGTCGCGTTATGGGTAAAGATTATTCGAGAGGAATCGGCAATCGAAAAAAGCCGGGCAATGATCTCGCGGGTCCGGAAGACGATGCGGTCCGCCTCCAGGGAACGCCGGTAGCCACCCCGCCCCGGTGAGGTACCGACTTCGCGCATGGCGTGCATGACCGCGTCGTAAACCGCGTCAGGCTTCGGATATGTCGTTGCAGCATTATCAAGGTAGATACTCATATATACGTCAGTCGATCACGGGGCAAGCGCTGGCTTTGCAGTAGCCCAGGGAGAGTAGTGTACCACCCCGGAGCCGGTATTCCGTGCCCGGTCAAAAATTTTGCCGACTATCCCGGAGCGGTCACTGCTCCCCCACCAGTTCTGAATCGCATGTACATCGTCGCTGCCGGCATTGTAAATGTTATAACCGGCATTTGCTGAAAACGCACTGTCCCACACAAGCGCCTGTCCATCCTCAAACCGCACGGCATCCCCACCCGTTTCGCTAAAACTGCAGCGATTGATCTTCAGACGTGCACCGGACAGGTGAAGAGCAACCACTCTGTTTTTCACAAAGCTGCCCATGGAAATCTGTCCGCTCCCCCCCTTAATGCGAGCACCGGTCCCATTGGAAGAAAGCTCCGATGACGTTAACCTGATTCTGCATTCATCGGCTGTGAATCCAAATTGCTCACTGCCGCTAATCCTGACAGAAGTCAGTGCTACTGACGATCGAAACGCGACCACACCCTGCCTGCACGAACTGATTGCTGTATCGCGGGCCTCCAGTTCGCTGTCATGCAGCTCAATGCCGATCCCGCCACCACTGATGGAGCCACCGCTAAGCTGGACAAACGAATCGCGAGATAAAATTCCAACACGAGCATGCGTCAGAGAACAATTTTTCAGCGCCAGCACTGAATACTGCATACCGACAGCAACCGAGGCATGCTCGATACTGCACTGCTCCAGCTGGTTCCGTTTTTCCGTCGCATGTAACAGTACACCACCCCATCCATCCGGGCGTTCAGATGTCATCATTATACGTTTATCCGCAGTCCCGACAGCCTGAATGCGCCCCTGAACCACCAGGCGCGAAGGCATATTTTTGGCGTCCTCAGACGAAAAACGGACGATGGTGCCGGGCTCGATTCGCAGAGTAGCCTGCGGTGCCACGATAACACTCCCTCTGACCAGCACCGTTCCTCGCCAGGTTGTATCCACGTGTAACACTGTTCCGTCAGGAACGGTGCTCGTCTCTTCGGGTACTGCAGCAGTCGCCTGTGACTGGCTGTATCCTGTGAAAGCAAAACTCCTCCTAGAATGAGTCGACTCCAGAGGTATACGAAACCGATATCCCCCCGACGATGCAATCACCCCGGCGGGGTAGTTCCGCTCAGGCAGACTGATCCGACTGGCATCCTCACGGGCGACGTGGGTGCATCCACCCGCCGGACTAATCAGAAAGACGGCAGTTATGAATAGTATGAAAGTACGCATCATGCTAATCCCCGGAATTGAAACTGGTGGAGGCTATCACAAATCTCTACTGTGATAAAGCGTGATTATCCCATTCCCCAGCAGCCAAATTTTGTTGCACTTGGTTCCATGCACATTTGAGGAGTACATCACGAAAAAGGGCTAGACGTACACGTCTAACCCATTTTAATTAACTGGAGGCGGCGAGCGGATTTGAACCGCTGAATAAAGGTTTTGCAGACCTCTGCCTTACCACTTGGCTACGCCGCCATAAATTTGAGAATGCTCCTTATACCGAATTACTCTATTCCCTGTCAATCCCTATTTGAACTTGATGGCGACCCCGCTGGCCCGATATTCGGTTGACGGGATCAACCCGTAGACGGTTGTGCCGCCCGTCACCTCCAAAAGCATGACGGCGTCAGCCCCCATTTTTTCTGCTTGCTGCCGCACAGCCGTGAAACCCCATTGTCGTATGTCAGGCGGCAGCGAATAGTCCGAGCCGTATGTTTCCCGGGTGACCTGTATTCTGCCAAGCCTCTCGTAGGGGCGGATAAGTTCGTCCTGGGACAGTACCGGCGGCAGGTCGATGCTCGAAGACCTCGAAATCATGCTGCACCCACCGAAGAGGAGCGAAATCAGCGTCAGCGCCATCATTATCGATGTCGTTACAACGGAGCGCATTGCAGACAGGGGCGATTGCATTTCAATTTACTCCATCAAATGTATTTCCTTCTGGACAGCAAAACGCCTGCATGGTAGTATTTGTCCCTTTTTAAGGCAACCGAAATCTAGTGCAGCGACAAAATTTTACAAAGGAGCCGGGGAGATGTCGGGTCATAATAAATGGAGCACCATCAAGCACAAAAAGGGTGCGGCCGATGCCAAACGAGGTAAGGTATTCACCAAACTGATCAAGGAAATTTCGGTAGCAGCCAAACTGGGGGGCGGCGACCCCGCAGCAAATCCCCGTCTGCGGACTGCCGTCGATAAGGCAAAAGCCGAGAATATGCCCAAAGACAACATCGAGCGGGCAATAAAGAAGGGTGCTGGCGGCCTGGAAGGTGTCAACTACGAGGAGATCGTCTATGAGGGGTATGGCCCCGGCGGCGCAGCGGTCCTGGTAGAAGTGCTGACTGACAACCGCAACCGTACCGTTTCTGAAATCCGCAGTATCTTCACAAAATGCAACGGCAACATGGGTGAAGCCGGCTGCGTTGCCTGGATGTTCAGCAAGGTCGGCCTGATCGTGTATGACAAGTCGGTCGGTTTCGATCAACTTTTTGAGGCCGCCATCGAGGCGGGTGCCGAGGACGTGGCCGAGCAGGACGAGCAATTTGAAGTCACAACCGAAATCGGAACGTTCATCGAAGTCCGGGAAGCCCTTGAATCAAAGGGTTTCAAACATCTTAACGCCGAGATCACCATGGTTCCTCAGACCCAGGTGCAGTTGGACGGTAAGCAGGCCGAAAGTATGCTCAAGCTGATGGACAGGCTGGAAGACAACGATGATGTGCAGAATGTGTATGCCAACTTCGACATCTCGGAAGAAGAGATGGAAAAGATGATGTAGTTGATTACAAGGGCTCCACGGAGCCCTTGTCTGTTTTTGGAGGGGGCAGACCGATGATCGAACAGGCTACGTTTGCAGCTGGCTGTTTTTGGGGGGTCGAAGAGACCTTCATGTCGGTGCCGGGGGTTGAGGCGACCCGGGTGGGATACACCGACGGACACCTTGAGCATCCGACCTACAAGGATGTCTGCAGCCATGACAGCGGCCATGCCGAAGCGGTCGAGGTGACCTATAATTCTGCGCTCGTTTCCTACGAAGAGCTATTGGATGTGTTCTGGGGGTGCCACGATCCGACCCAGCTTAACCGTCAGGGGCCGGATATCGGCAGCCAGTATCGCTCGGCGATTTTCTACCACTCCGAAGAGCAGCGCTACGCCGCCGAGGAATCGCTTGAGCAGCTTGAATTCACGGGTCGTTACAGTCGCCGTATCGCCACCGTAATCGTACCGGCCACCAGATTCTGGGAAGCCGAGGCCTTTCACCAGAAATACCACCAGAAATTCGGCGGCGGTTGCGGGTTCTGAGGCTTACCGGTAGAGAGGGCAGGTGAAACATGGACAGCCATTTTACTCCGCGTAATGTGTATATTGCCGCTTCGTGGATGGCGCCGGTAGGACGCTATGACGGCAAAGACAAGGAGAAACTCTCTTTTCTTGAACTGGCTGAACGGAGTAGCGAAGTTTTCAATGGCAGCCCTGTCCGGCGCCGGGATGTAGAGGCGGTCATCGTCGGCAGCCAGAATCCGGCAGCATTCTCAGGGGTCGATAATACGGCAGCCAAAATCGCCGGAATCCTCGGGATTTCCGGTGCCCGATCGGTACTGATCGACACCGCCTCATCCTCGGGAGCGTCGGCCTTTGAAAGCGCCTACCTTGAGATCGCCTCCGGCAGGTATGATCATGTCCTGGCGATCGGCATTCAGAAGATGAGCGATGCCAACACGCTCGACTCAACCCGCATCATTGCCGGAGTTATCGACCGGGACGAATCCGAATTTGGATTGACCATGCCGGCCTGCGGCGCACTGGTGGCGCGGGCGCTTCAGGAACGGCTGGAGTTATCGGATGAGGAGTGGACCGCCTTTTCGGCCTTACTGACCCAGCGCAGCCAGCGGTTTGCAGCCCGCAACCCCGATGCCCATCTCAATCAGCAGATCGAGCTTCAGGACTACTACCGCCAGATATCTGATGGAAAAAATTACCGTTACTGGCACCCGCTCCGCTACCATGATTTCTGCCCCATGTCGGACGGGGTCGCAGCGATTCTGCTTACTTCCCGCCCACAGGACGTCGTAGTCAGCGGTGTCGGCAGCGCCACCGACATCCCAACCATCGCCGACCGCAACTATTTCCATTCATTCCCCGCAACAGTAATCGCCGCTGCCTGCACCTACGGCATGGCCGGGATCAAGGATATCCGCTCATTGGCCGGGAAGCTTCATGTCAATATGCACGACCCCTTCAACGGATTCGGGCCGATCAACATGGTGGATCTCGGGATTGTAAACAGCAGGCATCTGCTGGACGCGCTGCTTGACGATAGCCTGACAGGAGAGCAGGGTGCTTTCCCCACCAATGTGACCGGCGGCCTGAAGGGGCGCGGACACCCGCTCGGGGCCACCGGCATGATCCAGATTGTGGAAAATCACCATCTGATCCGCGAACGCGGCTTTTCGGCCGGGCTGTCCCACTCCATCGGAGGGCCGATCAACAATAATGTTGTCACGCTGATTGAGCGGTGCGACCACTACCTGCACCGGGCGCATGAGCGCTACAAGCCGTGGGGGATGCCGTCGCTGGGGAAACAGAAACCCAAAGGAATCACCATCGAGTCCCTGCTGTCGGCCGGCGGTACGGTCGAAGGCTCCTTTGTGACATCAACCGCCCGCTTCAATTACAAGTCGGGGCAACCGGAGGTGGTCATCGTGATTGTTGCCTGCCACCATACGGAAGGTACTCATCGTTTTCTGTTCGGTGTGGGTGGAGAGCACTACGAGGAGATAGCCGGCCATAAAAGCGGTGACCGGGTGGTTATCGAACGTTTGCCTGACGGCTCGATCATGGTCAACAGCATGGCAGTTAAGAAGTTCTACAACCGCACCATCAACGGGCTGGTGGAACTGGCCGGACAGAGCTGGAAAAAACTGACCGGCAAGGGATAAAAAAACGGCCGGAAGCGAAAATGCTTTAGCTTATTGCTGCGTTTTTGAAATTCCGTCACATCCGCAAATCGTCCAAAAACTCAGACGGTACATCTCCGCTCGTCACCAGCAGATGATCACGTGCACGGGTACAGGCCACATACAACAAATGTCGTTCGGTATCGTACACTTCCTGTAAATCCGCATCATCTGTTACCGTTTCAATCCGCTCCTGAAGCGGAATGACTTCATCGTCACATGCCATCACGGCTACTGCCCGGAACTCCAGACCCTTGGCGAGATGCATCGTACTGATCGATACCTGACCAATTGTAGTTTCTACTTTTTCGTCAAGTACCTTGTATGCTATTCCCGCCTTTTCGACTGCAGTGCATGCTCTGTCCAGTTCTGCTGCTGACCTAACAAATATGCCGATTTCATGAGGCTTGATGCCTTCAGCGGATCGATCAGAAAGCCATTTGCCAACAGCTTTCATTTCGTCTTCCGGAGTGGTCATGGCTGCAATGGTTGGCATTGGACCGTTAAAAACCGATGTTGTTCCAAGCCTGTTTTCAGAATTGCCGTCAACATCCGAAATTTCAGGGCCTAACAGGCGGTCTGCTTGCATTCTGATTTGATGGGATGTGCGGTAATTGATCTTCAGCGTTTTTGATCGTCCGCGTAATTCAACACCGAGAGATTTCCATGAGAACGGCTGCTGAAAAATCCTTTGACCAAGGTCTCCAGCGAAGAACAAGCTGTTTGGCCGTCCTTTGCCAAGTGCAGCCAGAAAGCGTAACTGGGCAACATTGATGTCCTGGGCCTCATCGACAATACAGAAATCAAATGGATGCTGCTTACTTTCAGTCAGGTGGCTTGCCAATCTGTTGAACATACCGGCACTCGTAATCATTTTCTGCGACTGAAGAGTTGATTGAACCTGTTCGAAGATGGACCAGAGAAGCTTGCGTTGTTGCTCAGTCAGTCGGGTCTTTCGTCCCAACCTTGTTACATCGCGATACGACTCCCAACTGTCCAATTGCCACGCGTCAACTACTTGCTCCCATTCAGTCCACAAAAAGTGCTGACTGAACTTGTTACCTTCGACTGTTGCCGCTACTTTTGAAATAAGCTGACCAGCTACTTCACGGGTTGCCACCTGCGCCCGGCCAAAGTTCATTTCGTAGAGACGCAATCCGATTGTATTCATGGAGTGAACGTCAAGCCGCTCACCAAGACGAGGTTCACTGCCGATCAACCGTTTCAACTTCGTTCTCAATGCGCTTGCAAGGGTATCGGAGAAGGTTGTCAGCAGCACTCGTGCATCAGCGTTGCTACGGGTCAAATAGACAGCACGGTGCAGGGCGACAATGGTCTTGCCCGTACCTGCTGAACCAGATACGCGTGCTGGGCCGCTATAATCTTTCTCTACTAGTTGCCGTTGTGCCGGGTGGAGAAATACGGTCCATTTCTCCCACGGGTAATTGAGAGCATTTTCCAGCTCTTCCACATTATTCATCACGCGGAAACGGCGTTGGGCATCGGGATGATCAAACGGATTCGTACCTGCCGCCACTGGTTGTGGTTGTTGCGGCGTCCCGCCTGTCGCCAGTTCCAGAAGCGCTTCGGCTGCCTCGGCTGGGAGATGGTCGGCTAGTTCAAGGATGGTGTCTTCATTGGCGGTACGTACATCGTCCAGCCATTCCTTCGGTATACCGTAGCCAAGCAGGGCATCTGCCGCGATATGTTCAAATAGGGGCAGCTTGGGTTGAACAAGTTGCGGTGCTTCCACATACCTGGGAATGGTTATTTCCTGCACTGTCTCCCGAATCTCCACCAACTGCGCTGCGCCAGTCTTGGGGTGGATCTCCAGCTTGCGCCGCTCTCCCCATTGGTAAGCAGGATCGTGGTGGTCCACATAACAGAGAAGCAGGCTATCAGAAGACTTGTGAACTATTATTCGCAGATCACTACCGGCCCTTACCGACCAGAAGTTCTTGTCCCTGGCTTTTTCAAGTTTATGGAAGCTCATGCTCGGATTGGCTGGGTTCAGTTGCAGGTCAAATGCCGTGGTTTTGACAAACTTCTGTTCATCGCCGGTCAGTTTGGCAAGGCTATCGGTGAATGTATCAGCTATGCGGAATTCCATTAATCAGCACCAGTCATAGAAACGAGTTTACCGATGAAATGATGTACATCATCATGAATTTCATCAGCAGTCATGTTCATTGCAACCTGCTCTCGAAGGAGTTGCAAGGGCGGGGAGCCATTTCGAAGTTGGTGGAAGAGAGAATCATTGTTCTCAAATAAAATACGTTTTCCGTCTAAAACACTAAAAATGTTTGCCGTTACATTTCGCCAGTTCTTTCCCGGAGGCAAGGTAAGGTTTTGACCGATAAAGAACTCGTCTATGGCCGTTATAACCGGCTGAGCAAATAGATTGTCATCACCATATTCCAACAACCGAAATATTGCCCGTTTCCAGACGTCGGGAACCAGCAGATAGTTTTCGATATTCTTGCGCTTCCACTCGGCCAGCGTAGGATTGTCATGCTGTGGATGAAATGCATTGTCATTGCTGTCATAATCAAAAAGCATCAGCCTTGATACCTCAGGAATTATCTGTTGTAGCGCACCAAAATGCTCGTCTGCCGCCTTCTTCATATTATCTTTACCACCGCCACCCATAGCCTTGAAGCACACTTTATCCATTGCAGTCTGTGCGCCGCATTGATCGGCCCAAGCACGTAGAATACGTTCGTCACTTTCTCCTTCAACATATAGGATGTAAGGCGAAGCAATAAGTCGCGTAATCTCTTCATTCGACACGTCTGCCATTGCCCGCAGCACTTCCGGCGTGGACTGGATGCGTTTGGGACCTTGGCTTAACAAGGAAATAATCTGGGTAACGTCCACTCCACGCGCAAACTCTTCAGCGTGTGTTGCAATCAGAAACTGAGTATTTCTTTCTAAAGACTTTTTCTTGAAGTAATCGAGAATTTCACGTTGCAAATTAACGTGCAAATGAGCGTCTGGTTCATCTAGCAGAATCGTAGTCGGTTGATAGCCGTACAGGAAGGCAAGCAGGGTCAATGTCTGGTGAAAACCGCTCCCGCCGGAAATAATATCGTAGTCTTTACCATTCTGACGGTACTCAACGGTGATGTAAACGTCTCTGGCAGAGTCATACTTGGGTTCACGGATCTTTACTGAAAACCAGCGTTCGATAATAGTCGCCAGTTCTTGCCAATCTTTGGGATGTGAAACTTTGAGGGTACGACCATCCGAGCCTCTGCTGGGAACGGGACATACACGCAGCAGCAAGTTGCGTAACACACTGCCTGGCTGGCCTTTGCCGACCTGCTGGCGGATCGGAGAAACATCAAGCCATTTCTCTGTTGGCTCCAAGCCGGAAAACGGTGGGACATAGGCAATTTTGGGTAAAGCATCTTGTTGTTCACATGTACGGAATTTTGCCCAGCCACCAATAGGGATTGCATAAATGGTCTGCGGGGAGTGATAACGCAGTTCAATGCCAAACTCTTCAATGCTCCCAGAAGCACTCTGCCATTCCACCAAAATTTCGATTAAAATAAATTCCTGTTTTTTCTTGCCATCAATTACCGGATAGGCGCGATCCGTCCGGTCTTTCCAGAGAAGGTTAAATTCCGGCACCGGCAATGCAGTGAAGTTGGGGAGCACCACTTGAATACCAACGGAACCACTTCGTTTTGAACGATGGAATTCGTCAACGCAGTACTGCCAGATTGCCAGAGCCTGTAGCATTGTGCTCTTGCCGCAGTTGTTTCGTCCAATTAGTAGATCGAAACGCGTAAAGTCGTAGGTTTGTTCTCCCACGCTTTTGAAATTGCGTAAGGTTAGTCGAGTAATCATTTTGAGGTGCTCCTTATCGCAAAATCTATATCATTTTTACACATAATCACACCCGAAACACCTTCATAACCTCATCCCCCAGGTGGTTGATCACCTTAACTGCAATCCGCCCGGTTTTCGGTTTGTCGAATGGCCGTGAAGTGTCGCTGTTCAGTGATGCCCAAGCGTCTTCATTGATCTCAGCCTTGAGGGTGGTTTTTAGTGATTTGTACGGATCGTTTGCGCCAAGGAAATAAGCATGACGGACGAAGAAACTTTCTTCGTTGTAGTCGGTGTCGATGAACCAGCAGGCAATGCCTTCAGCGCCGTCACTGCGGACTTCGCCGGTGTTGGGGTGGAATACGTCAACACCATTGACTTTGACTTTTACCTGGCCATCAGCGACGTCTATGATATCTATATCCGGTTCGCCGAAGATAACAAACAGGTTGCCTTTACCAGTGTTCTTGAGGTCATCAGCCATGTGCAAATCTGCATTCATACGTGCCTTGAGAACGGGAATGCGGCCAAGTTTGTCGAATTCCGATGAGTGGGCATCGTAGTTAAAGGCACATGCAATCAGTACATCAAAACCAGCATCACCAGCTTCACGTGCGGCAGATACCAAGTCGGGACGTGATACAGTTCCGAATTCAGGACCAATGAAGATGGCAGCACGCTTTTCTGCACCTGATTCTTCATAACATCCTTCAGCGCAAATCAGATATCCCGGCCACGCAGTGAGTGCAGTAAAGGCTATTTTATCGACTTTGTGAGCCTGCTGAACTCCAGCGGTCTTAAGGTTTTCCAGTATCATCTGGACGAAGTCACGCTCCACACCATAGCCTTCCTTGGATTCAGCGGCAGTTTCGATTAGTTCATCATCTACACCAACTGCCAGTGTTCGATGTGGTGATAGGCTCTCCACTGTGAATGGACCTGCAACGCGAACTTTCTTTTTATCTTCGTATGGTTTGTCGTAGAGGTATTCAGAATCTGCCTTAGAAGCAATTGAGGCATCAATCTCTTTCTGGCGGGAAATACGCTGCTCCCACCATTGGGCATGAAGCTGCTTGGCTGCATCCGTCCACTTATTATCTTCATCGCGTGGGATTTCCCATTCATGCCACGTTTTGCTGACGTCCTCATTGAATTGCTGACGTAACGGTTCCATTTTCTCATGGAACTTCTCCCAGATAACGTCAATTTCGGAGTTACTTGCGATAGAGCTGAGCATGATGTGCGGTACTCGTTCATAGACAAAGCCTTGCCGAATATTACCACGCGTTGGGTGGCTTGACGGAATAGAACGGGTTACTTCGGCTTCCTTCAATTGACCATCTTTGGAGTCTGCAAGCAGGTAGTAGGGATAGCGAGCGCCCATAATTCGTGCTCTCGCTAAGGCAAGTGCAACTCTGGAAGTGTCGATGGTGATCCAGCGGCGTCCCCATTGTTCGGCGGCATAGGCCGTGGTACCGGAACCACAAGTAGGGTCAAGGATAAGGTCGCCTGGGTCTGTGGTCATTAAAACACAGCGTTGAACAGCTTCTGTAGCAGTCTGTACGACATATATTTTTGGATCAGTTCGGCTTTGAACACCACCAATGTCGAGCCAGATGTTAGTTCTTGGATTGGCAGCAAAATCATCAAGGCAGCGCACATATCGGACTGAAGCACCTTCCTGCATTACGCGCTCTGCTTTTGCTGCACGTACCAAGCCTTCAACTGTAGTTTTCCAATGAAGACCCTTAGGCGCTGTCCATTCACGGCCAACAAAAGAAAATCGCTGTTCCGAACTGGACTCGCCTTGCGACGTCAGATCAGCTGACGTCGCAAGGCGAGTCCGTTCATGTGCAGAGTTTCTTAGCGCTTGAATCGACGATATCTCTCTATATTTCGTTGCACCTGCCTCACCAGCTTGCTTAGCGGTAAAGAGATCGCGATACTTAAGCAAATTCTTTTTCTTCGCAAACCAAACCATGTAATCTGCGATGTTGGAAAGCGTATCACCGGAGAACCCAGTTGTTTTTGCGTACGCAATCGTTGAAACGAAATTATCCTCGCCAAAGACTTCATCCATCAAAGCCCGCACACGATGAACATTCTCATCACCAATCTGCACAAAGATTGATCCGGAGTCAGTCAACAAATCCCGCGCAACGGTCAGCCGATCCCGCAAATAGGTCATATATGAGTGAATTCCATCGCGCCAAGTATCCCTGAAAGCCTTAACTTGCTCCGGTTCGCGGGTGATGTGGTCGGTATTGCCGTCTTTCACATCTTTGCTGGTAGTTGACCACTGGAAATTGGAATTAAACTTGATCCCATAAGGTGGGTCAAAATAGATGCACTGCACCTTGCCACGCAACCCCTCACGTTCGGCCAGTGACGCCATGACTTGCAGGCTATCTCCCAGGATCATCCGGTTGGCCCAATGGGAATCATGCTGGTAGAATTCGGTCTTGGCATTCTCGCTTGGCAAACCGTTGAAATCGGCAAACAGGTCAAACTGTGCCTCTGTCTCTTTCACATCAGCTTTGGTTTGGCGCAGCAGATCGTCGATCAGCACCTTGGGGTGGACTTTCTCCTGAATATAGAGCGGCGGGGCCTGTACTACCAAATCGGACCAATCCTGCTCATCCTTGCCACGCCATACAAGCTGAGGATCAAGATCACGGTTGCGCCGTTCATACGCAATGCGTACGGAATTTTTATCCGCATCATACATAAGCGACTGATGCTCGGCGGTGGGTATGTTCTTGCGTGTCGCCTCATCGTGGTTGAGGGTTTCGACGGTTATTTTGGTTGGTGCTTTGGCCATTTATATCTCCGTGAGGCATTTTAGGCAATTATGAGGCATTTGAAATGTCCCTATTGTCCCCTTTATGTCCCCATTAATGTCTTGTTTGTCCAGTTTATGTCCTGTTACCATTTAGCCATTTGAGCCATTTATGAGCCAATTAATGTCTCAAACAAGCCTCTTGTAAAAGTCTAAAATTCTGTCATTCCAGCAGGTTTTTAGCCGGAATCCAGTTTGTAAATGCCTGAAAAGCTGGATCCCCGATAGAAGCATTCGGGGAAGACAATCTTTTTGCAATAGCCTCATACGTCTCATAAATAATTCATTCCATGAATGCCCTTCAGTTAAAGGTTTGCCGGGTTTACAAAGATTCCTGTGAGCCCATTATGAGCCCATTAATGGCACAATTGGCAGGATTGTGTCACGATTCCGCCGCTTGGCCCCTTTGGCCCCTTTGGCCCCTTAACGGCCCCTTTCGTAATCATGGCCCCTTTGGCCCCTTTGTGGCCCCTTTAGCCAAATGATAATAGACACCCTTACCGGTAGTTCCAACCTTCACGATGATTCCCTTTTCCATCAGCTCATCCAGATCGCGAGAGGCTGTACGTTTCGAAGCAGAGAATTCCGTCTGGAAATTTGTGTTAGTAATCGTCTGATAAATTTTCAGGTAATCAATCGCCTTCAACTGCCGCTCATTCAAATTGTACCCGGCAAGCACCTCCGGTGTCAGCCAGTCACGCCAGACCGTGGTGGTGAACTCCCCTCCACGCATAATAAAATCCGGTTCCGGCAGGTCATGATCCAGGCTCTCGCGGATCATCATGAGGGTTCCTGTGCCATATTTTTCGATATAACCGGCAAGAAAGAGAGCCTCGCAGGTGCGAGGGTTGCGGGCAATTGAGCCATGCGGATGGCGCAGACCTTCCGGGGTGAGAGGCGGAGTCAATATGCCGGGATTCCATACTTCTACCCGGTCGGCAAAGACGGAAACTTGAACAGCTCCGGCGGAGGTATAGTCCCGATGAGCAATGGCGTTGACGATAGCTTCCCGTATCACGTCCGGTGGAATCTCATAGCGGACCGGTGCCTGACTGCTTTCGGCGCGGGTGCCGACACTGCGGTTGAGCTTTGAGAGCACAAAGTCCACAGCCATATCCACCTGTTCGAAAAGGGTCCCCTTGAAAATGCGGTAGAACGGTACCGGACGCTGGATTTCGGTACCATGAAAATGCATGCAGCGTATCTCGGCAGCAGGAAGAAAACGCTGGGGGTCACGACCGAAGAGGAGTAAGGCGGCATTAGTTGGCTGTTCACCAGAGAGCAGATGCAGATGCGCAAGCAGATCGGTTACAGGAGTATTGTCTGGTAGTGGAAATTGACGTTCCATACGGGCCAGACGTAGAAAATTCGTAACAGAATGAAGATCGATGTCTTCAAGTGTGGCGTCAGGGCAAGGCCGCTCTTCAAAAGGGCGGGACTGAATAGCGCCACACCCTTCAAGATGATCCACAAGACTGGAATAGAGAGCGGCAGTCAATTCCGGGATATCAGCAAACCGCCGCCGTATAAGCTGTTGCCCTGCCTTACGGATGAGAGACAGCATCTTCGGCTTCCGGTTTTGGTCATCCGCACCCTTCACAAAAATCAGCCGGGGTATACCAGTTTCGGTGGCCTGATCGAACTCACGCTCAGTTGGGGAAACACCCTCAGCATCTTCAAATCCATATTCGTAGCCGAAAATGCCCAGATAAACGGCACTCCGATCAACCTCGGCGATATAGACGGCATCTGTCCGGCGATCACTGGCAGGAATATCTTCGAAAAGAAATGCCGTGAAGAAACGCCGCAGAAGCGGGTCGCTCTCAATGAACGTTTTTACCGCCCGCCGTTCTTCCGCTAGTTCATTCTGTACGCTGCTGATGAAGATTTTCATGTCACTATCTTTTCTATCATCTTATTGAATTCCGATTCTACCTTGGCTTCAAAGTCAGATTCGATTTGATAGACTTCGGTAAACTCGGCAAAGGCCCAACGGCCATAGCTCTTCAGATTGTTTACTCCCGGCACCCAGTACACATCCATAGTGCTTTTCTTCTCTTTGGCATCCTCACGGCGATAGCCTTTTATTTCGACGATCAGGTTGAGCAGGTCATCTTCACCTTTACCGTCATCCACCTTAACAATGAAGTCGGGAAGATATTTGCGTGTCTCGGAACCGTAACGGTAGGGTACTTCCAGCCCCAGGTTATGATTCTTGACGTATGCCACAACCTTTGGATGTGCTTCTGCTACACGGCAGAATTCTGCTTCCCAGTCGCTATCCAGAATGACCCAGTTGACGTGGCAGCGGCGAGCATCGGTTTCCCAACGACTTGTTTTGGATGTGTTGAAGCTTACATGATTAGTTGAGCCTATCGGATTGTAAGGATCGAGTACTGCTTTTATGGGACAAGTGCCAATATGAGCACTTGTAATACCTCTCATAATCCTTTCACAGGCAATATCTGCCAACATCTTATATTTGAGTTGTGCTGGGTATGTACCCCCCTTACAGACGAGATGATTATCTATCCATTGTTTGGCAATGCGCTTGAGCTGACCAAAAAGATGTAAAAGTGGTTCATCATTCTTATCACGCCATTTGCTCAATAAAAGATGAGATGTCAGTTCGTAAACAACCTGTGAGGGGCGGATATCACCTGTATGTTTCAAGTTGAGATCAACCGGAGCACCTATAATACCGGAGTTTCTCGTCTCGGTTGCCCCTACCAACTCTGGAGTCAGTATTAAGGTCGAATCCTCATTGAACTGGGCTGATAACCTCTCTTCCGGGAGTTCAACTCTATACCCTCCAACACGAGGAAACTGGATTTCGAGTGGGTCACGATTGGGCCGGTCAGCCTTGACATGAATGGTTTCTCGGGGTGGTTGTGGCGGTGCAATAACCGGCTTTGCAGTGAAGTCGAACGGAATGCCAAGGACATCGGCATATTCCACATTGAACAGCCCGTCCTCATTCAGCTCGTATGACTGGCGGCGCAATGCTCTACCAATAACTTGCTCGCACAATAGCTGTGTACCAAACGCCCGCACCCCGAGTACATGAGTGACGGTGTTGGTATCCCAACCCTCAGTAAGCATGGAAACCGATACGACGCAGCGTATTGATTCGCCCAGTCTGCCTGTTTTACCAACGGTGTTCATTACCTCACGCAACAACTCCTGATCTGAAAGGTTTTCCGCCTGACGAATGTCTCCAGTTCTTTCAATAATCTCACGACGGAATCGCTCTATCTCGGGAATTGCCATTTTACGGAAGTTTTCGTCAAGAGCATCGCCAGACTCAAGCTGCTCACTATCGATCAACAAGGTGCGCGGCCTGCCAAGCTGGTTACCGTGTTGATCATAATTGGAGAACAGAGAAAATTTGCCAAGAAATGGTGGTGGGATCACCCCATCGGCTTTTGGAGGGTATTCAAAGCCGGAGATATAGTCATAGACCAACTTTGAAGTTGAAGTGTTGTTACAGACAACTATAAAGCAGGGTGGCACTTTGATGCTGTGCTTCTGCCAAAGGTTATAAGTCTTCTCGTAATGACCATAAAGTGCTTCAAGGGCAGTTTGCAGTTGCGGCGGTAAATCCAAAGGATTCAATCCTTCTGACTTGCCACGTCCCTTTTTGGGCATTTTTTTCCCAATATGCTCCCATAAATTGCGGAACATCGGCATTTCCTGGCCGGGGATATTATCAGCCACAGGAACACGGGGCAACTTTACAATGCCGCATTCAATTGCATCCATCAGCGAGAAGTCGCTCATGGTCCAGGGGAAGAGCGTACCCTCGGCATAACCAGATCCGCTCAGGAAGAACGGTGTCGCCGATAGATCAATAACCCTATTGAGTCCCAGCTTGCGATTGACGATTTCCAGACCCGTGATCCAGAGCCGTGCGGCCTCGTTGTTCTTCTCTGCTTCCTTCTTGTCATCGCCAGTCAGGTCATCATCTTCATCGTCATGATTGGGCTTCTCACGATAGCAATGGTGTGCTTCATCGTTCAGGACCATGACGTTTTTCAATCCCATCAGATCAGGCATTACCCGCTGAAGCATCTGGCCTTCGGTTTCCAGCGTATTCAACTCCTCACCACCGCGACCTTGCAGCAACAGGCGACCACCTTTGGACAGTTCCATCCGTTCTCGCAGCTTGAAGGCATGGTAGTTGGTGATAACGATCTTAGCCTTTTTTACATCATCGAGCATGTCGCTAGGGACGATCTCACGACTTTGGTAATAGCTGTCAGGATCGTTGGGTTGCAATACACGTAAACGATCACGAATCGTCAATCCAGGGGCAACGATCAGAAATCCTTTTGTGAACCGCTTGCTGGAAGAACGTCGAACTGAATTGATGGTCTGCCAGGCAATCAGCATGGCCATGACTGTGGTCTTGCCCGCACCGGTAGCCAGTTTCAGAGCCAATCGCATTAATTCGGGATTGGCGTCATTATTCGCATTGGCCAGGTGTTCGATGAATTTCTTGCCGTCCTTCACATTGGGAGCAACTTCAGTCAGCCAGATAGCTGTCTCGATAGCCTCCACCTGACAGAAGAATGGTTTTACACCATTAAATTGATGGTGCCGCCAGTGTTGCAATAATCGCTCTGTCTCAGGAGTGACTTGCCAGTGTTTGGGATTACTGATTGTACGCCACTGATCAACATGGCGACGAAGTTCATTGATTATCGAGGTGGGGTCATACTGTTGTTCTTTGGTTGAAAGGCCTTTACCCTCATCAAACACAAACCCTTGCTGGTCTGCCGATGCTGCCCTACGTTTTTTTGGTTTGGGTATCGGCGTGATGAATTCTGCACGGCGACGCTTATCGAGAATCTGCTGAGTCGGTTGACCTGATGGGTCTAGCTCCCAGTGGCGAGCGGGGTATTCGTATGGGGAATTGAGGATTGGCTGCTCAAAGAAACGGTTATTCATGAGTTCTCCTCTACCACCATCACTAACACATTAATATATGGTAGTAGTTCATATCAGAGAAGTACATTATTTGCCAATGGAAACCGTCGTTCTTTAATAAACAGGGGCCGGAAAAAAATCCCGGCCCCCGTTTATATAAAACTAATCAAACGATAAATACCTACCGTTACGCTGCCTCTTCGAGCACCTCTTCAACCGCCTGCTCGGCAATCTGGGCACCATCGACCTGAGGTGTTTCATCCTTGCTGACGGCTGCTTCGGTCTGCAGACGCAGACCGCGATAGCGGGCAATGCCGGTACCGGCCGGTATCAGGCGACCCATGATGACATTTTCCTTGAGTCCTCGCAGATAATCCACCTTCCCTTCGATGGCAGCCTGGGTCAGCACCTTGGTCGTCTCCTGGAACGAAGCGGCCGAAATAAATGACTCAGTTGAGAGTGATGCCTTGGTGATGCCCAACAGCAGTGGCTCGGCTACTGCCGGGCGTTTATCTGCCGCAAATGCAGCATCATTCTCCTGCTCGAACAGCCAGCGCTCCACCTGATCATCGACCAGCAGCGAAGTGTCGCCGGTGTCTTTGATGCGAACCCGACGCAGCATCTGACGCACGATGACCTCGATATGCTTGTCGTTGATCTTGACCCCCTGCAGACGGTAGACCTCTTGCACTTCGTCAACCAGATACTTGGCAAGTTCCTTGACACCCAATACCCGTAGAATATCATGGGGGTTGGACGAACCGTCCATCAGCGGCTCACCGGCACGGACATGATCTCCTTCATGGACGCTGATATGCTTCCCTTTCGGAATCAGGTACTCCTTGGGTTCGCCCAGGTCAGGAGTGACAATCACCTTGCGCTTCCCTTTGGCATCCTTGCCGAAGGAAACTCGGCCGTCGATTTCGGTAATCACGGCAAAGTCTTTCGGCTTGCGGGCTTCAAACAGTTCGGCAACACGCGGCAGACCACCGGTAATATCTTTTGTTTTGGTTGTCTCACGTGGGATTTTCGCAATGATATCACCGGCACTGATGATCGTATCATCAATAACCGAGATGTTCGCGCCGGCTGGAAGGAAGTAGCGACCAATCGTGCCGCCACCCTCGCCACGGGCATCCTTGATGGCAATGCGCGGTCGTTTATCCGGATCCTTGGTTTCGATGATAACCTTACGGGAAAGACCGGTAACGTCGTCAAGTTGCTCTTCCATGGTGACACCTTCAAGGATGTCGGCAAACTTGATCCGACCTGAGACCTCCGTAAGAATCGGCATGGAGAACGGATCCCATTCGGCCAGAGTTACTCCCTGCTTTACCGCACCACCTTCGGCAATCTTTATTTTTGCACCGTAGACAACTGTATATTTTTCGCGCTCGCGACCGGTATCATCAATAACGGCAATTTCACCGTTACGATTCATGACAATGTGATGCCCTTCATTGTTCATAACCGTATTGAGATTGATATACTTAAGAACACCTTCAGCTCGCGCTTCCAGTGATGTCTGCTCGGCGTGACGCGAAGCAGTACCACCGATGTGGAACGTACGCATGGTCAGCTGGGTGCCTGGTTCACCGATGGATTGGGCGGCAATAACGCCGACCGCTTCACCCATGTTGACACTGTGACCGCGCGCCAGGTCGCGGCCATAACACTTGGCGCAAATACCCCGTTTACTCTGGCAGGTGAGCACGGAACGGATCTTGATTTTTTCAAGTCCGGCATCCTCAATCCGCTTGACCAGGGTCTCGTCAATTTCCTGGTTGGCTTCGGCCAGAATCTCGTCAGTCAGCGGGTCATGAACATCTTCCAAAGCCACACGCCCAAGGATACGGTCACCGATATGCTCGATGATTTCGCCACCCTCGGTGAGTGACGCAACTACCAGGCCGTCCAGCGTGCCGCAGTCAGCTTCCGTGATAATCGCATCCTGGGCAACGTCCACCAGGCGACGGGTCAGGTAACCGGAGTTGGCAGTCTTGAGCGCCGTATCCGCCAGACCTTTACGGGCACCGTGAGTTGAAATGAAGTACTGCAGAACCGTCAAACCTTCACGGAAGTTGGCAGTAATAGGAGTTTCAATAATTTCACCGGACGGTTTGGCCATCAGACCGCGCATACCGGCCAGCTGACGAATCTGCTGGGCGGAACCACGGGCGCCGGAGTCGGCCATCATGTGGATGGCGTTGAACGACGGCGTCTCCACGCTGGCGCCGTGACGGTCCGTAACGTATTCCTTCGAAAGGTTGTCAAGCATCTCGTTGGCTATTTCTTCCGTCGCCTTGGCCCAGATATCGATAACCTTGTTGTAACGTTCGCCGTCGGTGATCAGACCTTCGGTGTACTGGTTCTGGATCTCGGTCACTTCTTCATTGGCCTTCTCGATAATGGCCGGTTTCCCTTCTGGAATGACCATGTCGTCGAGACAGATGGAGATGCCGGCCAGGTTGGCGTACTTGAAACCGATCTCCTTGAGCCGGTCTGCCAGCAGAACGGTCTCTTTACTGTCCGACAGACGATAACAGGTATCCACCAGGTTGGAGAGTTCCTTCTTGGTCATGACTTTGTTGACAGCTGAAAACGGCACGGTCGGCGGCAGAACGTCACGAAGCAGGATTCTGCCGACGGTGGTGTCGATCATTTGTGGTTTTTCATCACTCTGCAGGTTTTTCATGCGCACCCTGACAGCAGCCTGCATAGCGACTTCACCGGCATCAAAGGCAATACGCACCTCTTCGGGTGACGAGAAACAGCCCGAAACCGTTACGCCAGCTTCAAGCTCCTTCTCCGTCGGACGATAATACTCGCCCTTGGCATTCACCCGGCTGCGGGTCATGTAGTAGGCACCCAGAACCATATCCTGGGACGGGACAATAATCGGCTTTCCGTTGGCCGGTGACAGGATGTTGTTGGTAGACATCATCAGAACGCGGGCTTCAACCTGGCTTTCGATGGAGAGCGGCAGGTGGACGGCCATCTGGTCACCGTCGAAGTCGGCGTTGAATGCGGTACAGACCAGCGGATGCAGCTGAATCGCCTTGCCTTCAATCAGAACCGGCTCAAAAGCCTGGATGCCCAGTCGATGAAGCGTCGGGGCGCGGTTGAGCATAACCGGGTGCTCTTTGATTACCTCTTCGAGCACGTCCCACACCTCGGGACGCTCCTTCTCAACCATCTTCTTGGCACTCTTGATGGTGGTGACGTAACCACGTTCTTCCAGCTTGTTGTAAATAAAGGGTTTGAACAGCTCCAGGGCCATTTTCTTCGGCAGACCGCACTGATGAAGCTTCAGCTCAGGACCGACAACGATAACCGAACGGCCGGAGTAATCGACGCGCTTACCGAGCAGGTTCTGACGGAACCGCCCCGATTTACCTTTGAGCATGTCTGAGAGCGATTTGAGCGGGCGCTTGTTGGGACCGGCAATGGCGCGGCCGCGTCTGCCGTTGTCAAACAGGGCGTCAACAGCTTCCTGCAGCATCCGCTTTTCGTTGCGGATGATGACCTCAGGGGCCTGCAGCTCGCACAAACGCTTGAGGCGATTGTTGCGGTTGATCACCCGGCGGTACAGGTCATTCAGGTCGGACGTGGCAAAGCGGCCGCCGTCGAGCGGCACCAGAGGTCGGAGTTCCGGCGGCAGCACCGGGATACACTCCAGAATCATCCACTCAGGCTTGTTGCCCGAATGACGGAAGGCTTCGACGACTTTGAGACGCTTGGCGGTTTTTTTCCGCTTTGCCTCGCTGGTTGATTCTACCATATCGACACGCAGTGAAACGGCAAGCTCTTCGAGATTGAGCGATCTCAGGCACTCCCGGATTGCTTCAGCTCCCATTCCTCCGCTGAAAGACTCAGCACCGTACTCCTGCTGGGCTTTGAGGAACTTTTCTTCTGACATCACCTCGCAAAACTGCAGCGGGGAATTTTTGGGGTCGCTGATGACGAACCCTTCAAAATAAAGGACTTTTTCCAAATCCTTGAGCGTGATGTCCAGCAGGTTGCCTATCCGCGACGGCAATGACTTGAGAAACCAGATATGGGCGACCGGCGTTGCCAGATCAATATGCCCCAAGCGCTCACGGCGGACTTTCGACGGAATGACTTCGACACCGCATTTCTCGCAGATAATGCCACGATGCTTCATTCGCTTGTATTTACCGCAGTTGCACTCATAATCCTTGGTCGGGCCGAAGATCTTGGCGCAGAACAGACCATCCCGTTCCGGCTTGAATGTGCGGTAGTTGATGGTTTCCGGTTTTTTGACCTCTCCGTGGGAACGCTCCCGGATCTTATCCGGGGAAGAAATCGAAATGCGGATGGCTGAAAAGTGGAGTGGATCTTTAGGTTTATCAAAAAAGCTGAAATAATCTTCCACGATGCTCTCCTTCATAGTCGTAACGCCGCACGGCCGTACAATTTCAGACGCCGGCAAAGAGATTATTGATGTTCTTCTTCGCCCTCAAGCAGGTCCACATCAAGGCAGAGCGACTGCAGTTCCTTGATCAGAACATTGAAGGATTCTGGCAGACCCGGCTCCAGCGTATGCTTTCCTTTGACAATCGCCTCGTACATCCGTGTCCGGCCGGAAACATCATCCGACTTGACCGTCAGGAACTCCTGCAGAGCATGAGCCGCGCCATAAGCTTCCATGGCCCAGACCTCCATCTCCCCAAGTCGCTGTCCGCCGAACTGGGCCTTGCCCCCCAGCGGTTGCTGGGTCACAAGACTGTAGGGACCGATAGAGCGGGCATGAATCTTGTCATCAACCAGGTGATGGAGTTTCAGCACGTACATGACGCCGACGGTGACCTTGTTGTCGAACGGTTCACCGGTGCGGCCGTCAAACAGGGTGACCTGGCCGGAAGAGTGCAGGTTCGCCTTTGCAAGCATCCCCTTGATCTGGGCCTCGGTCGCCCCTTCAAAAACCGGTGACGCCATTGCCACTCCGCGTTGCAGGCGGCGGGCCACCATCAGGAGTTCTTCGCGGTCAAGACCGTCGATAAAGGTCCCGACCTCACTGTCACCATACACATCTTTAAGATATTTTTTCAGATTATCCTCAGATGTCTGCTTTTCAAGCATCTCCTCAATTTTCCAACCGATACCTTTGGCAGCCCAGCCGAGATGGGTTTCGAGAATCTGCCCGACGTTCATACGGGAAGGAACCCCCAGCGGGTTGAGTACGATCTCAACCGGACGACCGTCTTCCATGTACGGCATATCCTCTTCGGGCAGTATGCGCGAAACGACACCCTTGTTACCGTGGCGTCCGGCCATTTTATCACCGACCTGCAGCTTTCTCTTGATGGCGATGTAAATTTTAACCATCTTGATAACGCCGGGAGGGAGGTCGTCCCCACGCTTCAGCTTCTGTATCTTGTCTTCAAATACGCTGTGGATCAGATCGATCTGGCGATTGAGCGTATCGAGAATCTGATGAACCTTTTCGTCGGTCTCACCGTCGTCGCTCACCGAGATACTGCCCCAGACAGTGCTGGCCAGGCCGCTCAGCGACTCTTCGGTTATCTGTTTTCCTTTGGCAAGCACAAGGTTCCCCTTGCTGTCTTCCAACTTGACCGCCAGAGTTTTTCCAATCAAGAGCCGCTTCAGCTTGCCGATGGCCGAATCCCTGATGATGCGGATCTCGTCCTGCTCGTCTTTACGCAGCTTGTCCTCTTCCGCCTTTTCGATCAACTCAGTGCGTGAATCCTTATCATTCCCCTTGCGCGAGAAGATCTTGGCACCGATGACCGTACCCTCGACACCGGGAGGAACCGTCAGCGACGTATCCCGCACATCACCGGCCTTCTCGCCGAAAATGGCGCGCAGCAGTTTCTCTTCCGGAGAGAGCTGTGTCTCCCCTTTGGGAGTGATCTTTCCAACCAGGATATCGCCGGGACGGACTTCCGCACCGATACGGATGATGCCTGATTCGTCGAGATCGCTGAGTGTTTCTTCACCCAGGTTGGGAATATCAGCCGTAATCTCTTCCTTGCCGAGCTTTGTATCGCGGGCGACGCACTCGAACTCTTCAATGTGAATCGAGGTGTAACGATCATCCTTGATCAGCTTCTCGGAGATAAGGATTGAGTCTTCGTAGTTGTAACCGCCCCAGGGCATGAAGGCAACGACGATATTCTGTCCCAGCGCCAGTTCACCCATGTCGGTAGAAGGCCCGTCAGCGATTACCGATCCCCGTTTGACCTTGTCTCCGACCTTGACGACCGGCTTGTTGTTGATACAGGTGTTCTGGTTGGAACGGGCAAATTTGATCAGGTTGTAAATGTCAACGCCGGTTCCGTTTTCATCGATCTCATTCTCATCGATCTTGACGACGATTCTGCCGGCATCCACCGATTCGACTTCACCATCGTGGCGAGCGATGACCGAAACACCTGAATCGCGGGCTACTATCCGCTCCATACCGGTGCCGACAAGCGGTGAGTCGGCACGCAGCAGCGGAACCGCCTGGCGTTGCATGTTTGATCCCATCAGGGCCCGGTTGGCGTCGTCGTTCTCCAGGAAAGGAATCAGCGCCGCAGCTACCGAGACCAGCTGAATCGGGGCCACATCCATCAGGGCAATTTCGTCGCGATGGACAAGGATAAACTCGCCGCTTTTGCGCGCCGAAACGTAATCGTTGACGAACCTGCCATTCTTGTCCACCTCGGCATTGGCCTGGGCAATAGCGTGCCCCTCCTCCTCAAGTGCCGAGAAGAAACGCACCTCGTTGGTCAGGCGCCCTTCCTGGACGACACGGTAGGGGGTTTCCACGAAGCCGTGCTCATTGATGCGGGCATAGGTGGAAAGTGATGCGATCAGACCGATATTGGGACCTTCCGGGGTCTCAATCGGGCAGACACGGCCATAGTGAGTAGGATGAACGTCGCGGACCTCAAAGCCGGCACGTTCGCGCGTCAGACCACCTGGTCCCAGAGCCGAAAGGCGGCGCTTGTGCGTAACCTCCGACAGCGGGTTGGTCTGATCCATAAACTGTGAAAGCTGCGACGAACCGAAGAACTCCTTAACCACCGCCGAAACCGGCTTGGAGTTGATCAGATCATGTGGCATGAGGTTTTCAACTTCCTGCAGGCTCATACGCTCCTTGATGGCACGTTCCATACGTACCAGACCGATGCGGTACTGGTTCTCCAGCAGCTCACCGACAGCACGCACACGACGGTTACCGAGATGATCGATATCGTCGATACTACCGCGACCGTTTTTGAGCTCGATCAGGTAACGGACGATCTCAAGGATGTCATTCTTGACAGCAGGACGGATGATGTCACGATAAAGATCCTCGAATATCATCCGGTTGCGACGCAGCATTTCAATGAAGCGGCGGTTTTCATCAAATCCGCCCTGATCAATGACATCACTGAGTTTGGCCGTCTCTTTCGTCAGGCCGAGCGAAGCGAAAACGTCCTTCTGGAAAAAGTCGACGTCACGGATCAAATTGTTCAATTCATGCAGCAGCTGATCGCGCAGCTTGTCAGGAGCAGACTGACTCGCATCAACTTTCTTCAAAGACTTGGTGAGGTCGGCTGGAAGCCGGGACATCAGGTGGCGTGAAAATTGATCCGTCCCCTCTTTCAGGCGGGTTACCAGAGTTTCGACGCTTGTGATATCTTCGACGCTCAGCATACTGGGAGCGTTAAGTACCATGCAGTCAGGCCAGATCTTAAGACCGAGCTTGTAGTTAAGTTTGAGCCGTCCGACAGCCGAAAGATCATAGCGTTCCGGGTTAAAAAACAGGTTGTCGAACAGTGCCAGCGAGCTCTTGAGCGTCGGGGGATCGCCCGGACGCAGGCGACGATAAATCTCGATAAGCCCCTCATCACTGGTGCTGATCTTATCAATCAGCAGCGTGTCGCGAAATGACGACGTGATATGCAGATTGTCGATATAGAGCAGCTTGAAGCTGGTCACACCACGGGCTTTGATCTCATCGAAGCGGTCAGCCGTGAGCTCATCGTTGCACTCGACCAGTATTTCTCCGGTTGTCGGATCAACGATATCGGACGAGGCATAGCGGCCAAGAATGTCTTCAAGGCTGGCCGGGACGGCCTTGATGCTGTGCTCCTGCATCTTCTTGATGGAGGATTTGGTGTACTTGCGATTGGCTTTGACAAGCACTTCGCCGGTGGTCGGGGCAGCCACGTCAACAATCGCTTTCTGCAACGTCAGAAGTTCAGGATCGATACTCTTGGTAATGCTGTCAGCACCGATGTAGATCTCTTCGCTTTTGTAATAGTAGTTGAGCAGTTGTTCAGCAGAGTACCCCAGAGCCTTCAGCAGAACGGTCGCCGGCATTTTTCTGCGCCGGTCTATGCGGACGAAGAGGATGTCCTTGTGATCGAATTCGAAGTCGAGCCACGAACCGCGGTAGGGAATTACCCGTGCCGAGTAGAGCACCTTGCCGCTGGAGTGCGTTTTACCTTTGTCATGATCGAAAAACACACCGGGCGAACGGTGAAGCTGGCTCACGATAACACGTTCGGTACCATTGATAATGAACGTGCCGTTATCGGTCATCAACGGAATTTCACCGAAGTAGACCTCCTGCTCCTTGATATCCTTGATCGCCTTGACGCCGGAATCCTTGCCCGAATCCCAAATGACCAGACGCACCTTCACCTTCATCGGTGCAGCATAGGTCATGCCGCGCTGATGGCACTCGTCAACATCGTATTTCGGCTTATTCAGCGAGTAAGAGACATACTCCAGCGAGGCGCTCTCGCTGAAATCCTTGATCGGAAACACGCTCCTGAATACCGCTTCAAGACCCGAATTCTGGCGTGACTCCGGCGAAATCTCCTGCTGCAGGAAGCGCCGGTACGAATTTTTCTGAATATCGATCAGGTTGGGGATTTCAATGATGTTTTTAATCTTGGCAAAGTTCTTACGCAAGAGATGATTATTGGCAATAGAATAAGCCATGGCTTCTCCTTTGGCGGATATCGTAACGGGGCCCGGCACTGATGCAGCCAGGCGTGGAGCCTGCCGGCTGCGAGTAAATCACGGCAGACGAGCGTGCCGAAACAGCACAAGCCAAGGCCGCTCAGGGCGACCTTGGCTCTTGTGAAAGCAACAGATTGGGCTGCTATTTGATAGCTGCTTCAGCGCCGGCTTCAACGAGCTGCTTCAGGGCATCATCTGCCTCCTGCTTGGAAACGCCGGTCTTGACTGTGCTAGGTGCGCCGTCAACAAGATCTTTAGCTTCCTTGAGGCCGAGGCTGGTAAGCGCGCGGACGACCTTGATTACGTTGATCTTGTTGGCACCAGCAGCCTTGAGGATAACATCAAATTCAGTCTGCTCTTCAGCTGCTTCTGCAGCCGCCGCAGGACCGGCAACAGCTGCAACAGCCACAGGAGCTGCAGCGGAAACACCGAATTTCTCTTCCAGTTCCTTGACCAGTTCAGCAAGGTCAAGAACGGTCATCTTCTCAATGAAACTGACTACATCTGCTTTGGTGATAGACATTGGTAAATCCTCCGATGTGAAATAGTGATAATGGGTTTAGTTTTAATTAGCTGATTTCTGGACGCGGATTGCATCGAGCACGCGTACGAGCGAACCGGGCAGAGCTGCCAGCACGCCGACAAAGTTGGTGGCCGGAGCCTGCATTGATCCGAGCATCTTGGCAATCAGCACCTCGCGCGAGGGCAGATCGGCTAGTGCCTGAATCTGTTTGGCGTCCAGCAGCTTGCCGCTGAGCACGCCTGCTTTGAGTACGAACTTCCCCTGCGGATCTTTGGCAAACTTGTACAGCACTTTGGCTGCACCAGCCGGATCGTCGTAGCTGATTGCCACGGCGGTGGGGCCGGTGAGGTGCGGACTGATACACTCGATGTCCGTTCCTTTGGCCGCCAGGTCAAACAGGGTGTTCTTGAAGACCTTGTACTCTACCGATGCCGCGCGGAGTTCATTGCGAAGCGTGGTCGCCTGCCCCACATTCATGCCGCGAAAATCAGCGAGAAATACCGCCTTGGCACGTGTGAGCCGCTCATGCATCTCGGTGACGAGTTCCTGCTTACTGTTCTTGTTCAAGCGACTTCCTCCTTTCTTTTGGTATCTGGGGCAGTGCCCCGGCCAAAGTCAGGAAGCGCAAGCAAACTTGCGAAACCCAAGTCTCGGCAGGCCCGTAAAAACGGATTAAGCACAAACAATGCGCCTGCTGTCTTTGACTTTGGCAATAAACGGTATCTTAAATCTGGGAACTAACGTCGCTGATATCAAGATTAATCCCGGCTCCCATTGTTGAGGAGAGGGATATTTTTTTGATATAGGTACCCTTGGCGGCTGATGGCTTGGCTTTCACCAGCGCTTCGACCAGTGCCAGAACGTTGCCCTTAAGCATCTCTGCATCGAACGAAACCTTACCAACCGGAGCATGGATGATACCGGCCTTCTCGACACGGAACTCTACCTTGCCGGCCTTGGACTCTTTCACGGCCCTGCTGACTTCAAAGGTGACCGTCCCAACTTTGGGGTTGGGCATCAGTCCGCGCGGTCCGAGGAGCTTGCCGATTTTACCGACGACACCCATCATGTCGGGGGTGGCGATTGCAGTATCAAAATCGAACCACCCTTCCTGGATTTTGGCAACCAGATCATCTGAGCCGACATAATCGGCACCGGCATCAAGGGCTTCCTTCTCCTTCTCGCCTTTTGCAAAGACGAGGACACGGACATTTTTACCAAGCCCGTTCGGGAGAACAACTGCTCCGCGAACCATCTGGTCAGCGTGACGCGGGTCTACACCCAGCTTAACGGCCACGTCCACCGTCTCATCAAATTTCGCGTACGCGGCCTGTTTAACAACGTCAAGCGCAGATCCCAGCGGATATACCTTGGTCCTGTCGATTTTGGACATTGCTTCAGAATGCTTCTTAGCGCTTTTCGCCATAATACAAACCTCTCTTATGTGATTCTCGTGAATAGTGATGAATCGGTTACGCGATATCGACACCCATTGAACGGGCGGTACCCTCAACGGTCCTCATGGCTGCTTCCAGGGAGGCGGCATTGAGATCCGGCATCTTCTTTTTGGCAATCTCTTCAACCTGGGCCTTGGTCAGCTTGCCGACCTTGGTCTTATTGGGGACAGGCGATCCGCTCTTCAGGTCAAGCGCCTTCTTGATAAGCACCGGAACCGGCGGGGTTTTGGTGATGAACGTGAAGGAACGGTCGGCATATACCGTGATCACGACCGGAGTGATCGTCCCCTCATCGGCCTGAGTCTTGGCGTTAAATGCCTTGCAGAATTCCATGATGTTAACACCGTGCTGGCCGAGGGCCGGTCCGATGGGTGGTGATGGATTCGCCTTGCCTGCCGGAACCTGAAGTTTGATGTAACCGGTAATTTTCTTTGCCATGGTGGTGCTCCTTTTATAAAGCCTTATACCTGCCGCCTCAACGGAGTGCGACACGGTCAGATCAGTTTTTTTCTACCTGCATGAATTCAAGTTCTACAGGCGTCGCCCGCCCGAAAATCGTAACCGTGACCCGCAGCTTCCCTTTGTCCGGCTTCACATCTTCAACAACACCGGAGAAATTAAGAAACGGTCCATCCACGACACGAACTGTTTCACCGACTTCGAACAGCACTTTCGGCCGCGGCTTCTCCGCTCCCTCTTCCATCCGACGGGTAATTTTCTGCACCTCTTCGTCAGCAATCGGAAAGGGAGTGTTTCCGCCCACAAAGCCTGTCACCTTGGCGGTCTCTTTCACCAAGTGCCATGCCTCGTCGGTAAGCTCCATCTTGACCAGAATGTAGCCGGGAAAAAACTTGCGCGAAGATGTCTTTTTTTCACCTTTTTTTAGCTCGACAACGGTTTCGCACGGGATAAGGATTTCTTCGAAAAGTTCCTCCATCCCCTCATTTTTGATACGCTCGATAAGATTCAATCTGACTTTGTTTTCAAAGCTTGAATACGTATGAACTCCGTACCACTTCATCGACATAGTGAATCCTTTATCCCAGTATCAGACGCATCAGTTTGGCAAGAACAAGATCACAGGCGCCGAGGAAAAACGAAATCAGCACGACAATAGCCACAACAACACCGGTGGTGGCAATTGTCTCCTTGCGTGTCGGCCAGGTTACTTTGTTGAGCTCAAGCTTAACCGATTCAAAAAAAAGCGTAATTTTTTGCACTATCTGACTCCTGCAGTCTGTTCAAACCGGCGCACATTCAGCTGGTAAGCTTTGAAGCCGATACACAGTAATCCAAACTTATCAGTTAGCTTGAATTGTGGCAGGCCAGGAGGGATTCGAACCCCCAACATCCGGTTTTGGAGACCGGCGCTCTAGCCGTTAGAGCTACTGGCCTGTACCGATGGTGCGTAACGGGCTACTTGGTTTCCTTGTGCGGCGTATGCTTGCGGCAGAAGCGACAATACTTGCTGAACTCCAGCTTGCCGGGGGTGGTTTTCTTGTTTTTGGTAGTTGTGTAGTTTCTCTGCTTACACGCGGTGCAACCAAGGGTGATGATGTCTCTCATGAATGTGCATCCTTTGCATGGGCATGCCGGTGCGGATCAATCCACACCGGCATATAGTCGTTACCTGTCAGTATTTAAGCGATAATGGAGCTGACGACGCCGGCGCCTACCGTGCGGCCGCCTTCGCGAATCGCGAAGCGCAGACCTTCGTCCATGGCTATCGGGGTAATCAGGTTGATCGTCA
>Ga0194061_1000160_pt1 | contig 40335 bp, 53 predicted proteins | sample SepL2221m_MetaG_FD_163423 | JGI IMG/M metagenome (GOLD analysis project Ga0194061, IMG submission 163423) | Anoxic zone freshwater microbial communities from boreal shield lake in IISD Experimental Lakes Area, Ontario, Canada - Sep2016-L224-21m | ecosystem: Environmental > Aquatic > Freshwater >... | reverse complement strand
TGCGGCGAGGGTAAAGATGCCTAAAGCGATCCGCCCGCGCAGTTTGTCGGCCAGAGCGACCAGTACTAGGCCGGCGACGAGGGAGACTGGGCTCATAATCAGGTGAATTAGCCCGCGCAGGCGTGGCTTTTCCGCTGCCGGAGGCTTATCAAGGAGCTGACTCATCGGGCCAGCCTACGCCGATATGGCGAAAAAGGGGTTCGGCGTGTCGAAGTCAAGGCGGGGGAGAGCAGGTCTATAAGGGGCTCGTTTTGACCTTTTTGGGCTCGGCAAGATACCTTTCTCCTCTGCTCCTTTGAAGAATCGAGCTACCTCCGCACTGCAATTATTGCAGCGCAAACTTACGAAGTTGGGCAACACACCCGACCGCGTGGGTCGGAGAAATTAATTACGAACTGGAGACCGAAGTGCCAACAATTCAACAGCTGGTCCGTAAGGGTCGCGCTGAGAAGTCATCAAAGACAAGCACTCCTGCACTTAAGGGGAGCCCGCAACGTCGTGGTGTCTGTACTCGCGTTTACACAACAACCCCAAAGAAGCCGAACTCTGCGCTTCGTAAGGTTGCACGTGTTCGTCTGACAAGTGGCATGGAAGTAACTGCATATATTCCTGGTGAAGGACATAACTTGCAGGAGCACTCAATCGTTCTCGTTCGTGGTGGTCGCGTAAAAGATCTTCCAGGTGTTCGCTACAAAATCATTCGCGGATCACTTGATACCCAAGGTGTAAAGAACCGTAAGCAGTCACGTAGTCGCTACGGCGCCAAGAGAGAGAAGAAGGCCTCCTAATGCCACGTAAAGGTCCCGTTACTAAGAACGCAGTCGTTCCAGATCCTGTTTACGATTCTCCAGTCGTTACACAGTTGATCAACCGCGTATTGCGTCATGGCAAGCGTTCAACAGCCGAGAGCATTGTTTATGCGGCTCTTGAAGGCGTTCGCGCAAAGACAAATGGTGTTGATCCACTTATCACTCTTAAGCGTGCGCTTGATAACATCAAGCCTGCAGTAGAAGTTCGCTCCCGCCGTGTTGGTGGAGCCACCTACCAGGTCCCAATTGAAGTTAAAGCAGCTCGCTCTTCAACTCTAGGACTGCGCTGGTTAGTTGATTACTCCCGCTCCCGTCGCGAGAAGTCAATGTCCGAGCGCCTCACTAATGAATTAGTTGATGCAAGTAATGGTCTTGGTGCTGCTGTAAAGCGTCGCGAAGATACTCACAAAATGGCTGAAGCCAACAAGGCTTTCGCACATTACCGCTGGTAAAACGCCAGCAAGAGTTCAGTTTCAGAATTAAGCCAACCGTTTTAGAAATAGCAGAAGAGGAAAAATAAGTGGCCGTAGAGACAGCAATCGACCTAGCCAAGGTTCGCAACATTGGAATCATGGCTCACATCGACGCGGGCAAAACCACGACTACTGAGCGCATCCTTTTCTACACCGGTATCAATTACAAGATCGGTGAAGTTCACGATGGCGGCGCCACCATGGACTGGATGGAACAAGAGCAAGAGCGCGGAATTACGATCACATCAGCTGCCACCACTTGTATGTGGAAGGGCAACTTGATCAACATTATTGATACACCTGGACACGTTGACTTCACCGTCGAAGTAGAGCGCTCACTGCGCGTACTTGATGGCGCTGTCTGCGTATTTGACGGCGTAGCAGGCGTGGAGCCACAGTCTGAGACTGTATGGCGCCAGGCTGACCGCTACAACGTTCCTCGTATCTGCTTCGTTAACAAGCTCGACCGTACCGGTGCTTCATTCGAGCGTTGCGTCGAGATGATCGGTTCCCGCCTTAATGCAATTGCCCTCGTACTTCAGATTCCAATCGGCATCGAAGGCGGATTCATCGGAGTTGTCGATCTCATCGCGATGAAGGCACTTACCTGGCACGGAGAAACCCAAAAGGGTGAGGATTACACCATTGAAGAGATTCCAGCTGATCTAGTCGAGAAGGCAAAGCAAGCTCGCCACGACATGATCGAAACTCTTGCAGATGCTGATGATGAAGTTATGGAGAAGTACCTCGAAGGCGTAGAGCTTTCCGAGGACGAGATCATTGCTGCCATTCGTCGCGCAACACTCGCTGACAAGTTGACACCAGTTCTGACCGGTTCTGCCTTCAAGAACAAGGGCGTTCAGCCCATGCTTGATGCTGTTAACCGTTACCTCCCCAGCCCACTTGATATCAAGGCAATCGTTGGTCACAAGTACAGCAACGTTGAAGAGGAAGATTCACGTCAGCCATCTGAGTCAGAGCCTTTCTCGGCTCTCGCATTCAAGATCATGACCGATCCTCACCTTGGAAAATTAACCTTCGTGCGCATTTACTCTGGTCGCCTAGAGACTGGTTCATCAGTTCTCAACGCAACAACTGGAAAGAAAGAGCGCATCGGCAAGATCTATCAGATGCACGCTAACAAGCGTGAAGAGAAGGATCACGCTGGAGCAGGAATGATCATCGCTGTTATGGGTCTTAAGGACACCACAACCGGTAACACTCTCTGCGATCCAGATAAGCCAATCATTCTTGAATCAATGGACTTCCCAGATCCAGTTATCTCGGTTGCTATTGAGCCAAAGACCAAGGCTGACCAAGAGAAGCTCGGAATCGCTATTCAGCGTTTGGCTGAAGAAGATCCAACCTTCCACGTCGAGTCTGATGAAGAGACCGGCCAGACAATCATCTCTGGTATGGGCGAACTTCACCTTGAAATTCTCGTTGACCGTATGCGTCGCGAGTTCAAAGTTGAGGCCAACGTTGGTAAGCCACAAGTTGCTTATCGCGAAACTCTTAAGAAGGCTGTTCCACGCCACGATTACACCCACAAGAAGCAATCTGGTGGTTCTGGTCAGTTCGCAAAGATTCAGATCGCACTTGCTCCACTCGTTGGCGCTACCGATAAGCATTACGAGTTCATTAACAAGGTCACCGGTGGACGTATCCCTCGCGAATACATTCCATCTGTTGATGCCGGTTGCCAAGAGGCAATGACTGCAGGCCCACTCGCTGGATACCCACTTGTAGATGTTCAAGTAACTCTTCTCGATGGTGGATACCACGATGTTGACTCATCTGAGCTCGCCTTCAAAATTGCCGGTATCGCTGGATTCCGTGAGGCTGCAAAGCTCGCTGGTCCGGTCATTCTCGAGCCTGTGATGAGCGTTGAAGTTGTGACTCCAGAAGATTTCATGGGAGATGTAATCGGCGACCTGAACTCACGTCGCGGACAGATCCAGTCCATGGATGAGCGCTCAGGCGCTCGCGTTGTTAAAGCCGTTGTTCCTTTGTCAGAGATGTTCGGCTATGTCGGAGATCTCCGCTCAAGAACACAAGGTCGCGCAAGCTACAGCATGCAATTTGATTCGTATGCAGAAGTTCCAGCTGCGGTCGCTAAGGAAATCATCGCGAAAGTTCGCGGCGAGTAAGCACAACCCAAACCAACCACCAGAGCGAAATATGTTGGTCCTAACAGGGGCCAACAAAGAAAAACAGGAGGATAAAAGTGGCAAAAGCCAAGTTCGAGCGGAATAAGCCGCACGTCAACATCGGCACCATCGGGCACATCGATCACGGTAAGACCACTCTTACCGCTGCTATCTCAAAGGTGTTGCACGATAAGTTTCCAGATGTAAACCCATTCACACCTTTCGATCAGATCGATAAGGCACCAGAAGAGCGCGCCCGCGGCATAACAATCTCGATTGCACATATCGAGTACCAGACAGAGAAGCGTCACTACGCTCACGTCGACTGCCCAGGCCACGCCGATTACATCAAGAACATGATCACCGGAGCTGCCCAGATGGACGGCGCGATTCTTGTTGTTGCTGCAACTGACGGACCAATGCCACAGACCAAGGAGCACGTTCTACTTGCTCGCCAGGTTGGCGTTCCATCAATCGTTGTTGCTCTTAACAAGTCTGACATGGTCGACGATGAAGAAATTCTTGAGCTCGTTGAGATGGAAGTTCGCGAACTTCTCTCCAAGTACGAGTTCCCAGGCGATGACACACCAATCGTTCGCGTCTCTGCTCTCAAGGCTCTCGAAGGAGATCCAAAGTGGGTTGAGGCACTACTTGGTCTTATGGACCAGATCGATGTGTATATCCCTCAGCCAGTACGTGAAATCGATAAGCCATTCCTTATGCCAGTTGAAGATGTATTCACAATCACTGGTCGCGGAACTGTTGTAACTGGTCGTATTGAGCGCGGAGTTGTTAAGGTCAACGAAGAAGTTGAAATCGTTGGTATCCGCCCACTATCCCAGAAGACAACTGTTACTGGCGTAGAGATGTTCCGTAAGTTGCTTGATGAAGGTCAGGCTGGCGAGAACGTCGGTCTCCTACTTCGTGGAACAAAGCGTGAAGATGTAGAGCGCGGTCAGGTTGTCGTTAAGCCTGGTTCGATCACACCTCACACCGAGTTCACCGCATCTGCATACATCCTTTCAAAGGATGAAGGCGGACGTCACACACCATTCTTTAACAACTACCGTCCACAGTTCTACTTCCGTACAACTGACGTAACCGGTGTTGTAACACTTCCAGCTGGTACCGAGATGGTCATGCCTGGCGATAACACGGAGATGAACGTAGTTCTTATCCAACCAATCGCTATGGAAGATGGCCTGCGCTTCGCTATCCGCGAGGGTGGCCGCACCGTTGGTGCTGGACGCGTAGTAAAGATCAATAAGTAGTAAATAAGTAATACCTCCTCCTGTTCGGATGGAGCGGCCTAATAACCGCTCCATCTAGGAAGAGTAAGAATTTTAAGTGCAGTAACTAGATAAAAGGAGAAAGACGATGGCGGGACAAAAGATCCGCATTCGGCTCAAGGCTTACGACCACGAAGTGATCGACTCATCGGCGAAGAAGATCGTCGAGACTGTTGAGCGCACTGGTGCAACTGTCGCAGGTCCCGTTCCGCTGCCTACAGAGAAGAACACCTTCTGTGTCATCCGCTCTCCGCACAAGTACAAGGACAGCCGCGAACATTTCGAGATGCGCACACATAAGCGCCTCATCGACATCATTGATCCAACACCAAAGACTGTTGACTCATTGATGCGTCTTGATCTCCCTGCCGGCGTCGACATTGAGATTAAGCTCTAAGGAGGCCGCGACTATGACAACCACACAATCACAGGGCTCTGCCATCAAGGGAATCTTGGGCAAGAAGCTCGGCATGACACAGGTATTCGATGCAAATAACAAGATCGTTCCAGTAACGGTTATTGCAGCAGGTCCCAATGTAGTCACTCAAATTCGTACCATCGAAAACGATGGTTACACCGCGGTTCAGCTGGCATTCGGTGCCGTTGATCCCCGCAAGGTAACAAAGCCTTTGGCTGGTCACTTCGCCAAGGCAGGCGTTACTCCACGTATTGACGTTGCTGAACTTCGCACCGCAAACGTAGATTCATATTCAGTCGGCCAAGAGCTCAATGCAGATGTATTTGCTGCTGGAGAGCTTGTCGATGCAACCGGAACATCCCGCGGTAAAGGTTCTGCTGGTGTTATGAAGCGTCACGGCTTCCATGGTCTCGGAGCTTCTCACGGTGTTGACCGTAAGCACCGTATGCCAGGTTCGATCGGTAACCGTACAACCCCTGGTCGCGTCTTCAAGGGAAAGAAGATGATGGGCCGTATGGGTGTTGACACTGTTACAACCCAAAACTTGCTCGTTCACTCGATTGATACCGAGAAGAACTTGATCTTGATTCGCGGCGCCGTCCCAGGTGCAACGAATTCAACAGTATTCATTCGCTCTGCAGCGAAGAAGGCTGTTTCAGAAACTCTTAACACAAAGGCAGGTGCATAAGCCATGGCATTGACTATTGATATCAAGAGCCCTGAGGGAGCAAAGGTTGGCGACGTCACCCTTCCATCAGAGATCTTTGATGTGCAGGCTAATGTGCCTCTCATTCACCAGGTTGTAGTAGCGCAACTCGCGGCTGCTCGCCAAGGAACCGCCAAGACCAAGAATCGTGGCGAAGTTTCTGGTACCGGTAAGAAGCCTTTCAAGCAGAAGGGAACCGGCCGTGCTCGTCAGGGTTCTGTCCGTGCTCCACTGCAGCGTCACGGTGGTGTCTCACATGGTCCAGTACCTCGTAAGTACGATCAACGCACCCCAAAGAAGATGATCGCAGCTGCTCTCAAGGGCGTGCTCTCCGATCGTCAACGCGAAGATCGCATCCACGTTGTTTCAAGCATCACTGATGCTCCAACAACCAAGGGCGCTATCTCAGCAGTTCGCCAATTTTCAGATCGCAAGAACCTTCTCGTTGTTCTCTCTCGTAGCGAAGATGTCGCATGGCGTTCACTACGCAATGCCGAGAACTTGCACCTGATCGTCAACGATCAGCTCAACGCTTACGACATCTTGGTCTCCGATGATGTTGTCTTCTCTGAGAGCGCGATCCGCGAATTCATCGCCGGCCCAGCAAAGGCAGCTACTGCAGTTGCTCGTGAATCAGAAGTAGAGGTGTCCGCATGAAGGACCATCGCGACGTACTCCTAGCACCGGTTGTCTCTGAAAAGGCTTATGGCCTGCTCGATGAGAACAAGTACACCTTCTTGGTGGCTACCGATGCTAATAAGACACAGATCAAGATCGCTGTGGAAAAAGTTTTCAATGTAAAAGTTATTAGCGTTAACACGATGAACCGTCAGGGCAAGCGCAAGCGCACCCCTAAAGGTTTTGGTAAGCGCAATGACACCAAGCGTGCGATCGTGCATGTTGCTGCCGGTGACCGTATCGACATCTTCGGAGGACCTGTTTCCTAAGGGAACCAGGACTAGAAGAAGAAGAGGAATATAAAAAATGGCCCTACGTAAACTTAAGCCGACCACACCTGGTCAGCGCGGCGCGAGCGTTCCTGATTTCAAAGAGATCACACGCACTACCCCTGAGAAGTCATTGGTTCGTCCAATTCACTCTAAGGGTGGCCGTAACGCTTCTGGCAAGATCACTGTTCGCCACCAAGGCGGCGGACACAAGCGTGCATATCGTCTGATCGATTTTGTTCGTAACGATAAAGATGGCATTCCCGCAAAGGTTGCCCATATCGAGTACGACCCAAACCGCACAGCTCGTATTGCCCTCCTTCACTATGCAGATGGCGAGAAGCGTTACATCATCGCACCTGCAAAGTTGAACCAAGGCGACGCGATTGAGAATGGCCCAGCAGCGGATATCAAGCCAGGCAACAATTTGCCACTTCGTAATATCCCAGTTGGAACCATGATCCATGCCATCGAACTTCGCCCTGGCGGCGGAGCAAAGATCGCTCGTTCAGCAGGAGCTGGAGTTCAGCTCGTTGCTAAAGAAGGTCCATATGCACAACTGCGTATGCCTTCAGGTGAAATTCGTAACGTAGATGTCCGTTGCCGTGCAACGGTTGGTGAAGTCGGAAACGCCGAACAATCAAACATCAACTTCGGAAAAGCTGGCCGTATGCGTTGGAAGGGCAAGCGCCCAACCGTCCGCGGTGTCGTAATGAACCCAGTCGATCACCCTCACGGTGGTGGAGAAGGTAAGACATCCGGTGGTCGTCACCCCGTGTCACCTTGGGGTCAGCCAGAGGGCCGTACTCGCAAGAAAAAGGCGAGCGATGCACTCATTGTCCGTCGTCGTAAGTCGAATAAGAAGCGATAAGGGAGCGACCGAAGATGCCACGTAGTTTAAAAAAGGGTCCATTCGTGGACGGTCACCTTCTCAAGAAGGTAGATGATCAGAATGCGAAGAACACCAAGGTTGTTATCAAGACCTGGTCTCGCCGCTCGATGCTCATTCCGGCAATGATCGGACACACCATCGCCGTACACGACGGTCGTAAGCACGTTCCAGTATTCGTCACAGAAGCAATGATTGGTCACAAGCTCGGTGAGTTTGCTCCAACTCGTACCTTCAAGGGACACGTCAAGGATGATCGGAGAGCTTCTCGTGGCTAATAACCCAAAGGCATCTAATCCAACTGACGCACTCGTAGCGCAGGCTGTCTTGCGCAACACTCGCGTAACACCTCAGAAGGCTCGTCGTGTGATCAACTTGATCCGCGGAGAGCGTGCTGACATTGCGCTTACAACTTTGAAGTTCGCCCCTCAAGAAGTCGGTGAAGATCTTTACACCCTCTTGAACTCAGCGATCAACAATGCCAAGCAGAAGAGCCCATCACTCCGTGATGCATCTGAGCTTTACATCGTTGAAGCACTTGTCGACGAGGCTCCAACGCTCAAGCGTTTCCGCCCTCGTGCACAAGGTCGCGGTTTCCAGATCTTGAAGCGCGCCTCTACTTTGACGCTGGTTGTTTCAACCGATCGTTCATATCGCCCACACGGTCTTAAGAAGGTCGTTAACGCGAAGGCAAATCCAAACAAGACAGTGATTGCTAAGCCAGCAACCCCTGCAGCAAAGAGCAAGGCCAAGAAGGCCGCTCCTGTTGAAGAAGTCGCAGTTGTCTCAGAAGGGCAGGCCGAGTAAATGGGTCAAAAAGTAAATCCACACGGCTTCCGTCTGGGCATCACGACAGAGTTCAAATCTCGTTGGTATGCAGACAAGCTTTACAAGGATTATGTGAAGGAAGATATCGAGATCCGTCGCATGATGAGCAAGGGCATGGAGCGCGCAGGCGTTTCCCGTATTGAAATCGAGCGCACACGCGAGCGTGTTCGTATCGATCTCTATACAGCACGCCCAGGTATCGTCATCGGCCGTCGCGGAACTGAAGCTGATCGCATCCGTCAGGATCTAGAGAAGCTCACCGGCAAGCAGGTTCAGCTCAACATCCTCGAGGTTAAGAACCCTGAGATTGATGCTCAACTCGTTGCTCAGGGAATCGCAGAGCAGCTCTCTGCTCGTGTCTCTTTCCGTCGCGCTATGCGTAAGTCAATGCAGTCAGCCCTTAAAGCTGGCGCGCAAGGTATCCGCGTTCAATGTGGTGGACGTCTTGGCGGAGCAGAAATTGCTCGCTCAGAGTTCTACCGCGAAGGTCGCGTACCTCTTCACACGCTTCGCGCCGATATTGATTACGGTTTCTATGAGGCCGCTACAACATTTGGTCGTCTAGGCGTAAAGGTTTGGATCTACAAGGGTGAAGTTATCGAATCCCGCGCAGAGCGCGCTGCATCAGCACTTGCTCTTGCTCGCGCCCCAAAGCCAAGCCGTCCAGCTAACCGTCAACAGCGCGCTCCTCGTGGCGAAGTAACATCTTCGACACCAGCTTCTCGCGCAGCAGTTGAAACTGCACCGGTAGCAGCCGCAGTAGTAACTGAGGCAGCAGCACCAGTTGTTAGTGAAAAACTGGAAGGAGCGGCTGAATAATGTTAATTCCACGTCGCGTAAAGCACCGTAAGCAGCACCACCCAAAGCGGGCTGGTATGTCTAAGGGTGGCACCGTCGTTTCATTTGGTGACTTTGGTATTCAAGCTCTTGAGCCTGCATACGTAACAAACCGCCAAATTGAGGCAGCGCGTATTGCAATGACCCGTCACATCAAGCGTGGTGGAAAGGTTTGGATCAACATTTATCCAGATCGCCCACTTACCAAGAAGCCTGCTGAAACCCGTATGGGATCCGGTAAGGGTTCACCTGAGTGGTGGATTGCAAACGTAAAGCCAGGACGCGTTATGTTTGAAATTTCTGGAGTTACAGAAGAGATCGCAACCGAGGCAATGACTCGTGCGATTCACAAGTTGCCAATGAAGTGCCGTGTAGTACGTCGGGAGGAGTTCTAATGTCTAACATCGTGACAGCAGAGCAGCTTCGTGCGCTCTCCACAGACGAGCTAGCGATCAAGCTTCGTGAATCGAAGGAAGAGCTATTCAACCTTCGCTTCCAAGCAGCTACAGGTCAACTTGAAAGCCATGGTCGTTTGACTATGGTCCGTAAAGAGATTGCGCGTATTTACACAATCTTGCGTGAGCGTGAGCTCGGAATCGGAGGCGCAGCGTGAGCGAGCTAAATAACGAGCGCGGTTTCCGCAAGACTCGTGAAGGAATTGTTACTAGCGACAAGATGGATAAGACCGTCGTCGTCGCTATTCAAAGTCAAACCAAGCATGCCGTGTATTCAAAGGTCATGACCCGCTCTCACAAGTTGAAGGCACATGACGAGAACAACACAGCTGGCGTTGGCGATCGCGTACTACTCATGGAAACTCGTCCACTATCGGCAACCAAGCGTTGGCGTGTAGTCGAGATCCTCGAGAAGGCTAAGTAAGGGGTATCGAAAAATGATTCAACAAGAATCCAGACTTCGTGTCGCGGATAACACCGGTGCAAAGGAACTTCTTTGTATTCGTGTTCTCGGTGGCTCCTCACGCCGCTACGCAGGTATCGGTGACATCATCGTTTGTACCGTCAAGGATGCAATTCCTGGTGGTCAGGTTAAGAAGGGTGAGGTTGTAAAGGCCGTCATCGTTCGTACCGTTAAAGAGAACCGTCGCCCTGATGGTTCATATATTAAGTTTGATGAGAACGCAGCAGTTATCTTGAAGGCAGACGGCGAGCCTCGCGGCACGCGTATCTTCGGACCAGTTGCTCGTGAACTTCGTGACAAGCGTTTCATGAAGATCATCTCGCTCGCGCCGGAGGTGCTATAAAAATGGCAAGCATTAAGCGTGGCGACACTGTTCAAGTGATCGCTGGAAAAGATAAGGGCGTAACCGGCACGGTCATCGCGATTGATAAGCGTGATTCACGCGTTATCGTCGAAGGTGCCAACCGCGTTAAGCGTCACACCCAAGAGACCACGAGCGATCGTGGCGTCAAGGTCGGCGGAATTCTCACCGTTGAAGCCGGGATTCACATTTCTAATGTGCAGCTCGTCGGCGACGATGGCAAGCCAACTCGCATTGGTTCACGCAAGGATGAAAACGGCAAGAACGTTCGCATCTCTCGCCGCACCGGAAAGGATGTCTAACCATGACAACCGCTACAGCTCCTCGTCTTAAGGCCCGTTACAAGGCCGAGATTGCACCTGCACTCAAGACCCAGTTCGCTTACAGCAATGTGATGCAGATTCCGGGCTTGGTCAAGGTCATCGTCAATATGGGTGTTGGTGAAGCTGCTCGTGACTCGAAGTTGATTGAAGGCGCTATCCGCGACCTCACAATCATCACCGGTCAGAAGCCTCAGGTCACCAAGTCTCGCAAGTCGATTGCTCAGTTCAAGTTGCGTGAAGGTATGCCAATTGGCGCCCACGTAACACTGCGCAATGATCGTATGTGGGAGTTCGCAGATCGTCTGCTCTCGATCGCACTTCCTCGTATCCGCGACTTCCGTGGTCTATCTCCTAAGCAATTCGATGGAAACGGTAACTACACCTTCGGTTTGACCGAGCAGGTTGTATTCCCAGAGATCGAACAGGACAAGATCGACCGCACCCGCGGTATGGATATCACTTTCGTAACCACAGCCAAGACAGATGAAGAAGGTCGCGCATTACTTAAGGCGCTCGGCTTTCCATTCCGTGAGAACTAAGGGGTAGCAACTAATGGCAAAGACATCGCTCAAGGTTAAAGCTGCTCGCAAGCCTAAGTTCAAGGTTCGTGGATATACCCGCTGCCAGCGTTGTGGTCGTCCACATGCTGTCTACCAAAAGTTCGGCATCTGCCGTATCTGCTTCCGCGAGATGGCACACCGCGGCGAACTTCCTGGCATCACCAAGGCTTCTTGGTAAAGAAGAGTTTTTAAACCACCCACTATCAACTACGAGATAGGTCCGAAACTTCGGAAACCGGCTCGAGAAAGGCCAGAGGCCACAGTATGACAATGACAGACCCGATCGCAGACATGCTTGCACGTCTGCGCAACGCGAACTCTGCTTACCACGATACGGTTTCAATGCCGTCGTCGTCGGTAAAAGTTCGCATTGCCGAAATTCTTAAGCAGGAGGGTTACATCGCTAGCTTCAAGGTAGAAAATACCGTTGCTGGTTTTGGAAAGACTCTCACCATTGATTTGAAGTTTGGCGCAGATCGTCAGCGTTCCATCGCTGGCCTTCGCCGTGTTTCAAAGCCCGGCCTTCGCGTTTATGCGAAGTCGACTGGACTACCTAAGGTCTTGGGTGGACTTGGCGTAGCCATCATCTCAACATCATCTGGTTTGCTGACTGATAAGCAAGCCAACAAGCAAGGGGTAGGCGGAGAAGTTCTCGCCTACGTATGGTGATCTGATGTCACGTATTGGTCGCTCACCCATCACAATTCCTGCTGGAGTTGAAATCAACATTGCAGGTCAAGAGATTTCCGTAAAGGGTCCTAAGGGATCACTTACACATACTCTCGCTGGCCCAATCTCAATCGCCAAAGAGGAGTCAACACTTGTTGTCTCTCGTCCCGACGATGGACGTGTTGCACGTTCACTTCATGGCCTCTCACGTACCTTGGTCGCAAACATGATCGAGGGCGTCACAACCGGTTATTCAAAGACCATCAACATCGTTGGTGTTGGTTATAAGGTCGCTGAAAAGGGCAGAGATTTGGAGTTCGCGCTGGGCTATAGCCACGCCGTTCCATTCACCGCTCCTGAAGGCATCACCTTTAAGGTCGAATCAGCAACTCGCTTCTCGATCTCAGGTGTCGATAAGCAGCTCGTTGGTGAAGTTGCAGCGAAGATTCAAAAGCTTCGCAAGGCTGATCCATACAAGGGCAAGGGTCTCCACCTAGACGGCGCAAAGATTCGCCGCAAGCAAGGAAAGACAGGTAAGAAGTAATGGCTATCGGTGTAAAGGTTGTTAAAGGCTCGGCACAAAATGCCCGCCGTCGTCGCCACTTCCGTGTTCGTAAGCGTGTAAACGGCTCTGCTGAGCGTCCACGTCTTGTCGTATCACGTTCATCTCGTCACCTTGTTGTCCAGATCGTTGATGATTCAATCGGTCAGACCTTGGTCTCTGCTTCAACCATGGAGAGCACGCTTCGTGAATCCAAGGATGATAAGAGCGCAAAGGCTCGCCTGCTTGGCGCAGAAATCGCAAAGCGCGCCAAGGAAAAGGGAATTTCTACAGTGGTCTTTGATCGCGGCGGAAACAAGTACACCGGACGTATTGCAGCTCTTGCTGACAGTGCCCGCGAGAATGGATTGGACTTCTAATGGCTACTCCTCCAGTAAACGCTAACTCAAACGATCGCGCCCCAAAGGGTGGCAACGATCGTCGTGAGCGCCGTGGTCGTGACGGTGGACCAGAAAAAGAGAAGTCCCCGTACACAGAGCGCGTTGTCTTCATCAACCGTGTAGCAAAGGTTGTAAAGGGTGGACGTCGTTTCTCCTTCACAGCACTTGTTGTCGTTGGTGACCAAAAGGGAACAGTTGGAGTCGGCTACGGCAAGGCTAAGGAAGTTCCTGCAGCTATTGCTAAGGCAGTTGAAGATGCGAAGAAGCAATTCTTCAAAGTCGCAATGATCGGTTCAACGATTCCTCATCCTGTACAAGGTGAAGCAGCAGCTGGCGTCGTTCTTCTTCGTCCTGCCGCCCCTGGTACCGGAGTTATCGCAGGCGGACCTGTTCGCGCGATCCTCGAATGCGCTGGAATCAGCGACGTTCTCACCAAGTCTCTTGGTTCAAGTAACCCAATCAACATGGTTCACGCCACCGCAGCAGCGCTTAAGATGTTGGAATCTCCACAATCCATCGCAGCTCGTCGTGGTTTACCCCTTGAAGATGTCGCACCAGCAGCAATTGCTCGTGCCATAGCAGCAACGGTTGGTGCATAAACATGCCACGTCTAAAAGTTACACAACTACGTTCCAAGGTTGGCGCTCGTCCAGAGCACCGCGAGACCTTGCGTTCACTCGGATTAAAGCGAATCAATGACGTTGTCGTAAAGGAAGATCGTCCCGAGATTCGTGGAATGGTCGTCGCTGTACGTCACATGGTCAAGGTTGAGGAGGTCGAATAACAATGGTTCTCAAAGTTCATCATCTCCGTCCGGCTCCGGGCGCAAAGAAGGCGCGTACCCGTAAGGGTCGCGGTGAAGCTTCAAAGGGTAAGACTGCTGGTCGCGGTGGCAAGGGAACACGTGCTCGTAACGTTGTTCGTGCCGGCTTCGAAGGCGGACAGCTTCCTCTCGTAATGCGTCTTCCTAAGCTTCGTGGCTTCAAAAACCCAGAGCGCGTGGAATACCAGCCAGTGAACGTATCGACCATCAATGCTCTCTATCCAAAGGGTGGCCAAGTCACTGTTGAGGATCTAGTTGCAAAGGGTGCTGCTCGTGATGGTCATCCCGTTAAGGTTCTTGGAAATGGCGACATTTCCGTGAAGGTTACCGTCGTGGCGCATGCCTTTTCTTCATCAGCATCTGAAAAGATCGCTGCTGCAGGCGGATCGATCACAAAGCTTTAATCAAGGCCCCACATTATTTAAGCCCGATAAGAGTTCTTGCTCAATTGAGTAAGAACTCTTTAAGAAATAAGAGGAGAAGTTAAATGCTTGCAGCGTTTGGTAAGGCCTTCAAGACGCCCGATCTTCGCGTAAAGATTTTCTTCACTCTGGCGATTATGGCGCTCTTCCGTTTCGGATCGATCGTGCCAACGCCAGGTGTCTCTTATAAGAATGTGCAGTCTTGCTTAAACCAGACCAGCTCTGGCGGCCTCTTCGGTCTCATTAACTTGTTCTCTGGTGGCGCTCTCTTGCACCTCTCGGTCTTCGCACTGGGAATCATGCCTTACATCACCAGCTCGATCATTATTCAATTGCTGACCGTTGTCATCCCTCGTTTTGAGACCCTCAAGGCAGAAGGACAATCAGGAACCGCAAAGCTCACGCAGTACACCCGTTACTTAACTGTTGGCCTAGCAATCTTGCAATCAACAGGTTTGATCGCTGTTGCTCGCTCAACTGGTCGCTTGTTTAGCGGATGTACCCTTCCAATCATTCCTGACTCTTCTTGGACACGTATCGTGACCATGGTCTTGGTTATGACCGCTGGTACCTCGGTAATCATGTGGCTTGGTGAATTGATCACCGATCGCGGTATCGGAAACGGTATGTCGATCTTGATCTTTACATCGATCGCTGCCGGTTTCCCAACTCAGCTCTGGTCGATAAAGCAGCAAAAGGGTTGGTTCGCATTCCTCTTCGTTATGGCAGTTGGAGTCTTGGTTGTGGCAGCAGTTGTATTCGTGGAGCAGGCTCAGCGCCGTATTCCAGTGCAATATGCCAAGCGCCAAATTGGACGTCAGTCTTATGGCGGAACTTCTACCTATATTCCGATCAAGGTCAATCAGGCTGGCGTTATTCCGGTTATCTTCGCATCCTCACTCTTATATATCCCGTCGTTGATAGTTAACTTCTCGGGCTCTACCGCCGCATGGTCGATCTGGGTTCAGAAGAACCTTGTTAAGGGCGATCACCCGGTTTACATCATCTCTTATGCAGTATTGATCATCTTCTTCACCTACTTCTACGTCGCGATTACATTCAATCCCGATGAAGTCGCTGACAATATGAAGCAATACGGTGGCTTTATTCCTGGTATTCGTGCGGGCAAACCAACATCAGAGTATTTGCAGTACGTTCTTTCACGTATTACAGCTCCTGGTTCGCTCTACCTGGCCTTCGTTGCGATCATTCCGATCATCGCGCTCATTCTCTTCCAGGCATCACAGAACTTCCCATTCGGTGGAACTGCGATTCTGATTGTGGTTGGTGTTGGTCTTGATACTGCGAAGCAGATTGAGTCTCAATTGCAGCAACGTTCATATGAGGGATTCCTGCGCTAATGCGCTTGATCCTGGTAGGTCCTCCAGGCGCTGGTAAAGGTACGCAAGCAGTTTACTTAGCGGCACATTTTGCTATTCCGCATATCTCAACCGGCGATATCTTTCGCTTGAATATTAAGGGTGAGACGGAACTGGGAAAGTTAGCTAAGTCCTATATGGATGCTGGTAATTTGGTTCCAGATTCTGTGACAAATGCGATGCTTGAGGATCGTTTGACCCATAGCGACGCTCAGAGTGGTTTCTTGCTAGATGGATATCCACGTAATGTTGGGCAAGCAGAATTCCTGGCCGATGTGTTGGTTAAGAAATCCATAACTTTGGATGCCGTTCTTGAACTTTCTATTCCAAATGCCGAGATCATCAAGCGTTTATCCGGTCGTCGCATCTGTCGCAATTGTGGGGCAAGTTCACACGTGATCTTCGATAAACCAACGGTAGATGGAGTTTGCAATAATTGCGGTGGCGAGTTGTACCAGCGCGAAGATGACAAGGAAGAAGTTGTAGCTAACCGTCTCAATGTTTACAGCGAACAGACCGAACCCATTATTGAGTTCTACCGAAAGCTTGGTTTGCTTAAAGTAATCAATGCGGTCGGGGAAGTTTCAGAGATCTCCGCAGACGCAATAGCAGCGCTTAAGTAGTCATGATGGCTATTCAGATCAAGTCACTCGAGCAACTGAAATTGATGCGTAAGGCCGGTCTTGTTGTTGCTGAGGCTTTAAACTTAATGAAGGCGGCTATTGCCCCAGGTGTTACCCCGCTGGAGTTAGATGCAATTGCGGCGGACTATCTTGATGCCCACAACGCAATTCCATCGTTCTTGAACTATCACGGTTTTCCCAACGTGATCTGCGCTTCAGTTAATCATGAAGTTGTGCATGGGATTCCCAATGAACGCCCTCTTGTCTCGGGTGACATCATCTCTATCGATTTCGGTGCAATTGTTGATGGATGGCATGGTGATTCTGCTTTTTCAATTGGAGTAGGCGTGATTGATTCCGCCGACCAAAAATTGATGGATACCTGTGAAGAATCGATGTGGCGCGGAATCGCTGCCGCTAAGGTCGGGGGACACCTCAGTGATATCTCATTCGCCATTGAAAACTATATTCAGAGTCAGGGTAAATACGGCATTTTGCGCGAATATGGCGGCCATGGAATTGGTACCGAGATGCACCAAGAGCCGCATGTAATCAACTACGGGCCCGCAGGACTTGGCCCCGAGTTAAAGCCGGGACTCGCACTTGCAATCGAACCCATGATTACTCGCGGTACCGAGAAGATGAAGACCCTCTCTGATGAATGGACTGTTATCGCCAGCGATAAATCTAACGGAGCGCACTTTGAACATACCTTTGCGCTGCTTCCAGATGGGAAGATATTTGTCACAACAGCGATCGATGGGGGAGCCGCTGACCTAGGTCGGCTTGGGATCGAGATTTCAGATCTCTTGAATTAAAACTTCAAGCCGGCGAGAAGATAATCTAAGAAGCGATAGCAGGCATCCCAGATTCGATGAATTCGATGGGGCTGGGAGCGCTCGGACATGGCGAAAGCCTAGAAATCTGCCTCTGGAATTACAATGAATTTTCCGCTCAATCGCCGCCGCCCGATTTACAGGGATTTGTCCTCCAGGGCCCCGCTTTTAGCATAAAAGACCCCCGATTTCCTCTTTTAGGCTCCGCGCCTTAGGATTGCCCTCTGCCCAGAAATGAGCGGATGTCCGTAATTAGACCCCTAAATAGATAAGTAGGTACTGCTTGGCCAAGAAAGACGGAGCAATCGAAATTGAGGGCACCGTAGCTGAAGCACTGCCGAACGCCATGTTTAGAGTCGAACTTACAAATGGACACAGGGTTCTTGCGCACATCAGCGGCAAGATGCGACAGAACTACATTCGCATCCTTCCCGAAGATCGCGTGATCGTAGAACTTAGTCCGTACGACCTCACAAGAGGTCGAATTATCTATCGTTACAAGTAATAGGAGTTAGTCGTGAAAGTTAAGCCAAGCGTGAAGAAGATCTGCGACAAGTGCAAAGTCATTCGCCGTAATGGTCGCGTCATGGTTATTTGCGACAACCTTCGTCACAAGCAACGTCAAGGATAAATAAAACCTAATACGCGTGATGCGACTGTAGCGATGAGCTGCAGACCCTCGGACTGGTAGGCCGAGGCTCAGTTACCCAACTGAGGTGCATTGCGAAGGACCTTCCAGATAAACGAAAAGGGTAAGTGATATGGCACGTCTTGTTGGTGTCGATCTTCCTCGCGAAAAGCGAGTAGAGATTGCACTCACGTACATCTTCGGGATTGGTTTGACCCGCGCGCACGCAACACTCGCTGCGACCGGCGTTAACCCAGATACCCGTGTCAAAGATCTCCAAGAGCCAGAATTGGCAAAGCTTCGTGAATTCATCGAAGCAAATTACAAAATCGAAGGTGACCTACGCCGCGAAGTCGCGAGCGACATTCGCCGTAAAGTCGAAATCCAGAGCTATCAAGGTATTCGCCACCGCAAGGGACTTCCTGTTCGTGGTCAGCGCACACATACAAATGCGCGCACACGTAAGGGCCCTCGTAAGGCAATCGCTGGTAAGAAGAAGGAGACCAAGTAATGGCCGCCGCTAAGACAAAGACGCCTGCTAAGGGCGCTGCTGCTAAGGGCAAAGTCAAACTTCGCAAGAAGGAAAAGAAGAACATTGCCGTTGGTCAAGCTCACATCAAGAGCACCTTCAACAACACCATCATCTCTATTACAGATCCTTCCGGGGCTGTTATCTCTTGGTCATCAGCTGGCCAGGTTGGTTTCAAAGGCTCCCGTAAATCAACACCATTCGCAGCACAGTTAGCCGCTGAAGCAGCAGCTCGTCGTGCGCAAGAACATGGTTTGAAGAAGGTCGATGTTTTCGTCAAGGGACCAGGATCTGGTCGCGAGACAGCTATCCGTTCATTACAGGCCGCCGGACTTGAAGTTGGAGCCATCTCAGATGTCACTCCTGCTCCACACAACGGTTGCCGTCCACCAAAGCCACGTCGAGTTTAAGGAAGGAAGAGAATAAATGGCTCGTTATACCGGAGCAGATTGCAAGCGCTGCCGTCGCGAAAAAGTAAAGCTCTTTCTTAAGGGCTCTAAGTGCGATGGTCCAAAGTGTCCTATTGAGTCACGTCCATACCCACCAGGGCAACATGGTCGCGGCCGTGCCAAGGAATCTGAATACCTAGGCCAACTACGCGAGAAGCAAAAGTGTGCGCGTATGTATGGAGTTCTAGAGAAGCAGTTCCGTGGATATTACGAAGAGGCTAACCGTCTTCAAGGTAAGACCGGTGAAAACCTTCTCATCATCCTAGAGACCCGTTTGGATAACGTCGTTTTCCGTGCAGGTTTCGCTAAGAGTCGCGATATGGCTCGCCAGCTTGTCCGTCACGGACATTTCTTGGTTAATGGCAAGAAGGTAAACATTCCTTCATTCCGCGTTACACCAATGGACATCATTGATGTAGTGCCTGGCTCATTGGATACCACCCCATTCATCGTTGCAAGTGCTGAATTGGGCGAGAAGACAATCCCTGCGTGGATGGAAGTTGTTGGAGCTCAGATGCGAATCTTGGTTCACGCCACCCCAACCCGCACGATTATCGACACTCTTATCCAAGAGCAACTTATCGTTGAGCTCTATAGCAAGTAATTAGTAGTAAAGCAGTAACAAGTAGTTTCATTGCAGGAGATCAAATAGTGGATCTCCCCGACGTATGGAGGAAATAAGTGCTAATAGCACAACGCCCTATCCTCACTGAGGAAGAAGTATCAGAGTTTCGCTCGCGTTTCATTATTGAGCCGCTAGAGCCTGGCTTTGGTTATACCCTCGGTAATTCGCTGCGCCGTACCCTCTTGTCCTCGATCCCTGGTGCTGCAGTTACCAGCGTTCGCGTCAATGGCGCTCTACATGAGTTCACCACCCTCGAAGGTGTAAAGGAAGATCTCACCGAGATCGTCTTGAACATCAAGAACTTGGTTCTCTCATCAGATAATGATGAGCCTTCACTTCTTTACATTCGCAAGAATGGCGAAGGAGTAGTAACTGGTGCGGATATCGCAACTCCAGCTGGCGTAACGGTTCACAACCCAGATCTCCATATCGCAACCCTCAACTCAAAGGCTAAGTTCGAAGTTGAACTCACCGTTGAGCGCGGTCGCGGCTATGTGACTGCGGTAGCCAATAAGGTTGCTGGCGGAGAGATCGGCCGTATTCCAGTTGACTCTATCTATTCACCTGTTTTGCGCGTGACCTACAAGGTCGAAGCAACACGTGTCGAACAACGCACAGACTTTGATCGTTTGATCGTCGACGTTGAGACCAAGCCATCAATGAAGCCAGGAGATGCCATGGCATCTGCCGGTAAGACATTGGTTGAGCTCTTCGGACTTGCTCGCGAATTGAACGTCAACGCTGAAGGTATTGAAATGGGACCCTCTATCCAAGATGCTGCGCTCGCTGCTGATCTCGCTCTTCCAATCGAAGATCTCGATCTCACCGTCCGCTCATATAACTGCCTCAAGCGCGAAGGTATTCATACCGTCGGTGAGCTTGTCGGCCGTTCAGAGGCAGACCTTCTCGATATCCGTAACTTCGGTTCAAAGTCGATCGATGAAGTGAAGGCAAAACTTCACAGCATGGGTCTACAACTGAAGGACAGCCCAATCGGATTTGATCCAACACAACACCACAACTACGGAACTGAAGTCGACGAAGATCTCGTCGAGTCAGAGCAGCTCTAGGAGAACGCCATGCCAACACCAAGTAGAGGACCTCGTCTCGGAAGCGGTCCAGCACACGAGAGATTGTTGCTAGGCACACTCGCAGAGCAACTCTTCGAACACGGCAAGATCAAGACCACCGAGGCAAAGGCTAAGCGCCTGCGTCCTTTGGCCGAAAAGTTGATCACCGCTGCTATCGAAGGTGATCTAGCTGCGCGTCGTCGCGTCATGGAGACAATCCAGAACAAGAGCGTTGTACACACACTCTTCACTGAGATTGCACCTCGTTTCGCAACACGTCCAGGTGGTTACACCCGCATTACAAAGGTTGGTCCACGTAACGGTGACAATGCCCCAATGGCTGTCATCGAACTCGTCAACGACTAATTATTTGTAACACAGTAAGAAAAGTTTATGATCGAACCCGCTCTCAACCCTGAGAGCGGGTTTCGTCGTTTGCGCATAGACCTGGCCTACGATGGAACGAATTACGCTGGGTGGGCGAAGCAGCCCGACCAAAAAACCTTACAAGGCTCTATAGAAGATGCTCTAGCAAAGTTAGTACGCACCCCTGTAAACACCGTTGTTGCTGGTCGTACCGATGCGGGAGTGCATGCCGCAGGTCAGGTGTTGCACGTTGATATTCCAGAAGGTGTAGCGGCTTCGCGCTATCGCCCCGAGGAAGATATCTGGGATTTTGACCACTTTAAATTCCGACTGAACCAGATGCTATATGAAGATATTCGGGTGCTGCGGGTCGATTTCGCGCCAATTAACTTTGATGCACGCTTCTCTGCCAGCGCGCGCCACTATCGTTATAAATTGCTCGATGGCAACAAAGATCTCTTGCCACTTCAAAGGTTTGATACCGCAACTTGGTTTCGCCCCCTTGATATCGATCTGATGAACCAAGCGAGCGCTGCGATGCTGGGCAAACACGATTTCTTCACCTTCTGTCGTTATCGCGAAGGGGGAACCACCCTGCGAACTTTGCTGGAATTCACTTGGAACCGAGATGCCGCCGGTTTAGTGGTCTGCGATATTGCTGCCGATGGCTTTGGGTGGAACATGGTGCGAAATTTGGTGGGGGCCGCGGTTTGTGTCGGTGAAGGTAGATTTGAGCCAACCTGGATGGCCGAGATTTTGAACCAGAGAGCGCGGGTCTCAGACTCCTATGTCTTCCCAGCCCGCGGGTTGACCCTGGCCCAGGTGGACTATCCCGATGCCGCCGCTTTGGCCAATATTGCGCTCCCTGACTACCTTTCTGAACCCTCATTTTGACCCCATGGGGCTCGGGAAGGTAACCTGCTCCTCTGCCTGTGATCTGGATTCAGCTCTCGGCTGATTCGCTAGTTACCAGAGGCACAAAGCTTCGCTTAACTAAGACAAGAAAGAGAGAGACCTCGTGCGCACATTTACACCGAAAGCTGGTGACGTCACCCGCAAGTGGCATGTCATCGACGCTGAAGGAGTTGTCCTTGGTCGCCTTGCTAGCCATGCAGCCGTCCTTCTACGCGGTAAGCACAAGACCACCTTTGCACCTCACATCGACATGGGCGACTTTGTCATTGTGATCAATGCAGAGAAGATTGTTCTTACTGGTCAGAAGGCTGGCAAGAAGTTTGCTCACCATCACTCCGGTTATCCAGGTGGCATGACTTCTATCGTTTACGCAGATTTGATCAACCAGGATCCAACTCGTGTTATCGAGAAGGCAATTCTTGGAATGATTCCTAAGAACAAGCTCGGCCGTTCAGTCGGTTCGAAGCTCAAGGTTTACGCCGGTCCTGCGCATCCACATGCTGCCCAGAACCCAACACCATATGTATTTACTCAAGTTTCTCAAATCGTGAAGAAGTAAGGGATAGACATGTCAGATTTAGATACAGTCATCGATGGCGAAGAAGAAGTTCTAACTTCATACTCTTCTTCAACACCAGCTGCTTCAACCAACCGCCCAGCAATCAAGGCTCCAGGAGGCGGCACCGGCCGTCGTAAGGAAGCCGTTGCTCGCGTACGTTTAGTACCAGGAACAGGTAAGTGGGTTGTTAACGGCAAGGCACTCGATGTGTACTTCCCAAACAAAGTTCACCAGCAGTCTGTCTCTGAGCCTTTCCGCACTGTAGGTGCCGAGAATCAGTACGACGTCTTTGCTCGCATCAATGGTGGCGGAACATCTGGCCAAGCCGGTGCACTTCGCCTTGGAGTTGCTCGTGCGCTCAACGAGATTGATCGCGATGCTAACCGTCCTGCACTCAAGAAGGCTGGCTTCCTTACTCGTGACCCACGTGTCATCGAGCGTAAGAAGTACGGTCTGAAGAAGGCACGTAAGCGTTCTCAATACAGCAAGCGTTAATTCTCTTTACGCGATTGCCTTATTAAATGGCGCTCTTTGGCACCGATGGTGTCCGAGGACTCGCTAACGGTTTCTTAACCGCAGAACTCGCCGTTGATCTTTCGATTGCCGCTGCGCATATTCTCGGTGAACTTGGCGCCTTTGAAGGACATCGTCCTAAAGCAATTGTTGGACAAGATTCGCGTGCATCCGGAGAATTCTTGGAGGCAGCAGTCGTCGCCGGTTTAGCAAGTGCCGGAGTTGATGTTTATCGCGTAGGCATTCTGCCAACACCAGCTATCGCACATCTCGTTGCCGAGAGCGGCGCAGATCTGGGCGTAATGCTCAGCGCCTCGCACAATCCCATGCCTGATAACGGAATTAAATTCTTCGCCAAAGGCGGAGGAAAACTCGATGATGCACTCGAGGCCGCTATTGAAAAACATATGGGCGAGAGTTGGCAACGTCCAACTGGGCGCAATGTGGGGCGCGTTATTAACGATGATTCTGCTGCTGAGAGATACATATTTCACCTCTTAAATTCGCTCACCATGAATCTAAATGGGATCAAGGTCGTTGTGGATTGCGCCAATGGTGCTTCCTCGCGGGTCGCTCCTAAGACTTATACGCGTGCTGGCGCAGAAGTGATCGCTATCTCGCATGAGCCAGATGGTTGGAATATCAATGAAAATTGCGGGTCTACCCACCTCGAAAACATTAAGGCAAAAGTCTTGGAAACGGGTGCTGACCTAGGCATCGCTCATGACGGAGATGCTGATCGTTGTTTAGCAATCGATAGCAATGGAAATGAAGTTGATGGTGATTTCATTATGGCAATCCTGGCTGCAGATTGGCAGAGCAGAGGTTTGCTCAAGAACGAGACCATTGTTGGCACTGTGATGAGTAATTTGGGATTCTTTAAGGCGATGGAAGCCCTCGATATCAATGTAGAAACAACTGCCGTAGGCGATCGCTACGTTCTTGAAAAAATGTTAGCTGATGATTTTGTGTTAGGCGGAGAACAATCAGGTCACATCATCATGCGTCACTATGCAAATACCGGCGATGGGCTATTGACCGCACTTCATCTTATGCAGGCAATCAAATCCAGCGGTAAGTCCTTGGCGGAGTTGAGCACAGTCATGAAGCGCTTTCCACAAGAGTTGATAAATGTGACGAATGTAGCCAAAGAGAAGCTTTCTACTTCGGCAAAGATAAAGAGCGAGATTGACCGACACCAAGCAGATCTAGGATCCTCGGGGCGAATTCTGGTCCGCGCATCGGGAACCGAGAGTTTGGTTCGCGTAATGGTGGAGGCGCAAAGTGCTGATCTGGCTGCACGGATAGCCGAAGAATTGGCCGCTCTAGTAAGATCTGAACTCTCGTAACCACCTCTTAAAGGAGTAACCGCCATGTGTGGCATTGTCGGATACACCGGTAAAGCGCTGGCACTCTCTCCCGTCCTTGAAGGACTGCGTCGCTTGGAATACCGCGGTTACGACTCTGCCGGAATCGCCCTTGTTATTGCGAAGGGGGAGCCGCTCTGGATTGAAAAGCGTGCTGGCAAACTCACCAATCTTGAATCGACGCTCGGCGCCACGAACCCTATTTCGCACTCTGGTATCGGCCATACCCGGTGGGCCACTCACGGTGGGCCAACTGATGTCAATGCGCATCCGCATTTAGATAATGATGGCAAGCTCGCTCTGATTCATAATGGAATTATCGAAAATTATGTAGAGCTACGAGAACTTCTCGAGAAGCGTGGCCATACCTTTAAATCTGAGACCGACACCGAATCAGTCGTGCACTTACTGAGCGATGCTCGCAAATCTCATAGTGGGGATCTCGCTGCGGCGATGCGAGAAGTCTGCGCTCAATTGCGCGGTTCATTTACCTTGCTTGCAATCCATAGCGATGAACCGGGTCGCATCGTCGGCGCTCGCCGCAATTCACCGCTCGTCGTTGGCGTCGGGGAGGGCGAGAACTTTCTGGCTTCCGATGTTGCGGCCTTTATCGCTCACACCAAACACGCCTTAGAACTCGGCCAGGATGAGGTAGTAGATATCACCGCATCTTCAATCGCAGTGACGGATCTTGCCGGAAATATATTAAGACCCCGTGAATTTGAAATCCTTTGGGACGCCTCAGCTGCTGAACGCGGCGGATATCCCCATTTCATGCTTAAAGAGATTTATGAGCAACCTAAAGCGATAGCGGATACCTTGATTGGCCGAACTGCTGGACTGAACGAGGAAATTATTGGTCGTATTAATTTAGAGGGAATATCAAAGGTTGTAATCATTGCCTGCGGAACCGCTTATCACGCTGGTCTGGTCGGTAAGTACGCGATCGAAAAATGGGCCAATGTACCTGTTGATGTAGAACTAGCTTCTGAATATCGCTATCGCGATCCGGCTGTTGACTCATCAACGCTGGTCATTCCAATCTCGCAATCGGGCGAGACCATGGATACCTTGATGGCGTTGCGCTATGCCAAGTCACATGGCGCTCGAGTATTTGCAGTCTGCAATACCAATGGATCGACAATTCCGCGCGAATCGGATGCAGTCCTCTACACCCATGCTGGCCCGGAAATCGCGGTCGCTTCCACAAAGGCCTTTGCGACTCAACTGATCGCCATGTATTTAATCGCTCTCCACTTAGGACGAGTACGCGGAGCCATCACTGAAGAGTTCTACGCAGAGATAGGCGCGGAGATTGCAGACCTCCCCGGCAAGGTCGAGCAGGTTCTTGAGACCGTTGAACCATTACGCGCGCTCACTCGGGAATTCAAAGATTCAACTTCGGTGCTCTTTCTGGGTCGTCACGTTGGTTACCCGACCGCTCTCGAAGGCGCTCTGAAGCTCAAAGAGCTCGCCTACATGCATGCCGAGGGCTTTGCTGGCGGAGAGTTAAAGCATGGACCGATTGCACTTATTGATGATGGAACTCCGGTCGTTGCAATAATGCCGCCGCTCAACACCCCGCTTTACGAAAAGATGGCGAGTAATGTGCAAGAGGTCAAAGCTCGCGGCGCGATCGTGATTGCTATCGGGGATAGCGACCTGGCCAGCGCAACCCACAACATTCGTATCCCAACCTCACACGATTTTCTGCAACCAGTGTTGGCGGTTGTTCCCTTGCAGGTAATCGCCTACGAGATGGCGGTAGCGCGCGGAAATGATGTCGACCAACCTCGAAATCTAGCAAAGTCGGTCACGGTCGAATGAACTGGGGCTCGCTGGAAGTTCATCGCCGGCAGCAACGCAACCATGCAATAAAAATCTCACTTGCGCTCTTTTTCGCTTTCCTGATAGTTACCGAACAAGTCCTTACTAAGAGTTACATATTCCGACTCGATGACAAGATTGCTGCTATTCGGCATCACACCTTCAGAGGGATGTCGAGCCATCTCTTACTCGCCTTAGATGATCTAGGTCTGCGGAGCTTGACTGCAACTTGCCTACTTGTAACTGCGGTTCTGATCGCCTACAAATATAAGTCTTGGCGCCCAATCAACTTCTCGCTTGCTGCCTTGTTACTTCTTAACGGCGTCGTCGGAGTAGCAAAGATGGTCTTTGGTCGAACCAAGCCACGACTAGGTTTTGATACGTACCACACCGGGGTGGTTGGTTCCTATCCCAGTGGCCACTCCTCAAATGCGCTGCTGACGTGGGGCGCCTTGGCCTATTTGATTTATCGGTACACCGCCTTTGGTGCAAAGCGCTCGCTCGCTCTCTTTTCCCTTGTTGGCGTTGTGACAACTACGGTCTGTTTGGTTTCGCTCATTCGCAACACGCATTGGTTTAGCGATCTCATCGGCGGAGCATTTCTTGGGGGATCCATCTTGGTCTTCCTCATCGCGGCAGATCGCGCCTGGCCGTCAGAGAGGCAGCCATCATGATTGAAGGGATTGGAATCGATGTCGTCGACATCGCTCGTTTTCAAGAATCACTAGATCGCACTCCTGCAATGCGAGAGCGCATTTTCACTGAGCGAGAGGCGCTTCTGAAGGTTTCTTCACTCGCTGCGCGCTTTGCCGCCAAGGAGGCGCTCGTGAAAGCGCTCGATGCCCGCGATCTATTTTCCTGGCACGATGCCGAAGTTATCAATCAAGAGTCAGGTAAGCCGGCATTCATCTTCACTGGGGCACTAGCAGCCAGGGTCGCGGAACTAAAGGTCCACCTCACCCTCTCGCACGATGCAGGAATTGCTTCGGCCATGGTCGTTATTGAGAGAATTTGAGATGCGCGCCTTTGTTCAGATCGATCTTGACGCGATCGCCCACAATATTGCTGAAGTAAAAAAACGAACCATTGCACCAGTATTAGCGGTAGTAAAAGCAGATGCTTATGGTCATGGACTTATTCCTGTCGCAACCACCGCCATTGATTCCGGAGCAACCTGGCTGGGAGTCGCTCTGCTCGAAGAAGCTCTCTTACTGCGTGAAGCGGGGATCGAAGTACCAATCATCGCTTGGTTGACGCCACCTCACGATGATTTTGAAGCAGCCCTTAAAAATAATATTGATCTCTCGGTATCTTCGGTTTCATTATTCGAAGAGATCTTAGAAACTGCAAAGCGCTTAAAGATCAAACCTCGACTGCACTTTGAAGTAGATACCGGAATGCGACGCGGTGGAGTTCTCGATGATTGGGAACTATTTCTCAAATTTGCATCTGATCATAAATCCGAATTTGAGCTAATGGGCTTCTGGTCACACTTTGCTAGAGCCGATGAACCCGACTCGGAATTCAATTTCACGCAAATGTTTGAGTTTAAGAACCGACTCATTGCGCTGGAAGAATCTTGGCTGATCCCAACCACCGTGCATCTCGCAAATTCTGCTGCGATTCTTAGCAATCCAGCAGCGCATCACTCCATGGTGCGACTCGGAATTGTCATGTATGGCCTCAGTCCCGATGTTAAGAGCATGGGAGCGGGAAGCGAATTCAATCTACGTCCTGCGATGACAATCAAGGCCCAGTTGCATCTAGTGAAGGTTGCCAAAGCGGGCGATGCGGTTGGCTATGGCGGAACCGAAGTTCTAACCCGCGATACAAAGTTGGGGGTCGTGGCTATGGGTTATTCCGATGGGCTCCCTCGCTCAACCTCAAACGCTGTGGGGGTTTCCTTTGCCGGGCGAAAGGCTCCGCTCGTTGGACGAATTTCGATGGATCAATGTGTCGTCGATCTGGGCTGGGATTCACAAGCGCAAGCTGGTGACTACGTAACAGTTATGGGAGGTGATGGCTATTCAATTGATGAATGGGCTGCCGCCGCCAACACGATTAACTATGAAATAGTCACACGCATTGCGCCTCGAGTACCTAGAATTTACTAATTCGCTTTGGACGCAATGGTGAGGGGTGGCTGCAATGCATGACCCCGCTGCGCTCCGGTTGGAATCTGTCACAGTAGATTTCGGAGGGCTTCGAGCCCTTTCCGATGTCTCTATCGAGATTAATCCGGGGGAAGTAGTTGGCGTCATCGGACCCAACGGTGCCGGTAAGACTACCCTCTTCAATGTTTTGAGCGGATTGGTGACCCCAACTTCTGGCACGCTCTATATCGGGGGAGTAGAACGCAAGTGGCCCAAGGTTCATGAGCTCACTGGTTTAGGTCTCTCTCGCACCTTGCAAGGTGTGGGGTTGTTTAGTGAATTAACGGTATCTGAAAATCTGCTAGTTGGCGCTACTAATTTAAGCAGTCATAATTTTTTTAGAGCGCTTCTTGGTCTAGATGGCGCTTCCGAGATCGCGTTGCAATCACGTGTGGCAGCGGTGCTGCAGGAGTTAAATATCGCAGAGTATGCAGAGCGCGATGCCGCCTCATTGCCATATCCAATTTCAAAACGAGTCGCATTAGCGCGCGCACTTATATCTGAACCCACCACGTTGCTACTAGATGAACCCGCCGGTGGATTAGGCGTGGAAGATATTGCCTGGCTTAAAGAGTTCGTTCTGAAATTTCGCGTGGATAAGTCGGTCTTGTTGGTCGAGCATCATATGGATGTCATCATGAATGTGTGTGATCGGATCTATGTTCTCAATTTCGGGCAGCTCATCGCTCATGGCACTCCAGCGCAGATCCGTGAAAACCCCGAGGTAATTACCGCCTACCTGGGTAGCGAGGCATCCTTATGAAGAGCGGATTGGAAGTCCAAGATTTTTCGGTTGATTACGGTGCGGTACGCGCGATTTGCGATCTCTCCTTCCATATAGTTCCTGGCGAATTGGTAGCCGTTATTGGCTCAAACGGTTCTGGCAAGAGCACCCTCATTCGCGCGCTGAGCGGGCTTATTGCCCCGAGGCAAGGGAGTGCAAGCTGGAATGGCATATCTCTCTTGGGTAAGAAGCCAGAGGATTTGGTGCGGCAAGGGATTGTGCATGTGTCGGAGGGTAAGTCGGTTATTCCCGAATTAACCGTCTCCGAAAATCTCGCCCTGGGCGGTCTCTGGAGAAAAGATAAATTAGATGTTGCTATTGCAACGCAAGAGTCTCTCGCCATCTTTCCGGTTCTCGCCTCGAGATTGAGCCAGCGCGCCGATTCCCTCTCCGGCGGTGAGCGACAGATGTTGGCGATCGCTCGAGCGCTGATCTCTCGCCCCCAACTGTTACTCCTTGATGAACCATCGCTGGGTTTAGCTCCTCTTATCATCGAGCAGATATTTTTTGCGATCAGCCACCTGCAAAATCAATTTGGTCTCACGGTGCTACTCGTAGAACAGAACGCTTTAAGCGCGCTCAAGATCGCTGATCGCGGGTTGATCCTCAATCTCGGCGAGTTAGTTAAGGCCGGTACACCCGCAGAATTAATAGCAGATCCAGAACTTCGAGCCGCTTACCTAGGATTCTGACCATGTTTATTGACACCCTCCTTATAGGAATTAGCAGCGGAGCCATTTATTCACTGATGGCGCTGGCGCTAGTACTGGTCTGGCGATCAACGCGCGTCGTTAACTTTGCCCAATCGGGGCAGGCGGTCCTCTCTACCTATATCGGCTATGAGATCGGCGTCAGTACCCATAATTATTGGATATCGCTCCCGCTCGCAATCCTGGCGGGAGCTATTTTGGGATCGCTCATTGATTTACTCTTTATGCGTTTGTTAATTGGAAGAGCAAAGGCTGGTCCGATTGCAGAGATCGCACCGGTAATTGCCACCCTTGGTCTCCTGGGCTTGATACAAAGTCTGATCGGATTAATTTGGGGGAATGCCTTTCTGCACTACGCATCCCCACTCTCTGGAAAAGGATTTACCTTTGGCAGCCATACCATCCCCTTCTCACCGCAGAACCTCTTTATTGTGGTTGCGTCGGCAGCGGTCCTTGCGATCTTCGGAGCCATCTTTAAATATACCGATTTAGGTTTGGCCCTTCGTGCCGCCTCCTTTCAACCTGAGATCGCCCAACTCGCCGGAGTGCGCGTGAGCAGGGTGCGAAACATTGGTTGGGCCTTTGCGGGGTCAGCCGGTGCTGTCGCTGGTGCGGTAATAACTCCAACTTCAACCTTGTCACCGAACTCGCTGGATCTGCTCTTTGTCTCAGGTTTTATTGCAGCGGTTATTGGTGGCTTGGATTCGTTGGTTGGGGCTGTGATAGGTGGGATGGTACTTGGAGTCGGATTCTCCTTTATATTGCAGTACATCGGCGGCTCCGTAACTTTCTTAGTCGGTTTCATTATTCTGATGGTCGTCTTACTAATAAGACCGCGCGGAATATTTGGTCACAAGGTGAGCCGACGTGCATAGCCGCCGCTTATCTCCACGCAACAGAGCCCTCCTCTTTCTGCTCATCGGGGTTGCGCTTTTGTTGGCGAGTGGGTTTACCGGCGAACTGCGGAATTATCAAGGCGCGCAGGTTGCTATCTATCTCATTGCTATTTCGTCAATCATTTTATTGACGGGTTATTCTGGCCAGATCTCTCTTGGACATGGTGCGATCATGGCCATCGGAGGTTATGGTGCCGCACTTTCATTCACGCTCTGGAATTTTCCATTTGAAATCGCGCTGCTCTTTGGCGTACTTGTTGGGACGCTCGGCGGATTTGTTTTAGGGGTTGCGGCTGCGCGATTGAGTGGACCGTATCTCGCAGGAACAACTCTCGCACTTGCCGTTGGGCTTCCCTCTATTGCTGATCAATTTCATGTGCTCGGGGGAGAGCAAGGTTTGAATTTTGATATCGGGGATCCCCCTCATTGGCTAGTTCGCCTCGAGGGAAGTGATTTCACTCAATACAAATGGTTCTTCTGGATCTCTACCGTTGTTGCGCTGATCGCCTTATGGGCTATAACGAATCTGTTACATAGTAGTTATGGGCGTAATTGGAGGGCGGGAAGAAATAACGCGGTTGCCGCTGGTTTAGCGGGAATAAATGTGGCGAGAGGGAAAGTTTTGGCCTTTACGGTCAGTTCCGCTCTAGCAAGCCTTGCGGGAGCCCTCTTTGCTCTACTTCTTGGGTTAGTTACGCCTACGGCCTTCCCACTCTCTCTATCTTTTGCGATTGTCACTGGTGCGGTACTTGCGGGAGTGGGCAACCTCGCAGGTAGCATTGTCGGCGGTGTGGTCCTGGTTGCGATACCTGAAATCTCCGGCGCGTTAACAACGCACTTTGGAGATTCACAAAAGGTATCTGCAAATCTTCCTGGATTTGTTATGAGCGCTTTACTGATTCTTGTGGTCCTGTTTATGCCAAATGGGTTACGAATTAGAAGATTTAAGAGCAAAAAAACTTTATAGAAAAAGACCGCAAGCATCTCCTGGAATACCCTCAATGAAAGGAAAAATATGCTCGTTCATCGTCGCACGAAGCGCGGAAAACTAGCCATAGCTTTAGTAGCAACCGCTGCTTTAGCAATTAACGTTCTACCCGCACAGGCAAGAAATCTATACAAGGTAGATGGTGTCTCATCGTCAACAATTACCTTGGGGATCACCTCGCCGCTCACTGGCGCTGCAGCCCCGGGCTACAACAAAGTTCCCTCGGCTATGCAGGCTTACTTCAATTATGTAAACGATAATGGTGGAGTAAACGGTCGCAAGATCAAACTTATTGTTAAAGATGACGCATACAACCCAGTCTTGGCGAAATCTGTCACTAATGATCTAGTGCTGCAAAGCAAGGTACTGGCATTGGTTGGCACTTTAGGTACCGCCAACAACGAAGCAACCACTCGATTTGTCAACGACCACGGCGTACCTCGCCTCTTCGTAAACACCGGTTACAGCGGATTCGCGAATTCAAAAAAGTATCCAACGACATATCCATTGCTACCTTCCTATGTGATGGAAGCAAAGATCATGGGTCAGTACATCAAGGATAACTTTGCTGGAAAGTCTGTTGCAATCATCTATCAAGATGATGACTTTGGTGCCGATGCACTTAAGGGCTTCGCAACTGCCGGTACAAAGTTCATTGCCAAGATCCCATATGCCAGTGGATCTCAAGCTGATCCCACAGTTGTTGGAAAATGGATTGCAGGTCTAATGGCGCTGAAGCCCGATGTCACCATTATGTTCGGTGTCTCATCTGCAACCGCAGCAGCCCTTGGTGGTTCATACAAGGCTGGCTTTAAGACGCAATGGATTCTGGGATCGGTCGGCGGAGATGGAACAACCATCGCAACCGTAGCCGGACCAACAGCAGTTGGCTTGCTCTATGGAGCTATCGGAGCATCCTTCTTGCCTGCACCTACAGATACCACTGATCCTTACATCGCTCAATTCCAAGCAATCAACACCAAGTACAACGCGGGAGTTGTCTTCGATAACAATGTGCTTGTTGGAATGAACTCTGCAATGTTGACCGTCGAAGCGCTACGAGCAGCTGGCCCAGTACTAAATAGAGCCACATTGCTTAAGGCGATTGCTAAGAGCGGTTCAACCTTTGCATCTGCAGGTTTTGCACCTCTTGGATACAGCGCAACCAGCCATGTTGGATATAACGGGTATTGGTTCGGTACATATGGTCCAACCGGAGCGATCAAACCTATCGGCGGTTCTTACACGCTTTACACGACCGACTCTGGAACTGGAGCGGTAGTTAAAGCCACCAGCGCCCGTCCAGCAATGCCACTGAAGGGATTGCCAAACAACTAATGAAAAACCTAATGAGTATGAAGAAGATCGCAATTTTGGGAAGTGCAGTACTCGCGTTTACAACGCTGGTTGCTATTCCTACCAACGCCTCTGCCGCACCTTTGTGTGATGGCAAATTCCCTGTTCAATCATGCGTGGGCGCTACCAGCGATGGAGCCCCATATGTGATGCAGGTACCAGCCAACTTCAATGGCACGGTTTATCTCTGGTCGCATGGATATCGCTACAACATTGATATCCCGGCAGCTATGCCACTTATTGGTGGCTACAAGATCACAAATACACCTGAACCCGGCCCAGTTATTGGAAAAGACATCTCCGTTATCAAGTATCTCCTTGGTAAGGGATTTGCCGTAATGGGTTCTGGATTTGCCCGTCAAGGTTGGAATGCCGACTCTGGTGTTGCTACTGATGAAGAGCTAATCAAGACCTTTGAGGCGCAATTCAAAACAACGACACATGTCATTGCATGGGGCGCATCACTTGGTGGGTTTATCACGCAGACTCTTGCTGAAAAAGATGGGGCAGCGCTTTCTGCAGCTGGCCCACTCTGTGTCGCATCTCCTAGCGTCGAAGCCGAGACCACAATGGCCGGTGACTTCCTCTGGGGAATGAAGACATTCTTCGATCCTACGATCAAGGCAGGTAACTATTCTGCTGGCGCTGCTGGTTACGGCGAAGCCATGGGAGATCTTGGAAAGGTCTTTACAGTTCTAGGTAAGTTGCAAGCATCCATGGCAACCGGCGCTTGGCCTGATACAACACCTGCTGCGATTCAAGCAGTGGGCTTGGACAAGGTTCCAAGTCGTTCTGCACTATTGCTGATTGGATTGATGGCTGGAGTGCCAACACAAAGCGCGCACTTCGATTCAACAACTGGCCCAGGGTCTGTAAACAGTTCTGCCTACACTTCCTTCGCAGCAGCAGCAAGCCCTGCTCTTGCGATTCTGGAAAATGGAGCAACTGCGGCGGCACTAGGTGTCCTTATCTCTTATGACTTGGAGCTGCAAGCAGGCGGACCAATCTTCGATAATACGAAGACCGATTACGCTGCCCGTGTTGCATCTGAAGCCACCGTTTACAACGCGGCTCTCAGTGGTGCAACCGCTACTGCAGGTCTCTTGGGCTACCTAGCACAAGCACCTCGCGCAACCGCTCCTGCAGCTGCGCTGACCAAATTGCGTTCTCTCGCGCAGTGGACCGGCAAGATCAACGTACCTACTGTCGCCATGACCGGAGTTGCAGATCCTGTTACTCCAGCCGGTGATTTGACTTACATGGCTCAGCAATACGCTGAGCAGTGGAAGGCAGAGCATTTGGCAACGCTAGGAAAGGGTCGTCCACCGTATGACCTGATCGCACTCTTCGGAGTGACCCCGGCTCACTACACAACATTTAGTGCGCTCGGAGCTCCAGTTACCACAACAGCAGCAGCCAATGGAACGAACCACTGCAACTTCAATGTGAAGCAATACATTGCAGTCGCAGATATGTTGGCTTACGCCTCAGCAAACGGCAAGAATCTCTCCGGAGGTGCCCTCAATACAGCAGTACGTAAGATGGGTGGCACAACGAGGGATCTGCAATTTGCTCCTCCACTACCAAAGTTCTACGCCGAGGATTAATTTCGGCTAAGACTTAAGCGTGAAAGGGCCTTGTGAGAAATCACAGGGCCCTTTTCTATTAACCTTTGACCATGTCAGGCGCTACTCGCATAATCTCCTCGGTCTCCGCAATGGAGGATTTAGGATCTTTGCTCGGTGGCAAACTCGACGCAGGTGCTGTTCTATTGCTGAACGGTGGACTCGGAGCAGGCAAGACAGCGTTGACTCGGGGCATTGGACGCGCGCTTGGAATTTATGATGTCACATCTCCAACTTTTGTTATTTCTAAAATCTATCCTGGTCGTATTCCTCTGGTTCATGTAGATGCCTATCGTCTGATTGGGCAAGAGCTCGCAGTTTTTGATGATCTTGACCTCGAACTTCGGATTCCACAATCGGTCACCGTCATCGAGTGGGGCGCGGGATTTGTAGAACGACTGAGCGATACCTTTATCGAGATTGATATTGAATTTGGGGCTGGTCCCGACGAGCGAGTGGTAACGATCAAAGGTATTGAACTATGACAACGATCTTGGCAATCGATACCTCTACCGATCGCACAACGGTTGGGGTAGTACGAGATGGCGTGGTCATCAATGAATTGCATCACGATGATCCGCTGGCACACGGGGAAGTTCTGCCCAAACTCATCGCGCAATTGCTCGAATTGTCTGGCGAAATTGATCTGGTCGCAATCGCCATGGGGCCAGGTCCATTTACGGGATTGCGAGTAGGTATCTCTTTTGGACAAGCCTTCGCACTAGCGCGCGAAATTCCTTGGGTCGGAGTATCAACACTCGCAGCAATGGCGCTCGCCCACTCTGAACCAGAATTTGTCGTAGCGATTGATGCCAGGCGAAGAGAATTCTTCTGTGAGCATTACTCGATGGGAAAACAGTATGCGCCTGCAATCACACTTCAGCGTGAAGAGATTGCGCTAGTTCCCTTTCCGATCTTTTACGACCCTCCGACAGCCCAAAACATCGCGCAGATCGCCACTACCTCAATGGGAGTTCAAGAACCGATCTACATTCGCAAACCCGATGCTTATCCCGCCCCCAAAGGTGTGAAATTCCGGCCCTGGACTCATATCGATCTCATTGATATTTATGCGCTAGAAAAATCCATCTACCTCGACGATCCATGGAGCATGGAGCAATTTAAAGAGGAGTTGGCCGGTAAAGCGCGCCAGTATTTGGTTGCGGAATTTGCCGGCAAAGTGGTTGGCTATGCAGGAATTATGCTCGCTGGAGATGTCACCGATATTTTGACTCTCACAGTTGCCCCAGAGTTTCGACGCCGCGGAATTGCGCGTGAATTTCTAAAGCGCATGGTGGATTGGTCGCGCAATCAAAAGGTTGATGCCATGATGCTTGAGATGCGAGTCGGAAATCTTGAAGCAGAGCCCCTTTACATTGCAAATGGATTTAGAAAGATCTCTGAGCGCATTGATTACTACGGTCCAGGACTGACTGCGATCGTGATGCGAAAAGAGTTGGGCAAATGAATACCCAACCATTGGTATTAGGAATAGAAACATCATGCGATGAAACAGCGGTGGGAATTGTTCGTGGTCGCACCTTGCTGGCTAATGTAATTGCTTCGAGCGTAGAAGAGCACGCACGATTTGGCGGAGTAGTCCCTGAAATCGCCAGTCGCGCGCACTTAGAGGCGATGCCCGCAGTGATTAAACAAGCGCTGGTAGAAGCTAATGTTTCCTTGCGCGATCTCGATGCGATCGGTGTAACTGCTGGACCTGGATTAATCGGTGCGCTCTTGGTTGGAACGAGTGCAGCGCACGGACTAGCACTTGCTCTCGATAAGCCCATTTACGGCGTTAATCATCTCTCTTCACATTTGGCGGTTGATGCGCTTGATGAAACCAGACCGCTTAAGCCTGCAATTGGATTGTTGGTAAGCGGAGGGCACAGTTCAATTATTCAAGTAACCGATATGGCGCGCGGAGTTAAAGTTCTGGGAGCGACAATCGACGATGCAGCCGGCGAAGCGTTCGACAAGATCGCTCGCATCCTCGAACTAGATTTCCCAGGTGGACCAGCTATCGATCGCTTGGCGCTTTCTGGAGACCCGGGAGCCATCGACTTTCCACGCGGTTTGCAGGACTCTGATTACAACTTCTCCTTTAGTGGTTTAAAGACCGCGGTCTCTCGCTACCTAAAACAGACTCCAGCGGCGCATCGAGCCGATGTTGCTGCCTCCTTTCAAGAGGCGATCGTCGATGTTCTCTTGACCAAAGCGCTGCGGGCGACTGCCGAGACGGGGATTGATTCCCTGATCATCGCCGGCGGGGTGGCGGCCAACTCGCGCCTCCGTGCCGAGGCCGCGCGCCGTTGCGCTGCTTCCAAGGTCGAGTTGCATACCCCACCACCCCTGCTCTGTACCGACAATGGGGCGATGGTGGCTGCCATGACCTCCCTAGCGGTCAGCGCTGGCGCAGCGCCTAGCACGCCGGGTTTTCCTACCCTTTCGACCGTTCCCCTAGATCAACCCACCTGGGCTTAAAGAGCTCCAGACCCTCCGATTGGAAGGCTCTTGCCCCATTCGCTAGAGTTTGGTTAGCACTCGCCAAGGGTGAGTGATAAAGATTCTTAAAGGGAGATAAACAGATATGGCAAAGATGATCGCCTTCAACGAAGAGGCACGCCGCGGCTTGGAGCGAGGAATGAATACGCTCGCCGACGCCGTAAAAGTAACCCTTGGACCCCGTGGTCGCAATGTAGTTCTGGAGAAGAAGTGGGGCGCCCCAACAATCACCAACGATGGCGTTTCAATCGCCAAGGAGATTGACCTCGATGATCCTTGGGAGAAGATCGGCGCAGATTTAGTTAAGGAAGTTGCTAAGAAGACCGACGATGTTGCTGGAGACGGAACTACCACCGCAACGGTTCTCGCACAAGCACTTGTGCGCGAGGGGCTCCGCAACGTAGCAGCTGGCGCCAACCCAATGGCACTCAAGCGTGGAATTGAAAAGGCTGTCGATGCAATCTGTGCTGAACTCAGCAAGATGGCAAAGAATGTCGAGACCAAAGAGCAGATTGCTGCAACCGCGTCGATCTCTGCCGCAGATGCCACAATCGGCGAGATGATCGCTGAAGCGATGGACAAGGTCGGCAAAGAGGGCGTTATTACAGTCGAAGAGAGCAACACCTTCGGACTCGAACTCGAGCTCACTGAGGGAATGCGATTTGATAAGGGTTACATCTCGCCTTACTTCACCACCGATTCCGATCGCATGGAAGCTGTCCTTGAAGATCCATATATCTTGATCGCTAACTCCAAGATTTCAAATATTAAAGACCTACTCCCAATTCTCGAAAAAGTTATGCAATCAGGTAAGCCTTTGTTGATTCTGGCTGAAGATGTCGAGGGTGAAGCGCTCGCTACCTTGGTTGTTAACAAGATTCGTGGAACTTTCCGCTCTGCAGCAGTTAAAGCTCCTGGCTTTGGTGATCGCCGTAAGGCAATGTTGCAAGACATCGCAATTCTTACCGGCGCCACAGTTATCTCTGAAGAGGTCGGACTTAAGTTAGAAGCGGCCACCATGGAATTCCTCGGTCACGCCCGCAAGGTTGTCATTGCGAAGGAAGACACCGTTATCGTTGAAGGATCTGGCGATGCGGAGCAGATCAAGGGTCGCGTTAACCAAATTCGCGCCGAGATCGAGAAGAGCGATTCTGATTACGACCGTGAAAAGCTACAAGAGCGACTTGCAAAACTCGCTGGTGGAGTTGCCGTTATCAAAGCCGGCGCCGCAACTGAGGTAGAACTCAAAGAGCGCAAACACCGCATCGAAGATGCAGTGCGTAACGCCAAGGCCGCTGTTGAAGAGGGAATCGTCGCCGGTGGTGGCGTTGCACTTCTTCAGGCAGGTAAGGCAGCTCTTGCAAATCTCAAACTTACTGGGGATGAAGCAACAGGAGTTCGCATCGTTGAACTTGGAATCGAAGCTCCACTTAAGCAGATTGCAATTAATGCCGGCCTAGAGGGCGGAGTTGTTGTCGAGAAGGTTCGCCATTTGGAGTCAGGCTTTGGCCTCAATGCTGCAACCGGTGAATACGTTGACATGATCAAGGCTGGGATCATCGATCCTGCCAAGGTCACGCGTTCAGCGCTACAAAATGCCGCCTCAATCGCAGCGCTCTTCCTGACGACTGAAGCAGTTGTTACGGACAAGCCTGAGGCAAAGGCGGTTGGAGCCAACAATCCAGCTGCTGATATGGACTTCTAGTAGTTCATTAACGCTTAAAACGGCCTCTCGGTTTTCTCGGGGGGCCGTTTCGCATTACCCTTGCCCCATGACCGACAAATTTAGCGCCCTTGATATCGCTCGCAACGCCGCGATCGAAGATTCCGGCAACTCGAAATTTGTAGGCGCTCTGGTCTCTATTGACCAAGAGGATGAACGTATTGCCACCTATCTCTTTGAAGCATCCCTCCCGGGATATGGGGGATGGCGCTGGGCAGTCACCATCATCAAGGTTGATGATGCAGCACTGGCAACGATCGCCGATGTAGTCCTGCTCCCAGGCGTCGATTCTCTTGTTGCACCAGAGTGGATCCCTTATAAAGAGCGTTTAGAACCCGGCGATGTTGGCGTTGGAGATATTGTCCCAACCTCTGCCGATGATCTGCGTTTGGTACCTGGGTTCGAGGCTCTTCCGGGTGAAGAAGAGTTGGTACTCGCAGAACAGATTGAGCTAGGACTTGGGCGAGCCCGCGTTCTTTCGATCGTGGGTCGGGATGCCGCCAGCAAGCGTTGGTATGAAAGCGACCGCGGTCCAAATACTCCCATTGCTCAATATGCCCCACTGCCTTGCCATGGCTGTGGCTTCTTTATCCCAATCGCTGGATCGCTGCGTTCGGCATTCGGGGTCTGCGCCAATGCGCTCTCGCCGGAAGATGCCCGCGTGGTTTCAGTTGATCATGGCTGTGGTGCGCACTCACAAGCCCTGATCGTTCCCGAGTAGCCCTATTTAACTCTGTACCGAGCCCGTACTTCATCCGATAAACTAATCCTCTTGCCAGCGCAAGCGCTGGCCTTATTAACGCCCGTCGGGCGATAATTGTGAACGCATGAAGGGAGAAGCTAATGCCTATTGGTCGCGTTAAGTGGTTCAGCCTCGAAAAGGGATTTGGCTTTATCTCATCAGAAGAGGGCGAAGATGTTTACCTCGCTGCCTCTGCCCTACCTACCGGAGTTCCTTCCGTGAAGCCGGGAACCAAGCTGGAGTTTGGCGTTGCTGAAGGCCGTCGCGGTCCGCAGGCGCTCTCGGTGCGAATCATTGACGAGCCCGCATCGGTTGTCGCTAATACCCGCATCAATGCCGATGACCTTGCAACCATCATTGAAGACAGCATCAAAATGCTCGATAAGGTCGGAAATGGCCTGCGTCATGGGCGTTATCCAACGAATGTTGAAGCGGAGCGCTTAGGAAAAGTGCTGCGCGGAATTGCCGGGCAGATCGAGGGTTAACTCTTCAAGTTATTTCTCAGCGTTTGCGACGCATACCGCGAAGGATGTAGCCAGTCCCAAAGAGCCCTAGCCCGATTCCAACGAGGCAGATCCAAATTGATGTGCTTTTGGCGCTGGTTGCTAATTCGATTACCAGCGCGATGAACCAAGCAGAGGTTCCTAGAATTACAATCGGAAGTGTTCGTCTCACTAGGCGAGCATACTTCCTGAGCCACAAGAGAACGCTTGTAGACTTGCGGTATGTCATCGGATGAAGGTGCGTTGCGCTCCTTCAAGCATCGCAATTTCCGACTCTTTTTTATCGCCAACATGGGCTCG
>Ga0194061_1000158_pt1 | contig 40676 bp, 37 predicted proteins | sample SepL2221m_MetaG_FD_163423 | JGI IMG/M metagenome (GOLD analysis project Ga0194061, IMG submission 163423) | Anoxic zone freshwater microbial communities from boreal shield lake in IISD Experimental Lakes Area, Ontario, Canada - Sep2016-L224-21m | ecosystem: Environmental > Aquatic > Freshwater >... | reverse complement strand
GTTGCGCTTTCACTTTTTCTGTTCCTCGCACTCCTGGTCATCGGCCTTCCGGTGTTCCTGGCGCTTGGCATTACCTCGATGGTCCTGTTTTTTGTCGGCGCCGAGCCGGCCATTGGCTTCGCAACCCAGATGCTCAACGACATCAACTCTTCCACGCTGCTGGCGGTACCGTTTTTTGTCATGGCGGCGGTATTTATGGAGCGCGGGGGCATAGCACTGGCGCTTGTCGAGTTCGCCGCAGTCTGGGTGGGACGAGTGCGCGGCGGCCTTGGCATCGTATGTGTGATGGCCTGCTCGATATTCGCCGCGATTTGCGGCTCAAGTGTCGCCACGGCCCTCGCAATGGGCACTGTCCTGATCCCGCCTATGCTCAATCGCGGCTACGACAAGCGCTTCACATACGGGCTTATCGCCGCTTCGGGAACGCTTGGAATCCTCATACCCCCTAGCCTGCCGATGATCCTCTTTGCTCTTGTTGCCGAGCAGTCGGTGCCCAGGCTGTTTCTCGCCGGGGTCGTGCCGGGGGTATTGCAAGCCCTTGTCTTTGCCACCTGGTCGGTGATTCATGGCTACCGCAAGGGCTACCCCAAGGAGCCCGCCATGGGACGGCGCGAGTTTGTTCGCGCCAACGTAAAGGCGCTGCCGGCCCTTTCCGTGCCGGTGATCGTCGCGGTGGGTATCTACGGAGGATTGGTCACCGTCAGCGAAGCCGCCGCACTCTCGGCTGCCGTTGCGCTCCTGGTGGGCGTGATGGCCTATCGTGGATTTCGCTGGCTGGAGGTTCCGGAAATCGTCGCCGAGGGACTCCTCAGTTGCAGCAAAATCATCATCATCATCATCATGGCGCTGATTTTCGGCCACTGGATGACCAAGGTCGGCGTTTCGCAGGCGTTGGTCAGCCTGGTCGTGGACAGCGGGTTGAAAAGCTGGCAGTTCCTGCTGGCGGTCAATCTGCTGCTGTTGTTTCTCGGGATTTTCCTCGAAGGGGCGTCGATGATTCTCATCGCCGTACCCTTGCTGATACCCATGCTCGGTCCGCTTGGGATCGACCCGGTTCACTTCGCGGTCATTGTCACGCTGAATGTCGAAATCGCCCTGATCCACCCGCCTATCGGTTTGAATCTGTTTGTCCTTTCGTCCCTGCGAGAAGGATCGATGCCGGACGTGGTAATGGGTGTGATCCCGTTCCTGCTACTCTTGCTGATGCTGCTGTTTATCGTGACCTATGTGCCGTCCCTGTCTCTTTGGCTGCCCAACCTGGTGTACGGTCGATGAATTACACGCTCCGCCTGCCGGTTCGCGACCCTGCCCTTAACAACGGCCACAATGCAGCCCACGCCTTCTGACAATCTATTTTCCGCGGAGAAGACGACATGTCCCTGAAATACGAATTCCTCGCCACACTGACCATCGAAGTCGCCGAATCGTATGTGTTGGGGGAGACCCCTGCCGGGTGGCGCAGGATCGCCAACTTTGCCGGTGGCACATTTGTCGGTCCCCGCATCAACGGAAAAATCCTCCCCGGCAGTGCCGACGCGGTGTTGCGCCGCCAGGATAACGCCATACAACCGGATGTCCGCCTTACCCTTCGGACAGACGACAACGCGCACGTCTGGGTTACCTATCGCGGCATTCGACACGGCCCGCAGGACATCATGGACAAAATCGCCCGCGACGAACCCGTGGACCCCGGCGATTACTACCAACGCTCTTCACTTTATTTTGAAACCGGTGCCGCGCGCTATGACTGGCTTAACCGCATCATAGGCATCGGCACCGGACGGCGCATACCCGGTCAAATGATTTACGACGTCTATGAGCTTCTTTGAAAGCCGCTGCAGTGGCTCCGGTACGCGGGTCCACATTTCAACCTTTCCTCAGGAGGGTCGCATGAGACTTCTTTGCCTGGCAAAAGCGATCATCGCGCTGATACCGGTCCTAACCGTGCTTCACACGCCCGTCGTTTCCGCCCAGTCCTATCCGGACCGGCCGGTGCGCCTGATCGCGGCATTTCCACCGGGCGGTGGCGCTGACATTCTTGGCCGCATCATGGCGCAGAAATTCAGCGAAATGTGGGGCGTAAGCATGTTTGTGGAAAACAAGACGGGCGCGTCCGGCAACATCGGCACCGACTTCGTCGCCAAAAGCGAGCCCAATGGTTACACGCTGCTGGTCAGCCCGAACGGGCTGACGATCAACCCGAACGTAATGAAAGACCTGCCCTTTGACGTGACCAAGGATCTTGTGCCGATCGGCATGGTCGCCACCTCCCCGCTGGTGCTTGTCGTTAAAAGCACGGTCCCGGTCAAAACCCTCGCCGAAATGATTGCCTATGCCAAAGCCGCGCCCGGCCAGTTGAATTTCGGCAGCACCGGCGCGGGGACATCCCAGCACCTGGCGGGGGAACTGATAAACCTCACCGCCGGCATCAAGACCGTGCATGTCCCCTACCGCTCTGGCGCCGCCGTCAACCAGGCGCTGCTTACCGGCGATTTACAAATTGGCTACGTTTCCTACACCTCGGTCGAAGCCTTTGTCAAAGACGGGCGGTTCCGCCTTATCGCCACGCTGGGTGGTTCACGCGACCCCACCCTGCCCGACCTTCCGACGCTTGCCGAAGCCGGCCTGCCCGGCTGCGAGGTGGACATCTGGTATGCGATGTTTGCGCCGGCCAAGACACCCGCCCCGGTTATACGGCAATTGAATGGCGATATCCGAAAAATACTTGATGCCCCCGGCATGAAGGAGTTTCTGGCCCAACGGGGATTTAACACGGCGTATTCCACTCCGGAAGCCATGGCCGAGGTCATACGAAAGGATCTCGCGCGATGGAAGCAGGTCACAGAAAGGATAAACCTGAAGCTGTAGATTGCCCGATGGCTGGCAGCGTCAGAACGTGACCGGCTTAAACGAAAGATCAAGTAAATTGCCGCATAACCGAGAAGAACGGGGGAGTAATGAACGAACAACGGGCTGATGTGATCGTACTGGGCGGCGGGGGCTCCGGCCTCGCCGCCGCCTCCGAAGCGGCTCGCGCTGGCGCAAAAGTCATCCTGCTCGAGAAAAATCCAAAACTCGGCGGCAGCACCGGTTGGTCGGTCGGGTCATATTCCGCCGCGGGCACACCGCACCAAAAGCGCGCCGGGATACTCAACGACACACCGGACATGCACTTTGAGGACCTCGGCAAATTCACCGCCGCGCTTGGCCTGGAGTCTCGCGACAACCTGGCACTGCGCCGCATCCTCGTCGACAACTCGGCGGAAACTTTTCAATGGCTGATGGACAACGGCGTGGTCTTCATGGGCCCGGCCCTTGAACCGCCGCACCGCCATCCGCGCATGCATAACGTGGTGCCCGGTTCCAAGTCGTATCCGTACCACATCGCGCGCCTGTGCCGCGGCCTCGGGGTGGATATACGCCTCTCGACGCGCGCCACAAAACTCCGGATGGAGGATGCGAGGGTGTCCGGTGTGGAGGCGATCGATGCCAACGGCGAAACGTGCTTTTACCGTGCCAACCGCGGCGTCGTCATCACCAGCGGCGATTTCAGCGGCGGGCGCGAACTCAAGGCGCGCTACGCATCGGCCATCGCCGCCGACAGCACCGCCGTCAACATCACCAATACCGGCGACGGCCACAGCATGGCATTGGCCGTCGGTGCGTCCATTATGAACGGCGACCTGGTGCACGGGCCGATCATGCGCTTTGTCCCGCCCGTCAATCCCACGCTTATTTCACGATTGCCGCCCTACACCTGGGTCGGCCACCTTGCCACGTTTGCAATGGCCCACGCCCCGAAGGCCCTCATCAGGCCGGTGCTGATGAGTTTCATCACCACTGCGCTGGGACCGGATCCGGGGCTGTTCAAGGCCGGCGGTGCACTCGTCAATCGACGCGGCGTGCGCTTTGGCAACGAGTTCGAGAAGCCGGCGCTGAGCCTCGCGGCCCAGCCGGACGGCGTCGGCTATATCGTCCTGGACAGCAGCATGGCTGCGAAATTTACCGAATGGCCGCATTTCGTCTCCACGGCACCGAATGTCGCCCACGCCTACCTACCCGATTACAAGAGCAGCCGGCGCGACATGTACCACGAAGCCGCCACAGTGACGGAGCTCGCCACGCTGCTCGGCATGGATGCGGCGTCACTTGAGGCGTCACTGGCCTCGGGCGGACCAAGCGGCATTGCCGTTTCCAAGCCACCCTTTGTCGCACTCGGCCCGGTCAAAAGCTACATGGTGCTGACCGACGGCGGGCTGAAGGTAAGCGAACGGCATGAAGTGATAGGCGCAGACGATCGCCCCATTCCGGGCCTTTTCGCCGCCGGATCGGCCGGACAGGGCGGCGTCCTGCTCTATGGTCACGGCCACCACATCGGATGGGCGTTTGTCTCCGGCCGGCGCGCCGGTCAGCATGCTGCTGCGGCCCCTGCCGCATGATAATTACGAAAACCGTCGTCGCGTCCGAATTGAAGTCGTATCCGCCCGCTACCTTGGAACCATTGTATCGACGATGACGCGAACCAGTTCCACATAGCTCGCCAAGAGGCCCATCAGAATTGCAGCACCGACAATCACCGCCGGAACCAGAAACCAAAGTTGGAGGGCGTAAGCGATGAGCAGCCCCGCCACGCCGCATCCCAGGGATAGGGCGATGGAAATATTCATGCCCTGGGCGGCGATAAACTTGAGCACCGGATAAGTGGGCGGAACGTACTCGGGAACCATGGATAGACCTTTCGATAAGCAACAGAAAACACCGGCGGCAAGGATCGAATTCAATACCCTGCTTGCGGCCAGTGTAACGATTTTGCATGGGGCAAAGTTTTTTTGATAGTGTATGCGCAAGCCCTCCGCTGTGAAGCCCTCTTGGTTTGCCGGCCCCGCCAAGTGAGCCGCAGGAGTCTTCTTGACAAAACAGAACCGAAGGACACATGACAAAGCCTCGCTCCGACACGCAGCACCTGCTGGACCGTGCAGCCATCCACGATGTGCTGGTCCGTTACTTCCAGGGCATCGACCTTGGCAACGAGCAGCAGGTCCGCGACTGTTTTACCGCGGACATCCAGGCCAATTACCACGGTCGCCCCTTTGTGCGGGGTATTGACGCGCTGATCGCGTCAATACCGTCATTTGCCAAGCAAGCCTCGGGCGAATGGATTGTCAGCACCCACTTCATGGGCAACCTGCACTACAAATTCCTCCAAGGCGACCTTGCCGAAACCGAAAACAACGGTTTTGCATTTCTTGTCCTCGCGGGCCAACCAACCGACCAGGTGGCGATGCGCAGCCTGCGTTACCTCGACAAATGGCGGCGCGTGGACGCCCAATGGCGCATCAGCGAGAGGTTGCATACCCTCGACTGGGCCTGCCAGGTGCCGCCGACTTTCGCCATACCCCTCGCGCAACGCAAGGGCTTCATACCCGAGCGAATGCCTTAACCCGCGATAACCAAATAAGCCCACGGATCAACATCGGCTAATCGGAAAATAAGAAAACTAACCACAAAACCCGTCTCTGGAGGAATCATGACTTCACGGATCACAACACTGCTTCTTGCCGTCGTCGTACTTGCACTCCCGCATTCAATCGCAGTTGCCCAGTCGTATCCGAACAGGACGATAACTGTCGTGGTTCCCTCGCCGCCCGGCGGGGGCGACGACTTTATCGGCCGACTTTTTGCCCAACATCTGGGTGAGGCGACCGGCCAACCGGTTGTGGTTGAAAACCTGACCGGGGCGGGCGCAACCATCGCCTATGCGTCGGTGGTGCGCGCCGCGCCGGACGGCTACCGCTTGCTGATCACCAACAGCGGGCAAACGACTTTTCCGGCCCTGTATTCGAACCTTTCCTTTGACCCGGTCGAAAACCTCGAACCCGTAAGCCTGATATTCAAAACCCCGTTCGGGGTGACCGTCACGAGCAAACTCAACGCCAGAACACTGCCCGAATTCATACAACTGGCAAAATCTTCCCCGGGAAAACTCAATTTCGGCTCGGGCGGCAACGGCACGGGCAACCACATTGCCGGCGAATTGTTCAAGAAACTCACGGGAACCGATATCGTGCATGTGCCGTTCAAGGGCGCCGGCCCGGCAATGACCGCGCTGCTGGGGGGGCAGATCGAAGTCATGTTCGCCACCATGACCACGGCAGGCCTTGCCAGCCAGAACGCCGCCGGAACAGTAAGGGTACTGGCCGTATCGGGGGACAAGCGCTCGACCTCGCTGCCCGCCGTCCCGACTGCCGCCGAAGCGGGGCTTGAAGGCTACAACGCCCTCATCTGGTGGGGCGTCTCCGCACCGAAAGGCACGCCACCCGAGGTCATCGCCAGGCTCAACGCCGAAGTGCGCAGCATGCTGCAAAAACCGGCGGTACGGCAAAAACTCCAGGACATGGGTGGCGTACCGCTGGGCACCAGTTCCGCCGAAGCCAAGGAACAGATCGCCCGCGAAACGAAGGAACTCACCGCCTTCGTTTCGACCCTTGGCATCAAGCAGTAGCGGGCGACTACTCCGGGCGTATGCCCGAGGACTCGAGCAAGGCGCCCATGCGGTCCATGTAGGCCTGCATCATGGCCGCAGCGGCTGCGGCCGATGTGTTGTCCACGGGCGCCATGCCAAGGTTGATCAGGCGCTCACGCAAGCCCTGGTCGGCAAGGATTTTCGCCATCGCGACTTGCAGCCGGTCGGCCACCGCGGCGGGCAGGTTGGCCGGCCCCGCCAGCACGAACCAGGTGTGCACGTCAAAGTCAGCCGCTCCGATCGACTCGGCAACGGTTGGAATCTCCTTCATCAAGGGCAGGCGTCGCACGCCGGTGAGCGCCAGCGCACGCACCGACCCGGCCTTTTGCAAGCCATTGACGACGGCGGGCGTATTGACGCCAAGCGAGAGGTGGCCGCCAACGACATCGCTTGCCAGCGGCCCTGCTCCCTTGTAGCTCACTTCGGTAATCTGGATTTTCCCGTACTTGTTCAGGGTCGCGACCACCACCTTGCCAAGCGCGTCGGTTGTTCCGATGGAAATCTTGTCCGGATTCGCCGCGGCATAGGCCAGCAGTTCGGCAAGCGACTTGAACGGATAGTTGGCCCCGGAAAAAATGACATAAGGCGTCGTGACGATCATCGAGACCGGGGTGAAATCCCGGATCGGGTGATAAGGCACGTTTTTCATCAGGCGCGTACTGAGGACATGCGCACCGGGCATCAGGTAGAGCGTGTAGCCGTCGGGCGCCGATTTGGCAACGATGTCGGCCCCGATGACCGTATTGCCGCCGCCGCGGTTGTCGACAATGACCGGTTGCCCAAGGTCGGCCGACAGCCTCTCGGCAAGCGGCCGCGCCAATGCATCGGCACTGCCCCCGGGCGGAAACGGTACGACAAGCCGTACAGTCCGGGACGGATAAGCCTGCGCGGATGCTTCATGCACCAGTGCAAACAATCCCAGCAATGCACACATAACGTAGCGCATGACAACCTCCAATGTGAACTTGCAGTCCGGACGCGGTCTCACGCCGCGAACTTCACCGGCTTGCCTGCTGCGTGCATCGCAGTCCGGTAGGCAAAAACCAGCGCCGGGCCCAGCGTGATCCCCGGCCCCGGGTAAAATCCCCGCATCATCGAACTCATGTCGTTGCCTGCGGCGTAAAGCCCCTTTATCGCCCGGCCTTCGCCATCCAGCACCTGGCCGTTGACGTCGGTGTGCAAACCCACGCTCGAACCAATCGGAGCGGGGTAAACCGCGAGGGCGAAAAACGGGCCCTGCGCGATTGCGCGCAAACACGGATTCGGCGTGTTGCGCTTGTCGCCGTTGAATTTGTTCAGGGCCAACGCCCCTTTGCCGAAGGCATGGTCGACACCGGATTGTGCCGCGGCGTTGTGCTCATCCACAGACCGCAGGAGCGCATCAGGGTCAATTTTCATTTTTTCAGCCAATCCGGCGAGCGTGGGCGCGGACTGCAAATAGCCTTTGCGGACAAACTTCTGCACCCTTTGCCAGATCGGATGGATGATGCCAAGACCATATTCGTATACAAAGCGGCGGTCGCAAATCAGATAAGCGGGAATCGACGGAACACTGCGGTCCGAGTTGAACATCGCCGTGACAAAGTCGTGATAGGAATTGGCCTCGTTTACAAAGCGCTGACCTGTTGAGTTGACCGCAATCAAACCCGGCTTGGGACGATCACGAATATGCGGATAGATCACGCTGCGACCGGAGGGCCAGCGAAATGTGGATGCAGGCATCCAGAAAAACGGATTGGAATGCTTGCGATCCAGCACCGCCCCTATTGCGAGCGCCGCATCAAGCCCGTCGCCGGTGTCGCCCGCATCGGCGAGACTGTGCGGCACGACCACGTCCTTAAGTAATTCGGTGCGCCACTTGGCGCTGGAAGCGCAGCCGCCTGTAGCCAGCACCACCCCGCGCCTTGCCCGGATGCGCTGCGTCTTCCCGCCCACATCAACCACCGCTCCGGTCACCTCATCTTGTTCTCGAACCAACTCCAGCAGTTTTGCCTGTACCGCGACCTTTGCCCCTCGCGCGCGCAGGCTGAAAAACAAACGCGCCACCAGGGCATTGCCCAGGAGCAACCTTGTTCCCCGCGAAAATCGCAGGCGATCCATGAGATGCCGCGTGAGCAGCCGCGCGGTCAGGGTGAACGCCTTGATCGAGGCCAGCGGCCGGATCAGCAGGGCAATCTCGTCGCGCCCCACCATCATTCCGCCAAGCGGCGTAATCTCGGCCATGGGCGGGCGGACAAGTTTGAAATCCGCCCCAAGCCGCCTGCCGTCAAACGGCAGCGGTGACAGCGCACGCCCGCCTGCGGCACCACCGGGTCGTTCTGCGTGATAGTCCGGATAGGGGTTGTAGGCCTTGAACTTCACCTCGGTATGCCGCTCCAGGTAGTCAACGGCTTCGGCGCCGCTGCCAAGGAAGGCCTCACGCAGTTCGGGCACATCGAATTCGCCCAGTTCCCCCTTGAGATATTCGCGCGCCGCCTCGACCGAGTCGGGCGCGCCGACACGTTTGCTCTGATTTGTTCCGGGCACCCAGATGGCGCCGCCCGAGATCGCGGTAGTGCCGCCAAGCTGCGCCGCTTTCTCACAAAGCAGCACCTCAAGCCCCTCGTTCGCGGCGACCAGCGCGGCGGTCATGCCACCGCAGCCACTGCCAAAAACAAGAAGGTCCACTTCACGATCCCACATCCTTGCCGACTCCATTTCTGCGTGTCTTCCTATCTGCGCCTGCCGCAAGCTACCGCGCGACCATATTCTTATTCGCACCTTGGCTCAAATAGGCGGCGCTCTTTTGGTGTGCGATCTTAGCCCGCTCCCCGCCACTCAGATGTCTGTCCGCCCGAATGGGAAGCTCGGCCTCAATTTCCAGACCCGCCGGGAGGAGACTTAAAAACTCGCGCAAAGGCAACGCGCCCTCGCCAGGATAGAGTCGCATCGACTTGGCTTCCGTCGCCAGGTCAATACCTTCGGGTTTCGCCGCACTGGCGTCGCAAAGTTGCGCAAAAAATATCTTTTTCGGGTCAATCTGCGCGATGTTCGCAAAGGCGCTGCCACCCCGGGCAATATGCAGTGGATCGAGCAGCAGACCGAAATTAGGCTCATTCACCATATCAGTCAGCATGACCGCCGATTCAAGCGTCGATACCGCACTATAGGAGACGGTCTCAAACGCGATTTTCAATCCCGCTTCTGCCGCCCTGCGGCTGTACTTTCCCATCAGGTCCGCCATGCGGCTGTGATCGGGCTCATAAGAAGCGGCGACGATATAGTCTGCCCCCAGTGCAGCGGTGGTTTCGATGACGGGAAGCAAATCGTCAAGAGCGATATTCGGGTAGAGGTGATAGGTCGAAATACTCGCCAAGCGCACGCCCGAATCATCAAGGCAGGATCGAATCTCCTTTATGGCACGCGCATCGCCGATGACATCCGGCAGGAAGCCATCACCGGGCTTGCGCCCGCTGATGCGTATGCCGGCCGAGGCAAAGCCGGCTCGCGCAGCCGCACGAATAACCTCGACAGGCGAGAGGTCGGCGACACTGAGATATCCAAACGTCAACGCTTGCATTGCTACGCCCTCCCGGGAACACCTGTGGTTTAACTACCCGGCGTGCCGCCGGCATCGCGGCAAGCCGATCCTGCTGTCGCCCCCCGGAGCTACTCCATTTTTATTTTTGCCGCTTCAATAAGCACCGCGTTACGCTGGCTGAAGGACTTCATCAGGTTGCCAAGCCCCTCGGGCGTGCTGTCCTCAGCCGGGATCAAACCCATGGTCAGCAGGCGTTCGCGAATGGCCGGCTCGGCGAGAATCTGCGTAATGGCCCGGGACAGGCGATCGACGACGGGGCGCGGCATGCCGGCAGGCCCTGCGAGCGCAAACCAGGTCTGCGAATCGAATTGCGCCACACCCAGCGCCTCGGCTACCGTGGGGACGTCCGGCATGCTGCCAAGCCGCTTGGGCGAGGTGACCGCCAGCGCGTTCACCTTGCGGTCCTTGTGGAAGGCCAGCACCGACACCGGCGTGGCCACCCCCAGCGCAAGATGCCCGCCGAGCACGTCGGCGGCGATCGGCCCACCGCCCTTGTAGTTCACGTGCGTCAGCTTGATGTTGCCGGCCTGGCTAAGCGATTCGGCGGCAAGACGGGTGGTGACCTCGGAGTTGCCGATCGCCAGCTTCATGGGATTTTCCCGGGCGTACGCGACCATGTCCTTCAGCGACGTGAAGGGCTGGTTGGTCGCCGACATAATCACATAGGGCGCGAAAACCAGATTTGAAACCGGTGTAAAGTCGTTGATCGGATGGTAAGGCACCGAGTTGGTCAGCAGCGGCACCAGCACATGGGTCCCGGGCACCAACAGCAAGGTGTAGCCGTCCGGGTCGGCCTTGGCAACCATGGACGCGCCGATCACGCCCTGCGCGCCGGGGCGGTTTTCCACGACAAAGGTCTGCCCAAGCAAGGCGCCCAGCCGCTCGGCGATGGGCCTTGCCGTGCCGTCGGCGCTGCCACCGGGCGCGAACGGCACGATGACGCGCACCGGCTTGACCGGATACGTCTGCGCCATCGCCGGCTGGGCCAGCGCCAATCCCACGATAACGCAATATCGCAAAAAGACACGCATTTCCAGTTCCCCTAAATGTGCAGGCCTACTCGGCCTGAAAATTGACGGCGTCCATCAACGCGATATTTTTTTGCGAAAACGTCTTCATCAGGTTGGCCATGCCCTCGGGCGTGGTGTCCTCTGCCGGTTCAACACCCATCAGCGTAAGACGCTCGCGCACCTGCGGTTCCATCAGCACTTGCGCCACCGCGCGCTGGATGCGATCGACAATGGGGCGCGGCACGCCGGCCGGACCCGCCAGTGCATACCAGGTCTGGGCGTCATAGCTGACGCCAAGGGCTTCGGCGACGGTGGGAATATCGGGCATGCTGCCGATGCGCTTGGGCGACGTGACGGCAAGCCCGGTTACCTTGCGATCCTTGAGAAAGCCCTGCACCGCGACGGTCGAGGCCATGCCCAGTGGCAGATGGCCGCCGACAACGTCAGCCGCAACCGGCCCGCCACCCTTGTAATTTACATGGGTCAATTTGACATTGGCGACCTGGCCCAGCATTTCCGCCGCAAGCCAGGTGACGATGTCTGAATTCCCGATCATCAGATTTCCCGGGTTCGCCTTGGCATAGGCGACCATGTCCTTGAGCGTGGTAAAAGGCTGCTTCTTTGCCGCGGTCACGACGTAGGGTGAAAAGACCAGGTTCGCTATCGGCGTGAAATCGTTGAAGGGATGGTAGGGCACGGATTTCATCATGCGGGTAGCCAGGACATGGGTGCCGGGCATCAACAGCAGCGTATAACCGTCGGGCTCGGCCTTGGCGACGATATTTGCACCGATAGTCGCCAGCGCGCCGGGCCGGTTCTCAATGATGAATGGCTGCCCGAGGAGGGCACCCAGCCTCTCGGCAATTGGCCGCATCGAACCGTCCGAACTGCCGCCCGGCGCAAAGGGCACAATGATCTTCACCGGCTTTGTGGGATAGGTTTGCGCCAGCGCAGATTGCGTCATCATCAAGACGGCGATTATTGCGAACCTGAGAATATTGCCCATTTGTACTCCTCCTTTGGTGCCCCGGACCGGCAAGGTGGTCCACGGGAACAGCATTTATACGTATCGGTGCGCCTTGAGCGTCTTTACCGCATCCACAATCTATACGCGACCGTTCCCTGAAACAAGTTTGACCGGCCGATCAATCCCTTTTTCAGCCTGGAGCCACGAATTCGGTCCGGATTCATTCAGGTGTCATCTTGGCCGCATCCATCAGGGCCGCGTTGCGCTGGGCGTAGGTCCGCATGAGCGTTGCGAGCGATTCCGGGGTGGTGTCTTCAGCCGGCGCCAGGCCCATCAATTGAAGGCGATCGCGCATATCCGGTTCGCCGATGATCTGTGCGACGGCGCGCTGCAGGCGGTCAACAACTGCACGCGGCATGCCGGCGGGGCCGGCCAGCGCAAACCAGGTTTGGGAATCAAATTCCGCGATACCCAGGGCTTCGGCCACCGTTGGCACGTCCGGCATGCTACCCAGGCGCTTGGGCGAGGTAATCGCCAGTACCGTCACCTTGCGTTCCTTGTGGAATGCCTGCACCGCCACCGGCGTGGTGATGCCAAGACCGAGATGCCCGCCGACGACATCGCCGGTGATCGGTCCGCCACCCTTGTAATTGATGAATGTCAGCTTGAATTTCCCAGCCTGGCTCATCGACTCAAGCGCGAGCCGGCTGGAGGCATCGGAGATACCTACCGACAGTTTTTCCGGATTTTCCCTGGCGTATAGAACCAGGTCTTTCAGCGTGGCAAAGGGCAGGTTCCTGGCAGAAAAAATCGCATACGGCGCAAAGGCCACAGTCGATACCGGCGTGAAGTCCGCCACCGGATTGAAGGGAACAGATTTGAGCAGCCGCGGCGCAAGAACGTGCGTTCCGGGCATCAGCAACAGCGTGTACCCGTCCGGTTCCGCCTTTGCAACCAAGGTCGCCCCGATGGTAGCCATGGCTCCGGGTCGATTCTCGACCAGAAACGTCTGCCCAAGAACAGCGCCGAGCCTTTCGGCCAAGGGACGCGCCACGCCATCGGCGCTGCCGCCGGGCCCAAAGGGCACGATGATGCGTACCGACTTGACCGGATAGGCTTGCGCAAACGCCGGAACTTGCGCAAACCATGCGAGCACGGCAACCAGGGTCAGTCTGAACAGGGTGCTCACAATCTTCCTCCTTCGATTCATTTATTCATAAATGCAAAGCACGACCGGCGCGTGGTTTCACCTGCCTTGTGCGGCAACATGTTCCGCCGCGAGCATCCCGAGCACCAGCGCCTTCATCAGTCCGCCGACGTAGCCCGCCTGCGGACCGCCTTCTATGCCACCCACCGCGGACCCGGCCGCGTAAAGCCCCGGCACGGTGCCCCCGCCTTTGCGGCGGACGCGGGCATGTTTGTCAATGAGGATGCCCCCGGTCGTGTGGGTGACGCCGCTGCACACCGGCAGCGCGTGGAACGGCCCTTGGGCGATCTTCATGGGCGCATGTTTCGCCGTCGTTCGGGGCGGGTTCAGCTCCGCGGTTTTCCCGGCGCCCACCGCTTCGTTGTACGACGTAATCGTGCGCAGAAATGCATCCTGCGGCACTTTCATCAATTCGGCCAATGCCTCAAGCGTAGCGGCGGAAATGAATTTCGCACCAGCGCGAACGAGATTGGGATTGGCCGGAATGCGATGGACGGTTCCCGCCGTTTTCCAGATGGCATCGTCAAACACGACGAAGCAATCATGCGGATCCTTGCGGCGCGCAATCTGATTGGCGAGGTTGACCCCGCCCATGCCCTCGTCGGCGACACGCTCGCCCGATTTGTTCACGACCATGCCCGCCGTCGCCAGCTCATCCAGTTGCGGATAAGGCCATAACTTCGGGTTGGAAAATGCGTCCTGTACCAGCAGATGTCCGTAAAAGGTGGACAGGTCGGACACATCGGCACCCAGGGCCTGCGCCATGCGCAAACCGGCGCCGCGCGCATTGCCGGCGCCGCGTTGCAGAATTTTTTCGGGCTGCGGCGAAATATTCTGCCCGAGCAATTCCAGATTGGCCTGAAATCCGCCATCCGCAACAAGGACAGCACCACCATCAAAAGCCACCTCCTTGCCCTGGCTGACGGCCTTGAGGCCGACACAGACGCCATCGCGTTCCATCAGTCCGGTGGCAACACTGCCGTGGAAGACCTGACCGCCCCGGCGCTTGAAATTGTCCATCAAGGTGCGCAGCGTGACATCCGGCCCCCGCCCGTTCCAATCGAGGCCGGGAGTAATCGGCCGCGGCGGCGCGAGGACCCAGCGCTGCCAGACAACCGCGCCGACGCGAATGAATTTGGCGCCTTCCTTTTGCAGCCAGTCCACCGCCCTGGCCGCGCCGTCTGCAAGGGCGCCGGCAGCGTCCGCATCGGCGAAGCCGTAAGTCGCGTCACTCATGGCACGCCGCAGCGAATCGGGGGCGTCCTTCACGTCTTGAAATGCGAGATGCAGAATACCGCCGGAAAAACGCGAATTGCACGGATACTGGGCGCCCTCGCCCTGCTCGACCAGCGCCACCGATAGCCCCAGTTCCAGGGCACGGTTACCGGCGGTGAGGCCCGCTAGGCCGCCACCCAATATCACCAAATCAAATGACTGCACCTAAAACCTCCTTTTAACATGCCATCAGCTGGAAACCGCCTACTGGTGCGGCTTTGCAGCCATTTATACCTTGAACGTCGTCAGCACCTCGGGTGCGAACATCTCCTCCACCGCGACCTTGCGGTGGCACACGCCCTGCTCGAAGGCGTATTGCGTGAAGGCCTCCAGCGTCTTGCGGCTGCCCTCTATGCCGTAAGGCCAGAGGTCATCGCCCAGCAGTTCGCGCGAGATGGTGGTGTTCTGGTCCATCCAGGGCAGCGGATAAAACGAGGCGGTGATATCGGCCATGCGCTTGAGGCTGCGATCCTTCGACTCGGTGAAAGCCTTCAGCAGGTTCATCGCAATCCAGCGATTGGCTTCATAGGCCTCGCGACGCATGGTCACCACGTGCATGATCGGGAAGATGCCGGTTTTTTTCCAGTAGGCAAGCTCCACCGTGCGATAGTCCTCGAACATGCGGCGCACGCGCTTGTCGCCATCGGCATACGGCTGCGGCGGTCGCGCCGACAATACCGCGTCAAGTTCACCGGCAAGCAACATTTCCGACAGCGACTTGTCCTTCACCACCGTGTACTTCATGCCCTCGGGGAGTTTTAACTTGACCTTCTCGACGCGGCCGGCCTCATTGACGCCGCCCTGATGCCAGTGGATGGACTTGAGGTCGACGCCATACTCGTGCGCCAGCATGCCGCGCGAATACACCGAGGCGGTCTGCGCCCACTCGGGCACGCCGATGCGCTTGCCGTTGAGGTTCTCAGGCTTGGTGATGCCCTTGTCGCTGCGCACATAGATGGACGAATGACGGAACACGCGAGAGGGGAACACCGGGATGGCCACCAGGCCTTTGTCGTCCTGCGAGGCGAGCGACACCACCTTGCCGAACGAGGTTTCGGAGACATCCCATTCGCGGTTTTTTATAAAGCGGTAAAAGATTTCCTCTATGGGCAGGCGCAGCACCGTGAGGTCCATGCCCTCGGCACGGACGGTCCCGTCAAGCAGGTCGCGCACGTGGTCGTAATCGCCGATGGCGAGGCTGAGTTTGATGTTGGACATGCGTTCTTTCAATAAGGACTAGTATGGTTTTTCGCCCAGCACGGTAATGCGCCGCATTTTACGCCGCTCGCTCGCGTCAAAGTCGCTGCGCGCGTGCAGGGTGCAGCGATTGTCCCACAGCAGCAGGTCACCCACCCGCCACTTGTGCGCGTAGATGAATTCCGGCTTCTCGGCGTGATCAAACAAAAAGTGCAGGATGTCGTTGCTCTCGGCCAGGGGCAGGCCGACGATGTGGTCGGTCATCAGGCGGTTGACATACAGCGCCTTGCGCCCGGTGACCGGGTGGGTGCGGAATACCGGATGGGCGAAGTGCTTGACGCCCTCCTTGATCTTGGAGCCGCGGGTGGTGCCGCTCGCCTCGTAGTCATAGACGTTTTCGGCGACAAGACCGTCGAGTTTTTGCTTCAGCGCCTCCGGCAGCGTGTCGTAGGCGGTGTACATGTTGGCGAACAGGGTGTCACCACCCTTGGACGGGATTTCCATGGCGTACAGCATGGTCGCCATCGCCGGCCGCTCGACATAGCACTGGTCTGAATGGAAATACACCTCGCCGTCGGGCAACGCGCCGATCAACTGGCCGTTTTCCTTTATGTTGGAGATGTACATCACCGAAGAATGGGTGCCGCCGCCGGTGTGCTTGTTCAAGACACCGGCGAGCGTGCCAAAGCGTTCGCAAAACGCCACCTGCTGCGCCTCGTCCAGTTGCTGGCCGCGAAACAGCAGGATAAGGCCGTCGTACCAGGCCTGCTCGATGCGCCTGAACTGCGCATCTGTGAGCGGCCGGGACAAATCGATGCCGCTGACCTCTGAGCCTATTGCCGGGCAGACCGGCTTTACCTCTATGCCTGTTGCCGCCACTGTGTTCATGCCGCCTCCTTCAAAATTCGGTTCATATCGTCCTTCACTTCGTCATTCCGGACGCGCGTAGCGCGATCCGGAATCCATGGGGTAAAACTCTGCCCATCCACGAACCCCATGGATGCCGGGTTCGCTGCGCGCCCCGGCATGACGAAGTGGGCGAAACCGGCCGCAGTCATTCAATGCATCATTGCGCCGCCATCGACATTGATGGTCTGGCCGGTTATGTAAGCGCTGGCGTCTGACAACAAAAACAGCAATGTCCCGACGAGATCGTCGGGCATCTGCGTGCGCTTGAGCGCCTTGCGTTCATTCAGCGAAGCCATGCGCGCCAGGTAGGCCGGATCACTGCCGCCCACCTGGGTTTCGCTGGTGGTAAACCCCGGGGTAATGGCGTTGACGGTGATGTTGTCGTCACCCACCTCGCGCGCAAGCGACCGCGTAAAGCCGATCACGCCCGCCTTGGATGTCGTGTAATGCAGCCGGTTGGGCGTGCCTTCCCAGACACGGTTGGAAGATATGTTGACGATGCGCCCGCCGCCCCGGCGCTTCATGTGCGGGTAGACGGCCCGGCTGCACAGGAACAGGCCGCGCAGGTTGACCGCCATCACTCGATCCCAGTCCGCTTCCTCGATTTCATGCCAGGGTCCGCGCGGCAGCGCGCTCATCAGCGCGGCGTTGTTGACGAGGCCGTCGATGCGGCCAAAATGCGCCACTGCGCTATCCACCATGGATTGGACTGATTTTGCGTCTGCAACATCACAACCCACCCCGAGGGCCCGGCTGCCATCGGCGCTCATGGCCATGGCCACCCGTGTCGCAAGCCCGCTGTCCAGGTCGGCCAGCACCGCCTTCGCGCCCGCGCCGACCAGGCGTTCGCAATAGACCTTGCCGATGCCCGACGCCCCGCCGGTAACGATTACCACCCGGCCGGACAAGTCAAAGCAGTCGGCGCTCATGCGTCCGGCGTGGCGTTAAAAAAACGGGGGTACAGCATGGCGAATCCTTTTGTTACATTGCGACCCGAACCGGGGAGCGGAAAAACTCCCGCGCCTGCAGGTCAATGTATTGGATATGCCGCCAATGGGCAATCTTGATTGTCAAATCAATGAATTCCCGCCGCGATGACGGCGGGCCTGTAGGCGCCGCTACAGCCCGGTTGCGAGAAACCCGCCGTCCACCGCGAGCGCCTCGCCGGTGACGTAGCTTGCCGCCGGGGAAGCCAGGTAAATCGCCGCTCCGACCAACTCGTCAACCTCGCCAAAGCGCCCCGCGGGCGTGCGCGCCAGCGCCAGCGCCTTGCGTTCTGCCGACATTTTGTCGCGGTTGAGTTCGGTCATGAAAAAACCGGGTGAGATGGCATTGACGCGCACGCCGCGCGCCGCCCACTCGGCCCCCAGCGTCTGCGTCAGGCTGAGCACGCCGGCCTTGGAGATGGCGTACAGCGCGCTCTTCGGCCAGCCGCGATGCGAGGCCAGCGACGCGATGTTGATGATCGCCCCCTGCCCGCGTTCGAGCATGTGCCGGCCGACCTCGGTGCAGGCGAAAAACACGCTCTTCAGGTCGATGTCGATGACCCCATCCCAGTCGGCCGGGGTGAAGGCCTCGGCCGGCTTGAGCAGGATGATGCCCTGGCAGTTGACCAGTACGTCGATGCGGCCGTGTTCCTTCAGCGTGGTGACTACGAGGCCGCGCAGTCCGGCCTCCTCGCTGACATCGGCCTGGTAACCGAATACCTCGCCATGCGGCTTGAGCTCGGCCAACGCTCCCTGCAGTTTTTCGACGTTGCGCCCGGCAATGATCACCCGCGCACCAGCCTCAAGATAGCCGCGGGCAATCGCCTTGCCTATGCCGCTGGTGCCGCCGATGACAAGGGCGTATTTTTCCGCGAGGCTGAAACGGGAGAGATCGGTCATGGCCGGCCTATTTGAGCAGTTCGGGTGAGATCAGTCGCGGCAGGAACAGCGACACTTCCGGCCAGATAATCAGCGCCACCAGCACCAGCAACATCGGCACCAGCATGATCATGGTGTCCTTTAGCGCAAAGCGCAGGCGCACCTTGGCCACCGCACAGGCAATCATCAGGCACAGGCCGTAGGGCGGGGTCACCAGGCCGAAGGCAAGCGCGACAATGCCGATGATGGCGAACTGCACCGGATGCATGTTTACCGATGCGGCCAGCGGCTGCAGCGTGGTGCCGACGATGATGATGGCTGGAATGGCATCAAGGAAGCAGCCGACAACAAGAAAGGCAAAGGCGATGAAAAAGCCGACACCGATAATGCCCAACCCCCAAGCGGTGACATTCGAGAGCAGCGCCTGGGGGATCTGGTAGTAGGCGAGCAGCCAACCGAAGGCCGAGGCGGTACCGACGCAAAACAGCGCAATCGCCGAAAGTTTTCCCGTTTCGGACAGCACACTGTAGATCTGCTTGGGACCCATCTCGCGATACACGAAAATGGACAGCACCGCCGCATAAATCACCGCCACCGCCGCCGACTCGGTTGGCGTAAACCAGCCAAGCAGGATGCCGCCGACAATGATGAAAGGAGTCATCAGCGCAGGCAACGACTCGAACATGGAAACAAAAAACTCCTTCAGCGTGGCACGCGGATAAACCGGGTATTTGCGCCGCACGGCATAGACATGCACCGTGGCCATTTGCGCCCCGGCAATGAGCAAGCCGGGCACGATGCCGGCAAGGTAGAGCGCGCCTATGGATGTGGAAATCACGCCGCCCCACACCACCATCAGGATGGAAGGCGGGATGATCACCGCGAGCACCGCCGACACCGCGGTAATGGCGATGGAGAAAGACAGGTCGTAGCCTTCCTTGGTCTGCGCGTCGATGAAAATCTTGCTCTGGCTCGCGGCATCGGCGGTAGAAGAGCCGGAGATGCCGGCAAAAAACACCGACAGCACGACATTGATCTGCGCCAGCGCGCCGGGCATGCTGCCCACCATGGTGCGCGACAACTTCACCAGCCGGTCGGTGATGCCGCCAATGCCCATCAGGTTGGCGGTGAGCAGAAAAAACGGCACCGACAGCAGGATGAAGGAGTTGTAGGCCTTGAATGTTTCGTTGAACAACACCATGGGCGACAGGCGCTGCTCAAAAATCAGCGATGGCAGGCAGGCAAGGCCAAGCGCAAAGGCCACCGGCACGCGCGCCACCAGCAGCGCAAAAAAAGTGCCGAACAGCAGCAGCGCGGCCATTCCCGGTGTGAGGGCGGCCTGGGTCATGACACTTCCTTATTGGCGAGAATGCGGAAATTGGCGACAAAAATCTCGCCGAGGAACAATAACCAGGTCAGCCCGGCCACCGGCCAGGCGATGAAAATGAAATTCATCGGCAACTCGGCTAGTTCCGACTCCTGGTTCCAGCCGAATTGCACGAACTTAATGCCCCACCAGACAAAGACCAGGGCGAATACCAGCACGAACAGCGAGGACACGATGCGCAGCAACGCCGCGGCGCGCGGCTGCAGGTCGGGCCACACATCAACGTCGAAATGGGTGCCTTCACGCACGCCTATCATCGCCCCGAGCATGACCATCCAGATGAACATGAAACGGCTGAGTTCCTCGGTCCAGATCCACGAGGGGATCAGCGCGGTGTAGCGCGAAATGATCTGCAGCGTGACCGGAATGATGAGAATGCCGACCGTGGCAACCAGCAGCCAGCCCAGCAGGGTGGCGTAGCAATCGATTATTTTTTTCATTCGAAGTCCAAACAAAAAGCGCCCCCTCCGGTTGCTCCGGAGGGGTGCGCTTTCCAGGTGAGTTACTTGACTGCGAGGATCTTGGCGTGGATGGCGTCGGCGCCGATTTCCTTGGCATAGGCGGCCATGACCGGGTCGACGATTTTCTGCATTTGCGCGCGGTCGGCGAAGGCAACGCGCTTCAACTTGCCGGCTTTTTCCAGCGATTCGAGCTTGGCGGTATCCTCGCTCGACTCTATCTGGCGGCCGTAGGCGCCCGCCTCCTTGCCGGCCTTGATAATCGCCGCCTGCAGGTCAGGCGGCAGCTTTTTGAAGGTCTTGCCGGAAAAACAAATCGGCCGGATGGTGATGGCATGCTGCGTCATGATCAGACTGGGGCCGACCTCGTAGAACTTCATCGCCTCAACGCCGGCAGCCTCGTTCTCGCCTGCGTTAATGACGCCGTTCTGGATGGCGTTGTAGATTTCGTTATAAGCGATCACGGTCGGCGACATGCCGATGGCGGAAAAGGTCTTGCTCCAGATCGGCGCGCCCTGCACGCGCACCTTGAGCCCCTTCATCTCGGCGAGATTCTTCGCCGCCTTGTTGGAAAAAATATTGCGCGTACCGCCGCCGGCGTAGCCGATCAGCATCACGTCGGCCTTTTGCGCGATCTCTTCGGCGATGGGCTTGAGCAGGTCCTGGTCGAGCACCTTGTTCCAATGGGCGAGATCACGGAACAGGAAGGGCGCGTCGATAAACGGCGCCGCTTTGGAAAAGGTCGACATGTGCGCCGGGGAGGCGATGGCGTAGTCCACCGAAATACCCTGGTTCATGTAGGCGACGTAGTCCTTCTCCAGGCCCAGTTCGCTGTTGCGATGGAGCACAAAGTTGATCGGCTTGCCGTAGTACTTCTTGACCAGTTCCTCGAATTTGAGCAGCGACTTGTTATAAACGTGGTCATCGGCAAACTGCACCGCGCCATGAAGTGTGATGACTTGTTGTGCCGCAGCGGGCAGGCTGAATGCCGCCAGTGCGAACGCCGCGGCGACGGCGCGAAAACGCATGCCAAGTTTGAATGTGCTCATGTTTCCTCCTGTGGTGACGGGCAGCAGCCGTGTTGGTTTTTTTGGCTGCATTGGTACGACGCACGTCACAATAGGTGCTTGTACTGCGGCTGTCAAACGCCGGTCATCGTACATCTGCCGGCGCTGCGGCCTTAGGCCCCGCACCGGGCGACCGCCGCCGCTCAGGGGACCGCTTCCACCTCAACCAGGCAGTCATAAAAGGTCGCCGCGCCGCCCATATCGGCGGTGGCCTGCGAGGTCACCTCGTTGGCGTTCTTGCCGTCGGGTGTGAGCTTTTTCCACCACACCGACAGGGCGATGACCACGCCACGGCGCGCCTTGTCGCTGACGCGGGCGCGCGCCTGAAAGGAACCGCGATCGTTGTGAATGCGCAACATTGCGCCATCAACGATATCGCGCTCAAAAGCGTCCTCCGGATGCATGTCTAGCATCGGCTCTTTCGCCTCGGCCAGCGCGAAAGGCAGGTTGGCAAAAGTCGAATTGAGGAAATGACGGTTGGGCGGCGAGATCATCGCGAGCGGAAAGCGCTTCGCCAGTTCCGGATTGGAACCGACCGATTCGCGCGGCGGCGTCCACGCCGGCAGCGGGTCGAGGCCCTGCTGCTTTGCCGTCTCGCTGTAGAACTCGCATTTGCCCGAGGGCGTGGGGAAATTGCCTTGCGCAAAGGGCGCGAATATCACCGGCACGTTCAAGCGCATCCAGCCCGCCTCTTTCAGCTTGTCCCACGTTATGCCCTGCATGCGCGGATGCTTCGAATCGAGCGCCTGACGGCAAATATCCTCATCCGAATCGCGGAAGCACGCTTCGGTATAGCCCATGCCCGCGGCGATGCGCCGGAACACCTCGGAGTTGGGCAGCGATTCACCCACCGGCGCGATTGCCGGGTTATTGGCGGTGACGTAAAGATGGCCGTAGGCGGTGTGCACATCATAGTGCTCGAGTTGCGTCGTCGCCGGCAGAAAGATATCGGCATACTCGGCGGTGTCGGTGATGAACACGTCATGCACCACCGTGAACAAGTCAGCGCGCGAAAACCCGGCGATGACCTTGCTCGAATCGGGCGCGACCGCAACCGGGTTCGTGTTGTAAACATAGGTGGCGCGCACCGGCGGGTCGGCCGCGAGCAGCGCGTTGCCCACCGCGCTCATGTTGATGGTGCGCGGCTTGGGCTGCGCAGACAACTGGAGCAAATCGGGGCGCTGCACCGCCGCCTCGTTGATGCCAAAAAAACCGCCGGTGCCGATGATGACGCCTCCAGCCGCCTCACGCCAGGCCCCGGTGAGCGCTGGCAGGCAGGCGATGTTGCGCGCCGCCATGCCGCCGCCAGAGTGCCGCTGCATCCCGTAATTGAGTCGGATGGCCGCGGTCTTGGTCGCGGCATATTCACGCGCGAGGGCAATGATGTCCTGCGCCGCAAGACCGGTGATGGCGGCAACCCTGTCGGGCGTGAATGCCTTCACCCGTTCCGCCAACGGCTCAAAACCCAGTGTATGACTGGCGACATAGTCGCGGTCATGCAGTCCCTCCCCGATGATGACGTGCATCAACCCCAGGGCGAGCGCACCATCGGTGCCGGGCAGCGGCGCGAGATGCTGGTGGCATTTCTCGGCGCTAAGGCTGCGATACGGATCGATGGCGATGAGCTTGGCGCCGCGGCGCTTGGCTTCCTGGATGCGCGTCCACAAATGCAGGTTGGAGACGATGGGGTTGGAACCCCAGATGATAATCAGCCTCGCATCCTCGAAACGCTCCGGATCCATGCCGACCGTAGCACCGAGTGAAATCTTGAAACCGGCCTTCCCCGCGGAGGAGCAAAAGGTGCGGTCCAGCAAAGAGGCGCCCATGCGGCTGAACAGGCGCCTGCCCATGGAATGCCATTGCACCTGGCCCATGGTGCCGGCGTAATCGAGGGGCAGCACGCCCTGCGGATCCTCGGCACAGACCGCCTTGAACCGTGCCACGATGATGGCGAGGGCCTCGTCCCAGCTGATGCGCTCCCAGCCGCCCCGCCCCGGACCCTTGCCGCCGACGCGCCGCATCGGGTGCGTCACGCGGTCGGGCGAATAGGTGCGGTCAAGGTATTTCGCCACCTTGGTGCAAAGCGTGCCGGCGGTGAAGGGCATGTCCCCGCCCTCGACCTTGATGGCGATGCCGTTTTCCACCGTCACGGCGAGCGCGCAGGTGTCGGGGCAGTCGTGCGGGCAGGCGCCGCGCACGACCTTGCGCTCGATTATGGAGATCGGTGCGTTCATATCCGTCGATTTTACTACCGCCCGCCCCGGCCCGCCCTTTTGCCGCTTCTTGCCGGGGGCATGGCGCAGACACGCGCTAATGCCCTGACGCAACGCAGCGGAGCGAGACGCTTTTGCCACCCGGCCTGGCCGGTCGAATAGGTGCCCCGGCGGACTGGCGGGGCGTCAATTTGGTGCCTGACGCGGTCATTGCGCACCGCGGCAGTGCCGGCAACCGGTGTTTTGCCCTCTGCATGACGGTGGCGGCGCAATGGCATATCTCTTGCCACACACAAATGAGAATTGTTAGTATGATTACTACTTTCCAAGGAGAAAACCATGAACACTTCAAAACGTTTCAAGGGACTTGAAACTTTCGCCGCGGCACTGGTTTTCGCCGCAACGCTGGTGACCGGTTCCGCCCAGGCCCAGACTATCAAGATCGGCGCGCCGCTTGCGCTCACCGGCGGTCTCGCCGACGAGGGCAAAAAGCAGCAGATCGCCTACGACATGTGGTTGAAGCGCGTCAACGCACAGGGCGGCATCAGCGTCGGCGGCAAGAAAATGCGCGTCGAAATCATCCAGTACGACTACCAGACCAACGAGCAGCGCGTGCAGCAGCTGGCCGAAAAGCTGATCGTCGACGACAAGGTCAACTTCCTGCTCGCCCCCTTCGGTTCCGGGCACACCAAGGTTGTGGCCGGCGTGGCCGAGCGCTACGGCGTGCCGGTCCTCGCCACCAGCGCCTCCTCGGAGTCGATTTTCGACCAGGGTTACAAATACATGTTCGGCACGCTGGCGGCCAACGGCGGCAGCATAGACAACCTGCTCGCGGTCGTTACCAAGCAGATGCCCAACGTGAAAAAAATCGCCATCCTCGGCCGTGAGGACGTGTTCCCCAAATCCATGGCCACGACCATGGAAGCTTCGGCCAAGAAATTGGGCCTGCAGGTGCTCTCGACGGAGTACTACCCCGTCGGTGCGCTTGACCTCGCCACACCCATCGCCAAGATCAAGTCGCTCAACCCGGACTGGATTTACGTCACCGGCTACAGCAAGGACCTGGTCCTCGCGCGCAAGCAAATGGCCGACCTCAACGTCAAGGCCCCGGTCGTCACCATGATCACCGGCCCGGTCTACAAGGAATACATCGACTCGCTCGGTCCGCTCGCCGAAGGCGTCACCAGCGCCAGCTGGTGGCACCACAGTGTGCAATACAACAAGAGCGACGATCCGTGGGGTTCAACCAAGGCCTTCTACGACGAGTTCGTGGCGCGTGAGAAATCCGACCCCGACTACGTCCACGCCGCCGCGGCAGCCGCGCTGGTGGCCTTGCAAAAAGCCATCGAAAAGGCCGGCACGCTGGACAAAGCCAAGGTGCGTGACGCACTCGCCTCCCTCGACATCGTGACCTTCTACGGCCCGATCAAGTTCAATCCCAACGGCATGAACGGCGGCCGCAGCCTGCCCATCATCCAGGTGCAGGGTGGCAAGCCGATCATCCTGTTCCCGGACAACATCAAGCAGGGCACGCTGCAAGCAGTCAAGTAACTTCCACTGCCAACAGGGGCGGCGCAGCGCGCCGCCCCCCCCCGCGGTTTGCAGGTTTGCATCAGGCTGGGCGGGTTTTTCGCCGCAACACCGTCTATTCACGCACCATCCATCCGCAAAAAAAACCATGATCTACGGTCAAGTCCTCGCCAACGGCCTGATGCTGGGCGCGCTCTACGCCTGCATAGCGGTCGGTTTTTCGCTCGTCTGGGGCGTGCTCAACGTCATCAACATGATGCACGGCGCCTTCATCATCCTCGGCGGCTATATCGCGTTTTTCGCCTGGCTGCACCTGAAGATCAATCCCTTCGTGATGATGCTGCCGGTTGCAGCGCTGCTGTTCCTTCTCGGCTACATGATCCAGTACGGCGTCATCAACCGCGTGATCATGCGACCGGTGCTCACCACGCTGACGCTCACCTTCGGCCTGGACATGATCCTGTACAACGCCATGAACCTCGCCTTCACCGCCACGCCGCGGCGCGTGGTGCTGGACATGGGTCGCATCGACATTGGCGGCGTCATCATGTCGCTTGACCGCGTGGCGGCGATGGTGCTCGCCTTCGCGCTCACCGGCCTGTTGTACCTGATACTGCGCACCTCGCGCACCGGCCGCGCCATTGTCGCGGTGCGCATGGACCGCGATGCCGCGGCGCTGATGGGCATCAAGGTCAACAAGGTCTACGCCATCACCTTCGGCCTGGGCGCCTTCATGGCCGGCGCCTGCGGCGCGCTGGTGTCGGTGGTCTTTCCCATCACCACCAGCGTCACCGGCTTGTTCCTTGGCAAGGCCTTTGTCATTTGCGTCATCGGCGGCCTGGGCACCGTTCCCGGCGCACTGGTGGGCGGGCTGGCCCTGGGCATAATTGAAAGTTTCGCCGGCCACTGGTGGGGGCCGCAAAACGCCATCCTCATCGGCTTTGTCATCATGCTGGTCCTGCTGGTGGTGCGGCCCACCGGGCTGATGGGCAAGAAGGGCTACGAATGAAAGCGCGCCTGCCCTACATCCTGTTCGCTATCTGGGTGCTGGCGCTCGCCGCCACGCCCTGGGTCGCCTCCAACTACATTGTCAAGATCGCCACCTTCCTTGCCATGTACGGCGCCATTGCGCTGTCGTGGAACTTCATCGGCGGCTTCACCGGCTATCCGTCCTTTGCCACGGCGGCCTTCGTCGGCCTCGGCGCGTATTCGGGCGCGCTGCTGCAAAACGCCGGCATGTCCGGCGCCTGGCTGCCGCTCGCCTGGCTGAGCGGTGCGCTCATCGTCGCGTTGTTCTCGGCGCTCATCGGCCTGATCATCCTGCGCATGAAGGGCCATTACTTTGCCATCGGCTCGATCGCCATCGTCGAGGTGTTGTCGCAACTGGCCTCGTCATGGTCCAGCCTCACCGGCGGCGGCGAGGGCCTCAACGTCAAATTCCTCGCCGGCGGCCCGGACTTCATCGGCCGCGTGTTCCTCTACACCATGCTGGTGATCATGCTGATGGCCTTTGTCGCCACGCTGCTTGTCGACCGCGGCAGGCTCGGCTTCGGCCTGCGCTGCATCCAGCAAAACGAGGACGCCGCCGACATGGTGGGCATCGATGTGACGCGCTACAAGATCTACGCCTTCGTGCTCTCGGCGGTGTTTTGCGGCGCAGTCGGCGCGGCCTACTCCTCGTGGGTGGCCTATATTTCGCCCACCGATTCGTTCTCCATCCTGCTCACGCTCAAGGCGCCGGTGATGGTGCTGCTGGGCGGCCCGGGCACGGTGTTCGGCCCCATCGTCGGCTCGGCCCTGTTCGTGCTGATGGAAGAGACCATCTGGGCGAAGTTCCTCGACTACCATCAGGCGGTGCTCGGCGTGGTGATCGTGCTGCTGATCTTTTTCCTGCCCGGCGGCCTGCTAAGGCTGCGTTTTAAAAAGGGCGCGGCATGAATGACTCGCGTGGCTCGGGTGAAGTCCTGCTCAAGGTCGAGCGCCTGTCCAAGGCCTTCGGCGGCATCCAGGCCGTGCGTGACGTGTCCTTCACCCTGTCCGAAGGCGAGATCGTCGGCCTCATCGGCCCCAACGGTGCAGGCAAAACCACCCTGGTCAACCTGGTGACCGGCGTGTTCCCGGCGAGCAGCGGCACTGTGGTTTTCCGCGGCAGCGACATCACTCGCCAGCGGCCCTTCCAGGCGGCGCGCCGCGGCATCGCCCGCACCTTCCAGATCGTGCAGCCCTTCCCGGCCATGACGGTGCTGGAGAACGTGGTCGCCGGTGCGCTCTTCGCCGGCGGCGCCGCCGACCGCGCAACAGCCGAGAATGAAGCGATGGCCCACCTAGAGTTCGTCGGCCTGGGCGCCGAGGTACTGCGGCCCGCCGCCTCGCTCACCCTGCCCTCGCGCAAACGCCTGGAACTGGCCAAGAGCCTGGCGATGAAACCCAAGGTCTTGCTGCTCGACGAAGTCAACGCCGGCCTCAACACCTCCGAGATCGACCAGGCGCTGGCGCTGATCCGCGCCATTGCGGCGCGCGGCGTCACCATCATCATCATCGAACACCTGATGAAGGTGGTGCTGTCGCTGTCGCAGCGCATCCTGGTGCTGCACCACGGCGAACTCATCAGTTCGGGCGACCCGCATGACGTGGTCAACGACCCGAAGGTGATCGAGGCCTACCTTGGCAGCAAGTTCGCCGAACGCCAGAAACAGCTGGCCGGGACCGCGCCATGACCGAAGCCCTGCTCAAGATTGAAGGTCTCACCGCCGGCTACGGCGACGTACAGGTGCTCTGGGGCATAGACCTGGAAGTGCGGCCCGGTGAAATCACCTGCATCGTCGGCTCCAACGGCGCCGGCAAATCGACACTGTTGCGCACCATCTCCGGCCTGGTTCGCGCCACCGGCGGCAGCGTCAGCTTTGGCGGCGCGGCGATCACCGGTGCCGATCCGGATAGGGTTCTTGGCGCCGGTATCGCCCACGTGCCCGAGGGGCGCCGCCTGTTCCGTGGCATGTCGGTGCGCGACAACCTGCTGATCGGCGCCTACAGCCGCCGCGTCAGCCGCGCCGAAATAGCGCAAGACCTCGACGAGGTGTTCACGATTTTCCCGCGCCTCAAGGAACGTGAAAGTCAGGACGCGACCACGCTCTCCGGCGGCGAGCAGCAAATGTGCGCCATCGGCCGCGGCATCATGTCGCGTCCGCAACTGTTGATGATCGACGAATTGTCGCTGGGCCTCGCCCCGCGCGCGGTTGAGTTGTTGAGCGAATCGCTAACCGGTATCAACAAAAAAGGCCTCGCCATCCTTGTCGTCGAACAAGACGTCTTCACCGCCTTCGACCTGTCGGACCGCGCCTACGTCATCGAAACCGGGCGCGTGGCAATGCACGGTGGCACGGAAGAACTGGGCAAGGATCCAAGGGTAAGGCAGGCTTACCTCGGGTTGTAGCAGGGCAATAGGCTGACAACACGCCCGCAGGGCTTGTTGTCAGCCTATCGCCCCGGCCCGTCATTGCGAGGAGGCGAAGCCGACGCGGCAATCTCGTCGTACACCGTAATGCACCGTACCCCGCCCCGTCATTCCGCGCAAGCGGGAATCCATGGGGTTAGCCACTCTTCCCCCTCACCAAGGCACCACCCGGAAATGCCCGCCCAGCGCGGCTTTCCAGCCATTCATCCCGTTGCGCCTTCTGACACCAGCCCCTAGACCCTTCGGTCTAAGCCGCGTCGTGGCTTGAGTCCCAGCAGTGCTCAGCGCAGAATGCGCCAGCAAGCGTCAATTTCAGGGAGAGGTGTCGCGCAATGGGAACATTACTTGTTGCAATTGTTCTGATAGCAGTCGTCGCTATCGTTTTCGTGATTCTCAAGAAACGCGGCAATTCCAGCACCGGCGATGAACCATGGCCGTTCTATGCAAAAAGGCCGCTCACGCAACCAGAGCAAGTACTCTACCATCGCCTCGTCGCAGCCATGCCTGAATGCATTGTGCTGGCACAGGTACAACTCTCTCGAGTGCTTGGGGTGAAAAAAGGCTTCAGTTTTCACCAGTGGAACAACCGCATCAATCGCATGAGCCTCGATTTTCTCGTCTGCCTCAAGGACTCCACTGTCGTTGCTGCCGTAGAACTTGATGACAAAACCCACGAAAAGGCATCGCGCACCGAGGCCGATGCAAAAAAGGCGAAGGCATTATCTTCTGCCGGTGTAGCGCTAGTTCGTTGGAATGTGGCTGCTCTGCCGGATGAAACGGCAATCCGCCAAGCATTCGAAAAATGAAACGCAACCTAGCCGCATGCAACTGCGTGGACATCTTGCTCCGCCTCGGCTTTTCGCACACGTTCTTCGCGTATGCTTCACTTTATTGGATTGCGAGGTCCTGAAATGCGCGCAGCGCAACCCTGTCCAGTCTGTGACACAAGCGCGAATGTTAGTGCGCCCCGGCAGCTGAGCGACCACGAGTACGGTCATACTGTCGATTGCCCACGCTGCGGCTCCTTCTCCTTATCGGAAGAAGCATTAGAGGATTTACCGGGGCTCACCCAAGGTGAGGAAGACCGCAAGCGGTGTACCCAACAAAGCCTTATGCCGTTTTCGAGATAAATTTCCCGCTTCAAGACGCCAAAAGGCTGTTCTGGTTGAATAAAAATGGCCCCTTTCAACATATCCGCAGACCGGATTCAAGATAATCAGGGCCGCCCACGGCCGGATGGCCGCGACGCCAACCGGCAATTGGACGGTTGCGAAATAGACAAATGGACGCTACCCTGACCGGCAAATGGACGCTCCTGCATGAAGCCCTTTCCCCGGCCGCTGGCGGCCAGCCTCAAGGCCGCGCTGCGCGACACGCCGGTGGCCTGCCTGCTGGGGCCGCGCCAGTCGGGCAAAACCACGCTGGCGCGCACGCTCGCGCCGCGCTATGCCTATGTCACCTTCGACGACGAGGCCACGCTGACCTTCGCGCGGTCCGACCCGACCGGCTTCGTGGCTGCGCTGCCGCCGCGGGCGATACTCGACGAAATCCAGCGCGTGCCCGGACTGTTGCGCGCGCTCAAGCTGGCGGTGGACCGCGACCGGCGGCCCGGACGCTTCGTGCTCACCGGATCGGCCAACCTGCTGCTGCTGCCCGGGCTGGGCGATTCGCTGGCTGGGCGCATGGAAATCGTGCAACTGCATCCGCTCACGGCGGCCGAGCAGGCGCGCGCTCCGGGCCGCTTTCTCGCAGCGCTGTTGGGCGGGCGCCTGAAGCCGGCGATTGCCGCCGCAGCGCCAGCACCGCTGAGGCTGGCCGAGCGCATTGTCGCGGGCGGCTTCCCGGAGGCGGTGGCGCGCTCCCCCGCCCGCGCCCGCAGTTGGCACCGCGAATACCTGCGCATGCTGCTCGAACGCGATGTGCAGGACGTCGCGCGCGTGCGCGACACCGCCGCGGTGGGGCGCCTGCTGGAGATGCTGGCGCTGCGCACGGCGGAACTGTTGAACGTGTCGGGCCTGGGCAACGAGCTCGACCTGCGTCGCGAAACCGTGGAGCACTACCTCGCGGTGTGCGAGCGACTGTATCTGGTGCGCCGTCTGCCGCCCTGGCACCGCAACCAGGCCAGCCGCCTGATCAAGACACCCAAGGTGCACCTGCTGGACAGCGGGCTCGCAGCCACGCTGACCGGGCTCACCGCGCCGGACTGGAACACCCAGCGCAGCCGCTTCGGGCATTTGCTCGAATCCTTTGTGGTGCAGCAGCTCGTGGCACAGGCGGGCTGGACCGATCCGGACCTGCGCTTCTGGCATTACCGCGACAAAGACCAGGTGGAGGTTGACCTGGTCATCACGCGCGGCCGGCAGACCTGGGGGGTGGAGGTGAAGTCGGCGGTCACAGCAACCCCCGCCGACGGGCAGGGCCTGCGGCGGCTGGCCGAACAGTGCGGCGCCGATTACCAGGGCGGCGTACTGCTCTACGCGGGCGCCAACGCCTTTTCGCTGGACGACAGGCGCAACCTGGCGATGCCGCTGGCGCGGCTCTGGGAAATGTGACCATACCTGAACAGCCACGCTCCGAGCGTCGCACGCAGAACCGCGTCATCGCGCTGTTCACCGACAAGACGCGGCCCGATTGCCTCGGCTACCGCTACCTCGACGAATGGAGCAAGCGCCACAATAACCGCGCCATCGAGACGGCGCTGCTGCGCGACAATCTCAAGACTCACGGATATTCGGACGCTCACATCGCCGCCGCGCTGCAAAAGCTCGAGACCGCCGCCGATTCGACGGGCATCACGCTCTACCAGGCCAACCTGCGCACCTACCAATTGCTGCGCTACGGCGTGCCGGTGCAGATTGCGGCCGCGCAGGCGCACGAGACGGTGCATCTGATCGACTGGGCGAACCCTGCGAACAACGACTTCGCCCTCGCCGAGGAAGTGACGCTCAAGGGCGGCTACCAGCGGCGGCCGGATATTGTGCTGTACCTGAACGGCATTGCCATCGCCGCAATCGAGTTGAAGCGCAGCTCGGTGGAAGTGGCCGACGGCGTGCGCCAGCTCATCACCAACCAGGAAGAGATATTCAACAAGGGGTTTTTCAGCACGGTGCAACTGGTGTTGGCGGGCAGCGACTCGCAGTGGCTGCGCTACGGCACCACCGGCACGCCGGAGCAGTTTTCGTGGAATGGAAGGACGAGGCGCCGGGCGAGCCGGCCACGCCCTCTGCGGGCGCGCTGCTCGACCGGCCGCTGGCGCAACTGTGCAATAAGGCGCGGCTGCTCGACCTGATGCGCAACTGCGTGCTGTTCGACGCCGGTCACAAAAAGGTGCCTCGCCCGCACCAGTTCTTCGGCCTCAAGGCGGCGCAGGAGCGCATTGCCAAACGCGAGGGTGGCGTCATCTGGCACACGCAAGACAGCGGCAAGAGCATCCTGATGGTGCTGATTGCAAAGTGGCTGCTGGAGCATGACCCCGAGGCACGCATCCTGGTTGTTACCGACCGCGACGAACTGGACAAGCAGATCGAGGGGGTGATGAAAAATGCCGGGGTGATCGGCGCGGATTCGCCTTCGCCGCGCATCACCTCGCGGGCGGAGTTCGTGCAAAAGCTCGGCGCCGCGACCCCGCGTCTATTGTGCGCGCTGGTACACAAGTTCGACCCGGTCGACCTGAACGGCCCGCCGCCGCCGCTGCAGGGGCGTTTTTATGTGTTCGTCGACGAATGCCACCGCACCCAGGGCGGCGACATGAACCGGCAGATCCAGTATGTCGAGCGAGAGAGCCACTATCTCTGGGGAAGGCGCTATCTGCTCACTGTCCGGGAGGCGGACGAGAAGCCCCTGGTAACACTCAGCCATCGTCGCATCACGCTCACCGTCCGCACCGGCAGCAGCCTAGAGAAGCGCGCAGCGGTCATTCACGCATGGCATAAGGACCTGCTGGAGTACGTGGTGGTGCACGAGATGCTCCACCTGATCGCCCCTAGCCACAGTGAGCATTTTCTGGCGCTAATGAGTAAAGGAAGCTCTGATTAAGTCCGTCATTCCCGCGAAGCTTGTCCTCGAATGCCTTAATCGGGGAGCGGGAATCCACCTTGACCTAAAGCGTGGATTCATTGAGTCAAAATGGATTCCCGCTTTCGCGGGAATGACGATTTATGGACTTAATCAGAGCTTCCTAAACACTATCCGTCATGGAGCGAAGCCAGGGCGGAGCTGAACGAGTTGCCGCTGGGCGCGGAGTTGTGGACCTGAATCAAACGGACCGGGCTCGATTTTCCTCCTGAGCATCAATCCGCCGGACCCCATAGATTCCCGCGTTCGCGGGAATGACGGCTTGCTTTTCCTGGAATAGCGTAACTAAGGAATCGCTCGGAAACGCCCGTCCAGAGCGGATTTCCAGCCAACAACCTGTTTCAGAACGCGTGCTGCCGCCGCCGCTCGCTGTCGTAGACCAGCTCACCGGCCACGTAGGTGGCGCGGGTGGCGCGGTCATCGCCCATCATCATCTGGATGAACAAGGCCTCCTCCAGGTTGCGGCAATGCCTCATGCGAAAGTCGATCAGCGGCGTCGAGCGCAGGTTGAGCACCAGCAGGTCGGCTTCCATGCCCGGCGCGATGGAACCGATGCAGTCGTCCAGGTAGAGCGCCTGCGCTGCGCCGCGCGTCGCAAGGTAAAAAGCGTGCCAGGCACCAAGCGCATAGCCGTTCAGCTGCGCCACCTTGTAGGCCTCGTTCATGGTCTGCAGCGCGGAAAAACTGGTGCCTGCGCCAAGGTCGCTGGCCAGGCCCGCTCGCACCGGCCGATCGGTGCGTTTCAATTTCTCCAGGCTGAGCAGGCCGCTGCCAAGAAATAAATTGGAGGTCGGGGAATGGGCAATCGCCGTGCCGGTTTCGTGGCAGCGCGCCAATTCGGCCTCACTGAGATGGATGCCGTGGCCATAGACGGCGCGCGGCCCGAGCTGGCCGTAATGGTCGTAGACGTCGAGGTAGCCGCTGCGCTCCGGGTACAGTTTTTCTACCCAGGCGATTTCGGCGGGGTTTTCCGAAACGTGGGACTGCAGGTAGGCGTCTGGGAATTCCTTCCATAAGGCACCGGCCATTTCCATTTGCGCGGGTGAACTCGTCGCCGCAAAGCGCGGCGTGATGCAGTAGAGCTGGCGGCCGCGCTTGTGCCACTTTTGCAGCAACGCCTTGGAGTCGTCGTAACCGGACTGGGGCGTGTCGAGCAATGCCGTCGGCGCGTTCCTGTCCATCAATACCTTGCCGGCGATCATACGGGCGTTGATTTTTTCGGATTCCCCGAAAAACGCCTCGACCGACTGCGGGTGGACGGTGCAGTAGACCATGGCGGTGGTGGTGCCGGCGCGCAGGCACTCGCGTAAAAACAGTCTGGCGACCTCGCCTGCGTACGCCGCGTCGGCAAATTGCTGCTCGGCGACAAAGGTGTAATTGTTCAGCCAGTCGATCAACTGCTTGCCAAACGCACCGATGATCTGCGTTTGCGGGTAATGCACATGGGTATCGATAAAGCCGGGCAGTATCAGCGCATCCTTGTAGGTGCTTACGGGCGTCTCCGGCGGCAGCGTGTGCTTGAGCGCATCGTAAGCGCCGAAGGCCTTGATGCGGCCACGCTCCATCACCACCAGGGCGTCCGGTTCATGGCGCGCGGAAGCCGGTCCGCCGACCTTGAACGGGTCGTCGACGAATGTCAGGGCGGCGCCGCGAATCGCTGTCGCGCCTTCAGACCGTGGGGGCATCCGTGCTCCTGCCGGAAAAAACGAATTAAGGTGGGAAGCTTATCCTGAGCGCGCGACGGGTGCATGGGAGCGGAACGAATTGTGATAGCGTCGCGGCTCCCCAACCAATTGCGGGCACCGCATGACATTCACGCTGCACAAACATTTTCGCGCCGGCTTCATGCTGGCCTGGATCATCGCCTGGAACGCGATGCTCGTCGCCGGCCTGCTGCTCGACCAGCTGTTGGGGGGACGGCACGCCTACTTTACCAGCGCCTTCGCCCTTGCCGCCCTCGGCACCTCCACGCTGTGCCTGTCCATCATCCTGCTGCCGCGCATGCAGGCACTGAGCCTGAACCCGGGTGCGCCGGTCGCGCTGTTGCGGCGCGAGCTGTGGATTCTTGTTGCCGTTACCGGCGTGTGCGGGTTGGCCGGACCCCTGGTCGGGATGTTCGTCAAATAGTCCGCAAAATCCGTGCTTCAGGACGCTGTTCGGTTTTCAGCCAGCACGCGCTTGATGGCACGCACAATGCCGACGTAGCCGGTGCAACGGCACAGGTTGCCCGACAATTCGTGGCGTATGCGCGCCTCGTCTGCGTCGGGGATGCGCATGACAATGTCGCGCGCCGTGACCAGCATGCCCGGCGTGCAATAACCGCATTGCAGCGCATGCTCGGCGCTGAACGCGGCGCGCAGTTGCGCCATCACCGCGTCGTCGTCAAAACCCTCTATGGTGCGCACGCTGGCGCCATCGCAGGTGACGGCAAAGGCAATGCACGAGCGCGCCGGCGCGCCGTCGATCTCGACGGTGCAGGCGCCGCAGACGCCGTGTTCGCACCCGACATGGGTGCCGGTGAGCCGCTCGTTCTCACGCAGGAAGTCGGCGAGGTGGGTGCGCGGCTCAACCAGCGCCTCGACCGGTTTGCCGTTGACGGTAAGCTTGATTTGCTTCATTGCAGCCTTTCGGAAGCGCGTTTCAAGGCCGCCATGTGTACCTGAAACTCATAGCTACCAGGCTGGAAACCCGCGCCAGTCGTGGCTTTCGAGGCGATGGCCTCGTCAAAACCGCTTTTGCCACCGGTGACCAGCGCAGTCGCGTCGGTGATCACCACCGGCGCGCCCTCGGCCGCGCCGATGACGGCGCGCGCGATGCCGCGCGCCGGATCGACGACAAAGCCGGCAATGGCTTCGGCGAACTCGCCGGTCTTGCGGCAGAACTTGTAATAACTCCAGCGCGCCTTGGGCGAAAATTTTGCAATGCGCACGCCGGTAAGGATTTCGTCCTCGGCCAGCGATGTCGCCAGGGCGCCGGTCACGAACTCGCTCGCCGGCACGCGGCGCTCACCGGCCGGCCCGCTGATGATCACCGTCGCGTCGAGCAGCATCAGCACGCTGACCCAGTCACCGGCCGGATCGGCGTGGGCGAGGCTGCCGCCAATGGTGCCGCGGTTGCGAATGGCGCGGTAGGCGATGTCGCGCGCGACAAAGGGCATCAGGCCGCCGGTGGCGTCGGGTACGCGACCGTCCTCGATCGCCGCGTGGGTGGTGCAGGCGCCGAGGGTGACGGCATCGGCCTCGTCCTTTACGGCGGTCAGTTCAGGCAGGCCGCGCACATCGACCAGCAAATCCGGTTGCGCCAGACGCAGGTTGAGCATGGGCCCGAAGGACTGGCCGCCGGCGATGACCTTGGCCATGCCGGCGCCGCCGGCGAGCAGCTTGATGGCATCGGCCAGCGCGCGCGGTTTTTCGTAATCAAATTTGGCCGATTTCATGTTACATGCCCTCGCAAGCTTCCGTCATTCCCGCGAAAGCGGGAATCCACCTTGACCTTAAGCATCTGCGCATTGAGACAAAATGGATTCCCGCTTTCGCGGGAATGACGAAAAATAATCATGTCCGCCACACTGTAGAAAACGAAATCATGCCGCCTTCACCTTTGCCGCCGCCAGCGCCGCAAGCAAACGCCGTGGCGAAATCGGCGATTCGAGCATTTCGACGCCAAGATCCTTCAACGCATCGTTGACGGCATTGGCAATGGCCGCCGGGGGCGCAATGGCGCCGCCCTCGCCTATGCCTTTTTGCCCGAACATCGTCAGCGGTGAGGGTGTCTCCATGTGATCGAGGCGCGGCTCGGGCACTTCGGTGGCGCCGGGCAACATGTAATCGGCCAGCGTCGAGGCGAGCGGCTGCGCGTTCTCGTCGTAGGGCATCTCCTCGTACAAGGCCGTGCCTATGCCTTGCGCGGTGCCGCCATACATCTGGCCGTCCACCACCATCGGGTTGATCAGGGTGCCGCCGTCCTCGACGATTACGTAGTCGAGAATCTCTACGTGGCCGATTTCGGTGTCCACTGCAACCGCCACGGCATGGCAGGCATAACTGAAGGTGCCCGTGTCCTTGACCGTTTTATAACCGGCGGTCGCTTCCAGGCCGGCCGGATCGACGTCCACGGGCAGCAATTGCGGCTGGCGGTACCAGACATGCGCCAGTTGCTGCAGGCTCATTTTCTTGTCGGTGCCGGCGACACGCACATCACCGTCGGTGAATTCCAGGTCTGCGCCAGCCACTTCCATCAGGCGCGAGGCAATGTGGCGCAGGCGCTTTTCGATTTCGCGGCAGGCGGTGGCAACCGCGCCGCCTGACATCACGGCGCAGCGCGAGCCCCAGGTGCCGGTGGAATACGGCGTGAGCGCGGTATCGCCGTGAATCAGGCGCACGCGATTCGGGTCTATGCCCAGCACCTCGTTGGCCACCTGGGCCAGCGTCGTCTCCATGCTCTGGCCGTGCGAGTGCGCGCCTATGCGCAGCTCGAGCACGCCGTCCGGTGACAGCCTCGCCTGGCATTGCTCGTGGCCCGGCACCATCGGAATGCCCCAGCCGTGATAGACCGAGGTGCCGTGCGCGCCCTGCTCGCAAAATATAGACAGGCCCACACCGATCTTGCGGCCGTCGGCTTCGCCGGCTTTTTGCCGCGCGCGCCACTTCGGTATGTCAAGCATGTTCACGGCACGGCGCAACGCCTCGGGATAATCGCCGCTGTCGAAGTACTTGTTGGTGATATTGGTATAAGGCATCGCCTCCGGCGGCACCAGGTTCAACAGGCGCACTTCCCAGGGCTCGCGTCTGGCCTCGCGCGCAATGGCGTCCATCACCAGTTCGAGCGCCATGCACACGCCGGTGCGGGCCACGCCGCGATACGGCAGGATGGGCGGCTTGTTGGTCGCCACCGAATACGTGCGACAGCGGAATTTTTCCATGCGATAGGGACCGGGCAGGATGGAACCCACCTGCGCCCCCTCGAGACAGGCGGAAAACGGATACGACGAATACGCGCCCGAATCGACCATGGCGTCGCAATCCAGGGCGAGCAGGCGCCCGTCCTTGTCGGCGTAACCGGTGATTTCGTAATAATGCTCGCGGCAATTGGTGTTGGCCGAGAGCTGCTCGTAGCGGTCCTCGATCCAGCGTATCGGCCGGCCGGTTTTCATCGCCAGCCAGGCGACACAGATCTCTTCGGGCAAGAGGATGCCCTTGTAGCCGAAACCGCCGCCCACGTCCGGTGAAATCACGCGGATGCGCCCCTGGTCCATGCCGAGGGTCTCGGAGAGGCCCGAGCGCACGATGTGCGGCATTTGCGTCGCGGTGTAGAGCGTGAGCTGGTCAAGGCGCCGGTCGTACCAGGCGAGCACGCCGCGCCCCTCGATCGGCGCCATCGACTGGCGCGCGGTGCGCATGGTGCGCGAGACCTTGATCGCGGCGCGCTGCTTGATTTCGGTGAGGTCGGCATCAACCAGGGTTTCGAGGAATACGTTGTCGCCCCAGTGCTCGTGCACCAGCGCGTCCGGTTTCCTGACCGCCGTGACCATTTCCGCGACCGCGGGCAGCGCGTCGTAGTCCACCTGCACCAGCGCGGCGAGGTCTTCGGCGTCGCCGCGCGTGGCGGCGACGCACATCGCCACCATTTCGCCGACCATGCGCACCTTGCCAGTGGCCAGCACCGGTTGCGCCGAGGTCTTGAAGCCCTTGATGCTGGAGCTGGCGACGATCGGCGCAACACCGGCAAGGTCGGCGTGGACAAACACATCGCCCTCAAACCCGGCCGGCTTGCTGATTGCGCCAAGGCGCGCGTGGCCAAGCGGCGAACGCACAAAGGCCACTTCGCGCATGCCCTCCATGCGCATGTCGCCGACGTACTGGCCGCGACCGCGCATGAAACGGTCGTCTTCCTTGCGCTCGAGGCTTGCGCCGATGCCCTTGCCGCCTTTGCCGCCTTTACCATGGCGCATCGTGTCGGGGGAGGTTTTTTGATCAGTGCTCATGTTCGCCAAGGATATTTATTCGGCAACGCCGTATCGTGGATCATTCCGGTCTGAAATTCCCGCAACAATTATGCCTGATGTTTTTGCCGCCAAGAATATGCTTCGTGTACGTACCCAAACAAAAGACCGCCCCTGTCATTGCGAGGAGCGGAGCGACGAAGCAATCTCGTGGCATTGTTGCGAACCTCACATGGGTGACGAGATTGCTTCGCTGCGCTCGCAATGATGCCCCATATTATTTCAACCGCAACCTGGTCCGCCCGAGGTCGTTATACGCGTCGACCAGCAGGCGCAGGCTGGAAACAAAGGCCTTGCGCTCGGCCACCGGCAGCACGGCGACGGTGCGCTCGTGGGCGCGTTTCACGGCGTTTTCCATCGACAGGGCGAGTTTGCGGCCTTCACGCGTCAGGGTGCACAACTTGGCGCGGCTGTCCGTTGCCGACATCTTGCGCGCGATGAGCCCGTGCTCATCCAGGCGACGCAACACGTCGGTGGTGTTGGCGCGGTCTATGCCCACTTCGGCGGCAAGCGACACCTGGTCCACCTCACCGTGGTGCAACAGCGCGGTCATCAGGCTGTATTGCACCGGCGTGATGCCAAAACTTTCGCACTCCTCGACAAACAGCGAGGTATGGATCTGGTGCAGGCGGCGGATGAGGAATCCCGGCCGGCGCTTTAGCACCTCGCGCACGGGTTTGCCGCCGCGTTTATTGCCGGGCGCGGCGCGAAGGACTGGTTTTTTCTTCATGTAATATCGGGGTGAGTTGCGGAACTGGCTTGGCTGCATTCTCGCACGCCCTGGGCACAACGACGCAAGCGGTCGCGGCCTGGCTCAAAGCAAACCGGCTCAAACCAATTGAGCCGCTTCCGCTATTGTTAGTACAATGACAAACTTCCTTGAACCGTCACACTACAGGAGCCTGACATGACACAACCCTTCGACACCCTGTTGCGCGGCGGCCGCGTCATCGACCCGGCGCAGAACATCGACGCGCAACTGGATGTGGGCATCCGTGACGGAAAAATCGTCGCGCTCGCCGCGGGCCTCACGCCCTCCGCCGGCACCAGCGTGATCGACGTCAAGGGCAAGCTGGTGCTGCCCGGGCTCATCGACACCCACGCCCACGTCTACCAGTACGTCACCGGCACCTTCGGCCTCAACCCCGACCTCGTCGGCGTGCGCTCGGGCGTCACCACCCTCATCGACCAGGGCGGCCCGAGTTGCATGACGCTGCCGGGCTTTCGCAAATTCATCGTCGAACCGGCGAAAAGCCGCGTCGTCGCTTTTATTTCCTCGTATCTTGCCGGCGGCCTCGAAGGACATCTTTATCCGGACCTCTACCAGCCCTCCTGCGTCAATGTCGAGCACACCGTGCGCGTCGCGCTTGAGAACCCGGACATCGTGCGCGGCGTCAAGGCGCACGCCGAGATCGGCGGTGCCTCGCGCTGGGGCGTCGAGGTGATGAAGCTCTCGGCGCAGATCGGCCGCGAAGCAAAGCTGCCGGTCTATGTGCACCTGGGGCAATTATGGCCGACCAAGGACCACATGGTGATGGATGCCGACGAACTGGTGCGCCAGGTGGTGCCCCTCGTAAAGGCCGGAGACGTGCTGGCGCATCCCTTCACCCGCCATCCGGGCGGCTTCATCAACGCCGAAGGCAAGGTCCATCCCATCGTCTGGGAAGCGATAGAGCGCGGCGTGAGGGTCGATGTCGGCCACGGTTCGCACTTTTCCTTCGACATGGCAAGAAAAGCCATTGCTGCGGGCATCGTCCCCTTCACCCTTGGCGCCGACCTGCACGGCCTCAATGTGCGCCCGCCCGAGGACAACGCCTTTCGCATGAGCGAAGCCGACCGCCAGTCCAACCCCTTCTTCGGCGTCGCGGCCTTCGGCCTCACCCACGCCATGACCGAATTGCTGACACTCGGGCTGTCGCTCAACGACGTGGTCAAGACCGTGACCTGCAACGCCGCCGA
>Ga0194061_1000156_pt1 | contig 40928 bp, 39 predicted proteins | sample SepL2221m_MetaG_FD_163423 | JGI IMG/M metagenome (GOLD analysis project Ga0194061, IMG submission 163423) | Anoxic zone freshwater microbial communities from boreal shield lake in IISD Experimental Lakes Area, Ontario, Canada - Sep2016-L224-21m | ecosystem: Environmental > Aquatic > Freshwater >... | reverse complement strand
CGCAGATGAGGCGCTGGCATAGATGCCATTGGCAGCATTTGTTGCAGTGACGGTGCAAGTTCCAGGAGTGCTAACAGAGAGAGCCCCTGATGCGATGGTGCAACCTGCGGCGGTGCCAGTAGTAGCGATAAAGCTATAAGAGAAGGATCCAGAGCCACCTGCGGCGGCCAAAGTTAGCGCGCTTCCAGCGGTGCCAGTAGTTGAGCTAACGCTAACGGCGCTCTGGGTTGCAGCGCTAAAGGTAACTGTCGTTGGCGCAGATGAGGCGCTGGCATAGATGCCATTGGCGCCATTTGTTGCAGTGACAGTACAAGTTCCAATTGCAGTGGCATTTAGCGTGCCGGTGGTGATTGAGCAATTAGCGCTGCCAGCTGCAGAGACTGCATAACTATAAGAGATAGTTCCAGAGCCACCCAAGGCGCTAAGAGTAAGACCAGTGCCGGCGGTGCCAGCGATTGAACTCAAGCTAACTGCGCTCTGGGTTGCAGCGCCGAAGGTAACCGTTGTCGCTGTTGATGAGGCGCTGGCATAGATGCCATTGGCAGCATTTGTTGCAGTGACGGTGCAAGTTCCAATTGCAGTGGCATTTAGCGTGCCGGTGGTGATCGAGCAGTTAGCGCTGCCAGCGCTAGTAACTACATAACTATAAGAGAAAGTTCCAGAGCCACCCAAGGCGCTAAGAGTTAGGCCACTTCCAACGGTGCCAGCGATTGAACTCAAGCTAACTGCGCTTTGTGTTGCGCCGCTAAAGGTAACTGTTGTTGGCGCAGATGAGGCGCTGGCATAGATGCCATTGGCAGCATTTGTTGCAGTGACGGTGCAAGTTCCAGGAGTGCTAACAGAGAGAGCCCCTGATGCGATGGTGCAACCTGCGGCGGTGCCAGTAGTAGCGCTATAGCTATAAGAGAAGGATCCAGAGCCACCAGAGGCGCTCAAAGTTAGCGCGCTTCCAGCGGTGCCAGTAGTTGAGCTAACGCTAACGGCGCTCTGGGTTGCAGCGCTAAAGGTAACTGTCGTTGGCGCAGATGAGGCGCTGGCATAGATGCCATTGGCAGCTTTCGTCGCAGTTACAGTACAAGTTCCAGGAGTTGTAACTGAAAGTACGCCAGCTGAGATTGTGCAACCTGCGGCGGTGCCAACTGATGCAATATAGGTAACCACACCAGCGCCAGAGCCGCCAGTTGTAGTCAAGCTAAGACCAGTGCCGGCGGTGCCGGCTGTTGAGTTAACAACAAGTGCAGCCTGAGTTGTGAAAGGAGTAACGGAGTTTGATGCGGCTGATGGAAGAGAAGTTCCTGCGCCATTCGTTGCTGTAATCGTAAAGGTGTATGCAGTTCCAGGGGTTAAACCAAGAACAGTTATGGTGCCAGAACCTGCAGTTGCGAGAGTTCCAGTAAGGGCGCCTGGAGAAGAGGTAGCGGTGTACAAAGTAATGGCAGAGCCACCATTAGAGACTGGTGCAGTGTAGGTAATCGTCGCTGACGAGGATCCAGCGGTGGCGGTTCCAATTGTTGGCGCCCCAGCGACCGTGATTGGCGTTGCAGAAGTTGAAGCCGTAGCCGTTCCGTTGCCAGCACCGTTAACGGCAACAATTTGCACGGGGTAACTGGTTCCGTTTGTTAGCGCCGTGACCCCGTCAGAAGAAAGCTTCGTGATCACTAAAGGCGATGCAGTAGTGCCGGTCTGTCGGGTCAGCCAAGTAGCACCACCATCAGTCGAATACTTGTAAGTTGTAATAGCAGAGCCGCCATTTGAAGCTGGCGCGACAAAAGCTACAGATAGTTGAGCGTTGCCGGCCGTAATAACAATTCCGGTCGGAGCACCAGCATTGGTAAACGGAGTGGATGCCGTAGTTGCAGTTGCAGTACCGGCGAGCGTATTAAAAGCCCGAATTCGAATGTTATAGCTAGTGCCATTAGTTAGTGCGGTAATTCCATCAGTGGAAAGAGTTGTAATAACTAACGGTGGACCTGTTGTTCCGGTCTGGCGTGTGAGCCAGTTTGTTCCGCCATTAGTTGAGTACTGGTAAGTCGTTATCGCAGAGCCGGTATTGGCCCCAGCAGTAAAGGCAACAGACAGTTGCGCATTTCCTGGTGTAATAACGATTGAAGTTGGAGCTCCTGGTGCTACTTCTGGCGTAGCTGATGTTGAAGTCGTCTGTAAGCCATCGCCTGCGGCATTAACTGCACGAATTTGGACTGGGTAACTAGTGCCGTTTGTTAGCGCGGTGAGTCCATCAGTAGAAAGTTTTGTGATCACCAAAGGCGATGCAGTCGTGCCAGTTTGACGGGCGAGCCAGGTAGCACCACCATCGGTTGAATACTTATAAGTTGTAATTGCGGAACCGCCATTTGAAGCTGGCGCCGTAAAAGCCACTGACAATTGGGCGTTACCAGGTGTTATAACTATGGCAGTTGGCGCACCTGCAGTAGTTGCTGGTGTTGCAGCGGTCGTCGCGGTTGCAGTTCCAGCAAGTGTGTTAAACGCCCGGATTTGAATGCTATAGCTGGTTCCGTTGGTTAACGGTGTGGTTCCATTGGTAGAAAGCGTTGTGATTAGTAATGGGGAAGCATTACTTGCTGGCGTCCGCGTAAACCAATTTGTCCCACCATTGGTCGAGTACTGATAGTTAGTTACGGCGGAGCCACCGTTCCCAGCTGGTGGTGTAAAAGCAACAGACAGTTGCGCATTTCCCGGTGTAATAACGATTGATGTTGGAGCTACTGGTGCTACATCGGGGGTCGCGGAAGATGTGGAAGAAGGGGCGCTATTTCCTGCAAGATTGACCGCACGAATTTGCACCGGATAACTGGTTCCGTTTGTTAGCGGTGTAACCCCATCGGCCGAGAGTTTCGTGATCACCAAAGGCGATGCAGTCGTACCAGTTTGCCGAGTCAGCCAGATGGTGCCATCAGTTGTGTATTGGTAAGTAGTAACAGCCGAGCCAGTATTAGTACCGGCAGTAAATGCAACTGAAAGTTGAGTATTGCCAGGAGTGATAATTCCAATTGTTGGCGCACCTGGCACAACATTGGGAGTGGCCGCAGTGGTCGCTGTTGCGGCACCTGTCAATGTGTTTAAGGCACGAATTTGAATGTTATAGCTAGTGCCATTGGTTAACGGTGTGGTTCCATTGGTAGAAAGCGTTGTGATTAGTAATGGGGAAGCATTACTTGCTGGCGTCCGCGTAAACCAATTTGTCCCACCATTGGTCGAGTACTGATAGTTAGTTACGGCGGAGCCACCGTTCCCAGCTGGTGGTGTAAAAGCAACAGAAAGTTGAGCACTAGCCGGTGTGATCACAATTGATGTTGGAGCTCCTGGCGCTACATCAGGAGTCGCTGATGTTGAAGCGGTGGCTGCACTATTTCCAGCAGCGTTGACTGCACGAATTTGCACGGGATAAGCGGTGCCGTTTGTAAGAGGTGTGGTTCCATCGACTGACAGTGTTGTAATCAATATCGGCGAAGCGGTACTGCCTGTTTGCCGATTACGCCACGAAGTTCCACCATCGGTTGAGTATTGGTATGTCGAAATTGCAGAGCCGGTATTTGTTCCGGCGGTGAATGCTGCCGATAGTTGCGTATTCCCGGGCGTAATTACACCCAAGGTTGGAGCACCTGGAACCGCATCGGGTCTGGTCACCGTCAAGGTGTAGGTAGAACTGTTTGCGCCTTGAGAATTCACAATTGTGATTGTGTTGCTAGCTGGTAAAACCGACAGTGCAATTGCGCCAGAAGAATTACCGCTGGAAACGGTGGTTCCATTCACTTTGATAACGCCACCATTAATGGTGTCAAAAGGCATGACTGTAATCGAAACTTGCGAATTTGGTTCAGAAACCGTGTACGCATAAGTTGTCGCGCTGAAAGCTGGAGTAAGTGTTCCGGCACTAATCGTTAAGCCAGTTAAATTTAAAGCGGCTGCAAAAGCTGGAAGTTCAGTGCCGGCCAGAAAACCAAAGAAAGTTGTTGCCGCGACTAAAACACTAAGAACTCGTCGTCGAAAAGATTTAGAAAACTTGCGAAAATAGACTTTAGGTTCAAAGTTCGATGAGAAAGGTGCACGCATATTTTTTCTCATGCCTGAACCAACTTGCGCGAGCGATCAGAAAATGCGCTGTTGCAAACTACTGGCAAGTAATTTGTAAAAACTTTTTGATTTAGTGGTTGTGAATTTGATAAAGGTGAAATGAAAATGAAGTTATTTTTACGCACACTTGTGACGTGCGATACAAAAGTAACCCCAACTGTGAGGTTGGGGTTACTTTGAATAAGAGGCATCGCGGACATGGGGAAATTTTGGCCGCGCTACCTCGCGCAAGAATCACAAACGCCGTGCGCGTGGCACACGAAATAAACTCTCAGACTAGAGAGCTAAAGGGTTTTGTAGGAACCACCCTGGGACGGGGTGGCTCCTACAAATCTAGTTCCGGCGAACCGGATTAGTTAGCAGCAGAGATCAGGTCCGAAGACGTAGCTCATAGAAATTACTGGGGCGGTCGTTACCTTGACCGTGCTCGTTGAGCGGGTCTTGGTTGAGGCATCGCTGGGGGCCGCTAAAAATAGAAAGCCCAAGGATAAAGCCGCGGAAACCGCAATAATCTTCTTAACCATCTTGGTGCTTTCCTCTCAATAAGTGGCCAAAAAACCAGTCCCTCAACTGGTTCCCCAATTGAATCCGATACCGAAATATCTGTCAAGTTAGGAACAGTAGTAGTAAAACAGCGTCAAGTGCTATTGTCAAGTCATGGAAAACGAATCTTTTGGTAGTCGCCTGCGGCAGCTCCGAACCAAGATGGGGCTAACCCAACCCGAACTCGCAAATGGCATCACCAGTGCCAGTCATATCTCCTTGATAGAGGCCGGTAAACGCCAACCATCTGAAGAAATTGTTTCCAAATTAGCTATGCGACTTAGCGTTTCGGTTGGGTTATTGAAAGATGGACCAGACTCCTCGTCTAATCAAGCGCGAAGAAAAGATTTTCTCTTCGCCGAGATGGCGTTAAAGAATGGCGACGCCGAATTCGCTGCAAATTTGATTCGAAAATACTTGAACGAATTAATTGGAACAACTGATTCGGAATTTGAAGTGAAGTCTCGATACTTGCTCGCGCAGTCACTTGAGATGCTCGGCGATCTTGAAAACGCAAAGTCGGAATTACAGAAAGCTATCGCCATTGCCGATGGCGCTGGTTTGCCGCTTCAAGTAATCGAAATGACAATTGACCTGAGTCGTTATGCCCGACAAGCCGGGGATTTTGTAACAGCGCTTGAATTAGTCGAAGCAGCACAGAAACGAGTTCCGCTCGAACTACAAAACTCCGCTACATATGCGCGATTATTATCCAGCGCAATTGCGATCCATTATTTGCGCGGGGATTACATCCGCGCTTTTGATCTCTCAAGTTCAGCGCTAGAAATTTTCGATGAAAAAACCAGCCCTCAGGCAAGAGCATCGATTTTGTGGAATGCAAGTGTTTCTGCAGATGCAATGCAAGATACTGCGACGGCGCTGATGCTCGCTCAACGGGCTGCAGGATTGTTCTCGGAAGCTGACGATTCTCGCGCTGAAGGAAGACTCAGAGTAACGATCGCTTGGTTGTTCAATCGCCAATCACCACCCGATGTCAAAGAGGCACGGGCACAATTATTTCGTGCGGCCCAATTACTTGTCGAATCTGGCACTGCAGTAGATATTTCAAATATGAATATCGAACAAGCCCGCGTGGAATGGCTTTCAGGCAACTACGAAGGTGCCCTTGAAATAAGCACTTCGGCGCTTGATCGGATGGGATCAGATCACGATCGACTTCAAAGAGCTGAGGCATATTTATTAGTTGCGCGCTCACAAATAAGTTTAGGTAAAGTAGTGGAATCTTCCATGAACCTTTCTGCAGCACGAACCAGTTTGTCCTCGATGGAGCCATCACGTCAGAATGCCCTAGCGTGGCGCGAGCTCGGCGATATTTATTCTGGTTTGGAATATTTAAATGAAGCGATTGCCGCGTATCGCGAAGCGCTTCACGATGCTGGAGTTCCCGCCAGCCCCATTGCATTTTCAGAAGCCGAGCGCGCCAAAGAAGATGTGCTTTTGCGCGGATTAGAAAATAACTAATTACTAATTAGTTACATAACTTTGAAGCGCTTGGCGTTCTGAATCGATCTCGGAGATATGGGCTTTAACGACATCTCCAATTGATACGATCGAAAGCAATGCGCCATCCTTATCAACCACCGGAACATGGCGGATTCGGCGCTCAGTCATCATGGTCATTAGCTCAGCAATTGTCGCGTCAGCCGTACAAGTGGCCACCACAACAGTCATCAAATCTCGAACATGCATGTTGATCAGTCGATCTAATTTGCCAGGCATGGCTCGTACGACATCTCGTTCGCTAACGATGCCTTCGATCCGATTGCCATCGGATGAGACCACTAAAGCGCCCACATGATGCGTATTGAGCATATTGACCAGGTCATGAACGCTGGCGCTGGGTGAGATCGTCTCCACCTTTTTTCCCGATATAAGCGAGTTAATCTTCATGGCGCCTCCAGTCCAGTAGGTAGTCGTCCCATTTTGAATCATGCTCTTAAAGCGATCAGGATTCAAGCATCTAGCCTCGCTAGACTTCAAAGATGAAACGATGGCGAATAGTCCTTCTGATCCCGGCGCTCTTGGTGTTGGCTGCCTGTTTACCTTCGGGTAATGCCAGGCCAGATGACCCAAAGTTGCGCGATGGAATAAAGCTATTGGTCACTAACTTCAGCGCCTCGCACCCCCAGCTCGTGAACTGGGATGCCGCGGCTGTTAAGAGCCAAATCGCCCAACCTCTCCCCCGCGGATTGGCTACCGAGGCGGGCTGGACCATCGTCTGGCCGCAGGCAACCACTGGCCAGCTTTCCCGAGTTGTGATTCCGTGGACGATATTGGGCCAATACCCCTCAAAGTTTGCCTCGGATAGCAAAAACTACAGCGGGAGCAAACTGGTTCCGGATTCAATCGCAGTTCAGATTCGAAAATTGCAGCAGGGCGGCGATGAATATTTCGCGGCAATCGTTAATCAGCGATTTTCCACCAAGGATTCATCGTGGTTGATCTTTACTTCAATTCCATATTTGCCAGTTACCGACAATGCCTATGGGTGGGTTCACTTAGTCGCCGGGAAATGGCAGCTTGTAGATTTTGGTACTGCAACCGTTGGGTGCGGGAAAGTTCCGGCTGAAGTGCAAGCCGAATTCGGGATGAGCTGTCCGACCTAATAATTGAAACTGTCGCAGCGAATTACTTAAGCGTTTAAGTATTGCTCCGGCTTGGACATAAAGGCATCCTTGCAACCTGGCATGCAGAAGTAGTACATGGTGCCCTTGTACTCTCCTTGAGCTGGGGCATCTGCAATTCGTACCTGCATGCCACAGACATAATCCTTTGCAAACTCCATGCTGACTCCAAACTTATCTCTGGTTCGATATAACCAATAAACCACTGCCAAGACGACAATGGAAACTCCATTGAGAATCGTTGTTGCGTTGAGACCAATATGTTTAGTGCTCATTTCCATCCCCACCGAACCATGCGGAATCATTGCGACGAGTTGAAAAATCCCTTCGGTAATTAATCCACTTAGGCTCATGACAAACCAAAATAGCAGCGAAAGACGAATTGCTAATTTGGCGCCGTAATACTTGCGATAAATCATCACCAGCGGAAAAGCCACCAGGTCGGCAAAGATAAAGGCGATAACGCCGCCAAAAGTTATTCCCCCATGCCACAGCGCAGCGGCCAAAGGAACATTGCCAACAGAGCAGACAAAACTAATGAACGCCAAGAACGGGCCAATGATCGCGTTTTCTAGGGCTGACCAAAAACCATGTCCGGAAATAAATAGTGACTGCCAGAAACTAACTGAAACGAGAGTCGCAGCCAATCCGGCAACGATAAAGCCAGCCACGAGTTCGCCGCGAAGCATGGTGAAATCGCCGATGGTGTAACCAGCTGCATCGCTCCATCCACGTCGGCTCTTCATTTTGGTGGAAATGGCAGCCGTCGATTCCGACATTTCAGAATCAAAAGTACCGAGTTCGCTCCGGGATTTATTAATTAATTCGGCCGGAATAACGCGCGGCAGCAAGATGGTCAGCAACGCAATCATGATTGCGCCACCAACGAATTCTGCAGCCGCAAACTGCCAACCAATCAGAATCCAAAGGACTAAGCCAAGTTCAATTACCAGATTGGTACTGGCGAACATAAAGACCATCGATGCGGTGAAATCGGCACCTTTACTAAATAGGCTTTTGCTCAGAGCGCTGGCGGCATAAGAACAAGAAGAGCTAACCATCCCAAAAAAGGATGCCTTAGCAATTGTCTTCGGTTGATGATCTCCCAAGGCGGCGCGCATTTGCTTGCGAGAGACAAAAGCTTGAACAATTCCAGAGAGGGTAAAGCCGAGAATCAGCGCCCAGAAGGTGTCAAAGAACATCCACCAGCCTTCTTGAAGGCCCGATAGAACTTTATGCATTAACTATCCCTTATTAGGTGAGAACGGCTTTCGGCTTAGTAAATCTATAACCAGCGTAGAGAAGAACTGCCAATAAAAGGTAAATAATTCCCAGAATTTCTGTGAAACCCGTAACTTCGCGATAAGCGATGGGAAACAAGGCGGCGGCCAATTGGCTGTTGTTATTTGAAGTGACGAAGTGAATAGCCACTTTTGGAGCGAATTCCCAAAGTGCCAAGATCGGAATTCCTTGGGTCAATAGCAGGATTGAAAGGGTCTTCAAGGCCATTTTACGGCGGCGCCAAAACAAGAGCATCAGAAAAAGTACGACTCCGGCCCAAGCGAGTAGAAAGCTGGAAATAATAGAATTTACGGCGTGATAGGTCTTTGCCGATTTTGTTAAATCAATCTTTTGGCTCTTCTTGATAGTGGCTAAATCTCTTGCTGAGATAACAGTGCTGCCGGCGCTGGTGTTTACTTTCTTGGCAATTAGCGAAATAAGTTTCGAGATGTCGATAGTGGCGCTCTTCTGACCGTTAGTAAGAGCCACGCCTATTGGAGAGACAGCTTGCGCTAGCGCACCCGAAAGTTCTGGATCCGCAAGTAACGAACTAATAGCTTCAGTAATCTGTCTGCGATTCTTCGCAATCGTGGCGGCCTGTTTTGGATCCGAACTCTTGATCACTTGGTCAATGACTAGCGGAACAATGGTGTTCCGCTGAACTCCAACTTGGCTAACGATGGCACTTGAAGTGCTGCCAAGTTGAGCCACGTGGTTGGCCGCAAAATGTGCTCCAGATGCGACTGACGCCACGATCAAGAACACGTAGAGAAACGTGTAGATCGTGGCGTTCAGTAATTTACTGCTCATGCCTACAAATGGTAGGCGTGATTATTGAGTTAGTCCTGCTTTCGACGATACCAATTTCGCCAGATAATCCGATGAACGGGGATCTTGTAAGGAATCCTTCGGATGAACGGGATAAACGGTAGGAAAATCAGAGCAACGCTGAGCACGCCCAGCAAGCCCATTACCCAAGTATCAGCATTTTCAGAAGACTTGAATGGTTCTACTTGGTAGAAGAAGGAGAAGAGCCACAACCAAGACTGCCCTGGCCATGATCCGGTCTCATTCATTACGCCCCATTGATCGCCATGGAGATGTCGAGCTGCAGCGTAGTCAGGGAAGTAAGTTCCGCTGTCTGCGATGAAGAGCATCGGCTTGGTGAAGTCAGTAGGCAGTGGCGTATCGCTAGTTGTTAGCGCGCCATCCAGTGCACCATTGATAGCCATACCCAACAGGGAGGTAATCATGGTTGGGACTGGTCCGTATGAATTGTTGGTATCCGGTAATGACAGCGCCTTTGGCGACTTCGCTAAGGCATCGCCATAAGAGGTTGCCCACTTGGTCTGCTCATCAGCACTTCCGACGTTCCAAGCATTTACCGCAGTTTGTACCGCAGCATCTGGCAGGATCGTAAGAGGCTTGACCACAAAATCTTTTGCGGTGTTAATAGGAATCCGAACGCCGGCCCACTTCTGCAACTTCAGTGGTCCAAGTACTTGACCATCTGATGCCGTGTTGTAAGGCGCACCATATCCAGCAGTTCCTGAAGTTCCCGCAAGTTCGCTGGTGGCGGTCTGAACGAAGTCCGCAGGATCAGTTAGCGCCCATGATTTCAATGTTAACGCTGGTTCATCAGGTGAACTGAATACGGCCGCAAGACCACCTGCCAGAATTCCAACGATAACAATTGCGATCACGGCTTCTTTAATTAAGTCGTAAGGTCGTGTTGGGCCGCTCCACTTTTTTGAAGGATCGTGCTTTGAAAGTGCGGGACTCATTCTGCACCGCCTGCCTCGATAGGTGGAACTACGCCATGACGGCGAACCAAGATAACGTGCCAACCAATCAAACCACCAAGAACTAATGGAAGAAGTGCGACGTGAATCAGCATTGCTTGACCAGTGTTTAATGGATTGAAGTAGGCACCGATACCCATGGCATTGAAACCATCTTTTGCTTGGGTTGCGATCCATTGTGAATCAAAGTTTCCTTGGATCAAATAGCCGGTGAAGCCGGTGATGATCGAAGCCAAGAAGCAGACGACCCCGGTAATCCAGGTCATCATTCGCTTGCCGCGCCATGCCGCCATCCAGAACTTGCCCCATAGGTGGACCACCATAAATACGAAGAAGAGTTCAACACTCCAGAGGTGGACCGAGTTAAAGTAATGACCAACTGAAGAGTTATGCCACCATGCTGGACCTTCGAGCGTGAGTACCAAGCCCGTAATAAATAGGGAAACGAAGGCGGCGATGGTTGCCACACCAGCTACATAGATCCAAGAGGTTACATAGGCTGGTTGGTGATCTGGCAAAATGTCAGTGGGTTCGAATTTTTCAACCGTTGCTTCGCGCACACGAACGGTCCACATTTTGGACTTGGTCATTTGTGTGACTCCTCATCATCGTGCATTGGAAATGGGAGGGCTAGCGCTAAGACGAAGAGCGCCACCACCGAGAGAATCATGATCAAGTTCCCGAGGGAAATTGATAGGACTCCCATGTTGATGTAGTGGGCTGGGTGGTTGAGATCGATGAACAATAATTTCATTAAATCTCTCCTAACTCGTTTGCGGGAACACTATCTTCTTCGCGATGAAAAGAGTCTAGACAATGAGCACGTATTGTTACTAGAGAGTGGTGGCACTCTAAATAGCGCCAATTCGCCTTTATGATCTAGGCATGCCAACAGAGATGGAACCGCTGCTTCCGGAAGTCAATATAAATGCCCACAAGTACAGCCGTGGGGTAGTCGGGGTGGTGGCGGGCTCCGAAAAATATCCAGGTGCCGCTGTTCTCTGTGTAGGTGGCGCTCGCCGGGGTGGCGCCGGCTATGTTAAATATTTATCGCAGGCTCAGTTTCCAACACAATTAGTTTTGCAGGCTTATCCCGACGTGGCTCCCATCGCTTCGATTGAAGAAGGGGGCGCCGATGCTTGGGTTTTGGGCTCGGGCTCACCCGAACTATCAAGCTTTCCAGTGGGCAAAATTGTGGTTCTCGATGGTTCGGCTATGACGTTAGCGAGCACGGCTCACGAGGGGCTAACGATTATCACGCCCCATGAAGGCGAAGCCGAAAAGTTGGGATTTAAAATTGATGATCGCGAAAAAAGCGCGCTTCGAATGGCTGCAGCTCTAAATGTGATCGTGGTGTTAAAAGGTCCGGGGACGGTTATTGCAACGCCTGCGGGCTTTAGCCATATTGAAAAGAGTGGCGGTAACGAGTTAGCGACTGCGGGAACCGGCGATATCTTGGCTGGCCTAATGGGTTCGATGATGGCTTCATGGCGACCAACAACTTTTGAAGCGGCCGCCAAGATCGCTATCAAAGCGGTTAAAGCTCACGGCTTGGCCGGTAAGTTAGCAGCTACCAAATTCTCGCCAGTAGTTGCTACCGATGTACTGGCTGCCCTGCCGAAAGTTTTGCTGAAATAACGAGAATTAAATTATTCGCCAACAACATCTTTTTGGCGCAGTGATTCGCGGGCATAATCCTTTGCTCGCTCGTGGTGCTTGCGAAGTTGCAGCTCCAAACTATTAACCGCTAAATCAAAAGCGGCGAGATCGTTGAAAGCTTGGCCATCGGCGCGGAGAAATGGTCCGCTGCCATTTGTTGTCAGAGTTACCGAGTGTGAGCTCTTACCAAAACGCGGATTTGGCTCATGGATAATTTCTACCTTTATTCCATCTATCGTGATGCTGAAGCGATCCAATGAAATTAGTTTCTCTTTAACAATTCCGCGAAAATCTTCGGCAAGTTCTCCGTTGCGAGTATGAAAAACAATTTCCATTGAACTACCTCTCTCGTACATCGGCACTAAGGAAGTTACTCCTTGAGAATACTCAATTCAAGGCTTTGATGTGGGGTGCTCGGTGAGAGCACCCCTTTCATTACCTGAGACCTTTATAACTAGAGAGCTGCCTTGACGCGACGTACCCGCTTCTTTATCGGGCTCTTTTTAATAGCAGCCTTCTTGGTGGTGCGCTTTCTCTTTGCCGCGCTCTTGTTGGCGGTTGCTTTCTTGGCACGCTTGACCACTTTCTTGGCTACCGCCGCTGGAGCTACGGGAACTTCGGGTGTGACTGGGGTGGTAACGCCACCTGTGGTGTTAGTACCGGCCACTGGCGCCACCGGTGTTGTTCCAGATGCTGAGGCAGCCACCATCGGAATGGCAAGCGAGCTAGCGATTGCGAGCGCGATCAGGGATTTTCCAAGGTTTTTCATAGGGACCTTTCGTGATTGAGATAAATGGCTCCGTCCTAATCTGGGCGGATCAGGCGGAATATTGCTGGATGGCAAGCGCCTCGCTCAGAGCGGTTGCACCCGACTGTGTAATTCACAGCCCAATAGATGGCAGACTTAGGCCACCATGCCCGCCCCTCGTGAGAATTTCGCCCCCCGAATCCAGGTATTCGCACCCCACAAGGCCTCTCTCCCGCCACTGGGTCCCTACCTACGGGAATTTTGGCGACGCCGCGCCTTTGCTATTGAACTCTCCCGTTTTGCCGACAAGGCCGAATATCTAGATTCCAAGCTGGGCAAGGTCTGGCTCGTTATGAACCCGCTCTTATTGGCCATGGTCTATTTCTTATTGGTCACCGTAATTCGAGGAAGCGCAAGCAAGACCAGCGGACTTTCGACGCTGGCCCATATCTTGATTGAGCTCTTCACCTTTTATTTTGCCTCCAATTGCATTAATGGTGGGGCCTTATCAATTACTGCTGGCGGCCGGTTAATTCTGAACCAAGCTTTCCCACGAGCGCTCTTGCCGCTTTCGAGCACCATCAGCGCCTTCTGGCAGTTCCTACCAACCATCCCGGTTTACATCTTTGTCGTCATAATCGGCAAAGTTTTCTTTCCCCATACCGAAATCCCTGGCCTGGGCTTTAACTATTTGTGGGCGCCCTTCATCATCCTCTGCGTCGGAATGACTGGATTTGGACTGGCGCTGATATTTGCAACCATGAATGTCTATTTCCGCGATACCAACAAATTGCTCAGTTACATGACTCGAATCTGGTTGTACTCCTCGCCAGTTTTATGGCGTCCAGAAATCCTGCATGGTTGGCAGAAGATTTTTCTTTATGTAAATCCTTTGGGACCTACGCTTTCGGCTACATCGAGCGTTTGGATTTCAGGCAAGAGCCCCTCACTGTATGAATTGCTTGGTTGTCTCTTTTGGGCAATCTTTGCAATTCTCATCGGCGGTTATTTCTTTGTATCAAGGGAGCGTGATTTTGCGGTCCGCATCTAAAGCCGAATTAGAGATGCCAGAAGAGTTGGCCATTCGCATCGAAGATCTTTCGATTAAATACAGAATTAATGTTGATACTAAGCGAACCCTAAAGAACGCAGTCATGCGCGCAAGTAAAGGTGAGAAAGTTCGAATGCGCGTTGTCGAGGCGGTCAAGCATTTAACGCTAGATGTGCCCCACGGTTCCGTCTTGGGAATCGTCGGCGCAAACGGCGCTGGAAAATCTACATTGATGCGAGCTATCGCAGGTATTTTGCCGCCGACCGAAGGCCGAATAACTGTTAATGGAAAAATCTCGACGCTATTGGCGCTTGGAGTTGGCTTCAACCCGGCGCTATCAGGGCGCGACAATATTATTTTGGGTGGCTTGGCGTCAGGTATGACTCGTAATGAGATTGAAGAGAAAACTGAAGAGATCGCCGATTTTGCCGCGCTGCCCGATGGTTTTATCGATATGCCAGTGCGTACTTACTCATCCGGCATGTATGGCCGCGTAGCCTTTAGCGTGGCGGTAAATATGACTCCGGATATTTTGCTGCTTGATGAAGCGCTATCGGCCGGCGATGCCTCATTTAAAGAGAAATCTTTTAATCGAATGCGAGAACTCTGCGCAGAAGCCCGAACCATTGTGATTGTTTCGCATGCCCTTCAGACGGTAAATGATTTGTGTGACACCGCTATTTGGATGAACAAAGGAACCATGTTGGCGAAAGGAAAGCCCGAAGCGATCGTGGATCAATATCTAAAATTCTTAGATGTTGGAGCCCTCCCTTCCGCCTTCGAGGATATGTAATGACGCAAGTCAGTGTCATCACCTCTGCACATTCAGTTGCTGATGCTCGGTTACATCGTTTGACCTCTGCACTGATTCGCGCAAATATCTCGGTCGAAATTATTGCGCTGGGAAATGAGAAGAACGCTCCAGCCGGTTCCCAATTCCACGCCGCTGTTGGTGGTCAATTTCACGCCGCTGTTGGTGGTCACGGTTTCTTTGGCCGAATCTGGCGAGACTTAGTTATACCTTTTAAAACCGATTCCAAAGTGATAATTGTCTTGGCCCCCGATTTACTTCCAATGGCCAAATTAGTTTCAAAACTTCGCGGTCAAAAAATCGTTGCCGATGTTTATGAAGATTATATGCAACTGCTTCGTGATCGGGCTTGGGCAACTGGCCCCACCGGAGTAATAGCAAAATTCGTTGCCAAAACTGCAACCAAGATTGCAGCTGGTTGCGATTTGACGACCGTTGCCGATACTCAAGTTCCACCTTTCAATGCCAAAGATCGATTGGTGGTTCGCAATCTTCCCGACTTGAAAGTGCTTACGCAAAGTGGTGAGTTATCACCACAGCCACGCGCCATTTATATCGGTGACCTTCGCGCTTCTCGGGGCCTGAAGACCATGCTTGAAGTTGCCAAACTCTCCCCCAATTGGCGCTTTGATTTTGTCGGACAGGTAGCACCAGCAGATCAAGCGCTGGTCGATGACTTTTTGTTAACCCCAGCCGGCGCGGGAACCACTTTTCACGGCCGCCAGTCCCCGGCTAACTCTTGGAAACTTGCCGCCGGCGCTTGGGTCGGATTTTCATTATTGGAGGCAACGCCGGCTTTTGTCGAAGCGGTACCTTCAAAACTTTATGAATATTTGGCGGTTGGATTAGCGCCAATCTCAACCCCTTTGCCCAGATGCGTGGAACTGATCGAGCAGAGCCAAGCTGGCATCATCGCGGCTGATCCAGTCGCTATCGCGCAACAACTGGCCAAATGGGAGTCGGACCCAAAGCCCTTGATTGAGCTGCGCGAGCGCGGCCGTGTATGGGCCAGCCATAATTTGGATAGTGAGGCTGAATATGCCGCCTTTGCCCGTCGGATCGAGAGCCTCATCCAGCGTTCAAGGTAGGCTGAGCCAGTGTCAATAAGGATTGCTCCCACTGCAGATGTGGATGCCACCGCAACCATTGGCGAAGGTAGTTCCATCTGGCATTTGGCCCAAGTCCGAGATCTAGCCCAACTAGGCCAGAACTGCATTATTGGCCGTGGCGCCTACATTGGCTCTGGTGCCATCTTGGGCGATAACTGCAAAGTTCAAAATTATGCCTTGGTCTATGAGCCGGCCGTTCTGGGTAACGGTGTCTTTATTGGCCCCGCCGCGGTTCTAACCAACGATGAATATCCTCGGGCGATAAATCCCGACGGTACTTTGAAATCAGCTAGCGATTGGGATTCGGTCGGCGTAACCATTGGCGATGGCGCGAGCATCGGTGCCCGCGCAGTTTGTATCGCACCAGTAAAGATTGGGGCCTGGGCGTTGGTAGCCGCTGGCGCTGTTGTGACCAAAGATGTTCCAGAATTCGCCCTCGTCGCAGGCGTTCCGGCAAAACGGATTCGCTGGGTTGGTCGCGGCGGCGTTCCGCTGGAACCAATTGGCGATAAACGCTTCCGCTGTCCTATTAATCACGATACCTATCTTGAAGTAAGTCCCGAAAAACTAATCGAAGAGAGTGAAAATCAATGATTCCAGCTGCGAAACCCATTATTGGCGATGAAGAGCGCGAAGCAGTAGATCGAGTTCTTCGATCTGGAATGTTGGCCCAAGGTCCAGAAGTTGCGGCTTTCGAAGCTGAGTTCTCGGCCCACGTTGGCGGCCGTCATTGCGTTGCCATGAACTCGGGAACCTCCGCATTGCATCTGGGCTTTATTGCCGCGGGTGTTGGTCCGGGCGATGAAGTAATTGTTCCCTCGTTCTCCTTTGCCGCCACCGCTAACTCTGTTGCACTAGCTGGCGCTACACCGATCTTCGCCGACATTGACCCCGCTACTTTTAATATGGACCCAGATCATGTCGAAACATTAATTACCAAGAAGACCAAGGCAATCATGCCCGTGCATCTTTACGGTCACATCGCTGCAATGGATCGCTACGAAGAAATTTCAAATAAATATGGTGTGAAGATTATTGAAGATGCCGCACAGGGCCACCTGGCTTCATTAAATGGTCGCAATGCTGGCGAATTTGGCGTCGTCGCTTCATTCTCGTTTTATCCAACCAAGAATATGACTGCTGGCGAAGGTGGCATGGTTGTTACTGATGATGCCGAAGTCGCCCGCCTCCTGCGTTTACTTCGAAATCAAGGTCAAGAGATTCGCTATCGCAATGAGATTGTTGGATTCAATACTCGTATGACCGATATTCATGCTGCGATCGGCCGAGTTCAACTTCGCAAGCTTCCAGGCTGGACGGCGCAACGACAAGCAAATGCTGCCTACCTAGATGCTAATTTAAAGGGCGTAATCGTCCCGCATGTAGCACCAGGTACTACTCACTCCTATCACCAGTACACCATCCGAATTCCTGGCGGCAGTGCCGAGAAGCGAGATGCATTTATGGCTGGATTAACGGAGCGTGGCGTTGGTTCTGGCGTTTACTATCCAACCCCGATTCATCGACTACCGTCATTTATGTTAGACCTTGATTTGCCACAGACCGAACTCATAATCAAAGAATGTCTCTCGCTCCCAGTGCATCCATCGCTCTCGCAAGCCGATCTAGAAACTATCGTTTCGGCTGCCAATGAAGCAGCGGCTGCACTGTAATCATGACTGCTACAAAACTTCGCGCCGGGCTCGTCGGTCTAGGAATGATGGGGCGCCATCACGCCCGAGTACTTGGTTCCCTTGAGGGTGTTGATCTAGTTGCGGTCTCTGATCCAATGGGAGATCCTCATGGCGTTGCTGGTGGTCGTGCGGTTCTGGCTTCGGTTCACGAACTAATCAAAGTTGGCGTCGATTACGCAATGGTTGCAGCTCCAACTGCCTTCCACGAAGAGTTAGCCCTAGCACTTGCTGAAGCCGGCGTTCATGCCTTGATCGAAAAACCGTTGGCGGTTGATACTCCAGCTGCGCAACGAATTACGGCAGCATTTGCCGCAAAAGGTTTAGTCGGCGCCGTTGGACATATCGAGCGTTACAACCCTGCGCTACAAAAGCTTCGGGAAAAATTAGATGCCGGCGATCTCGGCGAGGTTTACCAGATTATTACAAGGCGCCAAGGGCCTTTCCCAGCACGAATTGCCGATGTTGGCGTGGTTAAGGATTTAGCCACCCACGATATTGATTTGACGGCTTGGGTAGCTCGTTCCGCTTTTGCCACCGTCTCAGCTCGGACGACTCACAAGTCCGGGCGGCCACATGAAGATATGGTCGCAGCAATCGGAGAACTCAAGAACGGCATCATCACTAACCACCTAGTTAACTGGTTAACGCCTTTTAAAGAGCGGTTAACAATGGTTACCGGTGAGCGCGGAACTTTGGTCGCCGATACTTTGACCGCCGACTTAACTTTTTATGCAAATGCTTCCGTGCTTACGGAATGGGATTCGGTTGCCGCTTTTCGCGGGGTCAGCGAAGGCGATGTAGTTCGTTATGCCTTTGCTAAACCAGAACCGCTCCGAGTAGAACACGAAGCTTTCCGCGATGCAGTTCTCGGCCTACCCGGAGCAGCTGAGCGAATTGTCACGATGGAACAAGGATTGGCCACGGTCGCGGTTGCTGAAGCAATGTTAGAAAGTTCTCGAACGAAGGAAACCATCACGCTATGAAGATTGCCGTTGTCGCTCTAGGAAAAATTGGTTTGCCGCTAGCGGTGCAGTTCGCAATGAAAGGTCATCACGTCATTGGCTGCGATGTAAACAATGCAACCATTGATTTGGTGAATTCCGGTACAGAGCCTTTTCCCGGCGAAGCCCATCTTTCGCAATATCTTTCCGAAGTAGTAACCAGCGGACACCTTCGCGCCACTTCCGATACCACTGCCGCAGTTTCCGAAGCGGATGCTGTTGTAGTAGTAGTTCCATTATTTGTAGATAACGATGGCATTCCAGATTTTGGTTGGATGGATGATGCGACCGCAAAGATTGCAGCTGGCTTAAAACCAGGGACCCTCGTCTCCTACGAAACTACCCTCCCTGTTGGAACAACCCGTAGCCGTTTTGCCCCAGCGTTAGAAGCGGGCTCCGGATTAAAAGCTGGGGTCGATTTCGATCTAATTTTCTCTCCTGAGCGAGTACTTACAGGTCGGGTCTTTGCAGACCTGCGCAAATATCCAAAACTCGTGGGTGGCATCAACGCCAAGAGCACTGCCGCCGGAATCGCTTTCTACGAGGCTGTATTGGATTTTGATGATCGCCCAGACTTAACTCAAGCAAATGGCGTTTGGGATTTGCTGACCTGCGAAGCGAGCGAGATGGCCAAGCTTGCCGAAACCACTTACCGCGATGTAAATATCGCACTAGCAAATCAATTCGCGATCTTTGCTGAAACTGCGAACATCGATATTGCAAAAGTTATAGCAGCCTCTAACTCGCAACCTTACAGCCACATTCATCAGCCTGGTATCGCCGTCGGCGGCCACTGCATTCCAATTTATCCACGCTTTTATCTCTGGAATGACCCAGCCGCCACGGTCGTACGTGCGGCACGCGAGGCCAACGCCGGCATGCCAGTTCACGCAGTGAGCATTTTGCAAGGCGCGCTTGGTGATCTAAGCGGAAAGAAGGTTGCAGTATTGGGAATTTCATATCGCGGTGGAGTCAAAGAGTCGGCTTTCTCAGGTGTGTTCCCAACGGTTGCGGCGCTAATTGCCCAAGGGGCGCGGGTGGTAGTTCACGATCCGATGTATACCGATGAAGAAATTGTTCGCTTAGGTTTCACCCCTTATGACATTGGCCAAGAAACCGAAGGCTTAATTCTTCAAGCCGACCACGCCGAATATAAAGTATTAACTGCGGCGAACTTTCCGGGTTTAAAAGCGGTTGTTGATGGTCGACGTGCCTTTAACCCAGCCAACTTCGCTGGTGTTACTTTCCGAGTTATCGGAGCCCCAGCCGACCTTTAATCTTTAACAGGTTTTGAAATCTTGAAGGGGCGATGTTCTCGCGCTTGTGATGAAGTCCCAGAAATTCGAGAATAGATCGCCAGCAAACCTTCGGCTTGTCGTTCCCAGCTGCGTTCGGCTAATCGTTCTGCGGTGTACTTCGCACGATATTTAGCCGGATCGGCTAAAACTTTGGTTACTGCGGCTACGAAGCCCGCAACATCTTCGGCGATAAATACTTCCCCATTTCCTAATCGAAGCACTTCCTCCGACATAGTCTTTACATCACTTACGACGATCGGCAATTTAGCCTGCATGTACTCGCCGAACTTCGTTATCAATGAAATCTCGTGGTTCAAGCGATGATGAATCGGAATTAGCCCAATGTCGGCAGTGGATAAATATGAAACAAGTTCGGCGTTAGGGACATAAGGTTTTACGTGAAAGCGATCGGCCAAATCCGAGGCGCCAGCCTGAAGCGCGAGCACCGTTTCATTCTTTGGGTTGGCGATCACCGCTAAATGAACTCCTGGCAATTTTCGAAGCGCTTCTACTGCAGTGAGAATTCCTCGTTGTGGCGCAACTGCCCCGGAATAAACGAGCAGTGGAACTTCTGGGCCGATTCCGCAGTCAGCTCGCAAATTACGTACTGAGGTTTGCTGTCCTTCAACCAATGGATCATTGGCAACTATTTCCGGTCGCGCACTTACGCCTAGATGCGGGATCAATAAATCAGACATACCTTCACTAACCGATAAGACAGCATCGGCGGTTGCGGCATATTTTCGCTCATTTTCGGTATATAAATCGGCGAGCGGCTTGCGCAAATGTGCAACGCCTGGGACATATTCATGTGCGTCATAAACCAAGGCGACTTTTCGACCGGCACGACGCATGGCATCGACAACGGCTCCAGCGATTGGGAGAGCGGTGTAATCGTGGGCATGTACGACATCCGGGCCAAACTCCATCGCAACCGGCAAGATTTCTGAAGTCGCTTTGCGAAGGTTAGGAATCATTGGTTTCTTTGCTGGCAGATATTTTGCTTCGAACCGGCGCTTGTAATATCGAAGCGCGCGCAAAATAAAGGCAGCCGATTGTTGCTTAACCACAACTTTCAGCGGCAATCGTCGAATCGCTGCATACCCAATGTCTAGCGAATCCGGGTAGGTATAGGGCGAGGCGCCTGTTACCAATACCTCCCAACCCGCATTTCCTAATGACCAGGCACACTTTAGAACTCGAGAGTCTTCCATTACGCCGTTCAAAACGATATGTAAAGTTTTTGGCGCTGGGATTTGATTGCTCACTGCCGTAATCTACTAAAAATAATTGAAGTTGTGAGCAAGAGCGCGTCGTTAGGCTCCGAATTGCGATTTATTTAAGGTAGCGTTACCGATCATGCAGTTCTTGCGCGAATTCCTTCCAACCAAAGCCGATTATCAGGGGTTACGTACTGGTTGGCGACGGGATCTAATTTCCGGCATAACCGTTGGTATCGTCGCACTTCCGCTGGCGCTAGCTTTTGGAATTACAACTGGTGCCGGGGCGCAAGCGGGATTGATCACGGCCATCTTTGCCGGACTTATTGCAGCAATTTTTGGTGGTTCTAAATTTCAAGTCAGTGGGCCAACGGGAGCTATGACTGTTGTTTTAGTTCCGATCGTTGCTAAATATGGGGTTAGTTCACTTGCACCGTTGGGTCTTATCGCAGGAGTCATAATTATTTTGTCTGGAATTCTTAGGGCCGGAAACTTGATCAATAAAACCCCGTGGTCGGTCATGGAAGGCTTCACATTAGGTATCGCCATGGTGATCGGCCTGCAGCAAGTACCAATTGCACTTGATGCACCGAAAGCGCATGGATCCCATACTTTGATGGTCGCTTGGGATACGTTCAAGGCAGCGCTCAAATCTGGTCTTCATTGGACCGCCATTTTGCTAGTAATTCTGACGCTCGCAGTTAAATTCTCTTATCCGCATATGGCTAGACGATTTAAGTTCAAGGTCCACATTCCAGCTTCCTTCGTGGCCATTATTATTGGCACATTAGTCGTCACGATCTTTAACCTAAAAACTTCAACCGTTGGAAATTTACCATCAAAGATTTTCAACTTCACAAGTGTAAATTTTCACGGCTTATCTGGTTCCACACTATTTGTCGCTGCTATTGAAATTGCGCTGCTTGGCGCTATTGAATCCTTGCTCTCGGCTCGAGTTGCTGATCAAATGGCACATGTCCAAATCCCAGCGCAGAAATATCAACCCAATCGCGAACTCTTCGGCCAAGGTTTAGCAACTGTCGTCGCTTCAGTTATGGGCGGGATGCCAGCTACTGGTGCAATTGCACGAACCAGCGTAAACGTTCGCTCCGGAGCTAAATCTCGGATGGCGGCAATATTTCACGCCTTATTCCTGATCGCTGTCGTGATCTTACTTAATCCGATTATCTCCCATGTTCCGACCGCAGCTTTGGCCGGCGTGCTGATCGGCACCTCTTACCGAATTGCCAGTCCGGCGAATTTACGGGAGTTGTTAAAAACTACAAAATTGAATGTGGCAACAATTGCCATAACTTCAGCATCAGTTCTGTTGATTGATTTAATTTGGGGAATCATCATAGGTTCAATTTTCTATAATTTAATTGATCAAATTCAAAAAAGATTAAAGCGGGATTAACACCGTAATCAGGGTAATAACCACTGCGATCGCAAGTGCTTGCAATCCGATCCTGATTACCGTTGCTCGATCTTCACTTTTAGCCGCTGCGCCTTCAACTTTCGAAAGTTGACCTAGCGCTCCAAAATTGAAAGTTCCCAACAGTCCAAAAGCTATGCAGAATTTTTTCCTTGCCTGCATCCATCCAGTTGCAAAAATCATGGCTGGAATAAAAATCAAAATACGTGTGGTACGACTTGAACCAATAAGAACAATAAAAGTTGCGACTGTGGCTACCAGCCCGATGACTCCGACTGCGCGGCGTCGTTTAATTTCCCCTGGACCAATGTTGCAGACGCCAGGAAGGTATTCAGTACTCACCAAACGTCTTCGCGTTCTTCCTCATCAGTAAAGACCTCGTGATTATCGTCTTCACCACGAGCCATCCAATCAAAGAATGACTTGAGTGCGCCAAAAATCAACGCGAAAAAAGCAAAGGTGCCAAGGATGCGGCGAATCGCTTTCAACATAGCATAAATCTACGCCATCACTGGAAATTATTCCTGCGATACCCGCAGGGCCTGATCTATGTCGCGCCACAAATCTTCGATATTTTCAATTCCAACCGCAATTCGGACCAGGTTTACCGGAATGGTTGGGCTCTCAGAGCCCCATCGATGTCGCCGTTCCCACAAGGATTCCACGCCTCCCAGTGAAGTGGCATAAGTGACCAATTTCGAGGATTCGCAGGCTTTATCCGCCGCAGCGGCGCCACCTTTCACATCGATCGCTAAAACGGCGCCAAAACCCGCCATGAATTTAATAGCGGTGGCATGGTGTGGGTCAGTTGGGAGCCCTGGATAACGAACCCGCTCGACCGCTGGGTGGGATTGAAGCCTGATGGCAAGCTCCATGGCGTTAGCTTGGGCGCGCTCAAAGCGAAGCGCCAGTGTCCTTAGGCCGCGAAGGGCGAGCCAAGCTTCAAACGGTCCTGGAATGGCACCGCCAAATTTGCGAATATCACTCAACCGATTGAATAGACCCGCATCCTTTGTCGAAACGCTGCCCATCAAAATATCGCTGTGGCCGGAGAGATACTTGGTAACCGATTGCATTACAAAATCAGCGCCCATATCCAGTGGCTGTTGTAACAACGGTGTCGCGAAGGTGTTATCAACCGCGACCCCAATCCCCAGATTTTTTGCGGCCGGAATAATTGTTGGAAGATCGGCAACCTCAAGTGCAGGATTAGTTGGCGATTCAATCCAAAGTAGTGAGGTACCAGGTAGCGCCGCCAATACTTCGGCGGTATTGGAAACATCGACATATCGAACTTCAAGTTGGCCGTTGCGCTCCCTGGAGGCCAGTACATTCATGACACCCGTGTAGCCATTTCGTGAAGCCGTCACGACTGAGCCGATAGGTAACAAATCAAAGATGGCATTGATCGCTGCCATTCCTGATGGAAACAATAAAGTCTTTCCATGCTCAAGTGCTTCGATCGCACTCTCTAGCGCGCTCCAAGTTTCATTGCCAAAACGGCCGTAACCAATTGGACCGCCAGGGTGATTGGTAGAACTAAGTGAGATGCTGGGATTTAGATTGCCATCCGCAGTCCGGGGTGGCCGACCAGCGGCAACTACTTGGGTATCGGGATGCAAGCCATCAAGTGATTCAGACATGGCGCCAGCCTAACCTTTCAAGCGCTCCAGCACTGCCGCAGCCGCATTATGCCCAGGGATCCCACTGACCCCACCGCCGCGAATCGCGCCAGCGCCGCACAGAAAGAGGTTTGGAATGGCGGTTTCAACGCCCCAGCTGGCGGCTTCGCCATCCTCCCGAAATGGAAAGGACAAGTCCTTATGGAAAATGTTGCCACGCGGCAGCCCGATCTCCTTTTCAATTTCTTGCGGGCTTTTAACCTCGATACAAAGCGAACCGTCGCTAGCGAGCGCTAAACAATCTTCAATGGGATCTAACAGATATTTATTCAGCTGATGGATGACCTTCGATTTGATTTCGGTTTTAACCTGATCATGATTTTGATCGAAAAGATTTGCTGGCGTGTGCATTACAAACATGGTTAGCGTTTGATATCCCGCGGCATTTAACTCCGGACTAAGGATGCTGTCGTCAGTCAAAGTATGACAATACATTTCGGCTGGGATTAGATCAGGAATATATCCAGCAGCACTTTGAGCATAAGCCAATTGCAGATCGGTGTAGCGCTCATCAAAGTGAAAGGTGCCGGCAAACGCCAGCTTTGGATCGATTCCGCTCTTTAACCGCGGCAATTTCTTAAGCAACATATTTATTTTCACCTGAGAACCATCCAGACTTTCCGGCATTGGCGTGCCGGCAAGTTTGGCAAGAGTTTGTGGCGCACAGTTCGCTAGCACATATTTGGATTGGTACGTTGGTCCCGTTTCGGTTTCAATTTCAAATCCAGCAGAATTCCTTTTAATAACGGTGACTTGGGAATTGGTTTCAATCTGAACCCCTAAGTCCGTTGCTAACCTGGTTAGTTCAGCAACTAACTTCCCCATGCCGCCGCGGGGAACTTTCCATTCGCCCGAACCATTCCCAATTAAGTGATAGACGAAACAGCGATTTGCAGCAAAATCGTGAGCATCGGCAAAGGTTCCAATTAGCCCATCGGTCAATACGATGCCACGAACTAAATCCGATTTGAACCGGCGCTCAATCGCTTCACCGAGCGGAGCCTCCATAATGTCATTCCAAATTGGTTGGCCAACGATCGCTCGAAGTTCAGAGCGGGATGGAAGTGGCTTCAATAATGTGGGCGCAATGGCCTGCGCCATTTGGTGAAGCTCGCCATAAAACGATTGCCAGGCTGCGTACTCCTCAAGATTTCCAGTCAACAATTCAAAATTTGCTTCGGTTTCCTCTGAAGGTTCAGTAGTGATTAATAATCCCGAATTCTCGCTTTCAACAAGCTCGGGGGTAAAAGAGGCAACATCTCTGGATAGCACTTCGAAATCCAAACCTAAATCCAAGATGATCTGGTCTGGAAGTAGTGAAACTAAATAGGAGTAGCGAGAGAGCCGAGCATCGAAATCGGTGAATACCTTCTGGCTCACGGTTGCGCCGCCAAGGGACTCGTTCTTTTCCAAAATACAAATCTTCAGTCCCGCTTTAGCCAAGTAACAAGCGGCAACCAAACCGTTATGGCCGCCGCCTACTATTACAACATCGAAGTCGTTGGCACTCATTTCCTAGAGTTGACAGCCGCTGCGATATTGTCGATAGCACGAGTTAAAATTTCCGTACTGGTGGCAAAGTTCAGGCGGACAAACTGATGTGAGCTTGCTTGAAAACTTTGACCAGAATTTAATGCAACTTTCGCATTTTCTAGAATGAACGCAGCTGGATCTTCACCGAGATTTAGATCCGTGAGATCTAACCACGCTAGATAACCAAAATCTGGAATTCGATATCCCACGTTGGGAAGTTTTTCGGTCAACAACTTCGCCAATAAGTGGCGATTGCGATCCATCGTTTCTATCGCGGCATCTAGCCATTCCGCACATTCGTAGGCTTTAGCGGCTGAAACTGCTCCAAATAGCGAAGCTCGCCAGTGAACTGATTCCGGCATTTGAAGAGCTAATTGCTTCCAATGTTCGTTCTGAGTGATTATCGTCGCGCACTTGAGCCCAGCGAGATTCCACGCTTTGCTCGCAGCGGTTACACAGATGCCGACTTCTCGGGCGGTTTCACTAACTGATAGAAATGGTACAAATTCCGTGGCGTCATAAGCGAGCGGAGCGTGTACCTCATCACTAAAGATCGCCACGTTATAGCGTTTGGCTAGATCAGCCAGTTGCGAAAGTTCAGCTTTGCTAAAAATGGTTCCAACTGGATTGTGCGGGCTGCAAATGAAATGAACCTTTATGCCGGCAGCATATGCCGCCTCGATAGCCGGAAAATCCATCGTGTAACGAAGGTCCACAGCTTGAAGTGGTACATCAACAGCAATGCATTTTAGCTCTCGGATCCAGCCATAGAAGTTGTGGTAAACCGGTGAATTAATGAGAATCGAATCACCCGGGGAAACAATCGTTCTGGCCATCTCAACCATACCTACGCCAACATCAGTTGCTATAAACACTTGCGATTGATCGATCTCCCATCCCCATCGCGTCTTTGTAAACTCCGCCAAATTGATAGGCAGTTCTGGAACCGGTCCCAAATAACCAGTATCCGAACGTTCCAACATCTCGATTAAAATTCTGCGAATCGGCTCGGCGATCTCGAAATCCATCTCGGCAACTGGAAGCGGCAAGATTCCCTCGCCATAACCGCTCCACTTGGCGCTCCTGCGCTTTTGAAGTTCAGAAATAGATAAGCCGTCAACTTTTAGCATGGCGCGATTATCTCACTTAATACTAGTTTGATGTGGTTTCGGGACTTTTCTTGCTTTTCCATAGACTTAAAACGGTCGTAACGCCGAGAACCACAATGATGAATCCTAAACTGACTTGTAACGAAATTATTGGAATTTTAATGCCAGCGACTTTGTGCCACCCCTGATGGTCAGCAGCTTCGAAAACCAATTTCAGCCCGATAAATGCCAGGATAGTTGCCAAGCCTTCGGTCAGATAAACCAATTTCTGCATCAAACCACCAATTAAGAAGTACAACTGACGCAAGCCCATTAACGCAAAGATATTTGCGGTAACGATCACATAGGGATTTTTTGTTAAGCCAAAAATGGCGGGAATCGAGTCAAATGCAAAGAGAACGTTAGTTGTGGCAATTGCAACTAGCGCAACCACAAAAGTTGAGGCGCCACGATTCCTAATAAATTGAAGCAGCCGGCCTTCGTTCCACTCTTCCTCTTCGCTCTCACGCACTAATTGGATGGCGGTGTAGATAAGGAAGGCGCCAAAGAAAAAGAAGACCGCCGACCAGCGATTAATCAGTGCCGATCCACCAGCGATAAAGGCGCCGCGCAGGAAGAGCGAAGAGACAATCCCGATTAGTAACACCAGTTCTTCGCGTTCTTTAGCAACTTTGAGCCTTGCAAGGATCAAGATGAAAACAAAGAGATTGTCGAATGAGAGTGAATATTCCGTTATCCAACCGGCAAAGAATTCGCTGCGGGCTTGGTGAGTGGACCAAATGCCAAGGGAATAGCCAAAGCCAATCGCAATGGAGACATAGAAGAGTGTCCAAGCGACGGCAGCCTTTAGTGAGGTTGGTCGGTTACGGTTGATAAATGCCATCGCAAAATCGAACGAAAGGACCAACGTAAGAGCTACCAACGTCCAAATCCAAACAGTGTTACTCAAGAATTCACTCCAGACCTAAATTTCTTCATTATCATTAGCGAAAATACCGTACCTAGATGGTAACCCTAGCCAAAGGAGACGCCCATGGCCCAAATAACTACGACAATCCAGGTTCAAACTGGCCCACGCGACCGATCCGCAACTTTATTGCGTGGAATTTTGGTCTTTCCAGTTCTGGTCTTTCTGGGTGCCTTTGCCACGAATTTCGGTTCCGACAACAATCTTTCGTACAGCGCCGGAATGGTTTTGGCTCCAGCATTTCTAGCACTCCTGGTCCGCGGAAAATATCCCAGTTATGTTCTAACTTTTAATCATGCGGTGATGGAACTCAATGCTCGAGTTGGGGCTTACCTATTTCTACTAACAGATGATTATCCCTCGATCGAGGCCAATCCCAAGATAGCCGTTGAATTTCCAGATGTTGCTGGTGGCAAAGCGTTGAATCAATTTGCGCCACTCTTTAAATGGTTCTTGGCAATCCCCTTGTACATCGTTGGTGCGATCTATTTCATCTACGCACTAATAGTAACTTTCGTTGCGTGGTTATCCACGATCGCTTCTGGCATCTATCCAGAGTGGGCCATCCACCCAGTACTAGGCACGATTCAGTATTGGAATCGCGTTTACGGTTATGCCTTTGTTCTAGTAACGGATGAATACCCTTCGTTCTCTCTATGACCTTAATCGCACCCGCAGAGATGCAAAAGATCGCGAAGAAGATCGCGAAAATTGATCCTGCCTTTAAGTCAGTCATCAAAGAGAATGAACTTTGCGATATCGGAAGTAGGCGCCCCGCGCACAGCCATTATGAAACCTTGGTCACCTCTATCTTGTCGCAGCAGTTAGCGATAAAAGCGGCAGAAACCATCACTAGCAGAGTAAGAGCTTTGGTTAATGGTCGTATCACTCCGGAGCGAATGACCGAACTCTCCCCCGATGATCTTCGAACCGCCGGTGTTTCGGGCGCAAAAACTCGCGCAATTATGGAGCTCACGAGCGCAACGCTAAATAAGAAACTGCACTTTTCGAGGTTCCCTAAAATGAGCAACACTGAGATTTCGGAAGAGTTGACTGCACTTTGGGGCGTTGGTAGATGGACGGTGGAAATGTTTCTCATGTTCCATTTAGGGCGGTTGGATCTTTGGCCGGTTGGAGATCTGGGGGTGCGACGTGGTTGGGAAAAATTGCACGAATTACCAAACCAACTGAAGCCCGAGGAGCTTGAAATACTTGGCGAGCAATTTGCTGGATATCAAAGCGTCGTAGCTTGGTACTGTTGGAAAGCTTTAGATAATAAAAAGGCTCCTTGAAACTAGGGCTTTTCTTCCAACATCATTGATACCGAGTTAATGCACCAGCGCTGGTCGGTCGGAACGTCATAACCTTCACCTTCGAACACATGGCCCAAATGGGAACCACACGAAGCGCAACGCACTTCCGTTCGAACTCGAGGAAATAGCGAGCGATCCTCGATCAACACCACTGCATCTTCATCAGTAGGAGCATAGAAAGATGGCCAACCACAGCCAGAGTGAAACTTAGTTTCGCTGCGAAATAATTCAGCGGCACAAGCTTTGCACTTGTAAACGCCAATTCGTTCGCTATCGGTGTATTCACCGGTGAAGGGGCGCTCGGTAGCGGCGTTGCGAAGCACTTCATATGAAAGTGGATCCAAAGTTGCGGCAAGTGCGATCTCATCGATTTGAACTGGATAGGCGCTGCCATCAGGGCGCACTGAAGATATTCCTTCGTTACTCATGCGCGCCACTTAAACCAGAAACGATGGTTGGAAATGCTACGCCGGTAGATGAATGGCAGTCGTAGCCATTTGGGTTCTTAGCCAGATATTTTTGGTGGTACTCCTCGGCCAACCAATAAGTGTGGCCAGCGCTCTCCTGTATTTCCGTACAAATCTTGCCAATACCGTTTTTCAAGAGTTCAGCTTCATATAAATCCTTGGTATTTATCGCCTCTATTAGCTGATGGGGGGTGGTAGCAAAAATAGCGCTGCGATATTGCGTACCAACATCGTTTCCCTGTTGATTTAGCGAGGTTGGATCGTGCATGGTCCAAAACTCTTCAAGTAACCGTTGGTATGAAATCACCATCGGATCAAATTCAACTTCAACCGTCTCGGCATGTCCCGTAACCCCAGTACAAACTTGTTCATATGAAGGAGTGGGTCTACTACCCCCTTGATATCCAACTGAAGTTGCGATTACGCCAGACAGCCCCCAGAACCTTCGCTCTGCACCCCAGAAGCAACCCGTTGCAAAATATGCCTTCTCGCTCATGAAAGGAATTGTTACAGATATACCGAAATTATGATGAACGAATTTTGGTACCGAATCGAAACGCTACTTATTAGAATTAATTTCTATCTGAGCCCCCGTAGCTCAGGGGATAGAGCACCGCCCTCCGGAGGCGGGGGCGCAGGTTCAATTCCTGTCGGGGGCACTGTGATTTATCCCTCCTCATTCGCACATATTTGCAGGAATCTCTCAGCAGATATCCTTGTTATCGTCAGTGATCCGCGAGAGAATAGCCACTTAAGCGATCGAATTCGATGCTTATTCAGAGAAATCACCTTTACCCAAGGTCTGATCCCAACGAAATACCTATAGGAGCAGTGCACACGCATGGACTGGCGACACGAAGCAGCTTGTCGAGACGAAGATCCAGAACTCTTCTTCCCGATCGGCAACACAGGACCGGCTTTAGCCCAAATCGAAGAGGCGAAGAAGGTCTGTCAGCGCTGCCCAGTTAAAGAACCGTGCCTGGCATGGGCGCTAGAAAGTGGCCAAGATGCCGGAGTTTGGGGCGGGTTATCAGAAGATGAACGTCGCGCCCTTAAGCGTCGCGCCGCTCGTAACCGAGCTCGCATGATGGAGAGCCAGAACAGCTTCTAAGGGCTCTTATCGGATTGCACTGATCGGAAACTCTAGGGTCGCCCAAGTCTCATTATCTATTCGTTTAAGAGTAATTGAGCCACGTAATTCATTCTCGGTGAGCGTTCGCACAATTTGCAACCCTAAGTTTGAAGATTGTTCCCACTGAAAATCAGCCGGCAACCCTTCGCCATTATCAATAATTGCAATCGTGCAACGGTCGCTAGTACGCATAATTTCAGCACGCAAGGTATCGCCCGTTTCGGCTAGCCCATGTTCCAACGAGTTGTGAATCAGCTCAGTAATCACTAACGCTAACGGCGTAGCAAGTTGCGCAGCAAAAACTCCGAAGGAACCATGTTTAGCCAAAGTGATGGGATGAGAACTTAGTTCGATCGCATTGTGAACAATCCGATCATAAACTTCATCAAACTGAACGGTCTCCGTTGAACTGGTGGAAAGCGTTTCATGAACAATTGCGATCGATGCAACACGACGGACGGCTTCAGCAAGTGCGGCGCTTGCAATTGGATCTTCCACTCTTCGAGATTGCAACCTGAGCAGAGCTGAAACAGTTTGCAAATTATTCTTTACTCTATGATGAATTTCTCTGATAGTGGCATCCTTAGTAACCAGGGCTTGATCCCGCCGTCGTAACTCGGTCACGTTGTGAACCAGAACGATGGCACCGATCCGATCCCCACCTTGCATCAGTGGCATAACCAAAGTGTCGACGATACCTCGATCGTTTTCGAAATCTGCCCGGCGAAGTTGTTCCCCACTAACTATGACTCGCCACCGTTCTTCCATAGGCTTTGGCGAAGTACCCATTAGCGATTCCATCACATCACCCAAAATATGATTTTCTAATTCTGCATCCCAGCCGGCACGGCTAAAGGCCGAGCGAGCATTAGGGCTGGCATAGCTAATATTTCCCACGCTATCTAACCGAATCAACCCATCGCCGACTCTAGGAGCAGATTCGGCTCGGTAGATACTGTTTTGAATTGGAAATGCGCCTTCGGCAACCATTCGATAAATGTTATGTGCAATTTCGCGATAATTAATTTCTAGCCGAGAAGCGGACCGCATTTGGACAGCATCACGGTGGCGCGAAATGACGGCAATAATTCGCTCTTCAAAGAGGACCGGGATGGTCTCTTCTTTAATCAAGAGATCACCCACAAGCTCCGGTTGCGAATCTCGAACAATCTCGCCTTGAGAAAGAGCCTGATCAATTCTGGGGTTCGCGCCCCACGATAACTCCGAGCCAATTACATCGTGGGTAAATACCGTCGCAGCGGTGGTTGGCCGAATGTGGGCAATCGCCAGATGCCCTTCTGGCCAAGTTTTGTAATCCTTGCGTTTGGGAACCCAAAGGATTAGGTCAGCAAAGGAGAGATCTGCCAGCAATTGCCACTCGGCGATCAGCTCTGAAAGTCGGTCGCGATCGGCACTGGTCAGCGCTGTTTGAGCAGCAACTAACTCGTCGATTGATGCCATTCTCGCCTCTCATGCAACTAATTCAGCAATCTTACCCATCTGTTTAGTTAAGCGAGAAGTTCCGGTTCCGATCTCAAAGCGCTTGGACCGAATTTTTGGAGTAATCGGGGCTTGATAGTTGATCTCCTTAGGAAGGATAAATCGATCCTCTCCTGCTGTGAGACTGAGGAAACGCGCCTCAATTGCTCGATCTTCGCGGGTATTGGTTTGTTGATTTAGGACATAAACGATTGGAATCTTTCGCAAGAGAATCGGAAAATCCGAGATAAAACGTTCCAACCGAACCAATCCGATCCCTGAAGATTTAGTTACATAAATCAACGAAGTACTCAGCTCGAGAATATTGTGCATCAAAGTTGCTTGCCACCTTCGATCCGTGAGTACTTCTTCCAGTGGCAACAACGCACCTAAATCAATCACCGCTATGGACCTGGATTTACTTTCAAGATCCGGCAAATTCGTAGGTTTGGATTGCGCATCCATGGTGAGAAGCTGGCATCGATTGCCCAGGCTCTTTGCCGCCCCTGACACATAGGCCAATGAGGGCGAACGAAAATCTGCATCGATAAGTTGCACCCCTCGTTGCCATGAAAGATAGTTGGCTAAATTAAAGGCAAGATGAGTTCTCCCTGGAGCACCAGTAGTCCCGGTCACGGTTATAACTTTGCGCTCAACTTTCTCGAGAACTTTCGCTTCTGGAATACGTTCTATCTTCTGATTCAGTGCTGGCATTTGAAGTAATGGCAATCGAAGTTGGCTCCTGATGTGGGTCATAACTTTATGTGAATTGATTTCTATCTCATCCAAGCAGATCAGAGTTAGAGCTGGTCCTGAAAGTGATTCATAACTATTTGGCTCGCCTCCGGGCAGGTCGCTTTTATATATAACCACAGTACGTAAAACTTCGGCGCGACTGGCCAGGGCCTGTGTAAGAGAACTGAAATCTATTGCGCGATAAATTATGTTCCAGCCCTGCGAAAATAGTAGTTGCGCTATAAAGTCCTCACACTCGGCATCGGAAATTGCAGTGATGACTTCTAATTGCGGAATTTCAGATTGCATCTCGAACCACCAATACTCTTGAATAGGCAATGGCTCCGACTACTGATAAAACCGAACTTTTGGAAACCGAAAGCACAATTCCAATATCACCACCCAAGTCCTTTGATTTCTGATCGATCGATTCAACGATAAGTCCATGGGCAGCTAACACTGGCTCGGTTTGCGCTTGAGCAGCACTAGTAGCGACTGAATAGAGGTCAACTCGCTGCCCCACCTGTAGATCAGTTGGCAGGTCACTCCTAGCCACACGTACCGGCAAACTCTGCAAATGGCTGACTCCAACCTCCTTGGTTAACGCTGTTACTGGAATTAGTTCACCAACGCCTACCTGAGATCGAACTTTCAAATTGAAAATCCGCACGGAACTTGCCAGGTAGTGACTGGCATTTTCGGGAAGCAAAACACGCGAAATTTTTACGTCGGTACTGGTTATCGTTTGACCTATTAGTAATGGGTGGTTGGCCGACCACACCTGGATACTTTGATGCGCCTCTTGTGAGAGCGCTAAAGCGGCGACGAATGAGATTGCGATCAGCGCAATTGCCAACGCCGTGCGAGGATTTCGTGGAAGTTTTGTTGGAAGTTTAAGCATGGCCTATAAGTACTAGCCATTTCTAATATCAGAGATTGGTTGATCCACATCATCACCGAGAGTGGAGTCCAATTTCATCCGAAAGGATGAAGCCGGCGCCAGCTTCCATCGGCAGATTTGCCCCATGACCACTTCACTGGATTCCGCAACAAATATCGTTACCAGGCCAATTGAATTTGCCCGAGCCGGTTCACCTGTTCCCATAGATCCAGCGCTCTGGCGCCATCCCATGCTCGCCCTTTATGAGCGACAACCAGTGCCCGGCCCAAATATCCCAACAAAACTCTTCCTGGTACCAACCCCAGATACCCTGCCGGGTGAGGAGATCGACCCCGAATTCGCCCCTCGCCCCAGTTACAAAAGCGAGCTCCCTGAACTACAACCTTGGGTGGAGCGCTTTGTTGTCGGGGTAATTGAAATTTGGGGTGGGCGCCGGCAGCCAATGCAACTAGCCAGATGGTGCCACCGCAGCGTCCACTCACAATTAACCAGAGCGAGCGGCACTTATAAAGTGATCCCCAGGGTCCGAAAGATCTATTTATCGGAGCCCGTCGAAGGGGTATGCGAAACGACAGTCACGCTTCGGATCGCAGATCGAGTGCGATCTCTAATTCTGCGCTTTGAAGGTGTCGATAATCGCTGGCTCTGTACCGAACTGATTCTGTTGTAGTTAAGCGGCGCCGTGGCAGCGCTTATATTTGCGACCAGAGCCGCAAGGGCAAGGGGCATTTCGACTTGTGCCGCCACCGCTTTCGCGAACAACACCATCGACATCGGCTGCCGAATAGCGAAGTTGCTGGGTCGGATGAGAATCAGCCGCTAAGCCCTTGGCGCCAACTTCATTGCTATCGCTTTCAATTTGGACTTCAACATTAAAGAGATAACCAACCATCTCTTCCTTGATGGAATCCATCATGGCCGCAAATAAATCAAAGCCTTCGCGTTGGTATTCAACTAGCGGATCGCGTTGAGCCATTGCACGGAGCCCAATACCTTCCTGGAGGTAATCCATCTCGTAAAGGTGTTCGCGCCATTTGCGATCAAGGACCGAGAGCAATACTTTGCGCTCGAGTTCTCGGATCACTTCTGGAGTGAGCGATTCTTCGCGGGCAGCATAAGCTGCTTTGGAATCTTCTAAGACTTTATGAAGTAGGAAGCCTTGATCTAATCCGGCTCGCGAACCAACTTCGGCCTCGAGCGATTCGATCGTGAATGAAACTGGGTAGAGCGCTCTAAGCGCGGTAAACAGCGTCTCGAGATCCCAGTTCTCGGGGTAACTCTCGGAGGTAGCGGCAGTTACATATGCGGTCAAGGTATCCGCCATAAATGTTGCTACTTGTTCCTTTATATCTGCGCCTTCTAAAACTTCACGGCGTTCCTGATAGACAACCTCGCGCTGCCTATTCATGACGTCGTCATATTTCAAAACATTCTTACGCATATCAAAGTTGAGCGCTTCAACCTGAGTTTGCGCAGATCTAATTGCATTAGAAACCAATTTTGATTCAATGGGCGCATCTTCGGGGATGCCAGCTGCGCCTAAGAAGCGCTCCACCATTCCGGAATTGAAACGACGCATTAAGTCATCTTGCAGTGAGAGATAGAAACGGGATTCGCCGGGATCTCCTTGACGACCGGATCGACCGCGCAACTGATTATCAATACGACGCGATTCGTGACGCTCGGTACCTAAAACGTAGAGGCCACCAAGTTCGACGACGGTCTCGTGCTCCTTGGCGACTGCCGCTTTCTGCTTTGCAAGTTCTGGACCCCATGCCGCTTCATACTCTTCTGGGGTTTCAACTGGAGATAGCCCTTTGCGTTGGAGTTCGAAATCGGTCATGAACTCCGGGTTTCCACCCAACATAATGTCAGTTCCGCGGCCAGCCATATTGGTGGCAACTGTTACCGCACCGATTGATCCGGCTCGAGCAATAATGGCAGCTTCGCGTTCGTGCTGTTTAGCATTTAATACTTCATGCGGGATGCCGCGCTTTTTAAGGAGCGAGGCGAGTTCTTCCGATTTTTCTACGCTTACAGTTCCAACCAAGACTGGCTGGCCTTTGCGATGCCGTTCGGCAATGTCATCGGCGGCGGCAATAAATTTCCCGACCTCGGATTTGTAAATTAAATCAGAACGGTCTTCGCGCTGCATTGGCTTGTTGGTTGGGATTGGAATAACGCCAAGCTTGTAAATTTGCATTAATTCCGCAGCTTCGGTCATGGCGGTTCCGGTCATGCCTGAAAGGCGGTTATATAGCCGGAAATAATTCTGCAAGGTAATTGTCGCTAGCGTCTGGTTCTCATCCTTGATCTCCACACGCTCTTTTGCTTCCAGAGCTTGATGGAGACCTTCGTTGTAGCGACGACCAGCCAGAATTCGACCAGTGTGTTCGTCGACGATAAGTAGTTCACCGCTCATGACAACATAATCTTTATCGCGCTTAAAAAGTTCCTTGGCGCGAACTGCGTTATTTAGGTAGCCGATCATTGGAGTGTTTACAGATTCGTAAAGATTTTCAATACCTAGCAACTCTTCTACCCTGGTTACGCCCTCTTCCAAAATTCCAACTGTGCGCTTCTTCTCATCTATTTCATAATGCGCATCTCGCTCAAGTTTTCCGGCGATCGTGGCAAATTCCATATACCACTTGGTGGCTTTATCGGCGGGACCGCTGATGATCAAAGGAGTACGAGCTTCATCGATCAGAATTGAGTCCACTTCATCGACTACGGCAAAGTTGTGTTCGCGTTGCACACAATCCTCTAGAGCCCAAGCCATGTTGTCGCGTAGATAATCAAAACCAAATTCGTTATTGGTGCCGTAAGTAATATCAGATAGGTACGCTTCACGGCGTTCCGTTGGAGTCATGCTTGAAAGAATCACACCAACTTTGAGCCCTAAGAATCGATGGATTCGACCCATCCACTCGCTATCGCGCTCTGCAAGGTAATCGTTAACGGTAACCACGTGTACACCTTTGCCGCTGATGGCATTTAAGTACGAAGGCAGCGTTGCAACCAGAGTCTTGCCTTCACCAGTCTTCATTTCGGCGATATTGCCTTGGTGTAGCGCAGCCCCACCCATGATCTGTACGTCGTAGTGTCGCTGACCCAAAGTTCGACGCGCCGCTTCACGAACTACCGCAAATGCTTCCGGCAGCAACTCATCTAAAGTGCTTCCAGCGCCATATTTAGCTCGAAATTCCTCGGTCTTGGCGCGCAGCTCGTCGTCCGATAAGGCGGAGATCGCTGGCTCAAAGTCATTAACTGAAGCCGCAATTTTCTCTAACGCCCGAATGGCTCGGCCTTCGCCAGCACGTAACATCTTGTCAATAAAGGCAGCCACAAATCCTCTTTCGCTTTAACTTGAAATAGTCCAGGGTCGTTCTTTTGCTCAAACCCAGAGTAAGAGCCGTTCCAGCCCCTATCGTAAGGGGAAATAGCGGGGCGAGGCACACGCAGCGATAACACCGAGCGGCTCCAGATTGGCGAGCTTTAGCGCCCGCACCCCCTCTCGTACCGTCGCTCCCGTAGTAATGACATCATCTAGAAGGATCAAATCTTGCCCCGTTAATCGGAGAAATTGGTCAGGATCGAGCGAAAAAGCCTGGTGAAGATTTTCGCCCCGCTCCTTAGGAGTCAGCCCAGTCTGGTCTCTAACCCGTCGGTTATGGCGGAAAATCGCGACCACATCGAATTGAACCGATGGCCATCTTGGCGCAATTAGATCCTGAGCGGCTTGCGCTAATTTGGCGGAATGGTCGTAGCCGCGGCGGCGATTGGCACTGGCCCTTGAAGGCATAGGAAGTAGGGCCACTTTTTCGGCGGTACCGGAGCTCAATAAATGTTCAAGTGGCCCTAACAGCGCCGATGATAGGGCGGCTTTGGCATTGGCGTTGCCAGCCTCTTTGGCTGCCAAAACAATTCCAGCAGTTCGTTCTTGATATTTCGCGCCAATCAGAAGTGGCAAATGGTCCAAGTGGCTGCGCGTTGGCGCGGTAGCAAAAAGTTTTTGACATTGCTTGCAAATAATGGCTCCGGAATCTCCGCAACCTAGGCACGTTGGCGGGAAAACCAAGGATCGAAGGGAGCGCATTTCATTGAGCACGTGCAATGCTCTCGAACTTAAAGTTCCTCGTCTTCCGCTTCAATTAAAATTGGGGATAATTCCGAAGGGGGCAGAACCGGAATCGGATGAGAAGCCATCTCGACTCCAGCCGATTTCGGAATCGTCAATACAAAGTGTGCACCGCGCCGCAATCGACCCCAAGCCTCTAGCGTGCCGTGATGGAGTTTTGCATCTTCAAGTGCAATGGAAAGTCCAAGCCCAGTACCGCCCCGAACTCGTGCTCTGGCTGGATCGGCGCGCCAAAAACGATCAAAGAGTCGAGCGGAATCTTTCTCTTGAAAACCAATGCCGTAATCCCTAACACCGATCGCCACGGCATCTTCACTTTCTACTATGGTGATATCGATTGGCTTACCATCACAATGATCTAAAGCATTAGTAATCAAGTTTCGGAAAATTCGTTCAATTCGCCTGGAGTCGGCATCGATAATTACGGGTTCCAATGGCGAATAAATGTGAATAATTTTGTCTCTACTTGGATGCAAGTAATCCACGGTCCGCTTCAATAATTGAATGATGTCAACGGGTTCTGTAACCATTACGGCGGCTTCGGCATCGAATCGACTTACCTCTAAGAGGTCGGCGAGTAATCGTTCGAAACGATCAATTTGGGCGATTAGTAATTCCGCGCTCCGAGCCACTTTCGAATTAAAGGAACCTCGAGAGGCGTTGATAACTTCAGAGGCCATTCGAATGGTGGTTAAAGGGGTTCGAAGTTCATGGGAAACGTCCGATACGAAGCGTTGTTGCAATCTGGATAGATTTTCCAGCCGCGAGATCTGCTGTTGCATTGAAAGCGCCATCTCGTTAAAAGAGCTTCCGAGCCGGGCAATTTCATTCTCACCGTGAACTTCCATACGACGCCCTAGATCACCTGCAGATAGTTGCTCAGCAATTTCAGCAGCCTCACGAATTGGAATCACCACCTGCCGAATAACGAGCCAGGTGACTAACCCAATCAAGATCAGCAAGGCTAATCCCGTAAACCAAAGTGAAGTTCGAATTAGATTTACCGTGTTAGCTTGAGAATTCAATTGATAGAGGAAGTAAAGCTCGTAAGTTCCAGCTCTAGGAATTTCGATTCGAGAGCCGACTGCAATTCCATCTTCGACTTTGCCACCTAAATAACGAATCTTCGTTTTTTCCCAGTGCGAGCCAGTTTTAGTTCGGACCAGGGTCCGCAATGAGTCAGGCACTGATGCCGGGGAAAGTAAATTTGAAGTTCGTTCCAGATTATTAGTAACCGGTTTTACTACTGGAAAATGTAGTAACGCGATTTCGCGGCCAGCAGTCGCGCCGTTCAAAGAGGCGATAGAAATCATTTGATCAACCGACTTTTTAACTGCAGCATCATTTTGGAATTGAGCCACCGCTATTTGAACTTCTATTGAGCGGGCGGAGGTTTCTGAATCTGAAATTGAGTTATTTAATTTCTCATTGAAAATACCAGTTGAAATTTGGCTTAGCAATGCGGATCCGACTAACCAAATTATTCCGAGCGATAGAAGAACGCTGTTACCCGTGACTCGCCAAACTAATGAATTTCGCCAACGTCGTTTTTCGGCGGTCATTGTTCTTTCGATCCAGGCACTCCTGCCTTATAACCAACACCTCTGACTGTCACAATCAATTCGGGATTTTCTGGATCGGTTTCAACTTTCGAACGCAACCTTTGAACGTGAACATTTACCAACCTAGTGTCTGTGGCGTGCCGATAGCCCCAAACTTCATTAAGAAGCGCCTCGCGTGTGAAGACCCGACCGGGTTCTTTGGCAAGTGCGACCAAGAGATCGAATTCAAGTCGGGTAAGTGGGATTACCTTGCCCTCACGCATAATTGAATGCGCTAATTGATCTATGGCAATATCGCCGATTTTCAAACCGCCTGCGGTCTCGGAGATGACGCGGCGCAACCGAGTTTTAATTCGTGCGACAAGTTCCGAGGGATTAAAAGGTTTGACCATGTAATCATCAGCGCCGGCTTCAAGACCTAAAACAACATCATGAGTGTCGCCTTTGGCGGTCAACATAACAATGGGGACCATAGATTCTTCTCGAATTAGGCGTGCAACTTCGTTGCCGTTAATTCCGGGGAGCATCACATCTAGGAGGACTAAATCAGGTATTTGAGCACGGAACAGGTCCATAACCTCATCGCCCCGATTTACTAAATCAACTTCAAACCCAGCACCAGTCAGAACGATGCCAAGCATCTCTGCTAAATCTTGATCGTCATCAACGACCATGATTAGCGTCATTAGCTACCGTGCTCCCAAGAATTCAAGTAGAGGTCCTGAGCGGCAGTCAGCTTGTCGATGGTGGCGCCCATGCTCTCGAGTTTCAATCTCGCTACCTCTTTGTCGATCGAGGTTGGCACGTCGTGGATCCCAGCGCTCAGTTGGCTAGCCATCTTCAATAGCCACTCCGCAGTAAGAGCCTGATCAGAGAAAGACATATCCATAACGGAAGCTGGGTGACCCTCGGCAGCGCCAAGGTTTACTAAGCGACCTTCGGCCAGTAGCAAGATTCGACGACCATCCTTGAGGGCATATTCATCAGTCTGGTGGCGAATTTTTGAATTCTTCTGGGCCGCATTCTGCTCTAGCCATGCAACATCAATTTCGATGTCGAAGTGACCAGCATTAGCCAAAATCGCGCCATCTTTCATGATGAGGAAATGCTCTTCCCGAAGAACATCACGGTTGCCAGTTACTGTTACGAAGAAATCACCCAATGCCGCGGCTTGCGTCATTGGCATGACTCGATAGCCCTGCATCATGGCATCTAACGCCTTGGTTGGATCTATTTCAGTAACAATTACATCGGCGCCTAAACCTTTTGCGCGTTCAGCAACGCCCTTGCCACAGTAGCCAAATCCGGCAACTACAAATATCTTTCCTGCGATTAAAGAGTTTGTGGATCGGAAAATAGCATCAAGTGTTGATTGGCCAGTTCCAAATCGATTGTCGAACATGTGCTTGGTATCGGTGTCATTGACGGCGATCATTGGAAACTTTAGGGCGCCATCTTTGGTCATCTGATTCAAGCGAATAACACCCGTGGTTGTCTCTTCGCAGCCGCCAATAATGC